>Ga0070668_100000340_pt1 | contig 30919 bp, 44 predicted proteins | sample KBSS43metaG_FD_64661 | JGI IMG/M metagenome (GOLD analysis project Ga0070668, IMG submission 64661) | Switchgrass rhizosphere microbial communities from Kellogg Biological Station, Michigan, USA - KBS S4-3 metaG | ecosystem: Host-associated > Plants > Roots > Rhizosphere > Soil ...
GGCTCAGCCTCTTCTAACATCGCCTCAGGCACATCCTCACCCTTAGAGTCGAAGTATTTATCTACCTCAGCATCGGTTACGGTCAAGTTTGTATTAGATTCAACGCCAGTTTGTTGCACAGAGTCCTCATAATAGTTGCAATATTATTTTAATATACTTAATATATTAAAAGTGGCAACAGTTAATGTTGTCTACTCTTTTGCCGTCTGGCCCACGTTACGGGCCCGTTGCTTACTTGTGTTAAAGTTCGTTCTGCGGACAGTCTGCGTAGTGACTGTGTGGTGTTACTGCAACATTCAGTAGCTGTTGCTGGCTTACATTAAAGCTTGTTCGTTTCTTGCTTAGCGTTTTAAGCCTGCCCGCCTAATCCAGGCGTTCACATGGATACAAATCGTTATTTTTTATTAATTTCTATGGAGAAAACATCATGGCTACTACAGCTTATGGCGTAAATCATCCACTTTCCAATAAGCTCTGGGCAAAGAAATTGTTCAGGGAGGCTTTGAAGGAATGCTGGATGGAAAAATTCATAGGTGAAGGGTCAGACTCAATGATCCAAAAGATGGATGAAACCAACAAAAATGCCGGCGATAGGATTACGGTAGGCTTGCGTATGCAACTTACTGGCGCGGGCGTTGAAGGTGACGGAACTCTTGAGGGGAACGAGGAAGCGCTCAGCACCTATTCAGATAACTTACTGATTAACCAATTGCGGCATGCAGTTAGGTCTGACGGTAAAATGTCTGAGCAACGTGTTCCATTTAGTGTCCGTGAGGAAGCTAAAATGGGCTTAAAAGATTGGTGGGCCGACAGAATTGATACTGCGCTGATAAATCAGTTGACAGGTAATACTGGCGTGTCTGACACCAAATATACAGGGCACAATGCTACGGTAGCGCCGTCTGCCGCTAACATAATCTATGCAGACGGACAGACTACAGAGGCTACAGTGGCATCCCATTCAGCTTCTGCAATTATGTCCTTAAAGTACATAGACTATGCAGTTGCTAAGTCGAAGACTGCCACTAGCGTGCCAATACGGCCTCTGAAGATCAATGGGGAAAGTAAGTATGTTCTATTTCTACACCCATTCCAGGTTGTAGATTTACGTACCAGCACTACTACAGGGCAGTGGCTTGATATTCAAAAAGCTGCATTGCAGGGCGGTCAAATCTCTAAGAATCCCATTTATACCGGTGCTCTAGGGGAATACAACGGCTGCATAATCCATGAATCTACCCGTATTCCACGTACTACAAACGCAGCTAGCTTTACCTCTACTAACTTAGAAGGGGTATATAGGGCAGTGTTTTGTGGGGCGCAGGCAGCAACATTGGCATTCGGTCAAGACTCTAGCGAGAACAAGATGGACTGGGTCGAAGAAAAATTCGACTTCGGAAATCAGCTAGGTGTGGCCGCAGGCATGATCTGGGGTGCAAAGAAGACTGTATTTAATAGTGCAGACTTTGGAACCATCGTTATACCAACCTATGCAATTAACAGGGGGTAACCATGGCACAGACACTTACATCTACTGCTTTTACTGCTCCAATCAAACAGTTGCATGCAGGGCCAAATACAGTCTCTTTTGACTATACAACGCCAGCAGGCCTCTCTTTGTCAGCATCTGCTAATTCACTTGTAGTATTAGGGCCTAGAATCCCTAATAGAGCGGTGATTACTAGCGTGATGGGACGGCACTCGAGCGGTTCTGCAACATGCCCGGTTGATATCGGGGTGGATGCCACGATCTCTGCGCTAGCTTCACAGGCTACGCAAGGAGCTACTGGTATTCCAGCTACTTTGCAGGTTCCATATAAGATAAGCATCACCGATACGGCTGATCCGCTTTACAGCATTATGAAGTTCGGGGTCACACCTGGGACTGATACTACTGTGGTGCGATTACAGTACACGGTTACTTACGCGATGGACCAGCAGTCTTAAGCAGTTCAAGGGCGGGGTCTCATAACCTCGCCCTTTCTTTAAATTCCAATGAAAGTTATTCATGTTACAGACAATAAAAGGCTCTGCAGAAGAGCTATTTCAACAGGCCTTTGAGGCCCTCAAAAATAACCAACTAGATAAAGCTGAGCATATATACCAAACCTTACTTGAAAATGACCCAAGCTCCCCTGTGTTAGTTGCCTACCTGGGGGCTCTTCATATGAAAAAAGGGCTTAATGAACGGGCTGCTATTTACTTAAGGGAAGCTATACGGCGTTATCCTGATCTTATAGATGCCTGGGTTAACCTAGGCTGTGCCTATAAACATCAACAAAAGATCGTAGAGGCTAGAGAGGCATTTAGGAAGGCTGTTGAGCTAACGCACGCTGACCCAGAGAAAACTGCCACAGATAGGTCGCTAGTATTATGCAACTTAGGCTCAACATATGTAGGGACTGGCACGCCAAGTGACGGAATTCCCTTGCTCAAGCAGGCCATTGAGTTAAGCCCTGGGAATGAGGAGGCGCATTGGAACCTAGGACTTGCATACCTTGAGCTTGGTGACTATGAGCAGGGCTTTAGCGAGTATGAATACGGTAAACGCCAGTTAACCGCTAAACACAGGAAGTACCATACAGATGGCACTCCTATATGGAATGGCACGCCAGGCCAGACTGTAGTGGTATACGGAGAGCAGGGTATAGGTGATGAGATTATGTTCGCAAGTCTGCTCCCTGATATCATGAAGGACTGTAATGTTATCCTAGATGGCCATATAAGGCTTATGGACTTGTTTAGGCATAGTTTCCCTGGATTACCAGTGTATGGCACCAGAGAAGGTGCGGATGTGCCGTGGGCTAATTTCCATAACATAGATTCTCATATCTCTATAGGGTCGCTTGCAAAGTTTTATCGTAAGAAGTTAGAGGATTTCCCAGGCACACCGTATCTAAAGGCCGACCCTGAGCTATTTGAGAAATATCGCAAGAAGCTAGCGGCCCTAGGCACCAGGCCAAAGATAGGTTTAAGCTGGAAAGGCGGCACAGCAGCTACCAACATGAATGCCCGCAAGATTAAATTGAACCAGTTGCTGCCATTATTTGATATAGATGCGGACTTCATAAGCTTGCAGTACCACCCAGACTCAGAGGAATACGTAAAGAACTTCAATGAGAAGTATGGCAAGAATCTAATCCACTGGAGCGACACTTTAGCTGATTACGATGAAACCGCTGGACTTGTTCGTAATATAGATTTAATAATATCAGTGCCACAGAGCGTTGTTCATCTCGCAGGCGCATTGGGAGTGGACACTTTACAGTTGTGTCCAAGACGTGCTTTGTGGCAGATGGGGCCTTACGGTGAGGAGATGCCTTGGTATTCGTGCGTTAAGAATATCTGGCAGGATGAAACTGAGACCTGGGAACCTGTGATTAACCAAGCTAAAGAGGCAGCATGCCGTATATTACAGAGCAATACAGAGATTTAAATAGCTTAATGCATGAGCAGAAGCCAGGGTATGGCACCAATGGCTATAAGCACTTGGAGTCTATTATGACTTTATCTGAGAGGCTAGGTAACACGCAAGATATCTTGGATTATGGCTGTGGCAAGTCTACATTGGCTATTAATCTGGGCTTTCATATACAGCAGTATGACCCTGCTATACCAAAGTTTGCTGCTGAGCCTAGGCCTGCAGACCTTGTATGTTGTACAGATGTGCTGGAGCATATAGAGCCTTATTATGTAGATGAGGTATTAGATCACCTGCAGGCCCTCACTAAGAAAGCATGTTTCGTTGTTGTATCGACAGTTCCTGCTAACAAGACGTTACCAGACGGCAGGAACGCTCACCTAATTCAAAAGCCAGCTAAATGGTGGATGGATCGGCTATGGGATAGATTCGAGCTAGTTAATTTTCAGCTACTCGACGTTGAATTCCAGGCTGTTTTAGCAAAACAATCTTCTCGAGGTAAATAATCATGAAAAGAGCAAACCCAGGTAAAGTCAAAATGTCTAGTACTTCACCAACCAAACCAGGTGGTAAAGTAGTGCAAACTGCTGCACCCAAGTCTACTAAGACGGCCAATAACACCACAAATAGAACCGCTAAACTGATAAAGAGATAGGATGCTAAGGGTATTCATAGGTGTGGATCACCGACAGCTAATATCATTTAATGTGTTGCAGCAATCTATATGGCGCAATAGTAGCGTGCCAGTGGCTATAACGCCGTTAGTGATAAATAAGGATAATCCTCCACACTTTAGCAAAAATAGTATAACCACTGACCAGCTACCTATCCAAAACCAAGGATTAACGCCGTTTACATTCTCAAGGTTCATGGTTCCGTGGCTATGTAATTATCAGGGCTGGGCTCTATTTTTGGACTCTGATATGTTAGTATTAGGAGACGTGGCGGAGCTATTCAAATTAACCACTCCTGAATACTCCGTCATGGTTGTAAAGCACCCTAAGCATGAGTTTGAGTGGGCCAGCATGATGCTGTTCAACTGCGAGAAATGTAAAGTTCTCACACCTGAATACGTAGACAAGCTTAAAACTACCAAGCTAATATGGGCGGCTCCAGAAGAAGTGGGCGCTTTGCCTAGCGAGTGGAACCACTTAGTGGGCTATGATAAGCCTCGGGATAATCCAAAGCTTATACACTATACTCAAGGCAACCCATGCTTCCCTGAGACCGATGATTGCGAACATGCAGATATATGGGTAGATGAGTTTAAGTTGATGATAAGCGCGGCGCCCTGGCTAGAGCTTATGGGCACCTCTGTACATGCAGCTAGAGACGTGCAGAAGGATGGTAGTATTAAAATAGTGCCGAAATATAAGTTAGAGGGGCTATGAGACGTAGACAAAGATTGGCAGCAGAGAGCCGCCTAACTAACCGGCTGCAAGTAGCATACGGTAGGGACGGCAAGGTAGAGCAGATATATGTAGGGCCGCCAGATGAGCTGGCTATTATAGTAGAGGAATTTAGTCCAAAAACAGGCTACAGCCGTCAGGAAGTCTATGATTTACCTATTGATGAGCCTAGGCCAAAGAGGGCTGCCCGCGAGTCTCGCAAAAAACTTAATGACTAATTGTTAACTGCTGTTAATATATTACTGTAACAATACGCTTCTTGATTATCCTTTGATGCGTATCGAAGCATGGTAACTCCTTAAGGGCCTGGTTTTTTGTCATTACTTCCAGGCCCTTTATCTGAGGGTATGACAGTATGAGCACTTTAGTACAGATGCGGAGCCGAATTGCAGATGATCTCAATAGATCAGACCTCAACACACAGATAGACTTAGCCATTAATCGCGCCATCGAATACTACTACAATAAAGAACGCTTCTGGTTTAATGAGACCTCAGGCACGTTTGCCACTATAGCCAACCAAGAGGCTTACGGCACTGCGGATGGAATCCCCTCAGATATAGCTGAGATTGACTACATGCAGATAACGCTATCTTCTACTAACAAGCCAGACCTTGATGAGCGCACTTTCAACTGGATACAAGACCGCAATGTAGGCAGAGCTACAGGCGACCCTACTGACTTTGCATGGTACCAGAATAAGATTTACCTATATCTCATTCCTAATCAGGTGCGCACCATTACAGTCTTTTATAAGAAGACATATGCAGACTTGAGCCTGGATGCCGATACCAATGATTATACTGCCTATGCTGAAGACCTTATAGAGGCCAGAGCTACAGCTTGGCTTAATAAGCGTGTACTTAAGGATTATGAAAGCTCCAGTATAAATGAGCGGGATGAAGCAGATGCCCTATCAGCGCTTAGGGAGCGTACATCTACTATGATCGGCGGCACTGGGCAGATTCAAGCTACTGATTTCTAGGGGATAGCATGGCGATACTAGAATTTGGTGAATACCTACCAGACCTGCCAGACTTCAATAACCCTGGGGTTACAGAGGCTAAGAACGTTATACCAGGCGTTGGCAGCTATCTACAGTTCCCTGGCCAAGTAGTGTACTCAAACGCCCTTGGAGCCCGTTGCCAAGGCGCTGTATCAGGTAAGGATAACTCAGGAAACTCAGCTAACTTCGCTGGGGACGCCACAAAGCTATATAAGCTAGCTAGCGCAGCCTATAGCGATGTATCAGTAGTTGGCGGCTATACCACTAACTCAGAGGAGAATTGGCACTTTACGCAATACGGTGATCTGCTAGTGGCTACCAACAATACTAACCAACCGCAAGGGTATTTTTTATCTACAAGCAGTGCGTTCTTTGAGCTTACTGCAGAGCTCAGGGGTCGCTATTGTGCATCTGTACGTAACTTCCTGGTATTTGGCAATGTAACAGACCTTATAGACGGTAGTGTGCCTAACAGGGTGCGCTGGAGCGCTTTAAATGACCCTACCGACTTTACAGTGTCACCTGTCACACAGTCTGATTATAATGATCTAGACGGTTCTAAAGGCTGGATAAAGCAGATAGTAGGTGGGGAATATGGGGTTATATTCCAAGAGCGTGCCATTACTAGAATGGTGTATGTCGGCTCGCCGGCAGTGTTTCAATTTGATGAAGTGGAGTCTGGCCGTGGTACACAATTTCCTTACTCAGTTGTTAAGGTTGGTAACAATATATTCTATCTGGGATATGATGGCTTCTATATATTCGATGGCAACCAGTCTATTCCTATAGGCGAAGGCAAGGTTAATCGCACTTTCTTTGATGAAGTGGATTTGACCTATAAAGAAAGGGTGTGTGCTACAGCTGATATTAATAAGCAGGTGATATATGTTGCTTACCCTGCCGATGGCAATAGTGGCGGCAACCCTAACAAGATATTGATGTATAACTATGCGCCTGAAGCCAAAACTAGGTGGTCTTATTGTGATGGCTTGAACCTGGAATTCATCAACATATCAATCTCAGAAGGCACCACACTAGAGCAGTTAGACGCTATAAGCGCTAGCCTTGATGCACTCACTGTATCTCTAGACTCACGTACATGGACAGGTGAGACATACATACTCAGCGGCTTTGACTCAAGCCATAAGCAAGTGAATTTTACTGGAGATGCGTTAACTGCGTTACTCGAGACTACAGAGGCGCAGCTTACCCCCTCAGGCCGTACTAACCTATTGAGAGTACGGCCTGTAGTGGATGGCAGTGGCACTGTCGCCATGCAGTTAGGTACACGTAACTTACTCAGCGAATCTGTTACATGGGGCTCAGCATTATCTGTAGACCAGGTAGGCGATGTACAGACACGTTCTAACGCTAGGTTCCATAGAGCTAGGGTTAATATCTCAGGGGGCTTTAACCATGCTCAAGGGATAGATGTTATTGAATATAAACCAGCAGGTAGGCGATGACCCAGAGAAAAATATGTATAATACCGTCATACATGTACAGCAATATTAGGAAGCTACAAGAGATATGTGAGCATAACCCTCTAGGTGTGGGGTTTGATAAAAAAACCTTTAAGAAGCTGAGGGAATTAATACAAGAGACGTTTGAGACAATGGAGGCTATATACCCTCATACAGATGAGGTAGACAATGGCTGATCTTAAGTTCTTAGACTTTCCTGAATATGAGCGTGACCATGTGTCTATGCTGCGCAAGATTAGCAAAGCAGGTAAGGGCGCCATGCAAGGTAAGACTAATAATACAGGTACATTTACCCTTACGGCTAACTCTGCTACCACTACGCTTACCTTTGCTGCAGGAAGGCTAGGCATTAACACAGTACTGCTATGGGAGCCTACTAGCTCCAATTCTGCTGGCGCTATCTCAAGCTTATATGAGTCAGCTAGGGACGTATCTAACGGCACAATAACGCTAACACATGCGAATACGGCCGATATAGACAGGACATTTAACTACATTTTAGTAGGATAAGCACATTTCTCGCTAAAGTCAAGTGATTTTTTAGCTATTTTTAGCTAAAAATAGCATATTTACCCTTGCATATCTCCTTAATATGTTATATAATATACATATAGTTAAAAATTAGCTATTAAATATAAACAAAACTTGAGGATTATATGAAATATTTATATTATGGATCGAAATATGTAAGCGCTATAACTGTGGCTGCTACATTTACTGAGACCTTAACTAACAAAACTGTAGCTGGTGTTGTAAGCGGTGTTGCTAACCAACTTGGTAACAGTACCTTTGCTAAAGTAGCCGCTCAAACTGTAGCTACCTCAGTATACGGCGATATACAGAAAGCTTGTTATAATAAGCTTTGGAATATCGGTTGGTATATGCCAGACGTGCTACTAGCTACTAAAGAGATGCTTGTAAAGCGTGACTCTGAAGCTGTAGTTGAGACTGCTGGTTATATAGGTGGCGCTGTAGCTGAAAGCTGTGGCTACCTAGTAAACAAAGGAATCGCTTATACAGCTTCTACTGCGGTTGGATTAGCTTGCCCGGTACTAGCTAGCCCTACTTACTATGCTACCAACGTAGCTTGTGAATACCTAGGAGTAGGCAGGATTGTCTCAAACTATGTGGGTAACTACGCTACTAAGGTTGTAACTAGAAAGGTTATAGATACTGTATGGGCTGAGAAAGTAACTGAAGAGAAGACGAAAGTGTTCTCGATGGATGAACTAGACAGCAGCCAGATGGCTTGGGCGAAATAACCTAACCAGAAGCTAAACAAAAAGCCCGGGTGATACCGGGCTTTTTTATTGACGGCGCCAACAAAACTTGAGGTTAAATGGGCGCCGCCATGCACATTATACCACCATACAACGTAAAATAATAGGGGGGCGGGTTTAAAAAACTCACCTATGGGTTCCAATTAACTCACCTACCTATTAATATATTAAAACAATAACCCCTAAATATGGTGATGCGATGGAAGACAAGCAACCAGTAACGCTATCTGGCGTGCAAAGCGCCGATATAGAGAAGGTATGGCCTTCAATACTGCCGTATGTACGTGATACCTTAGAATACAGCGATAACAAGTATAGCTTGCAAAGCATCAAGACCGCTTTGTTAGAAAAAGAAATGCAATTGTGGTTAGCTACACAAGGTGTTAATATATTATCATACGCTATAACTCAAATTATAACTTATCCAACTCATAAGAGATTATGTGTCGCCTTTGTTGGCGGTATTGAGATGTTCCAGTGGATACATTTCGTTAATGAGCTCAAGGAGTGGGGTAAATACCATGGGTGCAGTGCGGTGGAAGGGTACGGCAGGCCAGGGTGGGAGAAAGCGTTAGAAAAGTTTGGGTTTAAGAAAATCCAAACCATTTATAAAACCGATATATAGGAGACAGTGATGTTGAATGGACTTTTAGAAATGCTAGGTGGGGGTGGCGGTGCGGCGCAAACTGCTGGCGGTATGATGAATGAGATAAAGCCTATGCTCATGGGTAATGAGATGTACGGCCAGTCGATGCCTCCTACTCCAGGCGTATCTGGTGCGGCTCAGCCCGCTATGCTTGGCAACCAGCCTTATGGCCCTCCTATGCCTAATTATGACCAAGCCAGGGCAATGGGGCAGATTCAAGGACAAGGGGGGCCTATGCAAGGCATGCGTCCAGATCGAAATGCACGGCATCAGGTGCTTATGCAGATGTTACAACAAGGCATGGGTTCGCAAGGTCAGGGTCAAGGACAAGGTATGGTAGGCCCTGCAAATATACCATCTGGTATGGGGCCTATGCAGGGTAGAGGTGGGATGACCGCCACTCAAGGGTTAATGCAAAGTTTGCAGCCACAGCCTGGCGCTTTCATGAGAAAGCCTCTAGGTATGGGCAGGTATTAAGGAGGTAGATTATGGCTGGTGGAGGTGGTAGTGAGACTACTACACAAAAAACGGAGCCTTGGGATAAACAGAAACCTTATTTGGAGTATGGTTTTAAGCAAGCTCAAGACCTCTATAAAAAAACGAACCCAGAGTATTATCCAGGCAGCACAGTAGTACCGTTTTCACCAGAAACCAACCTATCCCTTGAAATGCAAACCCAGCGTGCTTTGAACGGTAGCCCTATACAGCAAGCTGCTAATCAGCAATTGGTAAGCACTATGAATGGGGAATATCTGTATGGTGGAGACGGGTTTAATGCGGCAGTTGATGCAGCAACTCGCCGTGCCTTGCCACAGATCAATTCTACCTTTGAAATGGCAGGCCGTAGTAATTCTGGGCTTGCAGATGTAGCTAAGACCCAGGCTATAGCGGACTCCTTTGCTGGCCAGTATGCAGGAGAGCGCCAGAACCAGATGCGCTCTATGCTCTTCGCACCAGAAATTGCTAACCAAGACTTTGAGAATATCAGTAAATTAGCGGAAGTAGGCACTGCAAAAGAGCAGTTAGCACAGCAACACCTCACTTCAGATATCGATAGATTCAACTTTAATCAGTCATCGCCATGGTCTGAATTATCCGATTATTTAGGTATGATCCAAGGTACTTACGGTGGCTCAACCACTACTACCCAACCTAAGCAAGGTGGTGGATGGGCTTCACTGGCAGGTGGTGGCTTAGGCTTATTGAGCTTGTTTTTATAAGGAGGGCTTATGCTATACAATACACTGAATCCTGAACAATGGCAGGACCCTGATAGCATGCCTGCGCAACAGCAGCAGCCTGCAATGCCTATGTTTGGGCAACCTCAGTCTGGCGGCTTTCTAGGCTTAGACCGTCAATCCATGATGGCACTTGCAATGGGTTTATTATCGGAATCTGGCCCTAACGGAGATATAGGCAGGGGATTAGCTAGGGGCTTGCAGGGTGTACAGGCAGCTCGCGCTCAGGCTGCGGATAATGAGTGGAAAGCGGCAAATTTTGGATTGGAGAACATGAAGTACCAGTCAGGCAGGGAGGATAGACAGGTTGATCAAGATTTCAAAGAGAAAGAGTTCAACTGGAAAGTGAGTGACGCTGCGTTTGACAAAGAGCTTAAGAGACAAGGAGTTGGCATAGACCAAAGGAAGATATTGCTGGAGGAGAAAAAGTATAAAGATGAGTTGGATAATCAGGCCAAGTTTAGGAGCTTAATAGAGGGCAAGCCTGCCCCTTCCCAGCCTCAACCGTCTAGCACGTCGCCTGAGGCTCAATATGGGCCGCCGATGCCTCCAGGTATGCAACCGCAACAACCACCCCAGCAAAGCCCTGCTTCAGCCGCTCAACAACAAGGCGGTATTTTTAGCGATCTTGATCCAGCAGCACGCAATATAGCCTTAGCATACTCATATAGTGGTAAGGACGGCATTGGTAAAGCGGTAGAGGTCGCTGAAAAAAACAGGCTAACCCCTAAAGACATCATGGATCAAGAAGGCGGCTTACGTAAAGAGTACGATGGCATATCTAAGGACTACAAGCAGGTTGTAGATGCTTGGAGCAATATACAGGTAGCATCTAAAGACCCTAGTGGAGCTGGTGATATAGCATTGACACATAGCTTCTTAAAGTTACTAGACCCAGGCGCTACTGTGCGGCCAAATCAAATGGCAGATGCTCAAAATGCATCTGGCGTGCCTGAGAGGATAAGGGAGGAGTATAATAGATTATTAACTGGCCAAAGGTTATCGCCAGAATCACGCCAAGCCTTTATAAGCAAGGCCAATGATATTTTTGAAGCTCAAAGTCAGAATAATAAAGCCACCGAAACTAGTTATAGAGAGATAGCGAAACGCAATAAGCTCAATCCTGACAACATTATTGTCAACTACCGGCAGCCTGCGAGTAATGGGCCGGCATCTACTGGTGCAGCGGGCGGGCCTTCAAGTCAAGGCGTGCAGGTCGGGCGTTACAACCCTAGAACGCGGAGGATTGAATAATGCCGCGTCTTATAGAAGTGCCAAACGTAGGGCAAGTCGAATTCCCGGATGATATGAATGATAGCCAGATAGCTAGAGCTATTGAAAGGGACATACTTAAGATGGAGCCACTGCCACAGCAGCAGGGGGGTAGCGGCCCTGTAAGTGCCTTCTTTAGAGGCGCCGGTGACTTCGGCTCCCTTGGCTTTGGTGATGAAGCTATAGGCGGTGTAGCGGCACCTATACTAAAGACAATCCGCCCTGATTTGTTCGGAGACCAATCTTATGGAGATATATATAAGCAGACCAGAGATACGGTTAGACAACAAAATGCTCAAGCATTTCAAGATCACCCGGTTGCAACAATAGCGGGTGGGTTAGCAGGTAGTTATTGGATGCCTGGATCAGCTCAAACTTTAGCAGGCCGCGCCGGATTATCAGCATTAACCGCCGGTGGATATGGGTTTGGCTCTAGTGAGGCGGATACAATGAAGGGAAGGGCAAAAGACGCTGCACCGTATGCTGCTTTCGGCGTTGCTCTTCCAGTTGCTGCGGCCCCGGTCTTTAAAGCTATTAATGCCATTAAAGGTGGCGCTATAGACCCAGCTGCTCAATACTTAATGGACCTAGGCAAAAAGTGGGGAATAAGGCTGAGTGCAGACGATGTATCGTCAAATCCTGCATTGAAAGCAGCGGGTCAAGGGCTGGAAGAGATACCGTTCATAGGAACTAGAGGTTATAGGTCTGGACAAAATCAAGATGCAATAACAGCGGCCCGTGGCCTTGCTAGTCAGACACAGGATCAAATGCTCAACACGCAGTTTGAAAACGTAGACCAGTTGAGGCAGGTAGCTCAGTCTGGTGGTAAGCGGGCAGCAAAGGCTCAAGAGGTGCTAACCGATATAGCCAACACGGGAGATGACTGGCAGAAGGTTGCCGATGTAAGCGCTAGAGCAAAGCTGCTTAATAATCAAATTACTGCGGATAAAAACTATGATGTGGTCGAAGGGTTAGCTAGTAAATTTGGCAACGTTCCTATACCAAACGGTATGGAAGCAATTGACGATGCAATCCAACGGGCTAGCCTGAGTCGGTCGCCCGATACAGCGCTTATTAGTAAGCTTAGTACGTTGCGTAAAAACTTAAGTCAAGGCGAGAATAATTACAGTCAGTTAAAGGCTACAATATCTAGTTTAAAAAGTGATATAAGAGCTGGCCAACAGGGAAAAAATGGCGCGGTGAGTAGTGAAGGGGCCGCAGTATTGCAAGGCTTGAATAGCGCTGTAATTAAAGATATGGACGCCTTTGCGCAAGCTAACGGGCCGGAGTTAGGCCAGGCCTGGAAAAAAGCAGATACTTTTTATAGATCAGCAGTGGTGCCATATAAGGACACCCAGATAGCTTCGGCTTTAAAAAACGCCGCACCTGATGAAATATACGGCAAGTTCATAACTACGGGTGGGGCGGAGGGTGGTAGGGGTACCACACGCGCTACAAAGCTATATGATGCTATGGACACCAAAGGACGGTCTGCTATACGGTACGGTATGGTACAGGAAGCCCTGTCTAAAGCTTCCAATGCGGATACAGGTTCATTTAGTCCCGCCAAGTTCGCCAGCGAGTTTGACAGGGTTGCCGCTGCCAAAGGCGTGTTCTTTAAAGGTGCAGACAAAGCTGAAATAGATGGATTTAAGACCATAATGCGGCATGTGGAGCGCAGCAATGTAGCTATAAACAAGCCTGAGACTGGAGTTAAGAATATACCTTATCTTATAGGCGGAGCAGTAGCAGCAGGGGGGGCGTATTTTGACCCGGAATCTACGGCAGCAGTGATTACTAGTGTGTATGGCCTTAAGAAGCTTTTGACCACACCGGCTGGCAGGAACTTCCTGCTATCCTCATCAAAGCTTAAGGCAGGTTCACCACAGATGCAGAAAGCTTTGGATAACTTTATTAAAGCAGCACAGCTTACGACAGTTGCAGGCAGTAGCAACGCTATGAATAATAACGGCTTTAAAAATAAGGATAACTTATATGGTGCTCAGCCATGATGGGAATATCACCAGAAATGCTTGGTATGCTAGGTGTAGCTTTGATGCAGCAAGGCCAGGGTAATAGGAATAATAACGCCCTAGGCATGTTACCACTAGCTTTGCTTAACAGCCAGATGGGCTCTCAGCCTGTGCAAGAGGAACCTTCTATACCGGCGACAGCTATGTTACAACAAGCTACGGCACCACAGATGAGCTCACAAGAGATAATGGATGCCATGAAGGACTTTAATGCCATACAGCAGCAAACGGCACGTACACCTTCACAGCAAAATGATGTAGACTTAAACAACAACTTTATTAAGAAATATGATAATAGTTATGTGAAGGCGTCTACACCTATGGCACCAGTTGCTAATCCTTTTTCTGGTGCCACCCCTCAAATTAACCCTTACTTTCAGCAGCTAAAGGACTCTGCACAGAGCGCCTATCCGAATAACCCTACAATGCAGCAAGTAGCTATGAGCCAGGCATTACTGGAATCTGGTGTTAAGCCAAGTAGGCTAGCCACCCAGAGTAATAACTACTTTGGTATTAAGTCCCCTAAAGGCACTAGTATGCCAACGCAAGAGTATGTAAACGGCAGACCTGTAATACAGAATGCCAACTTTGCAGTGAACCCTAACATGCAGTCATCCTTTGACCAGCATCGTAACCTGCTAAGTAATGCCAGATACCAACCTGTTATGGCCTCTCAAGACCCTGTATCGGCATTTATGGCCTTACAGAAAGCAGGCTATGCTACAGACCCAGCCTATGCTAACAAGCTACGGAGCGTCTATAATAGGTATGTACAACCTTTATATGGAGTTTAGAAATGTTAGACAGCTTTTTTAGAGGCGCAACTAATAGTGGAACGTTAGGCTTTGGTGATGAATTGGTGGGCGAAGGTGTAGCGCCGGTACTAAAGTTATTGAGGCCAGACCTGTTTGGTGACCAGTCGCTTGGTGATATATATCAACAGACGCGGGATATAGCGCGCCAGCAAAATGAGACGGCTTCCAAAGCGCATCCATATGCTAATTTTGCAGGTAACGTAGCCGGGCTTGGTTGGTTACCTTTCCCCTCTACAAGCATTAAACAGGCTTCTGGAGTCTCGAATGGACTTGGCGCATTATACGGCGCTGCATACGGCTTAGGCAATAACGTTAATGGAGAGCCTATGGGCATCTTAGGTGATATGGCCAAAGGAGCCGGGCTGGGTGCTTTGTTAGGTGGCGGTATATATGGTGGAGGGCAAGGTTATCGCCAATTCCAAAATGAGCTTAAACGGTAGCTCCGCCAGTAATTGGCACAAAGCTTCAAGTCAACAAGTACTCCGAAGACCCCTTGTGCTATTTCTAACGTTACCTAACTAGTGATTGAACCCAGTTTATGAACTGCCCAAAGAAGTGCTTTATTTGGGTTAAGACATCAGGTTCTACGTTGATTACGGACTGAGTATTAACTACAGATTGAGCATCACCATCAACAAGCTCCCCATTACTAACCAACCTTCCATCACGAAGCTTCCCTGTGTAACCAAGTGGCATCGTACAAAACGTGCCACGGTCATCATAACTTGCGCCTGGGGCTGGTTGTAGATTATAGTAAGCACAAAAATCTTTAAGGTAATCAGCCCTACCATTTTTATAACCCATATGACGATAAAATGTATCATTTGATATATAATCATCTATAACACGATTACCTTTTCCGTAAAGCGCTTCCGTGCGTTCTTTTTGATCTCTCATTAACCTCCCCATGTCAACCAGGTTTGGATCGTGATTCGGGTTAGCTTCGTTATACCAAGTAAAGTTATCTATATGTTTCATAATTAATCTCCTATTATATTGCTACACCAATTCCTATACCTACACCGGCAGTAACTAGGAAGGCTAAGCTTATAAGTACACCTTTCGTGATGTTGGCATTGAATCTTTTTTCTTGTAGTTCATCTGCACGATGACTGTAGACAACGTCCATCATGTAAACAGTCTTACCGAGTGATACGAATGTCGCTACGGTATCGTTTTTTGTCATGAAGTTCGTAGTGCAATTTTCAGCATGTGGCCTCATAAAACTACATTCGAACGTTTGATCGTTCTTATGTTTACGTATGATTGTGATCAAATCATCGCGAGTCATATGCGGTTCAGCGGTTAAGTCCCACTGTTTGTTTTGTGTATCTTGTAGTGTTACTTTCATTATTAATTCCCCTTTTTATTAAATAGCCTTAAAGAGCTACACCAACTCCGATGCCAGCTCCGAATGTAGCAACTAGAATACCTAAGGCAATTAGTCCCAGTGTACCTATGCTTATACTTGCACCGTTAGTGTCGGTAGGACTGTAATCAGCCGCCGTAATAACACGTGGTGAAGTCGAGCTTAAAGCTGTAACAACTGGCTCAATTTGCACCGGTGGGGTCAAAAGCTTAGCTATGTTATTAGCTTCCTCTGCTCTAACGGTTGCTTGATCTTCAAAATCATCGAACATCAATGCATCTTGTTGTGTATTCATTTCTATAAGTTTCATAATAATCCTCTTATTATTGTTAATATAGTTATATTATATACCTTTTTTATATAAAAGTCAACTATATTCTAGTCATTTTTCATTATTTTCTCACTTTTATACAGCAAGCCCCATTCCTAGGCCAATACCCAGCCCCACTCCCGCTAGTACCAGACTTGCTATAACCAGGCTTGGTACGTGCACAGCAGGCTTCTTTGGCTCTATGTCTGGGATAACAACGGCAGAAAGGCAGCTGTCAAAGTAACGCTTCATTATCTGTAGCCTAAAACCTACGTGATATCTGGCTACTTCCACGGTGCTTTTTAAGCTCTTATCTGCATTATAGTAAGGCAAAATATCGCTCATTTTATGCACTAAAGCCTGTACTGGCCTGGTAGGCTCTTGACTACTAACATTTATCCGTTCTTTGCTTTCCTTTTTGCTTCTCTGCACCTCCTGGGCCGTTTCCTTAAAAGCCTCTTCTAAGATTGCTGCATCCAAGCTCATTACAGCCTTAGCAAAGTTACGGGCGTATAAAGGGCAGTTCATGTTGTTATAGCTTGGCGGCTGTAACATCGGAGTCCTATCTTCTATATGGCCACCCAAGATGACGCGTTTTTTATACGGCACTTCCGTCATATCGCAATAACCATCCGAGTCAAAACCATCTATGCTTATAAGGTTATTTTGCTGTACCTTGCCATCCACTACTTTACCTAAAAGGAGAGAGGTATGGGCGCCAGTATTGTCTTTAGATGGGTGAGTGTAGATAATTGCTACATACTTCTTATCGCCAAAGGCCGTATTTAAAACTCCATCGAGACCTTGTTTATCAGTAGATATGTAGGCAAAATCAGCAAAATGTTCTGTATTCTTTATACCTAACATTTCATCTAGTTGCTCTGGATAATATTTAGCGCTACTACGATTCCAGAAATTCGGGGTCTCCATGAAAGGTACAATGTCCTTCACCGGTAGCCTTTTTCCTTCGGGTAGAGAGCTTTGCATCGATAAAATTCTGCTCGCATAAGAAGCAGCCTTTCTATTTATTGGCTGTATCTTCTCAGCAATAACAGAGTGTCCTATGTGAGTATGCACGTCTTCATTTTCTTTACCTACCGGTATCTCTTCACAAGCTGGCGCTATACAATGTACAGCCAAATTATATAAAACAGTGGTAGCCATCGGCACAGCTTGAAAGAACCTCTGCCTTGTCTGAAGGGAAGACCCCTCGCCAAAGGCCTTTGTAATATCGCCAAAACTGTCGACTTGTTGCACAAAAGTCTGGAGGTCTTCTCTAGATATATTTGAGCTATTATCAAATGCTCTCATTTAAATAACCTTTTAATTAATTTAGGCATATTATAACCTATTTTCACTCAATAGTCAAGGGATAAGTATAAAAATATATTAAAATAGCTTATTTTATAGGTAGAAAGGCTAAAATCGCCATATTTGGCTATAAGGCTAGCACCCATCTACTCCCAGCTAGCTACCAACAAGACCCATCTAGAAATACCAGGCGTCCCATCGATACAATGCCATCATAATGCCTCCACATTAACATGCCCTATAATAGACGATTATGACGTGAGTGACGCGAATGGAGGCATTTTAGCGAACTTTATGTACTGTCAGTGCCAGCGTTATAATCACTGACAAAAAGGGTTGAGCTAAGACGAATTCGTCTTAAGGCTGCTCAGTATATGGTATGATATGTGGGGGCCTCTTTAGGTGAAGTGCTGTATGGCATTTTAGATGTACATTCCTATTCCAATGCCACCACCTAAACAGGCTAGGGAGGCTATAACACCGACAGCAATGCCTATATTAATGCGGGTTTGTGTGGTAAATACGGCTTCACTGGCATCATAGCCTTTAGTTGCATAAGCTTGGTGGCTGACTCTGGTGAGCACGGGAAGCAGGTTCTCAAAGCTGGACATGACATAAATAGAGATAGTATCCTTTCCAGATTCGTAGCCATTTGCATCATGAACATAGTATGACTGTGTTTTCATGTTTTTCTTATTCTTTTAGTTATTTGGCAGGCATTATAGGGCATTTCTATATAAAAGTCAATAGACAGGAGATTTATATCAAAAAATGTCTTAAATTAGTTTATGCTGGGCAGCATCTCTAATTATCATTATGGCTAAAACGGCAACAACTGCCGCAGCTATGGCAATAAGAAAAGCGCCCCCGGCTTTAGAGAGGGACGCTTCCCTCGGTGTGGCTGCGTATAGATCGGCATATATAAACAGTGCAGTAGAGCCTACTACGCTCAAGCACATATAAAGGCCTAGCGTAATACCCGCAAAGGTTTGGTTATTACAAGAGGCCATATGTACCTATTGATTTAGTGTTGCTAAAGACTCTTGCTGACGCACCCATTCCTTATCAATAATACTAGCTTGTTTAATAACTACTAGAAAATTTGGCTCATCTCTCTCAGCTACGGATGTAGCGACAGTACTAACTGCGGTATGAGATAGTTGCAGCATCGCTGAGCGCACCATCTCAGTATTGGATGGGGTGGCATCTTTGATTATCTTGTTACCTTCCCGTATGAATGTATCAGACGCGTAATATGGGCCCGGCACCTTGCTAGATACAGGCATCTCACTATTTTCTTTTATATAGGCAATTCTCTTATAAACAGGATGGTCTTTGGCAGCCTCGACGCTCGGTTCCGGCATGCGTAAGCTCTGGATGTACTGCAACTGGTAGGCTATAGTTGGAGCTGCGACTTGTCCTGATCTCCACTCCAGCACTTTACTATAAGCGCCTTTGGCCACCTCAGCTATTGCATAAAATATGGTATGAGGAAGGCCTTCAAGCGTAAGTTTATGTCGGTCTGCGAATGTTTTCATGGCGTCGAATGCTTTGCCATCAGCTTCATGGTTTAAAGCTTGCTGTAACGCGGCATCAATCAGGGGCTTATCCCTGGCATACTCGCGCTCATCTATACCTAAATAATAATAATATACGCCAGCTGTGGTTGCCAAAGCAATAATAACACCTCCGCACATAATCAGAGCTACCACCCATCCTGGCCCCGGTATTGCCGCTGCTGCCCCCGCCACGCCTAGGTATGCTGCTAATTCAATGCCGCCTAATACCGCTCCCGTTGTTACAACGGTTCCCGTTCCTATTGCAGCGGCAATCCCAGCTTTCTCTCTAGCATTGGCTTTTATGTACTCTTTCCGGCTTAGCAATGTGCTGCGAGCCTTCCTAGTATCAGCACGTAGGTGGGCATCCAACTCATCAATTTTCTTTTCCTGAGAATCTATCTTTTCATCTTGTTGCGCAATTTTTTCATTTTGGGCCATCATCATTTGTTCTAGCCTTTCGAGGCGTTGCTCAGTAGTTTCTTTCTGGCTTATGGCTTTTTTAGTCTTCTTTTCTGCCCTTTCTTTCTCTTTCTCAGCTTTCTCTTTTGCCTTCGCTAAGCGATGCGTCTCTTCAATTTGTTTTTTTAATGCCACATTGGGTTTAAAGGCTGCGGTTATAGGTTCATTTGTATTTGGGGATGTGCCTGTTTTTTTCTGCCACTCAGCGATTGCTGCACGTTCATAAGTATGCCCGTCTGACGCTACTACTGGGTCTTTCATTATCTCTTCAGTAATAGGGCATACTTGAGTGATCTCCTCTAGCTTTGAGTCTGTCAATGCTTTCATTTCCTTTTCTGAGCCAGAGTCATCGCTCTCGTGCCCTATAAGCGGCTGTTTTTCCTTTGTTTTTTCTTTCTCACGGCGCATGTGAATTCTCCTTTAATTGAATTATGCAACTCCATGTATACAGGCTTTATAACTCCCTCTCAAATAGTAATTTATGAACTTTGCTTAATGCTTATTATGGTGTTAATATATTAAGTCACAACCCACTGAGGCCATATGTCAAACATAAAGAACTGGTCAACTACGCCATCTAGTAATAACTCAGCGCCTCCTGCGGGAGCCCCTGAGGGAATGGCTCCCAGCACGGTCAACGATATAATGCGCCAGCAGATGGCAGACCATAAGACACAATGGCAAGATGCTGAATGGTTTGACTGGGGCCACACGCCTACTAGACTTAATGCCACCCAATTTACAGTATCTACCGATCTTACAACGGCTTACTTGGTAGGCAGGAGATTAAAACTTTATGATTCCTCCACCTTATATGCAACTGTTACTGCTGCAAGTTATTCCGCTCCTAATACTACTATTACTGTGGGTACTGACTCAGGCTCTCTCACTGCTAGCTTAACTAGCGTTGCTTTAGCTATTATATCGCCTACGAACCTATCTTTACCCGCTTCCAGTGGTTTTAAGGGTGCTACTATAGCCTCAGCGTCCACTACTGATTTGAGTACAGCTACTGGGGACTTCGTGGATGTAAGCGGTACCGTTACTATAACAGCCTTTGGTACTGCAGCAGCTGGGGTGGTTCGTACGGTTCGATTCACAGGCGCCTTAACGCTTACCCATAACGGCACTTCGCTTATACTGCCTGGCGCCGTAAACATAACCACTGTTAGCGGTGATACGGCTATCTTTAGATCATTAGGTAGTGGCAACTGGATATGCATATCATACAAGGCATCTAACGGCAGAAATGTTACTACAGGCTTTAAAGGGGCTGATCTAGCTTCTTCTGGTACTGTCGACTTGAGTACAGCAACCGGTGATTTTGTGGATATAACAGGAACCACTACTATTACGGCGTTTGGCACAGCAGATGCAGGTATACAAAGGGTTGTTCGCTTCACAGGTGTATTAACCTTAACGCATAACGCCACCAGCTTGATATTGCCGGGCGGCCTTAGTATAGTTACAGCCGACGGGGACACAGCTATCTTTAGGTCTTTAGGCTCAGGGAACTGGAGGTGCATTGTTTATACCCGTGCTAACGGCCAGATTAGGCAAACGTTTGGTATTAAGGGCACTGATATCGCTTCAGCAGGTACTACGGACTTGTCTACGGCTACAGGCGCTTTTGTAGATGTTACCGGCACCACAACTATAACGGCGTTTGGCACCGCATCTGCAGGCACCACAGTAACCGTAAGATTTACTGGCTCCTTAACATTAACCCATAATGCGACAAGCTTGATATTACCAACTGGAGGCAATGTTATAACGATAGCGGGGGATGTGGCGACGTTCGTTTCTCTGGGTTCAGGAAACTGGGTATGCGTCAATTATAGTTCGAGCGCTGTAGGCAATGCCCAGCTGGTGCTTAAGAACACTACCGAGACCGCCACAAATGATAATACCGTTAGTAATGATGCCGCTCTAACATTCAGCATGGGTGCAAACATCACTTACAATATTGTAATTAGAGTGTTGGCCTCAATTAGCGCTACAGGAGACTTCCAGTTTGATATTAACGGGCCGGCCTCTCCGTCCTCAATTACTGGCGGATATACTTATACCGCTATTGTAGATGAGGCCACATATAGCGTTAACACAATAGTACAAGGAAGCGGAAGCATTTCTGCATATGCCTCCGCTGTTAGTGTGCTAGCGGGCGTAAATAGCACTATTGCCAGCCTAGATATTGCATTGACAATAGTAAATGGCTCTAACTCAGGTACGTTTGCATTGAGATGGGCACAGAATAGCAGCTCTGGTACCGGTAGTTCAGTCCTTGCAGGTTCTTGGTTAACGTATAAACAGGGGTAATATGAGATACTTAGATAGAAAAACAGGCGAGATTTGTGAAGTAACACAAGAGCAGTGGAATGCCATGCACGGCAAGATAACGCCGCCTGCTTATGTACAGGCCCGTATAGCTGCGTACCCCTCTATAGGCGATCAGCTTGACATGCTATACTGGGATAAGGTAAATAACACCAACAACTGGCGAGAGCTAATCGACTCCATTAAAGTTGCCAATCCAAAGCCTAGTTAATCTACTTGCATTCTCATTGCAGCTTAGTATATTTAGCATGTAATTAATATATTAAGAGCATGACAATGGACAGTGAGATAATACCACGCACATATACTATAAAGCTATCTAAGCACAGGCATGAAATGCTTAAAAAGATGGCGGTGGCAGATAGTAGGTCTGTGTCTAATTTTATCAACTGGTTACTTGCTGAACGTATTGACGCTTATACTCGCACCAAGGCTAACGTAAGGCCGCTTTCTAAACAGTCTGCACCTTGCGATATTTATGGCCCTAGTTGCCTTGAAGATAATAAGTAATTACAATATACATAACATGACTCGCCACGCTTGGCCTGGAACGATAAACCAGTTACCAGCGCACCAAGGCGAGTCACTGTTTACGCTTTTTCGTTAAAGTTACTTAAGGGCGTTGGGCTCCATGCCCGCGCCCTTATTCATTTCTTCCCCTCACACAGCTCTAGCTTATACTTCAGTACCTCGAGTTGTATTCTAAGCTCCTTTACTTCCTTTGCATCAGTTGACCCCCATATAAAAACGGCCGCTACTGCAAAATCAACCATCCCCCACATTATTGGCGTTAAGTCAACCTTATTACTCATGCGTGACCTCTTGTTTACATAAGTCTATAATACGCTTACATAAGCTAATCATGCCTTGCGCACCGTCTGCTACATCTGTCATAGAATGGGCTTTATAATGTTTTTCAAAAATCCATACGCTAAGGGACGGTATCTTGTCAATTGCTTTATCTAAAGTTGCTTGTAAGACCTTAGCGTTATCTGCAGATGCTCTCATCCAAATACGACCCTTTGTGGTTATAAAAAGCCAGGCACCATTAATATTGAAAAACAATATTTTGATTCATCCAAAACTCCGTCCATAACTTAATGCTCATTTCATGAGAAGGCAACCGTTTTTGAACATAATCTTAATACTAAGTTACTTGAGTCTTAGTGGCTTTTATATTATAAATAACTGTATGTTACAATAAATACCAGGCTTTATCATGCATAAAATAGGTTACGCACGTGTGTCTACTGAAGATAAAAATCAAACGTTAGATTCTCAAATAGAACGGCTCAGACAAGAGGGGTGTATAAAAATTTTCCATGAGCACCAGACAGGAGTATGGGACAACCGTCCCCAGTGGCTAGCGTGTTTAGAGTATCTGAGGCCCGGAGATATCTTGGTGGCTACAGAATTAAGTCGTATTTCTAGAAATGCCTTAATGTTATTACAGTTAGCTGCCGATTTTAATAAAACAGGCCTCCATATGAAGACACTTGACGGATTTATTATCGATACAACAACAACCGTAGGTAAATTAACATTTACGGTAATGGCGGCAATATACGAATTTGAACGAAATATGCTTAGCGACCGTACAAGAGCCGGGTTGAAGACCGCTAGGGCACAAGGTAGGGTTGGTGGGCGTCCTAGGTTACTAAATGAAGAGCGCAAGTCTATATTTATAGACCAAGTAGCTCAAGGGAAATATAACACGTCTCAGGTTGCCAAAGCGTTTGGAATAAGTCCCCAATCTGGACGACGGCTAATTAGAGAAGCCAAGGCCGCCGGCACCTGGCCGGGCACAGAAAAGATAATTATGCCTACGATACAGCAATTGACCTCTGTGGCTTAGCTATATATAATACTTGCGACGCGCGTAGGCCTGCGTGGCGACTACTGTTTATATGTCTTGGCTGGCACTATGGCCAGTATGGTTATGGTGCCACGTATTATTTTGAACAATAGTCTATGTTTTTTGCCGAGTATTGCTATCCGATAGTTGGCGTATTCAGGGTGCTTTGATGCTAGCCTTCTGCTAAACGTGAGCGGAGCGGCCATTAGCTTTTCTTCGATATAAGAATGCGCTAAGCGCTTTACGTCTAAAGGTAACTTGGGCCAATCTTCGTTTACAACGCCCCGGTTCAATAAGATTTTAAAGGCGGCCATGATATTCCTCATAATCTCCCATATACTGATTTTCGCGCCCTAAAATTTGCTCAATCCAAAGCTCATCTTCATACTCTTCGATAGATTTTGCCACTAACTCACTTACTAAGGAGCCGGGCGTGCGTCTGCGCTGTATGGCCAGCTCACGTAAAGATTCTGCCACCTGCCCCTTAAATGCCAAATGCACTCTCACTACATTTTCGTTCATTTATTTCCTCTTTATTAAGGTTGGGCAATGATTATTGCCCATTCTCTTGTATTAATAGCTTATTTAGATGTAAAGTCAAGTGTATTTAGGTTGACTTCCTGTGTATTTACGTGTATAGTATGTGGAAAATTACACGTGGAGGTGTTATGAAAACTACTGCTTTGACCATGGGTACTAACCCCATGGTTATAGTTCCGACTGACTTTCAATCTGCTATGGCCATTGCTGAGGTTATGGTAAAGGCAGGCTTTGGCAACTTGAAAAACAAGGAGCAGGCCTTCGTTGCTATGCAGCTGGGTGCTGGGGTGGGGTTGACCCCCATGCAAGCTATGTTAGGCGTCTCTGTTATTAATGGTAAACCTGCTTTATACGGCGATACCATGCTGGCCGTAGTAAAAGCTTCTGGGTTGCTAGAGTATATCAAGGAAGAGATAGTGGGTAAAGATGATATGATGGTTGCGAAATGCACTGTTAAGCGAAAAGGTGAGCCAGAGCCAGTGTGTCATGAATGGAGCGTGGCTGACGCTAAGAAGGCGGGTAAGTGGGGCACCGCCGGCGTGTGGACGCAGTACGGCAAACGTATGTTGCAGATGCGCCCGCGTGGCTTTTCGCTAAGAGACGCGTTTCCTGATTTATTATTGGGGCTCCAGCATACTGTTGAGGAGTTAACTGACGGTCCTATTATAAATGTAACGCAGGAGTCAGATAATAAGTGGACCGAAGGCACCGATCTTATGATGAAGAGAGTGGTTCAAGATACCGTCCTTGAACAGGCCACTAGTTCCAAGGTTAGTTTGTATGGCTCTGGGTCAGTACAAGCTATGGAAGTTGAGAAAAGCGATCTTTACGAGCTTATAGAGAAGATGATAGGTATTATTCTAGATACTGGGGCATTTGAAGAGTATACAGCTTGGTCTAGGACTAACTACCCTATTATACAGGGAGTTATACCCAAAGGCAGCCCTGAGAGCCTTAAGCTAGGTAAGCTGTACATTGAAAAGAAGAAGCAATATGGGACTGTAGCAGGAGAAGGCCATGAATAATGACCAAATATTACAGGCTCTTAGGCATGAGGTGAATGAGCTTTACACGGAAGTAGCTGAGCTTAACAGGATTATCGCAAACATTAAGTCTGTGTTAGGTCAGTATGTAGATGAAGACTGTGCGGGTTAAATTGTACTTGCAAACTCTGGCAGTTTAGTATTAATTGTCCTTACCAACCCAAACAAAGCAAGTAGTTACCCACTCGCTTTTGTTTGGCAAAACCCAAAAAACGGTCTGTCACTAACAGGGCCCAGTCTTAACGGGATTTGTCATGAATATATAATGTAATCCTAGTAGTGTCAACCATGTTTTTTAATGTAAATACAGTGAGAAATACATTGAATATTAATGGCCCGCCTTAAAGGTAAAGAAAAACGCGCAAGGTAGCTGCCCAGCGCGTTTTGAAATAATCACAATCAATCAGTTTAATTACAATTACAGGTTTTCTAAATGAAGAATACACCAAAACAACACAAGAAGTCAAGCAATATTTTATTTCTATCGGATGAGCATCCCATTCATGTTAATAGGGACCTAGCTCGAATATTGGGCTTAGATGAGGCTATTGTCACCCAACAACTACACTATTGGATAAGAAAAAATACAGCCGATGGGGTCAATTACAGAGATGGGTGCTACTGGACTTACAATTCCCTTCCTAAGTGGCAGCAATCCAATTTCGATTTCTGGACTGAATATAAAGTTAAAGCGACATTTACCTCGCTCGTAAAAAAAGGCGTGCTCATCACTGGTAACTATAATGAAGAGCAAAGTAATAGGTCATTATGGTACACAATTGACTACGATAAACTAGATTCTTTGTGTAATTACTACGCCGCAAACCCGCAAGAATGGCCATCAGTCGAAAATCAACCGATGACCGGAGGGGGCGAAAATACTGGCTTTGATGGAGATCCGCCCGCAAACCCGCAAGAATGGCCATCAGTCGAAAATCAACCGATGACCAGTCGAAAATCAACCGATGTATATATAACAGACAAGACTACAGACGAGACTAGAGAAAAAAAAGCGCTAGCGCTAAAAGATAAAATTCAAGTAGATGAGAAAGAGCTTATTGAAGTACCTATTAACTGGACACCAGAACCAGAATTGGTAAAGAAAATTAAAACAGATGCCAAGATATACCGAAAACTAAAGCTCACAGATGATGACATATACCCCGCTGTGCCTAAGTTCAGGGGTTATTACCGCAGAAAAGGAGAATTGGTTGCCGACATATCAGGTGCTTTTGAGTATTGGTGTAGCCAATTGAAGCCTAAGCAAAAGGGGGCTGTTAAAGATAAGCCACAGGAAGACCAGATTGAGAAGCGCATTCAAAGTATGGATGAAAAAGGGTTTACTAAACAAGAGAAGGCTGTTCATGTTCGTATGATACAAACGATAGGGTATAAGCAATACAATGAATATTGTATATGGAACTGGAGGCTAACCAAATCAGATGCCAATTGCTGGACTTTTAAGCGTGATGTAAGTAGTAATATAGGCCTGGGGGCAGAGTCAGCCAGACGATACTTCGAAGACGCTTTAAAAGCGCTAGGAATTGAAATTAACAAGGTGGTGTTGGAATGATGGAATTATTAGCCCTACTGGGCACATTAGCGATGTGCTATGTAATGTTAGATGAGTTTTATGATCAAGGGCGTCTGACTAAAGCGGCATTCTGGCTGCTGTTACTACTAATTGCAGGCTACGCTGCCGACCTTATGTATATAAAGCTATACATACGGGAACTTCGCGAAGGCGTTACTAAAATTCAGCAACAAAGTTGCCAGTCAATGCCCCTCGATGCCAAGCAGGATGAACATAAGCCAGAAGTAACCTACCAACAGCAATATAAGCCCTAATTGCAGGATAAACATGCATCTACGGAACGTGGTCATAACGTGCTAATATAGTAGGCGAGGCACATAGCTGCCAGGTAACTTAAGTTGCCAGACAAAGCAATAACTGCCAATATTTGGGATATTGAGTACAAGCGCTTTAAAGCAGCCATTCCTGAATCGTTTTGCATAATAATCTCCAGTTATATGGAGTATTGTACCACATAATCTCGTATGGCGCAAAGGAATATTCAAGTTTTTTATTAAAAACCTTAAAAAAGGTAAATATATTGTTAATACTCTAGATATATTATGCTTGACTGGATATAAAGTAAGGATTAGATTAAAATACAGTTAACAACGGGCTTACTGTTTATGGTATTAACTGAAATTATGAGTTGGATGGCGGTTATCGTGCTGTTAGTAGTGTGTGGTGTGATGATCTACATAGACTTTGAATGAGATACGGCCCAAAGGGGATTAAACTTTAGGAGATTAATATAAGTAGGGCCGTATCTACTCAATAATATTAAAGCAGTATTGTATAGTCAACTCATCTATAACCATCTTATCTCACCTTAACATGATGTTTGATAAGTTGAGCTGCTTATCTTTCCGTTAGCAAAATCATTAAGGAAATTTAGCGCCTTATCCACATCCCATTGAATGCTGTAAGGTATGCCCAGAGCATCACACTGCTCCTTAAACCATTGTTGCTTAGGTTTTAGCTTCTTTTCTTTTTCACTGCGCTTAAACTCTATAAAGGCTACTCGCCCGCCCTCTACAAGCACACAGTAGTCTGCTACCCCAGCGGTAAGTCCCATACTCCTTAGCATCATGGTATACCCTCTACTGGTGTTCTGCTCATTGGCAACGTGGAACACTAATAGTCTTTTAGAAAACTGGTTATAAGCCTTTAGCATCTTATATCGAGTATAAAACGCAATACACAAATCTTTTTCTTTAATCCCTGCCATTAATACCGCCGAATGAAATGTTAACCAAATATTAACATATTAATGTATACTAGTAATGGACTCTTTATACAAGGAGGGCATTATGTATAAGACGCTAGAGTTACTAGATCAGGCGTGTAGAGAAGATAAAGTGCCCTACTTACACGTAGTAAATAGGGAATTGGTATTGAAGCCTGGTGTTGTTCAATGGGCGTTGTCTTCATTAAGTGAGGTTACAGGAGACTGGCATGCAATACCTGTTATTGAGCATATAAACCACCGTAGAGGCGGCCTTATAGAGGCTGCTAAACAATGGTGTGCTGAAGGGCGTAGCCTATTATACGTGCAAAGGGCGCTAGATACCATATACGAAGGCTTTGGTAGGGAGTCATTTAAGCTTATACCTGCGGTATTTTCTAACTGGATGGGGTTGCTACATAATAACCTAGGCAATCATTGTTTGTGCGAGTGGACAGTACCTGGAACGCACTACAGCGCTGCATACCAACTATCCGATAAGCCATTTATACACCCACAGAATAAAGACGTAGGCAACCAGATCATAGCGCACACCTTTATCAAAGACATGGTAAGTGGCTGGGTGCTAACCCAATCCCACTCTGTACTAGCCCAGCTCAAGAACGGTATAAGGTTCCTAAACTTTGAAATAGCCTACGATACGGAGACAGATGACGTATATTGCCTACATACTCTGGTGAACGGTAAGTTTAAAGACATGTTAGATGACGTGCGTTTGTTTATAAAACGGCACCCTAGTGAGGTGGTGTATGTTAACGTGCATATGGAGCATGCTCACCTAACCGATACTATGGCGCACTCAGAATACGTAGCCTCTATAATAAAAGAGAGCGTAGGCGAGTACCTGGCATCTGGAGAGGGCTTATCTGAACGCAGCTTCAATAGCTTTGTAGAGCAGCACCAGAATGTTATCCTATTGACCGATGACGCTTCCCAGAAGGTACTAGATGAGCAGCAAGTGCTACGTACGATTGACCTACATAGCCCATTACACCCTATCTTTAGAGATGCTGCCCCGGCCTACTTGTCAGCCTGTACTCCTGGTGAGCATGGTCACCTAGTCTTTGCACTAGAGCCAAATGTCGGTACTGGGATACTTTACGAATCCTTAAAGACAGCCTCTGGTAATTTAAACGCCTATCTACCAGACTTCATGGCACAATACCGAGAGTCAGACTGCGGCTTTGTAAGCATAGACTTAGACTACCCTATGTGGGCCGATATAGAGCGGATTATTCATTATAATCTTCTTGAGTAGTATTACTCATCGCCAAATCATCCCTTATTTGTAGCGCCAAAGTAATAAGCCAGTATCAGCATTATAGCGTTAGATAGCCCTATAAGAGTCATTTCAAGGATTTTCTCCTCAAAGGCATTAACGGTTGAGAACTTAAGTAAAAGTATAATAATTAGCAAGAGCAGCATGTAACCCCCTATGAATACCTTGGCAATAAATGCAGGGGTGGTGTCTTTTAGAGTGATCTCGCGCTGCCTCGCATTAGCTCTATCTTCATTGCTTAATGCAATTCGTTGTATAGCTAGCGTATCGATAGTCATCCTCTCATTGGACTCTATTTGCTTAAGCTTGATCTGCGCCTCTGGGTCTCCCTCTATGCGCTTAATTAACTCCGCAGGGTCATTAATATCTCCACCGAACGCAGCCGCTATAGCATTGCCTATAACGCTTGCACCTGGCAAAGGCAATACCGCCCCTATTAACGGAGCGAACCTAGCTACAGTTTTACCAAGGTCTGCAAGGTTCATAGCCTAGCCCTTTTTATCCAGCCCCTAAAGAACTCCCGCAACCTTTCTTTTTCATCTGTGAGCTCAATATAATAACCAATCGCCTGTAATCTCAACTTATCCACTAGAATGCCCGGCTCAGCCTTGCGTAGTGCTGCAGTGGTCTTAATACCCCACTCTCCATCCACCTCTAGAGCGTTGCCCATTTCATTAAGTGCTTCCTGCAATAGCTTTACTGCGCGATTTTCACCCATGTTAACTGAGAACAAGAACAGCCGCCACGCAACACCAGGGTCTATCTGGTCATACTTGTCAGTCCACCAGTCCTTACGATATATCTCCTTAGCCTGATCTTTGGTCAGGGTTGCTATATTTACATGTGGGTAACTGCGCTTGCTTATGCCGTACTTGGTCTCGCCACCTGGGTCATCTGCGTCATTATTATATCCACCCTCTAGCCCTATTAATTTCTCAAAGGCAATGTCAAAATTACTTGGCATGTTTACACCTTGTCTATATATTAACTTCGTGTAAACAATATATGAATGTAGTGTGAATGCAAGATATCACTTGGTATACTGATAAGGTTTTGATTAGAGACCTTAAGGACTATGAGCATAACCCTAGGCGCATGAGTAAGGCTGATTTTGAGAGGCTAGTGCGTGACTTACAGCAAGACGGGTACCATAATCGCATTTTAGTGAATCAAGACAATACCATTATAGGTGGACACTCACGCAAGAAGGCTATGCTAAAGGCTGGCTTTAAGAATAGCGACATAATAGAGGTGTTAAAGCCTAGCAGGCAGCTAGCTGAAGATGAGTTCAAGCGCATTAATGTTAAGGATAACCTACCGTTTGGTGATTTTGACTTTGATATACTAGGCAACCACTTTGATGTAGATAACCTTATTGACTGGGGTATGCCTGCAGAGTGGTTGGGTAAGGGTGAAGAAGAGCAATTAGGACAA
>Ga0070668_100000343_pt1 | contig 30722 bp, 20 predicted proteins | sample KBSS43metaG_FD_64661 | JGI IMG/M metagenome (GOLD analysis project Ga0070668, IMG submission 64661) | Switchgrass rhizosphere microbial communities from Kellogg Biological Station, Michigan, USA - KBS S4-3 metaG | ecosystem: Host-associated > Plants > Roots > Rhizosphere > Soil ...
CCTGGTTGAGCTCGGCCGGGTGGGCCGGGATCTGCGGCAGCGTCCGGTCGAAGTCCTTGACCACCTTGATCCCGGTGCCGATCTTGTGGTTGAGCATGACCAGCGTGCTCTTGAGGCCGCTGTGCACGTCGATCCACTGGTGCGCGGCCCGGTCCATCTGCGAGTACTGCTTCGCGGCGTTGACCAGCGACGACACCCGGCCGGTGGCATCCTCGATGTCGGTCATCAGCTGCTCGGTCTCCAGCGCGTACCCGATCCAGTGGATCGCCTGGTCGAGCAGCTCGGGCGTGCCGACCCGGGTCTCGATCTCGTTGAGGCAGTCGATGTCGAGGCCGCCCTGGGCGAAGACGGCCGCCAGGTCCCAGCCGCCGGTGATCTTGCGCTCGTCCATCCACTCGCCGAGCTCGTCCTCGAGGTCGGCGGTCTGCATGGCGGTGAGCGCGGGCGCCTTGGCGGCCCGCTCGATCACGTCCTCCTGCAGCTCGCCGAGCGCCACGAGCCGGTCGGGCGGCACCTTGCCGGCCGCGAGCATGGCCAGCTTGTGCCGCATGCCGGCCACCCGCTGGCGCAGCGACTCGGCGGCCCGCGAGGCGGCCGCCGCCGGGTTGTTGAGCTCGTGCATCAGCCCGGCCGAGAGCGCGCCGAGGGCGGCGAGCCGCTGCCGCTCACTGATCGCCGCGGCCGTGGTGCGCATGCCCAGGGTCAGGCCCTCGAGCAGGTGCAGCGCCATCGGGAACCACTCGCGCATGATGTGGCTGAAGTCGTCGGCCGACAGCACGAAGAAATCCGAGTCGTCGAGCGCGCGCATGGTCGCCATGTAGTTGCGCGGGACACCGTCGTCGCGCAGGTACGCCTGGGTCGAGCCCATGTAGACGCCGCGCTGCTCGGTGCGGGTGGTCTGGACGTCGTCCTGCCCGACCCTGCGGCTGAGCGCGATGGTGCCGCTGAGCAGTACGAAGAACTGCTCGGCCGGGTCGCCCTCGCGGATCACCACGCCGCCGGCCGGCATGTGCATGGTGCAGCCGTGCGCGGCGATCCAGGCCAGCTGCTCATCGGTCAGCTTCTCGAAGAGGAAGAGGGTGCGCAGCTCGTCCGGAGTGAGCGCGCCGGGCGCACACGGAACAAGTGTGGGAACGTCGTCGGTCATTACTGCGCCTCCAGGTAACGATGGACCAGCGTGACGGCCATCGCGCCCTCGCCGACCGCCGAGGCCACCCGCTTGACGGAGTTGGCCCGGACGTCGCCGGCGGCGAAGATGCCGGGAACACTGCACTCCAGGTAGAACGGATCGCGGTCCCGATCCCATCCCGCCGGGCGTGTGCCGTTCGTCAACAGATCCGGCCCGGTGTAGACGAAGCCCTTCTCGTCCCGGGCGACCGCGTCGCCGAGCCAGTCGGTGCGCGGCTCGGCGCCGATGAAGACGAAGAGGTAACCGCACTCGACGGTCGTCCGCGCCGAGTCCTTGCTGTCGCAGATCGTGATCGCCTGGAGGTGGCCGTTGCCGTGCGCGCCCACCACCTCGCAGCGGGTCCGGACCGAGATGTTGTCGATCTTGCTGAGCTGTTGGATCAGGTAGTACGACATCGACGACTCGAGCGAGTTGCCGCGTACCAGCAGCGTGACGTTCCGGGCGTACCGGGCGAAGAACAGCGCCGCCTGCCCGGCCGAGTTGGCCCCGCCGACGATGTAGACGTCGGAGCCGGCGCAGGCCGGCCCCTCGGTCGACGCCGAGCCGTAGTAGACGCCGGAACCGGTCAGCTCGGCGATCCCCTCGGCGACCAGCGGCCGGTAGGCGACGCCGGTGGCGAGCACCACCGAGTGCGCCGACACCTCGCCGCCGTCGCCCAGGGTGAGGGTCCGCGCCGAGCCGTCCATCCGCAGGCCGGTGACCTCGCGGGTGTTGAGCACCTCGGCGGAGAACTTGCCGGCCTGCCGGCGGGCCCGGTCGGTGAGCTGGGCGCCGGAGATGCCGTCCGGGAAGCCCAGGTAGTTTTCGATCCGCGAGCTCTGCCCGGCCTGGCCGCCGACCGCCTGCCGCTCGACCAGCAGGGTCTTGAGGCCCTCCGAGGCGCCGTAGACGGCCGCGCCCAGCCCGGCCGGCCCGCCGCCCACGATGATCAGGTCGTAGAAGTCGCGGCCCGGCGCGGTGGACAGGCCGGCCGCCTCGGCCACCTCGGTCGTGCTCGGCTGGGCCATCGCCCGGCCGTCGACCGTGACGACCAGCGGCACCGACTCGGGCCCGACCCCGGCGGCCTCCAGCAGGCGGCGGCCCTCCGGCTCGTCGGCGCCGAACCACCGGTACGGCACCAGGTTGCGCGCCAGGAAGTCGCGGATCTGGTAGGACGGCTCGCTCCACCGGTGCCCGACCACCCGGATGTCGGCCACCTCCCGGTCGCCGGTGGCCTGCCACGCGTCGAGCAGCGCGTCGAGCACCGGGTACAGCTTTTCCTCCGGCGGGTCCCACGGCTTGAGCAGGTAGTGATCCACGTCGACGAGGTTGATCGCCTGGATCGCGGCGTCGGTATCCGCGTACGCGGTGAGCAGCGCCCGCCGCGCGTTGGGGAACAGGTCCATCGCCTGTTCCAGGAACTCGATGCCGTTCATCTGCGGCATCCGGTAGTCGGCGAGCATGACGGCGACCCGCCCGCCACGCAGCTTGATCTCCTTGAGCGCGTCGAGCGCCTCGGCGGCCGACGACGCGCGCAGGATCCGGTATTGCTCACCGTAGCGGCGGCGCAGGTCGCGGGCGATGGCCCGGGACACCGAGGGGTCGTCGTCGACGGTCAGGATCGCGGGGTGACCCATGAAGTGAACCTCAGCTGTCCTCAGTTGGTGACCAGGAGGTCGGCGTACTCGGGATGGCGGTCGAGGTATCCGGTGACGAACGGGCAGGTGGGCACGACCGAGGTGGCCCGGGCGCGGGCGTCGTCGAGGGCCGCGGCGGCGAGCCGGCCGGCCAGGCCGCGGCCGGCGAAGGACTGCTCGATCTCGGTGTGCATGAGCTCGATCCGCTCGCCGTGCCGGCGGTAGTGCAGCACCCCGGCGACCTCGCCGCCGAGCAGGATCTCGTAGCGCTGCCGCTCGAAGCTGTCCACCACGCTGGCGTCGGCCGCGTCCCGGACGCCGACCTGGGCGCTGCCCTCGACCCGCAGCTTGCGCCGGGCCCGCTCGTAGAAGGAGGTGCTGCCCAGCCGGATCACCTGGGCGGCGGACGGGATCGGGTCGATCGACAGCTTGGCGTCCGGCACGGCGTACCCCTCGATGATGCCGTCCACCTCGATCGCGAGCCGGCCGCTGGTGGGCAGCACGTCGAGTTCGAGCCGTTCCTGCAGGGCCAGCATGAGCGGCCGGTTGAACGACGAGTGCGCGGCCGACGCGCTGACGATCAGGCCCTCGACGTTCGGCGAGACGATCGGGCCGCCGGCCGAGAAGGAATATGCCGTGGAGCCGGTCGGGGTGGACACGATGACCGCGTCGGCGGCGTAGTTCACAAAGTTTTTACCCTCGACCGAGATGCCGACCGCGGCGAGCCCGTCGCCGGGCACCCGGACCAGCGCGATGTCGTTGAACGCGGAGACCTCCCGGCCGTCCGGCAACACCGTCCGCACGGCCGTGCGCGACTCCACGGTGAAGCGATGCTCGTCGATCGCCGAGAGGGCGGCGTCGAGGTCGGGCAGGTCGACCTCGGCGAGGAAGCCGAGCCGGCCGACGTTGACCCCGAGCACCGGTGTCTTGCGGCCCTCGACCAGCCGCATCGTACGCAACATGGTGCCGTCGCCACCCAGGCTGACCAGCAGCCCGGCCCGCTCCACCATCTCGGCCGGGGTGACCGCGACGGCGTCGCACTGGATCCGGTTGACCTCGTCGGACAGGCCCAGCACGGTGGCCCCGTGCCGGGTGGCCCACCGCACGATGGCCTCGACCGCGGAGCCGCAGTCGCGGCGCGGGTGCAGCACCAGTCCGACGACCTTGATCATGCCCATGCTTCGTACCCCATCTTGTGTCCCCGTGCCGAAACCATGGCGAGCCCAAGCCTTGCACGTCCGGCCCGGTGGCGGCGAGCGCGGGCGGTATTGGGCAGGCCGATGTCGGGGCCGTCGGATACAGTCGCGGTCCGGCAGACATCGACACACGGGGATCACAGATGGACAACACGGGGGTGCCGGCGGACCAGCCGCCGCACGATCAGCCAGCACCGGCCGGCCCGCCGGCCGGGCCGACGCCGCCCTGGGCGCCACCGCCGGGCGGCCCCGCGCAGCCCTGGGCGGGCCAGCCGCAGCCGTGGCCGGGGCAGCCGCAGCCGTGGGCGGGGCAGCCGCAGCCGTGGGCGGCGGGCCCGGCGCAGCCGTTCGTCGCGCCGCCCCCGCCGAACTGGGGTCCGCCGCCGGCGCCGCGCGCCACCTCGCGCTGGCTGGTGCCGGCGATCATTCTCTGCGGGCTGATGGTGCTCGGCTGCCTGTCGGCGATCGGCTACGGCGTCATGCAGGCCGGCGAACGGACCGTCCGGGCCGACGGGCGCTCCTCCAGCGACCGGTCCGGCCTCTTCCCGTCCGCCACCCCGGACGACACCCGGACGGAGCCGGCCGGGCCGGAGGCCAGCACCTATCCGGTGCGCGAGGAAAAGGATCTGGAACGGGTCTGCGACAACGTGTACTACCCGCAGTCGCCGAAATACACCGGCGCCGCCCCGCACCAGATCAGCGTCGGGGTGGTGGAGAGCAAGGACTTCGCGAGCCGCCACTTCCGGTCGTACATGGACGTGCCGTACTCGCTGCCGGAAAAGGTGCGCAACGCGTGGCGGCCGAAGGATCTCGGCAAGAGCCAGCTGATGGCCTGCGTCGACCTGGTGACCACCGGCGCGCAGGTCCGGAAGTGCACGTTCGACGACCCGAAACCCGAGCAGATCGTCATGAAGCGGGGCACCTACCGGCTCCGGCTGTTCGAGGTGGCGACCGGCCGCAAGCTGCTGGAGAAGCAGTTGCCCGGCTCGAACAAGGAGTGCCCGACCATGGTCCTGCTGGGCGACGACCGCACCATCTACACCGAGGTTGCCGACCGCGACCTGTATGAGCTGCTCCGCTCGTACGTCATGAAGAAGTAACACGCGGTGGGCACGGCAGCCACTCCCGTGATCCACTAGCCTCGCGGGATGCGCAGCCCCACGCAGCGAGAACTCACCCCGGCCGGCACGACCTCATCACCGCCCTGCTGATCGAGGAGCAGGCCACCCTGTCCCGGTAAGCGGAGGCGCGCGGCGGACGAACCGCATACCATCGGCTCGAATCGATGACGGGGGTGTCGATGATCGCTGCACGGATCCGGCTGTTGCTGCTCCTGCGAGGCCGTGCCGGCGGGGCACTGGTCGGGCTGCAGCTGACCCGGGCAGCGCTGCCCGTGCTGCTCGCGCTGTCGGTCGGTGATCTCGTCAACGCGCTGCTGCGGGCGCACACGGCGGGCCGAGCACTGGCCGGCGCCGGCCTCGTCGCCGGGCTGTTCCTGATCGACCAGCTGGTGTGGCTGGCGATCGGGCCGGTCCGCACGCTGGTCGTCAAACGCGTCGACGGCGACCTCCGCGGCCGGGTGCGGCGCCGCGCCACCGGGCTGCGCGGGCTGGACGAGCTGGAAAGTGCCGGCTTCCAGGACCGGGCGGCCCGGGCGGTGGACGTGGGCATGGGGATGGGCCGGGAACGCTCGCCCGGCAACGCCGCCGCCGGGCAGCTCGAACTGCTCGCCCGGATCGCCAGCGCGACCGCGGCCGCGGTGCTCGTCGCGACGTTCTCGGTGCCGCTCGCGGCCGCGCTGCTCGGCGGGGCGCTGGCCATGCGCGCGGTGGTGCGCCGGCAGTGGATGGCGATCGTCGACCGGCTCGACGCGGACACCGCCGGGCAGCGCCACGAGTACTACGTGGCGGCGACCGCGGTGATGGGTGCGGCCAAGGACGTACGCCTGTTCGGGCTCAGCGACTGGTTCGCCGGACGGTTCCGGGCCGCGGTCATCCGGACGTACGGGCCGGTCTGGCGCGCGAACCTGTCGACGCTGCGCCGGCAGTGGTGGATCGCCGGCCTGTCCGCGCTGGCCGGGGCCGCCGTGCTGGGCCTGCCCGCGGCCGCGACCCTGGCCGGCGACCTCGACCCGGGCCGGCTGGTCGCGATCGTCCTCGCCGGATTCGGCGTGCTGGCGATGACCGGCCTGGGCATGGAGGCGTTCGACATCGAGTACGGCCGGCGCGGCCTCGCCGCGGTCGAAGAGCTGGCGGAGCGCTATCCGGCCATGGCGCGGCACGGCGCCGCGGCCTCGGAAGACCCACCGACCGTACGATTCGACGGCGTCTCCTTCCACTATCCCGGCACCGAACGACCGGTCCTCGACAATCTGACCGTCACCCTCAACCCGGGCGAGACGGTCGCGATCGTCGGCGCGAACGGCGCCGGCAAGACCACCCTCGTCAAGCTCCTCGCCGGCCTCTACCCGCCCACCGCCGGCCGGATCACGATCGACGGCCGTGATCCGCGCGTCGAGCGCCCGCCGATCGCCGCGCTGTTCCAGGACTTCGTCCGCTATCCGGCCACGCTGCGCGACAACATCACGGCCGCCGCTCCGGGCCACCCCGACGACGACGCGGTCCGTGACGCGCGGGCCCAGGCCGACGCGCCCGACCTGCCGCTGGACGCCTCGCTCTGGCGGGAGGGCAGCGGCGGCACCGACCTGTCCGGCGGCCAGTGGCAGCGGGTGGCCCTGGCCCGGGTGCTCTACGCCGTACGCAAGGGCCGCCGGCTGCTGGTCCTCGACGAGCCCACCGCGCAGCTCGACGTGCGGTCCGAGGCGGAGTTCCACGAGCGCGTCGTGTCCCAGGTCGAGGGCGCCACCACGATCCTGATCTCGCACCGGTTGTCCACCGTGCGGCCCGCCGACCGGATCCTGCTGCTGAAGGACGGCCGGATCGCCGAGGACGGCACCCACGACGAGTTGATCGCGCTGGGCGGCGACTACGCCCGGTTCTTCACGACCCAGGCCGCCGCCTTCGCCCGAGGGGAGCAACCGTGACCGCCTGGTGGGCGCTGCTGCGGGAGACGACCGCGCTGACCCTGCGGCTGGCCCGCCGCCCGGCGATCGTGCTGGCCGTCCTCACCCTCGCGCAAGCCGGGGTGATCGCGGGCCTGGGCATCAGCCAGCGGCTGCTGGTCGACGGCGGCACGGCGGGCGACCGGGACAAGGTGCTGCTCGCCGTCCTGCTCGGCGCGACGGCGTACGCGGTCAGCGCCACCGCCGGCTGGGTGAGCGGCAACCTGGCCCTGTACGTCGTGGGCCGGGTCCGCGGCGGCCAGAACGAGCGGCTGCAGCGCCTCATCTCGTCGATCCCCACGATCGGGCATCTCGAACACGGCCCCTACATCGACCGCTGGAACCGCATCTTCCAGAACTCGCAGGCCATCGCCGCGCTCCCCTGGTCCACGTTGACCACATTGGTCGCGACCGCCGGCCTGGCCGTCACGGTCGGCCTGCTGATCTCGGTGAGCCCGGTCCTCGCGCTGCTCGCGCTGCTCGGCGTGCCGCTGATGCTGGCCGCCCGGCACGCGAACGCGCTGCTGCGCGACGCCCGCGACGGCAACACCGAGACGCTGCGCCGGGAACGGCGGCTGCACGACATGTGCGTGGAGCCGGAGGAGGCGAAGGAGGTGATGCTGTCCGACGGCGGCGTGTCGTTGAGCCGCACCGCCGACGAGCTGTGGGACCAGGCCGCCGTCCGGGAGGCCCGGGCGCGGCTCACCGGCGCCGCCTGGCAGGCGGGCGCCTGGATCCTGTACGCGGCCGGGTTCGCGGCCGCGCTGGCGCACGTCGCGTCGCTGATCCGGGCCGGACGCACCACGATCGGCGCGGCCGTGCTGGTGGTGTCGCTCGCCACCCAGCTGCAGAGCCAGCTGCGGACGGTGCTGGACAGCCTCACCGAGGTGGCCCAGGCGGGTCACGCGGTGGCGCATCACGCCTGGCTGCGGGAGTACGCGGCGGGGCAGTCCCGCGGCGGCGGCCCGGCGCCCGACCGGGGCGGGATCACCCTGCGCGACGTGCGGTTCCGGTATCCGGGCGCGGACCGGGACACGTTGCGCGGCCTCGACCTGGAGCTGCCGGCCGGGCGCACGGTCGCGGTGGTCGGCGCGAACGGCGCCGGCAAGTCCACGCTGATCAAGCTGCTCACCGGGGTGCACGAGCCGACCGGCGGCGAGATCCGGGCGGCCGGCACGCCGCTGCGCGAGATCGCCCCGGCCGCCTGGCGGGGCCGGCTGTCCGGTGTGTACCAGGACTTCGCGAAGCTGCGCCTGCTGGTGCGCGAGACCGTCGGAGTCGGGGCGGTACGGCACATCCGCGACCGGGCCGCGGTGGCCGGCGCGATCGACCGGGCGGGTGCCCCGTACGCGGACGGCCTGGACACCCGCCTCGGCGCGGCGTTCGGCGGGATCGAGCCGTCGCTCGGCCAGTGGCAGCGGTTCGCCCTGGCCCGGTCGCTGATGCGGGAAGGCCACGGCGAGCTGCCGCCGTTGTGTGTGGTGCTCGACGAGCCGTCCGCCGCGTTGGACCCGCTCGCCGAGCACGAGTTGTTCGAGCATTTCGTGGGTCAGGTGCGGGCCGCGACCGAGGCCGGTGCGGTCACCGTGCTGGTGTCGCACCGGTTCACCACGGTCCGGATGGCCGACCTGATCGTGGTGCTCGACGACGGTCAGGTCACCGAGCAGGGCACCCACGAGCAGCTGATGGCCGCCGGCGGGACGTACGCGGAGCTGTACCGCCTGCAGGAGCGCGCCTACCGGGACACTCCCGTCCCGTGACCGTCGTCGTTGAGGCCGGCCTCCGCGGCTTCGCCGTCGGCCGGCGGGTCGAACTCGAGGATCAGGACGCTGCCGTACGCCGCCGACGGCGGTGCGGGGTCGGGAGGCGCGGGGCGCTCGTCGCCGGTCCAGACGGCGACGGCCCGGTAGTCGTACCCGTCCTGCCACCCGGTCTCGAACTCGAACGAGACCGTCTGACCGGGGCTGAGGAAGCGGTAACCGCTCATCAGTACGCCACTGAAGTGGGCCCAGCATCCGCCCGGGGTGGCGTCCGAGTCGATGACTCCCCAGCCCTCGTCGGCGTGCCATTCCCGTACGGTTCCCACGGTCGTCACCGCACCAGTGTCGCATCCGCCGGTGGCGGCGCGGCATAGGCTGCGGGTATGCGGGTAGCGTTCGCCAGCGACGACGAGAACGAGACGACCCGGGCGGTCGTTGCGGCCCTGGCCGACGCCGGCCACGAGATCATCCGGCCGGACGCCGCGGAGAGCTGGCCCGATCTCGGCCGCTTCGTCGGGCGGGCCGTCGTCGACGGCCGAGCCGACTACGGCGTGGTGATGTGCTGGACCGGCACCGGCACGGCGATCGCGGCAAACAAGGTCCCCGGCGTACGAGCGGCGCTCGCCTGGGACCCGTGGATCGCCCAGGGCGCCCGGCTCTGGAACGACGCCAACGTCCTGGCGATGAGCCTGAAACGACTCGCCCCGGACGTGGCGGTCGAGGTGCTGCGCGCCTTCCTGGACACCCCCGAGCCAGACCCGGACGAGGCGGGCAACATCGCCGCGATCGAAGGAGGAGACCGGTGACCCCGAACATCCCCACACTCCGGGCTTGGTCCGGGAAGTGTGGGGATGTCGGGCGGGAGGCGGTTACCGGCGCAGGGTGAGCAGGCCCGGTCGGTACGGCAGGAGGCCGTAGTCGCCGCCGGAGTTCGGGGAGCGGCCCTGGTAGAGCAGTTGCAGGTTGCACGGGTCGATGGTCATGGTCTGGTCGGCGGTGGTGCGGATGAGTTCGCCGTGGCTGATGTCGTTGGTCCAGGTGGCGCCGCTGTTGGCCTTACCCGCGAACGGGTTGCTCTCGGACGCCGCCTGCGGGGTCCACCGACCGCCCAGGCTGGTGGCCGTGAACGAACGGAAGTAGCGGCCGTTGGCCCCGATCGCCTCCACGATCATCAGGTACTGGTTCTGGCCCTGCACCTTGTAGACCTGCGGCGCCTCGAACAGGTTGTTCCTGGTGTCGCTCAGGACCACCGTCGACGCCGAGCCGAAGCTGCCCGGGAAGTTCCCGATCGGCATGCTGGCCCGGTAGATCTTGCCGTTGTCGCCGGCGAAGAACAGGTACATGGTCGTGCCGTCACCGATGACCGTCTGGTCGATCGGCCCGGTCCCCGAGTCCGCGATGCTCCCGGAGAACAAGGTCCGCGGCGCCGACCAGCCGTTCGCGTTCGCCGGGTTGCTCGACGTCCGGTAGGAGAACGCCGATCCGCCCCACTGGTAGGCGAGCACCCAGGTGTTCTTCGGGGCGAAGTAGAACAGCGACGGCGCCACCGCCGACGACGACATCGTGTTCTGGCTCGCCGACGCCATCTCCGACCAGTTCGTGAACAGGCCGAAGTTCATCGAACCCCAGGACGTACGCGTGTCGTGCGTCGTCGCATAGACCAACTGCCGGCCGTTGTACGGCGCGGTGGTGAAGTCCTTGAGCGACACCCACCCCGCCTTCGGCGTCGCCAGCGCACCGGTCGACGTCCACCGGTACGTCGACGGAAGTGTGCATGCGGCGGCCGCGGCCGTCGCGCTGCCGCCGCCGGTGCAGGACGTGATCCGCGGCCGGGCGGTGGTGTTGCCGTTCATCATCGTGGTGAAGCCGAACGTGTCGCCCGATCCGTTGGCCTTCATGGTCAGGACGGTGCCGCTCGTGTTCAGGGTCGAGGCGCCGCTCCAGGTGGTGGAGATCTTCTGCGGCGCGCTCACCGTGACGACGACCGTCCAGGTGCCGGCGCCGCCGACGGTCACCGAGGAGTTGTACCGGTCGCCCCAGACCGTCCCGGGCGTCAACGTCGCGGTGCAGCCGCCCGAGGGCGGCGGCGTGCTGGGTGGGGTCGTGGTGGGCGGGGTTGTCGGGCCGGCGGCGTTGAGCGCGTTCAGCACCGAGGTGTACGCGGCCTTCTTGGCGCCGGACGGGCCGAACAGCAGCGGGTTTTCCCCGGGCCGCCAGGAGTCGCTGTCCCGGATGCCCCACACCGTGATGCCACCGCAGCGGGACACGGCAACGCATGCCCTGGTGACCGTCGCATAGATGGTGGCCTGATTCGCGCCGGCGGCCACGTCCAGCTCGGTGATCTGCACCTCGACCCCGAGATCGGCGAACCGTTGCAGGTTGGCCTGGTAGTCGCCGGGAACGGTGGCGCCCAGGTGGGACTGGAACCCGACGCAGTCGATCGGCACCCCGCGCGCCTTGAAGTCCCGGACCATGTTGTACACGGCCGTGGACTTCGCGTTCACCCCGTCGGTGTTGTAGTCGTTGTAGCAAAGCTTCGCGCCCGGATCGGCCGTCCGGGCCGCCCGGAAGGCCGCCTCGATCCAGTCGTTGCCGGTGGCCTGCAGGTTCGACGACCGGCGCGAGCCGTCCCCGTTGTCGCTGAAGGCCTCGTTCACCACGTCCCAGGCATAGATCTTGCCCCGGTAGTGGGTGGCGACCTGGGTGACGTGGTTGATCGCGGCGGTGCGCAGGGCGGTGCCGGACAGGGACCGGGCCCAGGAGGGTTGCTGCTGGTGCCACAGCAGGGCGTGTCCGCGGATCTTGGCGCCCTGGGCGACGCCCTGGTTGAGGATCCGGTCGCCGCTGGTGTAGTTGAACGATCCCGGGGACGGCTCGGTCGCGTCCCACTTCATCTCGTTCTCCGCCGTCACCGCGTTGAACTCGGTCCGCAGGATGCCGGTGTAGGTGGAGTCTCCCAGCTTCGGCGCCGCGATCGCGGTCCCGAAATAGCGGCCCGACTGCGCGGCCGACGCGCCCAGCGTCGTCGCCGCCTGCGCGGACTGGGTGTAGGCGATGCCACCGGCGGCGGCGAGGCCGGCGGCCACCGCCACGATCAGAGCGGATCGTGGCCGGCGGCGGCGGTGGTTCCGGGGACGGACCCAGGCTGTCATGGTCCTAGCCTTTCGAGAGTTGCGGTGGCCCCGGGGTCGGGGCATGCTCGGGCGATTCGGTCGGCGCCGCCGGCGGGTCGGCTCATCGGCGCTCGGCAGGCATGCTGCAGCGCCGGCCGCGGCCGGTGAGACGATGTGGGGATTTGTGCCGGCGGCGCCGTGAACAGACGCGGATGGAATTCCATCACGCGCATCGCAAGAGTGCCAGAGAGATCGAAATTCTTCAAGCCGAAAATATCGAAGACTCGCGTCCAAGGCTGATTGTGTCGACCGGCCGACTTTCCAGTCCCGGCACGCGAAACGCGTTTTAAGAAAAAGATAAGGAAGATTTGGGCAGGCGGGAAGACGCCTGGTTACCAGCCAGTACGGGAGATCTCACCCGGAACCGCCCGACGGCACAGCCGAACTCGGCCTCGACGTTCCACTGAACTGATTCGCGGTACCGCCTATTCGCGCGACGAGTTCGCCCCATTTACCGCGACCTCCTTATCGGCGAATTAGTTTCACCCACAAAAGGGCAGCGGAATTGACCTGCACGAACCGCCCGGCGAGGGGCAACCGCGTCGCCCCTCGCCGACAGTTTCACCACGACGTCCGTCAGACGGTCGTCAAATACCGATACCGTTCCGGAACTTCCGGGATTTCGCTCAGTTCCGGTCAAGCACCGGCCCGGCCGCCCGGATCGCCACCGCGGTGACCGCGAGCAGCGCCGCGCCGGCCAGGAAGGCCGGACCCGGGCCGGACGTGTCGACCAGCGCGCCCGCCACCGCGGTCCCGGCCGCGCCGCCCGCGTTGGCGGCCACGTTGATCCAGGTGCTGGCCTCGGTGTGCCGGCCGGGCGGCGCGAAATCGTCCGCCGCCAGGTAGGCCACCACGTAGAGCGGGCCGATCGCCAGCCCGGCCAGGGCCAGCGCGACACCGAGCGCTACCAGGCCGGTGGCCACCGCCGCGGCCCCGGCCAGCCCGGCCGCGACCAGGCCGGTCAACAGGGCGAGGTGCTCGGAGCGGCCCCGGCGGTGTGCCCGCCGGGCCCAGAGCAGCCCGCCCAACACGCTGCCCACCGCGAGCGCGGCCTCGAGCAGGCCGGCCGCGGCGGGCCGGCCGGCGGCCTGGGCAGCGGCGACCAGGCCGGGAAACGCGACGCTGAACCCGGCGGCGCTGACCAGCATCACGGCCAGCACCCGGCGCAGGCCGGGCGAGCCCAGCGGCCCGAGGTCGAACATCCGGCCGCCCGCCGCGGGCTCCCGGTGGCGGGCCGGCGGCGCCGACGCCATCCCGGCCGTGCCGGCGAGCAGCAGCGCCGCGGTGCACAACAGGGCGTCGCCGGCCGGGCGCAGCCCCACGAGCAGGCCGGCGACGAGCGGCCCGACCAGGTACAGCGACTCCTCGGCGACCGAGTCGACGGCGTACGCCCGCTCCTTGAGCCCCGACTCCTCGGTGAGGCGGCGCCAGTTCGACCGCATGGCCGAGCCGAGCGGCGGGGCCGCGAGGCCGGCCACCGCGATGAGGGCGACCAGCCCGGCCGGGTCGGTGACGAACGTGGCCGCGGTGAGCGCTGTCGCGCAGAGCGCGGCCAGCGGCGGCAGGGTGGCCCGCTGACCGAAGCGGTCGGCGAGCCGGGCCTTCGCCGGCAGGGTGATCGAGGCCAGGCCGAACGCGGCGAGCGCGAGGCCCGCGGTGGCGTACGAGCCGGTGGCCTGCTGGACGGTGAACAGGGTGGCGAGCGGGAAGACACCATAGGCCAGCCGGCCGGCCAACGCGGGCGCAAAAGTGCGCGGCGCGTACGGCAGCAGCAGGACGGCACGGTAACTTCCCGCGCGGGTGGCGCGGGACATGCGGAAGGCTCCTTCGACAGGACAGGCAGACAGGACTCGACGGCGCAGAGCCGGAGTTCCTAATGCCGCGTCGAAGACATGCCCGGAGACTAGCAGCCTTTCGCGTCCTCAGTCCGCCCGCAGGCGGTGGGCGGGGCCGCCGGACGGCCACTGGGGTGCCAGGATCGCCCAGATCTCGTTGTCGTACCGGACGCCCTTCCACGGGTACGCGGCGCGCAGCGTGCCGTCGAGCGTCATGCCGAGCCGCCGAGCCACGTTCGAGCTGGCCAGGTTGTCGGGGCGGCAGTGCCACTCGACGCGGTGCATGCCGCGGGTTTCGAACGCCCAGTCGATCAGCCGGCGGACCGCCTTGGTGATCAGGCCGCGACCGGTGGCGGCCGGTTCCAGCCAGCAGCCGATCTCACAGTTGCCGGACCGGGCGTCGAACGACACGAACATCGTGCCGCCGACCAGCAGGCCGTCCAGCCAGATCCCGTACAGCCGGCCGGCGTCCCGGGCCTGCAGGTCGGCGTACCGCTGGAGGGTCTTGCGGGCCGATTCGAGATCGGTGCTCACGCTCGCCCACGGGATCCACGGGTCGACGGTCTCCCGGGCCCGGTCCATGTGGGCGAGGAACTCCTCGGCCTGCCACGGTTCGAGCGGCCGCAGTTCGGCGCCACCACCCAGCTCGATCTTGTACATCGGCCGAGCGTAGCGGGCACGGATCGGGCCCCCTCCGCCAAGGAGACCCGATCCGTGGCTCAGTGCGGATCGCCGACCGGGCTGAACGCGGTCAGGAAACGATCCCGGAATTGGTCCATCCGCCACGCCGGCGCGTCCGCCGCGGGGATGAGACCGTCGGTCCAGCCCCAGTTCGCGACCCGGTCGAGGACCTTGGGGTCCTTCGCGATGATCGAGATCGGTACGTCCTTGCTGGCACCCTGGCCGACCACCACCGAGGCCGGCTGGTGGTCGCCGAGGACGACCGCCACCAGGTCGTCGTCGCCGTATCTCGCCAGGTAGCCGAGCAGGCTGTCGAGCGAGTAGGCGGTCGCCTTGGCGTACGCGTGCTGGGCCTTCGCGCTGTCGGACAGCACGCTCTGCGTGCTCTCCGCGCCCCGGATCATCGGGCCGTAGACGGAGCCATCGCCCAGTTTGTCCCAGTCGAGCATGGTCGGCACCGGTGTCCACGGGGTGTGGCTGGAGGTCAGCGTGATCTCGGCCATCAGCGGGCCGCGCCGGCGCGCGTACTCCAGCTCCTGGAATTTCCGCATGACGAACTGGTCGGGCATCGTCGACCAGTTCAGCGCCGGACCGGCGTAGCCGAGCGTGTGCGCGTCGTACACCTGGTCGTAGCCGTAGAAATCGCCCTCCGGCCAGGCGAAGGTGACCCCCGGCTCGACCCCGACCGAGCGGAAACCAGCCTGCTTGAACGCCCGGGTCAGGGTGAGCCGGTCGCTGGAGACCACGCTGCGGTAGCGCTGCTGGCTGTCGATCCACAGGCCGCTGAGGAAGGTCGAGTGGGCCAGCCAGCTGCCGCCGCCGAAGGTGGAGGACGTGAGGAAGCCGGTCCGGGCGGTGAACCCCTTCGCCGTGAGCGCCTCCTGGTTGGCCCGCAGCCGGTCGAGGACCACACCGTTGATCTTCGGGTCCTCCACCGCGCCCCGGCCGTAGCTCTCCACGAATCCGATGATCACGTCCTTGCCGCGCAGCGCGGTGAGCAGCTGGTCGTGCGGCAGGCCGGCGAACGCGTCGGCCTTGACCTCGGCCTCGAACTTCTTCCGGTCGGCGATGTCCTGCGGCACCTTGAGCGCGGTGTCGCGGGCCAGTTCGGCGGCGCTCTGCGCGGCGACCGGGATGCCGCCGACGATCTGGATGCCGAAGAAGGTGAGCACGATCCAGGCGCTGGAGAACGCGACGACGGTGTGCCGGGCGGGCTGGGCGACCGGGCCGAGCAGGCGGGTCAGCCGGCGTACGGACAGGGTCAGCCCCACCAGCAGGGCCACCGCGAGCAGGGCGGCGCCGGCCGCGGCGGCGACCGCGCCGGCCTTGCCGGTCGAGTCCTCCAGGAAGTGGTAGAAGTCGCGGAACAGCGGCCAGTCGTTGACCGGGTCGAACTCGCGGGCCAGCACGGCGACGAAGCCCATGTCCACGATCTTCACGATGGTGAGCAGGCCTAGGATGAAGCCGAGGACGGTGGCGACGATCCGGCGCGGCCGCTCCGGGAGCGCGAGCAGCACGGCGACCCCGACGAGCGCCTCGATCGGGATCCGGACCAGCGCGTTGAGGATGAAGTTGCCAGGTGCGAGCCGGAAGATCTGGTCCGGCATGACCAGGGCCAGGAAGACCAGCAACCCGGCGAGCGTGGTGACCACCGCGCCGCCGACCCGGCGCAGGCGTTTCCTGAGCGACACGAGACTTCCTAACCGCCGTGGACTACCTACCATCAGTACACGACGGCTCCGTAACTTCGGTTCAGGCGGGGCCCGTCCGTGGCCGGAAACCACTCAAATTGCCAGGTCGGCGTCGCTGCGATCGAGCAGGACGGTGATCTCGGCGGGGCCGGCCGGGCGTCCGAACAGGTAACCCTGGCCGTGGTCGATGCCGATCCGGCGCAGCGTGTCCCACTGTTCGTCGGTCTCGATGCCCTCGGCCACGGTCTGCATCTTCAACGCCTGGCCGAGGCCGGCCACCGCGTCAACCAGCGCGACGTCGTCGTCGTCGACGTGCACCTCGTCGACGAACGTCTTGTCGATCTTGATGACGTCGACCGGCAGCTGCTTGAGGTAGCTCAGCGACGAGTAGCCGGTGCCGAAGTCGTCGATCGCCAGCCGTACGCCGAGCCCGCGCAGCGCGTGCAGGGTCTCCTTGGCCGTCTCGATGTCGGCCATCAGCATCGACTCGGTGATCTCCAGGGTCAGCGATGCCGGGTCGACGCCGGCGTCGGCGAGCGCCGCCGCGACGTCGTCGACCAGGCCCGCGTACTGGAACTGCCGGGCCGAGAGGTTGACGTTGACCTTGAGTCCGGCCGCGTCCGGCGCTTCGGCCCGCCACTGGGCCAGCTGGCAGCAGGCCTGCCGCAGCACCCAGCGGCCGAGCGGCACGATCAGTCCGTTGGCCTCGGCGGCGGCGATGAAGTGGTGCGGCCCGAGCAGGCCGTCCCGCGGGTGGTGCCAGCGGACCAGCGCCTCGACCGAGATGAGGCGCTGGGTCTGCATGTCGACCACCGGCTGGTAGAGCACGACGAACTCGTCGTGTTCCAGAGCCCGTTCCAGGTCGGCCCGCAGCTGGGCCTCCTCGAGCACGGACGCCGTCATGGTCGGGTCGAACACCGCGTAGCCGTTGCGGCCGGCCCGCTTGGCCGCGTACATGGCCAGGTCGGCGTTGGTCAGCAGGATCTCAGCGCAGCCGTCGCCGTCGCCCGCGCCGGCGCAGCTGTCCGAGGCGGCGATGCCGATGCTCAGCGAGCAGCTCAGGTCCCGGCTGCCCAGCCTGATCGGCTCGTGCACGCTGCTGAGCAGCCGTTCGGCGAGGGCCGCGGCGGCCGCCGGGTCGACGTCGTGCAGCAGGATCCCGAACTCGTCGCCGCCGAGGCGGGCCAGCAGGTCCTCCTCGCGCACCAGGCCGCGCAGCCGGTCCGCGACGGTGCCGAGCAGTTCGTCCCCGGCGCTGTGCCCGAGGTTGTCGTTGACCAGTTTGAAGTCGTCCAGGTCGAGCAGCAGCACGGTGACCGGCGGGCCGCCGTCCGCGGCCACCGCCGCGGCCAGGCGCTCGCGGAACCGGGCGCGGTTGGGCAGGCCGGTGAGCGAGTCGATGTACGCCTGGCGGCTGAGCTGTTCCTCCAGTTCGCGGCGGGCGCCGATGTCCCGGAGGCTGATCACGGCGGCCTGCAGGTCGGGGTCGTCCACCCAGTTGGTGCCGATGATGTCGACGTAGACCCACCCGCCGTCGCGGCCGCGCAGCCGGGTCTCGGTGCGGATGCTCTCGCCGAGCGGGCGGGCGAACAGCTCGGTGAGGAACCGCTGCGCGCGGGGCCGCCGATCGTCGGCCAGCACGTCGGCCAGCCGGGCCCCGATCAGGTCGGCCGTGGCGTAGCCGACGAGCCGGTCCACCGACGGGCTGACGTACCTGATCGTGCCGTCCCGGCCGACCGTCAGGACCGCGTCGGCGGACGCGCCGAGCAGCGTCTCGGTGCGCTGCTCGGCCTTGCGGTGGCGGGCGTCCAGCTGGCGGCGGGTGCGCGCGTTGAGCACGGTCTGCCCCACCACGCAGGCCATCATCGCGGTCAGCGTGACGGTGGCGAGCGGGCCGGTGCCGGCGTGGATCGGCAGCAGCACGCTGTAGCCGATGCCGGCGAGCACGCCCAGGACGAGGACGACCCGCGGCGAGCAGAACGCCGCCGCGGTGATCAGCAGCAGCACGGCCGCCAGCAGATAGACCATGGCGCCGCGCGGATCGGCGATGTCGAACAGCCGCATGCCGCCGAACGTGGCCACCACGGCGGCGACGGACAGGCCCAGCCGGATCTGCCGGACCCGCTGGTCCGCGCTGTGGTCGTCCTTCTCGATTCGCCGCACGGGCGCAACATCGACCCGGCCGGGGCGGACCTGAGCGAACACCCATGACAAATATCAGTGGCTGAGTGAGTGCTCGCTCAGTTAGGGTCGGCGGCGTGGAGAACAGGCGGAGAAGGGTGCCGGCGCTCGCGCCGGACGAACGCCGGGCGGCCTTGATCGAGGCCACCATCCCGTTGCTGCACGAGCACGGGCTGGATGTCAGCACGAAACAGATCGCCCAGGCCGCCGGGGTGGCCGAGGGCACCATCTTCGGCGTCTTCGAGAGCAAGAGCTCGCTGGTGATGTGCTCGGTGGTGAAGGCGCTCGACCCGCAGCCGACGCTTGACGCGCTGGCGGCCATCGACCCGTCCGCGCCGCTGCGCGAGCGAGTGTCCCAGTCGGCGACCTTGCTGAACAACCGGTTTGCGGAGACCGCGGCGCTGATGGCCGCGGCCCGGAAGCTGATCTTCATGGAACCCGGCGATCCGGAGGCCCGCGCCCGGATCGCGTCCGGCCGGGATCGGCTGCACGCGGCGCTGGCCGAGGTCATCGAGCCGGACGCGGCACTGCTGCGCCGCTCGCCACGCTCGGTGGCGCTGCTGCTCCTGCTCTTCTGCAGTGCACACAACTTCGGGCCGTTCGGCGACCCGGCGGGCTTCAGCGGCGACGAGGCCGCCTCGCTGCTGCTGGACGGACTACTCGTACGAGACGACAAACGGGGGACTCAGCGGTGCTGATCCGACTACTGCGCAGCCATCTGCGGCCGTACCGGACCGCGATCTGGCTGATCGTGCTGTTCCAGTTCATCCAGACACTGGCCACGCTCTACCTGCCCACCCTGTTCGCCGACATCATCGACAAGGGCGTCGTCGAGGGCGACACCGGGTACGTGATGATGGTCGGCGGCCAGATGCTCGGCATCACCCTGATCGGCATCGTGGCCCAGATCATCGCCGTGTATTTCGGCGCGCGCACGGCGATGGCGGTGGGCCGGGACATCCGGGCCTCGATCTTCAACCAGGTGCAGAGCTTCTCGGCCCGCGAGGTCGGCCAGTTCGGCGCGCCGTCGCTGATCACCCGCACCACGAACGACGTCCAGCAGATCCAGATGCTGGTGCTGCTCACCTTCACCCTGATGGTCTCGGCGCCGATCATGTGCGTTGGCGGCATCGTGCTCGCGTTGCGCCAGGACGTGCCGCTGTCCGCGCTGCTGCTGGTGATCGTGCCAGTCCTGGTCGGCACGGTCGCCCTGATCATCGTGCGGATGCGGCCGCTGTTCCGGTCGATGCAGGTGCGCATCGACCGGGTCAACCAGGTGATGCGGGAGCAGATCACCGGCATCCGGGTGATCCGGGCCTTCGTCCGGGACGTGCGCGAGCAGCAGCGGTACGAGGTGGCCAACACCGAACTGACCGACGTCTCGCTGCGGGCCGGCAAGCTGATGGCGCTGATGTTCCCGAGCGTCATGCTGATCGTCAACCTGTCCAGCGTCGCCGTGCTCTGGTACGGCGGCCACCGGATCGACGCGGCCGCGATGCAGGTCGGGGAGCTCACCGCGTTCCTCAGCTACCTGATGCAGATCCTCATGTCGATCATGATGGCGACCTTCATGTTCGTGATGATCCCGCGCGCCGAGGTCTGCGCCGAACGGATCGAGGAGGTGCTGGCCACCGAGTCGAGTGTCCGCCCGCCGGCCAACCCGGTGACCGCCCTGGCCCGGCACGGCCACCTGGAGCTGCGCGACGTCGACTTCCACTACCCGGGCGCCGAGGCGCCGGTGCTCTGCGGCATCGGCCTCACGGCCCGGCCGGGCGAGGTCACCGCGATCATCGGGAGTACCGGCAGCGGCAAGACCACGCTGCTCAATCTCGTGCCGCGGCTGTTCGACGCGACCGGCGGCCAGGTGCTGGTCGACGGCGTGGACGTCCGCGAACTGGAGCAGGGCCTGCTGTCCCGGACGGTCGGGTTGGTGCCGCAGCGGCCCTACCTGTTCACCGGCACGGTGGCGTCCAACCTGCGGTACGGCAACCCGGACGCCAGCGACGAGGAGCTCTGGCAGGCGCTGGAGATCGCGCAGGCCCGCGACTTCGTGGAGCGCATGGACGGCGGCCTGGACGCGTCGATCGCCCAGGGCGGCACCAACGTGTCGGGCGGGCAGCGGCAGCGGCTCGCGATCGCCCGGCTGCTGGTGCACCGGCCGGAGATCTACCTCTTCGACGACTCGTTCTCGGCGCTCGACTACGCCACCGACGCGGCGCTGCGCGAGGCACTGACCCGGCACACCGCCGACGCCACCGTGGTGATCGTCGCCCAGCGGGTGAGCACCATCCGCGACGCCGACCGGATCGTCGTGCTGGACGACGGCAAGGTGGTCGGCACCGGCACCCACACCGAACTGATGGACACCAACACCACGTACCGAGAGATCGTTCTTTCGCAGCTCACGGAGCAGGAGGCCACCGCGTGACCGCGCCCGTACGCCGGCCCGCCGGACCGCCGATGGGCGGCCCCGCGGCCCGGATGATGGCCGGCGCCATGCCGACCGAAAAACTGAAGGACTTCCGCGGCTCCACCAAGCGGCTGCTCGGGCTGCTCAAGCCCCAGCGGGTGCTGGTCGGCGTGGTGCTGTTCTTCGGCGCCGCCAGCGTCTTCCTGTCGGTGCTCGGCCCCTACCTGCTGGGCCACGCCACCAACGTCATCTTCGCCGGCGTGGTCGGCCGGCTGGTGACCGGCGCCCCGAGCAAGGCGGCGGCCATCGAACAGCTGCGCGCCCACGGCGCCGACACCCGGGCCGACCTGCTGTCCGCGGTCGACTTCGTGCCCGGCCAGGGCATCGACTTCGACCGGCTGGCGCACGTGCTGGCCTGGGTCGCGATCGTCTACGTCTTCGCCTGGGTGTTCGGCGTCCTGCAGGGCCGGATCACGGCCACCGTGGTGCAGCTCGCCGTGTCCGGGCTGCGCCGGGAGGTCGAGGCGAAACTGAGCCGGCTGCCGCTGTCCTACTTCGACAAGCAGCCGCGCGGCGAGGTGCTCAGCCGGGCGACGAACGACACCGACAACATCGCGCAGACCCTCCAGCAGACCTTCGCCCAGCTGGTCACGGCGCTGCTGACGATCGTCGGCGTGCTCGGCGCGATGTTCTGGATCTCGCCGCTGCTCGCCCTCATCGCGCTCGTCACGGTGCCGGTGTCGTTCTACGTGACCAAGGCGGTCGGCAAGCGTTCGCAGCCCAACTTCGTCGCCCAGTGGTCGACCACCGGCAAGCTGAACGGGCACATCGAGGAGATGTTCACCGGGCACTCGCTGGTCCAGGTCTTCGGCCGGCAGGACGAGGCGCGGAAGGCCTTCGAAGAACACAACGACAAGCTGTACGCGTCGAGCTTCCGCGCCCAGTTCATCTCCGGCCTCATCCAGCCGGCCATGATGTTCATCAGCAACCTCAACTACGTGCTGGTCGCGGTCGTCGGCGGCCTGCGGGTGGCGTCCGGTGCGCTGTCGCTGGGCGAGGTGCAGGCGTTCATCCAGTACTCGCGGCAGTTCAGCCAGCCGCTCACCCAGGTGGCGAGCATGGCCAACCTGGTGCAGTCCGGCGTGGCGTCGGCGGAACGGGTCTTCGCCCTGCTCGACGCGCCGGAGCAGTCGCCGGAGCCGGCCGCCGTGGATCTCGGCCCGGTGTCCGGCCGGATCGCCTTCGACAACGTCTCGTTCCGCTACCTGCCGGACCAGCCGTTGATCGACGACCTGTCGCTGACCGTGCAGCCCGGTCAGACGGTGGCGATCGTGGGGCCGACCGGCGCGGGCAAGACCACGCTGGTCAACCTGCTGATGCGGTTCTACGACGTGACCTCGGGCAAGATCACGCTGGACGGGCGGGACATCGCCACGATGCCCCGCACCCAGCTACGCGAGGAGATCGGCATGGTGCTGCAGGACACCTGGCTGTTCGGCGGCACGATCGCGGAGAACATCGCGTACGGCGCGGATGACTACGATCTCGCGGCGGTGCAGCGGGCCGCCGAGGCCGCGCACGTCGACTCGTTCGTCCGGATGCTGCCCGACGGCTACGACACGGTGATCGACGAGGAGGGCTCGAACGTCAGCGCCGGCCAGAAGCAGCTCATCACGATCGCGCGGGCGTTCCTCGCCGAGCCGAGCATCCTGATCCTCGACGAGGCGACCAGCTCGGTCGACACGAGGACCGAGGTGCTGATCCAGCGGGCGATGAACTCGCTGCGCGCGGGCCGGACGAGCTTCGTCATCGCGCACCGGCTGTCCACCATCCGGGACGCCGACGTCATCCTCGTCATGGAACACGGCAGCATCGTCGAGCATGGCACGCACGACGAGCTGATCGCGGCGGGCGGGGCGTACGCCAGGTTGTATTCGGCCCAGTTCGCCCAGGCGGTGGCCGAAGTGGATTGACCAGCGGGAGGACCCATGTCACGTCCGGAAGAGCCGGCGTCGCTGTTCGCGACGCTGCCCGACCCGGGACAGGCGACCACGCTCGACGGTCTCGTGGAGCGGTTGCGCTTGTTGAAGGCGTGGGCCGGCAACTCGTCGTACGAGACCATCAAGGACCGGGTCAACGCCGGGCGGCCCGCCGCCGAGCCGGCCGGCAAGACCACCGTGGTGGACTGTTTCCGGCTCGGCCGGCGGCGGCTGGACCCCGATCTGGTGGTGTCGGTGGTGCAGGCGCTGCATCCGGACCTCGGCTATGTGGCCCAGTGGCGCCAGGCGTTGCGGGTCATCGACGGCGAACGCGGTGCCGCCTCGCAGGTCCGGGTCCACGACTCACTGCCCCCGGACGTGCCGGAGTTCACCGGCCGCGCCGCCGAGCTGGATCGGCTCGTCGGCGGCGCGGCCGGGATCGCCGCGATCGAGGGCATGGCCGGTGTCGGCAAGACCCAGCTGGCCGTGCACGCCGCGCGGCGGCTGCTCGCCGAGCACGGGCTCGATCGGGTGCTGTATGTCGGCCTGCGCGGATTCCATCCCGACCCGACCCAGCCGCCGGCCGATCCGGCCGCCGTCCTGGACGGGTTCCTGCGCCTGCTCGGGCTGCCCGGTCAGGCGATACCGCACGACCTGGACGGCCGCATCAAGCTCTACCGGGAACGGTTGTCCGGCACCCGCACCCTGATCGTCCTGGACGACGCGGCCGGCGCCGACCAGGTCCGGCCGCTGCTGCCGGACACCGCGGGCTGTCCCGTGCTGGTCACCAGCCGGCAGAACCTGACCGGCCTGCACCCGGCCACCCGGCTCGTCCTGGCCGTGTTCACCCCCGACGAGGCCCGGCAGCTCCTCGGCCGGGCGGCACCGGGGATCCCGGTCGGCGACGACGCCGGCGCCGCGACCCGGATCGTCGAGCACTGCGGGCGCCTGCCCCTGGCGCTCAGCCTGGTGAGCGGGCACATGCGGGCCCGGCCCGGCTGGACGCTCACCGACCACGCCGACTGGCTCGACGACCGGCACGACGCCAACCGCCTGGACGCCGGGATCGAACTCGCCCTGAGCCTGTCCTACCAGCACCTGCCCGCCGAGCGGCAACGGATGCTGCGCCTGCTGGCCCTGCACCCCGGCGACGATCTCGACGCGTACGCCGCCGCGGCCGTGGCCGGCACCGACCTGCCGACCGCCCGCGCCCACCTGGCCCGCCTCCACGGCGACCACCTGCTGCAACAGGGCACCGCCGGCCGGTACGCCGCGCACGACCTGGTCCGCGCCTACGCCATCACCCGCGCCCAGGACGAGGACCGCCCCGCCGAGCGCCGCGCCGCCCTGACCCGCCTGTTCGACCACTACCTCGCCACCGCCGCGGCCGCCATGGACACGTTGTACCCGGCCGAGACGCATCGCCGGCCGCGGATCCCGCCGGCCGGCACGCCCGCTCCCGACCTGTCCGATCCGGACCAGGCACGCCACTGGCTGGACACCGAGCGGCCGATCCTGGTCACCGTCGCGGCGCACACCGCCGCGCACGGCTGGCCCACCCACACCGGCCGGCTCGCCCGCATCCTGTACCGCTACCTGGAAGGCGGCCACCACACCGCCGCCCTGGCCCTGCACGGGCACGCCCAGCACGCCGCCGGCCACACCGGTGATCCGGCCGACCAGGCGCACGCCCTGATCAATCTCGGCGTCACCCACCTGCGGCTGGGCCGGCACGATGCCGCCGCCGAGCACCTGCGCCCGGCCCTGGCCCTGTTCCGCCAGGCCGGCGACCCGGGCGGCCAGGCCCGCACGCTGACCAACCTCGGCCTCATCGAGCTGCTGTCCGGCCGCCACCGGCCCGCCGCCGACCACTATGCACAGTCGCTGGCCCTGCACCGGGCGGCCGGCGACCAGATCGGCGAGGCTCGCGCGCTGGGCAACCTCGGCGACATCGAGACGCTGCTGAGCCGCCACCAGTCCGCCGCCGACCACTACCGCTCGGCCCTGGCCCTGTTCCGGCAGGTCGGCGACCGGGCCGGCGAGACCCACGTCCTCAGCGGCCTCGGCTACAGCGAGGTGCGGTCGGGCCAGTACGGCCCGGCCGGCGACCACCTGCGGGAGGCCCTGGCCCGGTATCGGCAGCTCGGCCACCGCGACGGCGAGGTCAGCGCCCTGGACAGCCTCGGGCTCCTGCACACTCGCCTCGGCCGTCCCGCCGAGGCGATCGACCACCACCGGCAGGCGCTGACGATCACCCGGCAGACCGGCGACCGCGACGGCGAGGCCTGGGCGCTCAACGGCCTCGGCGAGGCGGCGCGGAGCGCCGGCAACGCCACCGACGCCCTCGCCCACCACACCGAGGCCCAGGCCGTCGCCGCCGACATCGGCAGCCGCGAACAGCAGGCCCGCGCCCACACCGGCCTCGGCCACGCCCAGCACGCCCTCGGCAACGTGGCCCTCGCCCGCGAGCACTACCAGCACGCCGTGACCCTCTACACCGAACTGGACCTGCCCGAGGCCGCGGAGGTCCGCGCCCACCTGACGTGATCGCCGACTACGGCTGCTCTTCCCAGGCGAGCCATCCGTCGTGCACCGCCGGCCGGCAACCGGACAGCGGCGTACCGTTCTCCAGCGCGCCGACCAGCTCGGCGAGGAGCGCGTCGAGGTCGGCCCAGACCGGGTCCGACGGCCGGGGCCCCTCGTTGCAGAACACCGACAGCCGGCCGCGGGTCCGCGAGACCGAACAGTCGACGACGACGAGATCACCGGTCCAGCTCGTACCGATCGGGAACCAGTGCGGATTCCAGTACCAGTCGGCGTCCTCCGGATCGAACTCCTCCGCGGCGATCTCCCGCATCATCTGCCGGTTCTCGCGGGCTCTCGCGAGCGACAGAAGGCCGAAGTCGTGGGTCAGCCACAACGCCTGGTCGGAGCGATTCGGGCCGCCGTCGTGCCACCGGTACAGCTCCCGGATCGGGCTCGGCAGGGCGGCCCCGAGTTCTCGTTCCGCGGCGGCGAGGTCCGCGTCCGGGGCCGGCGGGCGCGCCGCGGCGGCGGTCTTCGGTGCGTGCGCCGCCAGCCAGCCCGCATACCGGGCGAGAAGGTCCGACATGCTGTGCCTCGATCCGTGCGGGGGTTACCGGCCGGGGACCGGCTCCGCGGCGATGCTCGGCCGGTCCTGGCCGTCCGTGGTGATTGTTGCCTGGGCCTGGTTCGGCTGGGTGTCGAGGGTGATCCGGTCGCGGCCCGCGTGCTTGGAGCGGTACAGGGCCCGGTCGGCGGACCGGAGCAACTCGTCGAAGCCGGTGTGGCCGTCGGTGCAGCTGATGCCGAAGCTGGCGGTGAACGAGGGGGTGGCGCCGTCGCCCGGTTCGTGCAGGGCGTCGCGGAGCCGTTCGATCACGGCCACCGCGTCGTCGGGGCCGAGGTCGTGCAGCACCACCCCGAACTCCTCGCCGCCGATCCGGCCCGCGATGTCGCGTTCCCGGAGGTTGAGCCGCAAGGCCTGGCCGAAGCGGCGCAACGCCCGGTCGCCGGCCTCGTGCCCGTGGGTGTCGTTGAGGATTTTGAAGTTGTCGAGGTCGGCCATCACGATCGCGGCCCGCTCGCCGCCGAGCAGCAGTTCGCGGGCGTCGGTCTCGAAGGCCCGCCGGTTGCGTAGCCCGGTCAGCCCGTCGGTGCTGGCCTGCAGTTGAGCCTGGGCGAACGAGCGCAGGGTGCCGATCCGGCTGCCGGTCTGGCCGGCCAGCATCGACAGGGCGGCGAGCGTGTCGTCGGCCGGGCGTTGCCCCGGCGCGCCGGTGGTGTGCACGACGCCGAGGGAGCGGCCCATGAAGGTCACCGGGACGCAGACCGCGGACACCCGTCCGGCGGGCCGGCCCTTGAGTTTCGGGCAGGCGTTCAGTGCGTCGCTGTCCTCGAACACGGTGGCGTGCCCGCGCCGGACGGCGACGCAGCTGTACGGCGAGCTCACCGGGCAGCACGGTGGTTCCGCCGGTCCGCTGACCGCCTTGCGTGCCAGCCGGGCCCGGGAGTTGTCGGCGAGCAGCAGTTCGGCCGGGCGCTGCGGATCGAGCGCGTGCAGGGTCCGGCTGACCACCTCGTACGCCTCCGCCTCGCTCTCGGCCATGTCGAACGCCTCGGTCAGCTGGCTGCCCAGCCGTTCCCGGCGGGCCTCCGCGGCGAGGTGTTCCATCGAGACGCTCAGCTTCTCGGCGGTGGTGTTGAGCGCCCGCGCCACGGCGTCGATCTCGTCGGAGCCGGTGAGCGCGCAGCGCGCGTCCCGGTCGCCCGCGCCGATCCGCCGGGCGACGTCGGCGACCGCCTTGAGCGGGGTGAGGATCGAGCGGCCCAGCCAGGTGGACAGGGCGACCACCAGCACGGTGGCGAGGAGGGCCGCGGCCAGCAGGCGCAGGCTGTCCGTCCGGGTCAGGGCGCGGGTCTCGGCCATCCGGCGGGCCCGGTCGGCGCCGAGGTCCCCGGTCAGTTCGGTGACGTCGGCGTCCAGCGCGTCGACCGCGTCCTCGAGCCGGTCGATGCGGTTCAACGCCGCCGGCCGGTCGGCGGTGGCCAGCCCGATCGCTTCGTCGGCGAGAGCCACGATCTCGTTCTCGGCGACCACCAGTTTCTGGAACCGCTGCGCGTAGCCGGTGCCGCTTACGGTTTCGGCGAGGTTCTCCTGCGAGGTCCGCAGCAGGGCGCGGGCGGTGTCGAACTCCTCCCGCACCTCGGACATCGGCCGGTCGACACCGCCCGTGCCGATCGCGATCGCGAACCACGCCAGGCTGCGGATCACCTGCTGCTGCGAGTGCGCTTCGAACGCGAGGGCCTGAAGCGTGCCCAGCCTGTTCTCGGCGGTGTTGGCCGCGTTCAGGCCGGCGTAGCCGGACAGGCCCACCCCACCGACCAACGCGGTGAACAGGGCGGCAACGACGGCGAGACCGTGCAGCCGCCCACGTACAGTCCGGCGCCCGTGCCCTCGGCTCTCCCTGTTCCGCACATCCTTCACATCGGCCACGGAACCGAAAAGCTGACAGCGTGAGCCGGTTTGGCGTCAGTGGTAGGTCAGCTCGCCGGCCCGGATCGGCGCGGCCAGCCGGTTCTCCGGCGGCGCCAGCGGGCACAGCCAGGCGTCGTCGTAGGCGCAGGACGGGTTGTAGAGGTAGTTGAAGTCGAGGCGGACCCGGGTCGCGCCGAGGATCCGCACGCCACGGCCGTGCGTGCCCTTCACCGTGTCGGTCAGGTAACGGCCGCCGCCGTACGTCTCGTGGCCGCACGTGCCGTCCCGGACCGGCAGGAACAGGCCGCCGCCGTAGGCGGCGATCCACCACAGCGAAAGCTCGCCGAACGGGGTCTCCAGGATCCCGGCACGGGTGTAGTGCACCACGCCGTCCGGGCCGCCGGTGTCGATGTCGATCTCGCCGTCGGCCGGGCGCAGGTCGGCGTCGCAGATCGCGGCGTCGTTCGGCGGGAAGTAGCGCAGGCCGGTGAAGGCCGCGCGCTCGGCCGGCGGGATGGCCGACTGGGGGTGGGTGGCGAAGAGCTCGTCGCGGCGGGCCCGGAAGTCCGCCAGGCCGGTGGCCTCCAGATACATCCGCGCGACCGCGGCCCGGTAGTCGGTCAGCTCGAGTGCTTGCATGATCCGCACGCTAGCCGGTCAGCACGGACCAGTCGTGCGGGGCGACGGTGAGCGGGTCGCCGGCGGCGTCCTCGGCCGGCCGCAGACCGGTCGCGTCGATCGGGAAGCGGTACGGCTCGTCGCCCACGTTGAGCAGCGTGATCAGCCGGTCGTCACCGCTGCTGGAGGTGAGCGCCGCGGCCGTGTTGGTCAGGTGGGTGGCGGTGGTCACCGCGTGCGCCAGCCAGGCGTTGCGGCGGCGCAGCCCGATGAGGCGCTGATGCAGGCGGTAGGTGGGCCAGCCGTACGGCGCGAGCTCCGCGGGCCGCGGCGGGAACTCCGGGCGTACGGCGTCGTCGCCGCCGGCCCGATCCTCCTTGACACCCTGGAACGCCTGCTCGTCGCCGTAGTACACGCTCGGCACCCCGCCCACCGTGAACAGCACCGCGAGGGCATGCCCGAGATGCCGGCGATCGGTGAGCCGCGAGGCGATCCGGGTCACGTCGTGGTTGCCCACGAAGGTCATCGGGGTGCCCGCCTCGACCACCTTCGCGTGCCGGTCGAGCGCCCAGGCCAGCTCGAACAGGTTGCCGTCGTTGAGGCTGCTCCAGGTCGCCTTCCACAGTTCGTACTGGGTGACCCCGTCGAGGCCGCTGGCCCGCAGGTACTCCACGTAGTCGCCGTGGATCAGCTCGCCGGCGAACCAGGCGCCGGGATGCTCCGGGCGGACCCGGTCCAGCGCGGCCTTCCAGAAGGCCGGCGGGACGGCGTACGCCGCGTCCAGCCGCCAGCCGGACGCGCCCCGGTCCAGCCAGTGCCGCATCACCCGGACGACGTGGTCGAGCACCTCGGGTTCGTCGTGATTCAGCTCGACGAGGCTGTCGTGTCCCTCGAACGCGGTGCCCTTGAACCAGTGGCCCGGCGCCGCGAAGCCGCGGCCCACGTGGTTGAACACGCCGTCGAGCAGCACGTGCAGGCCGCGCTCCCGGCACGCGGCGACCAGCGCGTCGAAGTCCGCGTCGCCGCCCAGCCGGGGGTCGACGCGGAAGTGGTCGACCGTGTCGTACCCGTGGCTCTCCGCGGCGAAGATCGGGCCGAGCTGCAGGCCGGACGCGCCCAGCTCGACCGCGTAGTCGAGCCAGCCGGTGAGCCGATCGAGCCGGTGACCGGGGGCCGCGGTGAGCGCGCCGGTGAAGCCGAGCGGGTACACGTGCCACCACACCGCGTGATCGATCCAGGAGGTCATGCCAGTCAATCTAGGCGGGTGGCGGTCATCCGGCCGGGTACGCGGTTGCCTCGGTCGCCTTGAGGCTGGCCCAGACCGCGCGGCCCGGTTGCAGGCCGAGTTGCACGGCAGCCGCCGGGGTCACGTCGGCGGCCACCGCGATCGGGCCGGCCAGCTCGACGCGCAGGGCGTCGCCGTGCCGGGCCACCGCGGTCACCGTGGCCGGCCAGGTGTTGCGGGGGCTGCCCTCGGGGCGTACGGCGTAGAGGGCGACCGCGGCCGGCGCGAAGGCGACGAACACGTCACCCTCCTGCGGGTCCGCGGTGACCAGGGCGAAGTCGCCGGGCAGCAGGACCGTGGTGCCGTCCGCCCGGCCCCGGTAGAGGTTCAGGCCGACCAGGCGGGCCACGTAGTCGGTGCGCGGCCGGGCGGTGATGGTCGCGGCGTCGCCGGTCTGCACGATCCGGCCGTCCTCGACGATCACCAGCCGGTCGGCGAGCATCAGCGCGTCCAGCGGGTCGTGGGTGACCAGGATCGTCGCGCCGGGGAACGAGGCCAGGTGGCCGCGCAGCCCGGCGCGGGTCTCCAGCCGGGTACGGGCGTCGAGCGCCGCGAGCGGCTCGTCCAGCAGGAGCAGCCGGGGCTCGGCGGCGAGCGCCCGGGCCAGGGCGACCCGCTGGGCCTGCCCGCCGGACAGGTGCCGGGGCTTCTTCCGTACGGCGTCGGCCAGCCCGACCCGGGTCAGCCAGTCGCGAGCCTGTTCCCGGGCTTCGCGGCGCGGCACCCGCCGGCAGCGCGGGCCGAACGCGACGTTGTCGAGGGCGGTGAGGTGCGGGAAGAGCAGGTAGTCCTGGAAGACCACGCCGATCCGGCGCAGCTCGGGCGGGGCCTTCTCCAGCCGGGCGCCGTCGAGCGTGACGTGGCCGTCGTCGAGCGGGATCAGCCCGGCGAGGGCGCGCAGGGCGGTGGTCTTTCCGGCGCCGTTCGGGCCGAGCAGCGCGACCACCTCGCCGGGGGCCGCGCCGAGCGCGATGTCGAGGGTGAAGCCGGGCCGCCGCACGATCAGGCGGGCATCGAGGCTCACGAGGTCACCCACCGGTCGCGCAGC
>Ga0070668_100000347_pt1 | contig 30543 bp, 29 predicted proteins | sample KBSS43metaG_FD_64661 | JGI IMG/M metagenome (GOLD analysis project Ga0070668, IMG submission 64661) | Switchgrass rhizosphere microbial communities from Kellogg Biological Station, Michigan, USA - KBS S4-3 metaG | ecosystem: Host-associated > Plants > Roots > Rhizosphere > Soil ...
GACCTCGACGCGATGGTGCGACGGACCGGCGACGTGTGGCGGCAGTGGGGTTGGTACGTGTACGAACGCGACGGGTTCCGCAAGCCCAATCAGTTCGGCTACGGCCCGGACGGCTACCGGATGCAGATCGTCGCCGCAGCCAAGCCGGGCTACGCACCAACGTTGAGCGCATCCACGCCATGCTTCCCCGCCACCGTCGCGCAGGACGGCATTGCCTTCCCGATCAAGCTCACCGCCAACTAGGCGTCTTCGAAGCGGCATGGCACGATCGCGGAGATGGCCAGCACGGGAGACGCCGCGCAACACCTGCGCGACCTCAAGCTGCTGCGGCGCGTCCGCGACCGGATGGACCGCGAGTACGCGCAGCCGCTGGACGTCGAGGCGCTGGCCCGCGGGGTGAACATGTCAGCGGGGCATCTGTCCCGGCAGTTCAAGCTCGCGTATGGCGAGTCGCCGTACTCCTACCTGATGACACGGCGCATCGAGCGGGCGATGGCGCTGCTGCGCGGTGGCGACCTGTCCGTCACCGAGGTCTGCTTCGCCGTCGGCTGCTCGTCGCTCGGCACGTTCAGCACCCGGTTCACCGAGTTGGTCGGCATCTCGCCCAGCAAGTATCGCGAACAAACCGCCCACGTCACGGAGGGGATGCCGTCGTGCGTGGAGAAACAGGTGACGAGACCGATCAGGAATCGAGAAGCGCCCGCGATCGACCTACACCTAGCGTGAACGACATGGACATCACCATTCACTCGAGCATGCTCCCGCACGAAGACCCGGAACAGTCGCTGGCGTTCTATCGCGACGCCCTCGGCTTCGAGGTCCGGCTCGACGTCGGCAAGGACACGATGCGCTGGATCACCGTCGGCCCTCCCGACCAGCCCGACACCGCCATCGTGTTGTACCCGCCGACCGCCACACCCGGCCTCACCGACGACGAGCGCCGCCTCATCGCCGAGATGATGGCCAAGGGCACCTACGCGCAAATCAACCTTGCCACCAGGGACCTCGACGGCACCTTCGAGCGGGCGCAAGCCGCGGACGTCGAGGTGGTCCAGGAGCCGACCGAGCAGCCGTACGGCGTTCGTGACTGCGCCCTGCGCGATCCCGCTGGCAACATGGTCCGCATCCAGGAGCTGCGCTGAGTCGGCCGCCGATCACTTCCACGCCTGCCCACCGAGTGTGCGGTTTCATACGCGACACGCCGATTCGGCCGGACCGAATAGCACACTCAACGACGCGGCACGGCGCCAACACGATGGAGACCGATGAGTAGCACCAAGAGCCCAGCCGCTGACAGCCATGACCTGATTCGTGTGCACGGCGCGCGCGAGAACAACCTCAAGAACATCGACATCAACCTTCCGAAGCGAAGGCTCACGGTGTTCACCGGGGTTTCCGGCTCGGGTAAGAGCTCGTTGGTGTTCGACACCATCGCCGCGGAGTCGCAGCGACTGATCAACGAGACGTATAGCGCGTTCGTGCAGGGCTTCATGCCGACGCTGGCCCGGCCCGATGTCGACGTGCTCGAGGGGCTCACCACCGCGATCATCGTCGACCAGCAGCGGATGGGCGCCGACCCCCGCTCGACGGTCGGCACCGCGACCGACACCGGAGCGATGCTGCGCATCCTGTTCAGCCGGCTCGGGAAGCCGTACATCGGTTCGCCCCAGGCATTCTCGTTCAACGTCGCCTCGATCAGCGGTGCCGGTGCGGTCACGTTCGAGCGCGCAGGCCGGGCCGTCAAGGAGCGCCGCGACTTCAACATCGTTGGCGGCATGTGCGCCCGTTGCGAGGGTCGTGGTGCGATCAACGACATCGACCTGACGGCACTCTACGACGACAGCAAGTCGCTCAACGAGGGTGCGTTGACCATCCCCGGCTTCAGCATGGACGGCTGGTACGGCCGAATCTTCAACGGCTGCGGCTTCTTCGACCCCGACAAGCCGATCGCCAAGTTCACCAAGAAGGAACTCGACGCCCTGCTTCACAAGGAGGCGACCAAGCTCAAGATCGACGGCGTCAACCTGACGTACCTCGGCTTGATCCCGCAGATCCAGAAGTCGTTCCTGTCCAAGGACGTCGAGGCCATGCAACCTCACGTCCGCGCGTTCGTGGAGCGCGCGGTGACGTTCACCACCTGCCCCGGTTGTGACGGCACCCGGCTCTCCGAACTGGCACGGTCGTCGAAGATCAAGGGCACCAACATCGCCGAGGTCTGCGCTATGCAGATCAGCGACCTCGCGCAATGGGCGAAGGGGATCCGCGACGAGTCCGTGGCGCCGCTGCTCGCAGCGTTGCAGCACACCCTCGACTCGTTCGTCGAGATCGGGCTCGGCTACCTGTCGCTGGACCGCTCATCGGGCACGCTGTCGGGCGGAGAGGCGCAGCGCGTCAAGATGATTCGCCAGCTCGGATCGGCGCTCACCGACGTCACCTACGTGTTCGACGAGCCAACCGTCGGGCTGCACCCGCACGACATCGCCCGGATGAACGACCTGCTGCTGCGCCTGCGTGACAAGGGCAACACGGTGCTGGTGGTGGAACACAAGCCCGAGGCCATCGCGATCGCCGACCACGTCGTCGACCTCGGCCCCGGCGCGGGAACGGCCGGTGGCGACGTGGTCTTCGAGGGCACCGTGGAGGGCCTGCGCAAGAGCGACACGATCACCGGCCGCCACCTCGACGACCGAGCGGTGCTCAAGGACGCGGTCCGGTCGCCGCGCGACGTGTTCGCGGTGCGCGGAGCCACCACCCACAACCTGCGCAACGTCGACGTCGACATCCCGCTCGGAGTCCTCGTCGTCGTCACCGGGGTGGCGGGCTCGGGCAAGAGCTCGCTGATCCACGGCTCGGTCGCTGGCTCCGAGGTCGTGGTGGCGATCGACCAGACCCCGATCCGCGGCTCACGGCGAAGCAACCCGGCGACCTACAGCGGGCTGCTCGACCCGATCCGCAAGGCGTTCGCCAAGGCCAACGACGTGAAACCGGCACTGTTCAGCGCCAATTCGGAAGGCGCCTGCCCCAACTGCAAGGGCGCAGGCGTCATCTACACCGACCTGGCGATCATGGCTGGCGTGTCCACGCCGTGTGAAGTGTGCGAGGGCAAGCGGTTCGACACCTCCGTGCTCGAGTACACGTTTGGTGGGCGCGACATCAGCGAGGTGCTCGCGATGCCGGTGGCCGAGGCGTTGTCGTTCTTCGGCGACGGTGACGCGAAAACCCCTGCGGCCGAGAAGATCCTCGACAGGCTCGCCGACGTCGGGCTCGGCTACGTCACGCTTGGCCAACCGCTCACCACGTTGTCCGGCGGCGAACGGCAACGGCTCAAGCTCGCCACCCAGATGGGCGACAAGGGTGAGGTCTACGTGCTCGACGAGCCGACCTCGGGACTGCACCTAGCCGACGTCGAGCAGCTGCTGGCCCTGCTCGACCGGCTCGTCGACTCCGGCAAGTCGGTGATCGTCATCGAGCACCATCAGGCCGTCATGGCGCACGCCGACTGGATCATCGACCTGGGCCCCGGCGCGGGCCACGACGGGGGCCGGGTCGTCTTCGAGGGCACTCCGGCCGACCTGGTCGCCGCTCGCTCGACGCTCACCGGAGAGCACCTCGCGGCGTACGTGCGTTGACCGCTGCCGCCGCTAGATTCGACTGGCGGCAAAGGCTGCGGCCTGGTCGACCAGCCCGGTCTGGACATAGGCGCCGTGGGCCCGCATGTCCCAGCCTCCTTCGAAGCAGATCGGGTCGTTGGGCACGCACATGTCGACGGTCTTGCCCGCGTACAGCGGGCTGATCGCCGGCATCGGACCCGCGGACAACGTGTCGGCGAAGGAGCTTCTGGGCCCGCCGAAGTCGGCGACCGCGGCGACGTCGTCGGCGACCTGGGGTGGCACCGCCGCGGTGGCTAGATCGATGACGGCGGCGCCCTGGGAGTATCCGCCGAGCACCATCTTGGTGTCGGGGCAGGTCGCGGCCATCGACTGGAGGTGGGTGCTCGCATCGTTCGCCCCGGCAGGCGTGCTGTTCTCGAAGTCGTTGCTCGCGGGGTAGTTCACGGCGTAGACGTCGACGGTTCGGCCGCCGAGCTGACCTCGAAGTGAGTCGACGAAGGCCTGGCCGATCCTGCCGACACCCGGCGGTTCGGTGGTGCCGCGGGCGAACACGATCTCGACGTCGGGGCACGGAGCGGCCGACGCGGCAGGGCTCAGCACGACTGGGAATGCCGCGGCCGCCACCGATGCAGCACCGAGCACGTGGGCGACGCGAGTTGCACACTTCTTCTCCATACGTGTCTGTCGCACGGCGGACCCGATGTGTGACAGCGCTGAGGCAGGTCAGGGGCGGAAAGAATCTCGCCGATTCGATACCTCTGCGTTCAGCCGCTTCCAAGGCATGGTGACAGGGACCTTCGGCATCACGCGAATCGCATGGGCGGCAACGGCATGCGGTCACTCATGTGTCGCGTCGCCCAATTCACCGTTCGAAAGGAGCGCGGCATGACCGACCTCATCGTGGCGACCACGCCAGCGCCGCCCACGGATCTCCTACGCACTGCACCCGCGCGGCCTCGCGATGTCTTCCTGCCGAGCGACATCCGGCGTCAGAGCGTGTTTGGCACGCTGCGCCGTCGGCTGCGCTGGCCGCTGGGGATCTACACGACGCCGGTAGTGGTACTCGTCGTGTGGGAGCTCCTCACCCAGGTCGGAGTGCTCAAGCCGACGGATGCGCCAGCCCCAACCGACATCGTCAGCACTGCCGTAACCCTGTGGAACGACGGGATCCTCGGCCCTGATCTGGTGATCTCGGTGCAGCGGGCCGCGGTCGGTCTCGCGCTCGGGTTGAGCGTCGGCGTGGTGACCGGAGTGCTTGGCGGCTTTCTCCGCAGCGGCGAGTACTTGTTCAACGGTGTCGCGCAGATTCTCAACACCATTCCGCTGCTCGCGGTGCTCCCGCTGTTCGTCGTGTGGTTCGGCATCGACGAGCTGACGAAGATCCTGTTGATCGCCTTCGGCGCGGGCGTGCCGATGTACCTGAACCTGTTCGCCGCGATCCGCGGCGTGGACCAGCGGCTGATCGAGATGGCCCGCACCACGGGTGCTGGTTCGTGGCGGGTCGTCACGCGGGTGCTCCTGCCCGGCGCCCTTCCCGGGTTCCTGGTGGGTCTTCGGTTCTCCCTTGCCTACAGCATTCTGGGCTTGGTGGCCGCCGAGACGGTGAATGCCGATGAGGGACTTGGTTTCTTGATCACCCAGGCTCAGACGTATCTGCAGACGAACAAGGTCTTCGTCGGCCTGGTCATCTACTCGATCCTTGGCCTGGTGGCCGACCAGTTCGTCCGGATCCTCGAGCGGGTGCTGTTGCGATGGCGACCCAGTTTCGAGGCAGCATGAGCATCGCCGTCGACACCGCGCCGCGTCAGCAGACGGGCGTGCTCGTCGAGCAAGTCGTGCGAAAGTTCGATGGCCGTGTCGTTCTGGACCACCTCGACCTCGTCATCGGAGACGAGGAACTCGTCGTCCTCCTTGGTCCGTCGGGCTGCGGCAAGAGCACCCTGCTGCGACTGTTGGCCGGGTTGGACACGCCGGATGGCGGCCGCATCGAGGTACCCGCCAAGCGGGCGATCGTGTTCCAGGCCGACCGGTTGCTGCCATGGCAGCGCGTGCTCCGCAACGTCACGTTGGGCCTGCGCGGCCCGGACGCCGACCAGCGGGCGCGCAAAGCGCTGAGCGAAGTCAATCTGGCCGGCCGCGAGAAGGCTTGGCCCAAACAGCTTTCGGGTGGTGAAGCCCAACGCGTTGCGCTTGCCCGCGCGCTGGTTTCGGAGCCGGAGCTGATTCTGCTCGACGAGCCGTTCGCATCGCTGGACGCGATCACCCGGGTGCGGATGCACGATCTCGTCCGCGAGCTGCGCCGCAAGCATCACGCGTCCATGCTGCTCGTCACCCACGACGTCGATGAGGCCATCGCCTTGGCCGACCGCATCGTCGTCATGAGCAGCGGACGCATCGGCAACGCGCACCGAGTGGAACTCGCTCCCGCGGATCGGGAAGCGAGCGTGGCCCGCGAGGAAATCCGGGCGGCCCTGCTGGCAGACCTCGGTCTGGCCAGCCAGCACTGAACTTTCGTCATCACAGAGAACACACAGGAGAAGCCATGTCCCGCCAGTCGATTCGAGTCATAGGTGCAGCAGTGCTGCTCACGGCAGCCACCGTGTTGGCCGCCTGCGGCTCCTCGTCGAAGACTTCCGATGCGCCGCTGAGCAGTGGCTCCGGCGCCGGCGATCACCCCGAATGGAGCCAGTACACCTTCACCATCGGTGACAACGGCGGCGATGGCAACGAGGAGCTGTCCAAGATCACCGGCGTCTTCGACGATGCGCCGTACAAGGTCAAGTTCGCGCGGTTCGACTACGGTCCGCCACTGGTCCAGGCCGCCGCGACCGGCGACATCGACCTCGGATCCGTCGGTGACGTGCCGCCGATCACCGGCGCGGCAAAGCAATTCGGCTTCAAGATCGTCGCCGTCCAGCGCGGCGCCGATCCGACGAAGGCTGCCGAGAACATCATCGTGCCCAAGGACTCTCCGATCCAGACGCTGGCCGATCTCAAGGGCAAGCGGCTCGCCGTTCCGCAGGGCAGCTCTGCTCACGGGTTGGCGCTGCTGGCGCTCAAGAGCGTCGGCCTGAGCCCCAAGGACGTCGAACTGGTTTACCTCAGCCCGGCGGCCGGTGGCACGGCGTTCAACACTGGCAAGGTGGACGCGTGGTCCATCTGGAATCCGCAGTCCGCGATCGCGGTCAAGGACGGCGCCAGGATCATCGCCAAGGGACTGCCGCCGATCGACCAGGTGAACAACTACTACGTGGCCAGTGAGAAGTCGCTCAACGACCCGACCCGACGCGCCGCGTTGGCCGACGTGCTGACGCGCATCGGCCGCGAATTCAACTGGGCGCAGCAGAATCCCGACCAGTACGCCAAGGCCATCGCCAAGGAAACGGGTGTTTCGCTCGAGGACGCCAGGGCGACGGTGGACTCCTATCCGTTCAAGATCACCCAGTTCCTCCCCGAGGACCTCAAGGCCGAGCAGGCCCTCAGCGACGCCTTCTTCGAGGCCGGCGAGATCACCACGAAGGTCGACGTCAACACCATCGCCGACAATCTGCTGCCCGATGGCTTCGACAGCTCAAAGGCGCCCTGACGGTGAGCGCCGCGCAGCGGGAACTACACCTCAACGCGTTCCTGATGGAGGCGGGCCACCACGAGGCGGCCTGGCGGTTGCCCGAGAGCAACCCGCATGCTGACTTCGACTTGGCGCACTGGATCACGCTGGCGCAGTTGGCCGAAGAGGCGAAGTTCGACTCGTTGTTCCTCGCCGACGGGCCCGCGCTCACCGGCGACGGCGAGTTCCGCCCGCCGGGCCAGCTCGAACCGCTGACGCTGCTGACCGCGCTGGCTCAGCACACCAGCCGCATCGGGCTCATCGCCACCGTGTCGTCGACGTACAACGAGCCGTACAACCTGGCACGCCGGCTCGCGTCGGTCGATCACGTCAGCGGCGGGCGGGCCGGATGGAACATCGTCACCTCGGCAGGCGCCGACGAGGCCGCCAACTTCGGACTCCACGATCGCCCCGACCATGCGGTGCGCTACCAACGCGCCGACGAATTCCTCACCGTCGCAAAGGCTTTGTGGGACAGCTGGGAGAACGAGGCGGTGCTCGCCGACAAGGCATCGGGCCGCTACGCCGACCCGGCCCGTCTGCACGCCATCGACTACGTAGGCAGCCACTTCAAGGTCGCGGGACCGCTCAACGTCGAGCGCCCACCGCAGGGCTACCCCCTGTTGGTGCAAGCCGGATCCTCGGAGGACGGCAAGGACTTCGCAGCCCGTCACGCGGAGGCCATCTTCACTGCTCATCAGACCTACGAGCGCGCCGCCGATTTCTACGCTGACATCAAGACCAGGACGAAGGCGGCGGGCCGCGACCCCGACGGTGTGCTCGTGCTGCCGGGCATCGTGCCGTTCATCGGCTCGACCGAGGCCGAGGCCCAGGAGCTCGCGCAGCGTTTCGACGACCTTCGCGTGCCGGCATACGGACTGTGGCAGCTGGCGAACATCTTCGAGACCGACCCGTCGGTGTTCGAGCTCGACGAGCCGCTACCCGACTTCATTCTGGCCCGGCCGAAACTGCAAGGCACGCAGAGCCGGTCGGACCTCGTCATCGAGTTGGCCCAGCGCGAGCACCTGACGGTTCGAGAGGTGCTGTCCCGACTTGGCGGCGGCCGTGGGCACTTCACCTTCGTCGGTACGCCGGAGCAGATTGCCGAGGAGATCATCGCGTGGTTCGAGGGCGGCGCCGCCGACGGGTTCAACATCATGGCGCCGGCGCTGCCGTCGGCTCTGGAGACGTTCATCGCACACGTGCTGCCGATCCTGCGGAACAAGGGGCTGTTCCGCGAGGAGTACCGCGGTGCGACTCTGCGCGACCACTACGGCCTTCCCGTCCCGGCCAACCAATTTCACTCCGACGATGCACACTCTGCGGTGTGAGACTTCCTGATCCCATTCCGCCGGCCCTGTCGATCAAGGGGCTGCGCAAGGTCTACGCCGACGGCTTCGTTGCGGTGTCGGACCTCGATCTGCAACTCGACGACGGTGCATTCTTCGGTCTGCTCGGGCCCAACGGGGCCGGCAAGACCACCCTCATCGGTTCGGTGTGCAACATCGTCAAGCCGACCTCGGGTGATCTGACCGTCTTCGGCCACGACTACCGGACCAGGGAGGCCCGGCGCCTCATCGGCCTGGCCGAGCAGGAGATCAACGTCGACCGCTTCCTGTCGGTGCGGCAACTCCTGATCTATCACGCCGGCTACCACGGCATCGGACGCAAGACCGCCGTGCGTCGCGCCGACGAGTTGCTGGCGCTGTTCCGGCTCGAGGACAAGGCCGACGGCCGCGCCTACGAACTGTCCGGTGGCATGCAACGCCGGCTCGTCATCGCACGCGCCCTGATGCATCGGCCGCGCTTGTTGATCCTCGACGAACCGACGGCCGGGGTCGACGTCGAATTGCGTGCGGAGATTTGGGGATTCATCTCCAAGCTCAACGCCGCGGGCACGACGATCCTGCTGACCACCCACTACCTCGAGGAAGCCGAAGCGCTGTGCGACGAGATCGCGGTGCTGCGGGCCGGCCGGATCATGGACCGAGGATCGGCGGCATCCCTGCGGGACCGGTACGAGGCCCGCGACATCTCCGAGGTCTATGCCCGCGTCATTGCGGCGGAGGCCACCTCGTGAGCGGCGTCGAGACTCAGCCGATCAGACCGTACGACGAGCCATTCCGCGCCGAACGCGCACCGTTCCTCTGGCTCGCCGAGCGAGAGGTGTTGCGGTTCTTGAACATCTGGCAATACTCGATCGTCGGTCCGGTGCTGTCCACCATCCTGTTCGTCATCGTCTTCGGTTCGGTGTTGGGCCGTCACGTCGACACCACCGACGGCGTGCCGTACGGCCAGTTCATCGTTCCCGGCTTGTTCGCCCAAGCGATCGTGAACGTCGGGTTCTTCAACGGGACGACGAGTCTGTTCGAAGCTCGCCGCGACAAGTACGTCAACGACGTCTTCGCCAGTCCGCTGCAATGGTGGGAAATCAACGCGGCCCTGGTGACCGGTGGGATCGCCCGCGGAGTGATCGTCGGTGCCGGTGTGCTGGCGATCGGCGTGCCGCTGACCCACGGGGGAGTGGAACGGCCCTTGGTGTTCGTGTTCGGCACCCTCGGCGTGCTAGTGGTGGCGGCACAGACCGGTGTGATCGCAGGCAGCCTGGCCAAGTCCCTGGACCACGTGTACTCGATGGAGTCGATCATCTTGTTGCCGCTCGGATTCCTCGGCGGAATCTTCTATTCCATCCATCAGCTGCCCCACGCCTGGGCCGTGGTGAGCCAGCTCAACCCCGTCTTCTGGCTGGTGCAGGTCGAACGGATCGGCTTGTTGGGCAGTGCGGACACGAGCGCCGCGTCGGCACTTGCCGTGGTGTGGGGGCTGGCGGCGGTGCTGTCGGTGTGGTCGGCGGTCATCTTCGGTACGAACCGGCTCAAGGCGTAGGACGAGTTCACGCCGATCGGATGTCTAGGTCTAACCCCGACGAACGACGATTACCGCCACGCCAAACCGACGAATGGCGTGGCGGTAATCGTCGTTCGTCGGGCATCGCGCAGCCGCGGCGGCCTCGTCCCATTCCCGAGGACTCGGGTCGGTATGGCTTGCGTGGCCGCGAGGAGCAGGCCAAGCGCATTTGCCGGGAGTGCCCCGTGCTCGCGGAGTGCCGCAGGCACGCGCTGGCAATGCCGGAGACTCACGGAATCTGGGGCGCGATGACGCCGAGCGAACGCGCGCGCGGACGGGCCGCGGACCGCGTCGCGGCCGCCGGCTGACCCGCTGGCCGGCGTCGATCAGCCGACGAGATGAGCCACCCGGGTGAGTCCGAGGTGGTCGCGCAACGTGGTGCCCTCGTACTCGGTGCGGAACACGCCGCGTTCCTGAAGCAACGGCACCACCTTCTCGACGAAGGGATCGAGCCCGGCCGGGGTGACGTGGGGGACCAGGATGAATCCGTCGCTCGCGTCGGCTTGAACCAGGTGGTTGATCCGCTCGGCGACCGTATCGGGCGAACCGATGAAGTTCTGCCGACCGGTGACCTCGACGATGAGTTCGCGGCTGGTCAAGTTCTCGGCCTCGGCCTTGGCCCGCCACTCGTTTGCGATCTCGACGGGATCCCGGTTGGTGCGCACGCTGGCGCGGCCCCGTGAAATCGTGTTCTCGCCGGTGACGGGGTCGACGGTGGGCAACGGCCCGTCGGGGTCGTGATCGGACAGGTCGCGGTTCCACAGCTGTTCGAGGAACTTGATCGCCGTCTGGGGCGACACCTGCGCGAGCCGGACGTCGTGCGCGAGTTCGGCGGCCTCCGCGTCGGTGTCACCGAGCACGAACGTGGCGGCGGGCAGGATGAGTAGCTCCTCGGGTCGCCGTCCGTACCGGGCGAGCCTGCCCTTGACGTCGGCGAAGAAGGCCTGGCCGTCCTCCAGAGTCCCGTGCCTGGAGAAGATCGCGTCGGCCGACGAGGCCGCGAACTCGCGGCCGTGGTCGGAGTCCCCTGCTTGGAAGATCACGGGCCGACCTTGCGGGCTGCGTGGCACGTTGAACCGACCGCCGATGTCGAAGTGCGCGTCCGCGTAGGAGAATGCCCCGGCCGCTCGATCGGAGAGGAACACACCGCGGTCCTTGTCTGCCACGATCTCGTCGCCGCGCCAGGAGCCGAAGAGCGTGTGCGCCGCGCGAAGGAAGCTTTCGGCGCGCGCGTACCGCTGGTCCTCGGCGAGGTACCCGCCGCGACGGAAGTTCTCGCCGGTGAAGGCATCCCACGACGTGACGACGTTCCAGGCGGCGCGGCCCCCGGAGAGATGGTCGAGCGACGCGAATTGTCGTGCGACTTCGTAGGGTTCGTTGAACGTCGAGTTGATCGTGCCCGTGAGCCCCAGTCGGTCCGTGACGGCCGCCAGCGCGGCGAGCACGGTGAAGGTGTCGGGTCGGCCCACCACGTCGAGGTCGTAGAGCTCGCCACCCTGCTCACGCAAGCGGAGGCCCTCGGCGAGGAACATGAAGTCGAACTTGCCGCGTTCGGCGGTCTGGGCGAAGTGGACGAACGAGCTGAACTCGATGTGACTGCCCGACGCCGGGTCGCTCCACACCGTCGTGTTGTTGACGCCGGGAAAGTGGGCGGCGAGGTGAATCTGCTTGACTGGCTTGCTCATGCGCGTTCCTCGGTCCCCTCAGGTGGTCGCGTAGCGGTTGGCAGGGCGCGGGAGCTGCAGTGCGGCCCGCAACGTGGTGGCGTGGTCTGCGTCGGCCAGGGCGCCCCGCCTGCGTAGCTCGGGCACCAGCCCGTCGGTGATCTGGAGCAGGTCATGCGGCAGTGCCGCCGGGCGCAGCCGGAACCCGGCGGCTCCCGCGGCGTGCCACTCTTGCAGCAGGTCTGCTAGCTGCGCGGGTGTTCCGACGAATACCTCTGCGTCGCTGATGTATTCGGCGCCAAGCCGCTCGTCGAGGCGGGCCTTGCGCGCGGCGGCGGCTTCCTGGGTGTCGCCGAGGAACACCACCACGTCGGCGAACACCAGGACGGGGTCGGCGTCGGCGGGTCGGTGCGCTGCGATCGCGTCGACGATCGCAGTGGTCTCGGACGCGTCGTGCGGGGTGACGAACCCGATGTCGGCACCGTCTCCGATGAGTCGGTAGCCGGCTTCACCGTGCGCGAGCGCGGCGACGAGCGGCTGACCCTGGGGCGGCCTCGGTGTGATCGACGGCCCCTTGACGGAGAACTTCGTGCCATGGAAGTCGATGTAGTGCAGCTTGTTTCGATCGACGAATCTGCCGGACGCCACGTCGCGGATCTCCGCGTCGTCCTCCCAACTGTCCCACAGCCTGCGGAGCACTTCGACGTACTCGGCGGCCTCTGTGAAGAGCTCGTCGACGAATGCCTCGGAGGCAGCGCCGGACAGGTCGGGCACGTCGCGGCGACCGAAGAGGCGGGCAACGTCGCGGCTGGCGGACACTTGGATCCGGATGCCTGCGCGGCCCGAACTCACGTAGTCGAGGGTCGCGATGGCCTTGGACAGATGGAACGGCTCGGTGTGGGTGGCGATCGCCGTCGGGATCAGCCCGATGCGTTTCGTGGTGGGTGCGACCCGCGATGCGATCAGGACGGCGTCGAGTCGCCCACGGACACGGTCGACGCGGTCGTCGGCGCGAAGGGGATTGTCGGACTGCAGCGCCAGGCCGTCTTCGATGGTGGCGAACACCAACTGGCCGCGCTCGGCCACCCCCACCAGGTCGGTCCAGTAGCCGGGCGTCAGCAGTTCGGCGGGGCGGGCGTCGGCCTCGCGCCACGAAGCCGGATGCCATCCGGTCCCGTCGAGCGCGACGGCTAGGTGGAGCGGATCCGAGGAACTGGACACGGACGGTTCTCACTTTCCTTCGCGGTCACCACGACAACGTTGCACTCCGGTGTGGGAATTCCGGACTGCCTGAAGGGTGGGCGCCTCGTCAGCCACCGGATGGAGTCTGATCTTGCAGTTTGCGCCTGCGAAGACATCGACGCAGCGTGATGCCAAACACCTCAAACGTCGATGAGCGACCAGTAGCGCTGTTCTCGCTTCGTCAGCTCGTTGGACGTGATTGCACCGAACGCGGCCGCGTCACGCGCGAAGCGGTCGGCGGCCTCAGGCAGCGCGTCAGGGCCTTCGAGCCGGAAACAACTCGGCGCCAGCGGTCCGAAGAGCAATGCGCGGCGAAGGTGCGGCCAGGCGTTCAGGTTGGGCTCGACGCCGGCCGCGCGCGCGAACGCCAATGCGGCGAGGTTCATCCGCGTCTTGTGTGGCGCACCGCGTCGGGAGCGGCAGGCCTCGATCGCCGACCGCTGTTCGGGTTCCGTCGGCCACGGGGCTACGCCGCCCCACGCGTATGCGATCCACCTGGCCTGTAGTTCCAGCGGGACGAAGTACCCACCTGACTGATCCCACATCCCGACGAACGCTAGCCCGGGAAGGTCGGGATGAAAGGTGTGGCGGTCGGCCTCCAGGTGCCCGGCGTCGAGTCCGAGGATCGCGCGGACCTGCTCACTCAAGAATGGCAGCGACGGTTCGAATCCGGTGCCCAGCACGATGCCGTCGAACTCCTCGACACGCCCGTCGGCGAATGTCACGGTGGACCCACTGACCGACTCCATCCACGGCCGCACCAAGATTCGGCCCTCCGCGACGAGCGGCAGATAGTCCTGGCTGAGCGTGACGCCCGCGGCGAAGAGCGACGGATCCGGTGGCGGCGCGCCGTACTGCTCTGGGCTCCCGCCTGCCTCGACGACGATCTCCTTGAGTTGTCGGTCGACTTCGGCGGCGGGGAGCCGTTCGCTCGACAACGTTCCGTAGCGGGTGAAGATCCGGTGGTCCGACGGAACGCCCGCGGCGAACTTGGGCAGGACGTAGCGCTGTCGGCGTTGCGTCAGTACGACGCGGGACGCGCCCAGCCTGGCCAGTTCGGCGGCGATCTCGAGCGCGCTGATCGCGCCGCCAGCCACGAGCACCCGCTTGCCGCGGTACGGCGCGGGCCCGCGATAGTCGTACGTGGTCGTCACCCCCGCCGAACCCGTGAACGCGTCGAGCCCACGAACGTCCGGTCGCGCCGGGACATGGAACCGGCCGGTCGCCACCACGACCCGGTCGACGTGTTCGACGCCGCCGGAATGGGTGACGAGCCAGCCCGATCCGTTCTGGTCGAGCCGCTCGACCCGCGTGTCGGTCCGCAGCCGTGGCACCAGTCCGAACGCCTCGGCGTAGCGATTCAGATAGGCGAGCACGTCGCGGTTCGACGGATACACCTGTTCACAGTCGTGCTCGAGATCGCTGAAGGCCGTCAGCACTCGACTGGTATTGGTGTGCATGGTCGGCCACACCCCGCTACGACCGGCGAGTCCCGCCCATTGTCCACCCAGCACGGAAGACTGCTCGAAGATCGTCGGCTCGAAGCCGTGAGCCAACAGCCACCGGCTCGCGACCAGACCGCCAGGGCCGGCGCCGAGCACCGCGACGCGTTCCGCCATCGGCCGACTGTCGCACGGCTGCTTAGCCGTCGGGGGACCTTTCGCTGCGCCGCGCCACCTCGGCCGTGGCGAACTGCCGCACCTGCGCCTTGGCGACCTTGCCGTTGCTCGTCGTCGGCAAGCTGTCGACCGTCAACACGTGGCGCGGTCGCTTGAAGGCGGCGAGGTGCACGCGGACGTGTGCGATGACGTCGTCGGGCGACGGTCGTCGGCCGGGTCGCGGCACGACGACGGCGCAGATCGCCTCACCCCAGTAGTCGTCGGGGACGCCCACCACGGCCACCGCATCGACGTCTGGATGGGTCGACAGCACGTCCTCCACTTCGCGCGACGACACGTTCTCTCCGCCGGTGATGATGACGTCCTTGAGCCGGTCCACGACGACGAGCCTGCCGTCGTCGTCGATGCGCCCGACGTCGCCGGTGTGGAACCAGCCGTCGGCGGGAACGAGTCCAGGTGCGACTTGTGCTCCGCGGAGCAGGATCTCGCCAGAACCGTCGGCGATCCGAACCTCCACCTCGGCGTGGGGCCGGCCCGCGGTGGCTAGCACCGATGCGTCTCCGTGCGCACCGGCGCGGTGCTCCGCTGGACCCAGAAAGGTGACGTTCCCGCCGGTTTCGGTCATCCCATAGCCCTGGTGGAAGTCGACGTCGAGGCGGTCGAGCGCGCGGCGCAACAGGTCGGCGGGGATTGCGGCTGAGCCGTAGGCGATTTCGCGCAACGTCGGCAGTTCGGTACCCGACTCCTCCAGGTAGGTCAACAGGCCGTGCAGCATCGTCGGCGCGAGCGAGCACGACGTCACGCCGTGCGCGTTGACTGCTGCCGCGAACTGATCCGGACGAAAGGCGGGCACGGGCAGCACCGTCGAACGAGCCGCGTGGTGCACCAGCATGTTGTATCCGGCGACATGGCACATCGGGAACGGCAACAGGTAGACCCCGCCGGAGCGCACGGACCGGCCCGCGACGGTGCCGCGCACGGCGGTGGTGATCGATCGGTGGGTGTGCACCACGGGCTTCGGTGTGCCCGTCGAGCCGCTGGTGAACAGCAGCCAGGCCGGGTCGTCGGGATCGACCGGCGCGCCGGCGTCCGCGCAATCTTGTTGCGCACGTACCCATTGCGGGTCGTCGAACGAGACGACGTGCGCGGTCGACGAAGCGTGCGGGAGGGCGGCCAGGTAGCGCGCATCACCGACGAGGATCGTTGGCTCGGTGGACGCCAGTTGAGCGAGCTGCTCGTCGGCACTGAGCCGTTGGTTGATCAGGACGAGTATCCGGCCGCTGCGTGGGACGCCGTAGTACAGCCGCGCGTAGTCGGCCCCGTTGTCGGCGATGACCGCCACGCGGTCGCCGCGGCGCGTCCGAGCGATCACCCACCCGGCGATCGCGCGCACCTGCTGGTCGAACTCGGCGAAGGTCGTCGGCGTCCCATCCGGCGAGATGATGGCGAGCCGCCCGGGGACGGCGTCGGCGGCCGACGACACCAGGTGATGGATGAGGTCGATCCGTGCGGCAGTCATCTCGGCGGAAGAATAATCGACTTGTCACCCGCGATAGGTTGGCCGCATGGGGGAGCAGTTCACCGGGCCGCACACGACGCCGTGGCACCAACGCATCGCGACCGAAAACGAGATTCTGCGCACGCAGGTCGGCTCGGGTCTGCACGGCGTCACCATCGCGGGCACGGACGATCGCGACGAGATGGGTGTGTGCATCGAGCCGCCCGAGTGCGTCGTCGGACTGAAGAGCTTCGAGCAGTACATCTTTCGCACCCAACCCGAAGGACACCGGTCCGGATTCGGCGACCTCGACCTCATCGTCTACAGCCTGCGCAAGTTCGCGACGCTGGCCGCCGCGGGCAACCCGACGATCCTGATGCCGCTCTTCGCGCCAGAATCCGAGATCGTGGTGATCAACGAGGCGGGACGGGAGCTGCGCGCCATTCGCGAGATCTTCCTCTCTCGCCAAGCGGGTGAGCGATTCCTGGGCTACCTGCGCAGCCAACGCGGGAAGATGGCCGGCGGGTCGGGACACACGAATCGGCCGGAGTTGATCGAGAAGTACGGTTTCGACTGTAAACATGCGTATCACTCACTGCGGCTTGCCATTCAAGGCGCCGAACTGATGGACACTGGATCCATCACGTTGCCGATGACCGACGAGCACCGCGAGTATCTGCTGTCCGTGCGTACCGGCGGCTACACCAAGGACGAGGTGGCCGCGCAGTTGGACGACCGCGAACAGGCCCTGATTCGGGCGACCGAGCGCAGCGACCTACCCGAGGCTCCCGACTACGACGCCATCAACACCTGGCTCGTCCGCACCCACCGCGCGTGGTGGGACAGCAAGGGTTGCTGACGTTCTACCCTGCCGACTTCTGGATGGGAAAGCCGTGGTGTTCGGCCAGCGAGCGCAACTGCTTCAGCGCGAACCGCCGGGCACGGCCCGCTTCGGGGATGAGGATGCCGGCCCACACGCCCGCCGCACCGGGCGTCCTGCAGGCCTCTTGCGCGCACAGCCCGCGGCGGGGACAGACGCGGCAGAGCGCCTTGGCGCCATCGTCGGCGGTTGTCGTCCACCGGTCAGGATCGCGCGTACACGCGAACGTCGATCGGTCGTGCGTTGACATGGCCCCTCCCCAGCGCGTTGAGCGACAATACGCCTGTATCGTAGAAACAATACATGCGTATTCTCTACTCTGGAGTGGTGAACACCGACGCACGCGACCGATGAACGCGGTGTCGGACCCAGATGGACTCGATGGCGAACCGCTCTCACCCATCGAGCGGATTCGCAACGCGGCATTGACGAGCTTCGCGGCCCACGGCACCTCCGAGACCTCGCTTCGGGCCGTCGCCGCAGCGGCGGGAGTGTCCCTTGGGCTGGTGCAGCACCACTTCGTGACGAAGGCCGACCTGATCAAGGCCGTCGACGACCATGTCCTGGGCGTCGTGACGACGATCATGTCGAAGCCGATTCCGGAGGGAGCGGATTCGGTCGCCGAGGTCGGGAGCCGAATCACGGCGCTGGTCGCCGACCAGCCCGACATCGGGGGCTACCTTGGCCGTGCCCTCGTCGGCGGAAGCCCACTGGGCACGACCATCTTCGACACCCTGATGAGTTTCGGCATTGCCCGCTGGCACCAACGCGCGGAACGCGGTGAGCTTCGCCCGGATGTCGATCTGACGTGGGCCACCATCAACTCACTAGTGCTGGCGCTGGGCACCATCAGCCTGCGGTTGCACATCGACCGGCATCTGCCCGCGCCGCTGACCACGCCCGCTCAGCTACAGCGATGGCACGCCGCCGCAGGCGCCTTGCTGCGTGAAGGACTGTTTAGCGGGCCCGGCGACGGGTAGTCGTCAAACCCCTTCGCCGGCAACCCTTTTACGGTAGGTGCTCGGCGGCTCGCCGCAGAACTGGGTGAATGCCCGGCTGAACGAGCTGAGGCTCTCGAACCCGACTGCCGTCGACGTCTCCTGAACCGACTGCGTCGGCGAGGCGAGCAGTGCCATCGCCCGCAACATCCTGGCGTGCAACAGATACGTGCGCCACGACAGTCCGAGCGTGTCCTGAAACAGCCGCCGCAGGGTGCGCTCCGAGACGGAGACCGCGCGACTGACGTCGTCGGCGGTCACTCCGTCGAGATGTTCCTTCGTGTAGGCCATCGCCGCTGACACGATCGGATTCGCCGACGTCGGGAGGCTCAGCGGGGCCTCGTGATCGAGCGCCTCGGACACCAGGTCGGCCAACGTGCGGAAGAAGCCGTCGGAGGTGTCGTCGCCCCGCGCCCGGTCGATGGGCCAGCGCAGCGCATAGATCATCATCTCGCGTATCAGTGGTGAGACCTCGATGATCCGCGCGCGATCGCCCGCGTCCTGGATCAGCGTGGGGTCGAACATCACGGCCACGGTCTTGACGTCGGGGTTCATCACTGCCTGGTGCTCCAGCCCGACGGGTATCCACGCCGCCTGCTGCGGCGGAAGCAGGTAATGCGCCGAGTCGGTCTCCACCTCCACCAGACCGTGCAGGGCGTACTCGATCTGATGCACCTCGTGCGAGTGCCACCCCGTGATCAGCGCGTCGCCTTCATAGAGGTAGCTGCCCGCGAGCGCGCGGCCGCCGCGGCGCAGTTCGATCACCGGGCGGGCGGCAGATTCCAGATTGGCCGATTCGGATAAACCTCTGTCCGAAAGCGCAGAGACGGTCACGACAACTGAGGGTACTAGTTGGATATGCAGACCGACGACCTGATCCTGGTGAGCATCGACGACCACGTCGTCGAGCCGCCCGACATGTTCAAGAACCACGTACCCGCCAAGTACAAGGACGACGCGCCGATCGTCGTCACCGACGAACGCGGCGTCGACCAGTGGATGTACAAGGGCAGGCCGCAGGGCGTCAGCGGACTCAACGCCGTCGTGTCCTGGCCCGCCGAGGAGTGGGGCCGTGACCCCGCAGGCTTCGCCGAGATGCGGCCGGGCGTCTACGACGTGCACGAGCGCGTCCGCGATATGAGCCGCAACGGCATCCTGGCGTCGATGTGCTTTCCGACCTTCACGGGGTTCTCCGCCCGCCACCTGAACCAGCACCAGTTGCCCGAGACCCTGATCATGGTGTCGGCGTACAACGACTGGCACCTCGACGAGTGGGCGGGCAGCTACCCGGACCGCTTCATCCCGATCGCCGTGCTGCCGACGTGGAACCCCGAGGCCATGTGCGCCGAGATCCGGCGCGTCGCCGCCAAGGGCTGCCGGGCGGTCACGATGCCGGAACTGCCCCACCTCGAAGGGCTTCCGAGCTACCACGACGAGGACTACTGGGGTCCGGTGTTCCGGACGCTCTCGGAGGAGCAGGTGGTGATGTGCCTGCACATCGGCACCGGCTTCGGGGCGATCAGCATGGCGCCAAACGCGCCGATCGACAACCTCATCATCCTGGCCACCCAGATCTCGGCGATGTGCGCGCAGGATCTGCTCTGGGGTCCGGCGATGCGCAACTACCCCGACCTGAAGTTCGCCTTCTCCGAGGGTGGAATCGGTTGGATCCCCTTCTATTTGGACCGCAGCGACCGGCACTACACGAACCAGAAGTGGCTGCGCCGCGACTTCGGTGACAAGCTGCCCAGCGACGTGTTCCGCGAGCACTCACTGGCCTGCTACGTAACCGACAAGACGTCGCTGAAGCTGCGCCACGAGATCGGCATCGACATCATCGCGTGGGAGTGCGACTACCCGCACTCCGACTGCTTCTGGCCGGATGCCGCCGAGCAGGTGCTCGCCGAGCTCAATGCCGCGGGTGCCGACGACTCCGACATCAACAAGATCACGTGGGAGAACTCGTGCCGGTTCTTCGGCTGGGACCCGTTCGCGCGTACGCCGAAGGAGCAGGCGACGGTTGGTGCGTTGCGCGCCAAGGCAACTGACGTCGACGTGACGATCCGCCCGCGCAAGGAGTGGGCGAAGCTCTACGCGCAGAAGCAGCTCGCCGAAGCCTGAGCTCACCGCGACGTGGTGCTGGCTTAGCCCGGGGCTTGCGGAACGGCCCCCGTCGGGGGCGTTGCGTCGGACCGGCGGGTCGCCAGCACCGACCCGGTCAGGATCAACGCCAACCCGGCGAGGTGCCATCCGGTCACCGGCTCGCTCAACACCAGCACTCCGGCGATCAGCGCGACGGCCGGGTTGACGTAGGTGAACACCAGCGCCCTGGGCGCTCCGACCTCGCGGATCAAGGCAAAGAACACCAGGAAGGCCAGCGCCGTGCAGACCACTGCCAGCCCGGCGACCGCCAACAACACTCGGGTGGAAGGGATTTCGCCGGGCCACGTCGCCGCCGCCGGCACCGCATACACCAGGGCGGCGACGCCGAGGCACGCCGCGGTCAATTGCAGCGTGGGAACCTCGGCGAGGTAACGGGCCGCCACTAGTGGTGCGATGGCGTAACACGTCGCGACCAACAGCACTTCGGTGACGGGCCACGCGGAACCACTGCTCAGAGCCGGCCCGGCCAGCGCCGCAACGCCCGTGATCCCGATGCCGAGTCCAGCGATCCGCTTGACGCCCAAGCGACGTTCTCCGCCGGTGAACCTGTCCAGCACCGCCGCGATGATGGGGGCGGCGGCGATGAGCAGTCCGGTCAGCGAGCTGGTGAGGTGACGCTCGGCGTCCGACAACAACAGCCAGGCGGCAATCATCTCGAAGAACGCGAACACCAGCACGGGCTTCCAGTGCTTGAGCACCTGTGCCCACGCCGGCCGAGAAAGCGCCAGCGGCAACAGCACTGCCGCACCGATGGCCGTTCGGGCGAACACCAACACCGGCACCGACACGCCCTCGACCGCGACTTTGATCAAGAGGTACGGAATGCCCCAGATGACGCTCATGGCGGCGAACAGCACCCACCCGCGCAGGCTCACCCTCGGGTCAGCCTCGCGTACCGGCTGACGTGGTAGTCGGTGGACCCGAATTCGAACTGAATCGCGGTGAGCCGCTTGAAGTAATGCCCGATCGCCAGTTCTTCGGTCATGCCCATGCCGCCGTGCAGTTGGACGGCGTTCTGCCCGACGAAGCGCGCGGCCCGACCGACGGTGGCCTTCGCCGCCGACACCGCCCTTGCTCGCGTCCCCGGTTCGGCCTCCAGATTGAGCACGGCGAGATAACTGGCGGCGATCGACTGTTCGACCTCCATGTGCATGTCGACCATGCGGTGCGACAGCGCCTGAAAGCTGCCGATCGGCTGCCCGAACTGCTTGCGCTGCTTGCAGTATTCAACGGTGTCGGCGAGCACCTTCCGCATACAACCGACGGCTTCCGCACACACGGCGGCGGCGCCTTCGTCGCGGGCCGTCTCGATGGACGGCCACGCTTGCCCCTCATCCCCGAGCAGCGCATCCGACGGCAGCCGCAACTCTTGCAGCACCAGGTCGGCTGCACGACGGTCGTCGACCGTGCGGTACGCGTGCAGTTCGAGACCGGATTCGACGTCAGCGCGGTCGATCAGGAAGAGCGACGTGCCCTCGGGCGCTGCGGCCGTCACGAGGAGGTGCGTCGCCAACGGAGCGCCGACGGCCATGATCTTGGAACCCGTGAGCACCCAGTCGGATCCGTCACGACGAGCGGTGGTGCTCACGTCCTCCCAGCGGTCGCCCGATGCCGCCTCCGCGGCCGCCAGCGTCACGATCGCGGTGCCCGCGCCGATGCGCTCGAGCAACTCGAGGGCCACCGCGCCGCCGGCACGGCGCAGCAGGCCTGCCCCCACCACTGCGGTGTCCACATAGGGCTCCACGACCAATGCGTACCCAAGCGCTTCGGCGATCACCATGACCTCGACGGGCCCGCCGCCGAAGCCGCCGACGTCTTCTGGCAGAGCGGCGCCGAGGATCCCGAGTTCCTCTGCGAACGCCTTCCAGATCTGCGGCTGCCAGCCCGGTCCCGTCTTGACGGCCGTTCTGCTCTTGTCGAGGTCGTAGCGGGTCGCCAGAAACCTGCCGAGCCCGTCGCGCAGTTGGTCTTGTTCGTTCGAGAGGCTGAAGTCCATCAGAGTCCCAGTTCTGCCTTGGCCAGGATGTTGCGCTGAATCTCGTTGCTGCCGGCGTAGATCGATCCGGCCCGGTCGTTGAAGTACCGCAACGGTGCCACCGCCTGCCACGGCTCACCGCTCACGTAGCCGTCGGGTGGTGGCTCGTACCCGGCAACGGGTCCGCCTGGATGGGTGGCATGTGGCTGGTAGGCCCGCCCACGTGGACCGGCTGCCTCCATCGCCAGCTCCGTGAGCGTCTGGCTGAGTTCGGTGGCCAGGATCTTCAACATCGATGACGCCGAACCGGGATGACCTCCGCCTGCGAGCGTGGCCAGCACCCGGTACTCGAGCAGTTCGAGCACGTCGGTGCGTATCCGCGCGTCGGCGAGCTTGCGAGCGAACGCAGGATCATCGATGAGCGGTCCGCCGTCGGGTCCCGGTTGGCTTGCCGCGGCGGTGGCGACTTCCTCGGCCGCCACCTGCAGCGCCGGCGCATTGGCGCCGCCACCGCGCTCGAACTCCAACAGATACTTGGCGACGGTCCAACCGTCGTCGAGCTCACCGATGACGTTGCTCTTCGGCACGCGCACTTCGTCGAAGAACACCTGATTCTGGATCTCCTCGCCGGAAGTCATCACGAGCGGCCGGATCTGGATGCCCGGCGACGTCATGTCGATCAGCACGAACGTGATGCCCTGCTGCTTCTTCGCCGTGCGTGACGTCCGGACGAGCGCGAACATCCAGTTCGCCTCGCGGGCATGGGTCGTCCAGATCTTGCTGCCCGTACACACCAGGTCGTCGCCGTCATCGACCGCCGCCATCGACAGTGCGGCGAGATCCGAACCGGCCTCCGGTTCGGAGTAGCCCTGGCAGAAGAACACTTCGCCGGTGAGGATGCGGGGCAGGAAGTACTCCTTCTGCTCGTCAGTGCCGTAGGCGATGATCGCGTGCGCGACCATGCGAATGCCCATGGGCGACAACGCCGGGGCGCCCGCAAGCGTCGACTCGCGGCTGAAGACGTAGTGCTGCGTCAGGCTCCAGTCGCAACCGCCGTACTCCACGGGCCAGGCCGGCGCAGCCCAGCCGCGCTCGTGAAGAATCAGTTGCCACTGCATGCTTGCGTCGTGGTCGCTGTACACGCTCGTCATCAGCCGACCCGCCTGCTGGAGCTCCGGTGTCAGTCGTTCTCGAAGGAATGCACACACTTCCTCGCGAAACCGAATGTCCTCGTCCGACCATGCCAAGTCCATCGGTCAAACCTAGCGACCGGACTTTGACGCGCATAAGTGCGTGGCGTTTCGTGGAGAACCGCAATACTCGGAGGCGTGGAACGGCGAAGGCAGGGCAGCTCCCGGCAAACCTCGAAGGCGGTACTAGAGGCGATGCCGGCGCTGGTCGTGCTGGAGCGCTTTCCGGTGCCGGTGTTGGCAGTTGCCGAAGATGGGGCGATCCTCTTCGCCAACAGCGCGTTTGCCACCATGGTCGGTCGCACTGTCGACGAGGTGATGCCGTTGACCTTCGCGGACCTGTTTCACGACGCTTCGCCCAATGGCGAGTCGGCGGTGTCCGCCGTGCGCGTCAACGCGAACGGCGTCGTCGACCTGTGGCATGGCGACGGGTCCCTGGTTCGCGCCAAGATGAGCAGCTCGGCGCTGATCCGGGACGACGACCCCGTCGCACTCGCCACGTTCCAGGACGTGACCGAGCGGCTATGGATCGACGAGCTCTAGGAATCCTCTTGACGCGATGTCGATGCGCGCGACGCCTGGCGGGAGAGGAACTCCAAGTAGTAGTTCAGCGAGTCGGCCTGCACGATCGCCAGTAGCAGCACTTCCCAGGTGTCGACGACCTGCTTGCTCGTGTCGGAACTGCCGTCCAACGCGTCGGACAGCAGTTCGGCGCCGAGCATGGCACCGTAGATGGCGCGGCCGATGACGTCGGAGTCGACGTCGGCGCGTACGTCGCCTTCACCCACCGCGGCCTTGACGCGGCTGGTCATCTCAGCGAGAAAGTTGCCGTACGCGCCCTTGGCCGCGGCGTTGAAGCCGCCGAACGTACGCATCAAGCGCGACGAGGCCTGCGCGAGCTTGTCCCGGTGGATGGTGTCGGTAACCATGAACACGCCGTGGATGATGTTCTCCAACGCCGGCGATCCCGATCTGCCTGCGGCCTGAAACGCCGCCAACACCCTGGCCCCGCCGTCGTCCATGATGGCCGACGCGAGCGCTTCCTTGGAGTCGAAGTGGTAGTACAGCGCACCCTTCGTCATCTCCGCGCGCTCGATGATGTCGGCCAACCCAGCTGCGGGGTATCCGATCTCGTTGATCAGATCCACGGCTGAGTCGATGATCTTCTGCCTAGTGGCTTCTGATCGGGCTTGGCGCACCATCCTCGAATACCTCAGTCAATCCCGTCCGATGGCGTTTTCGATTTCCGAGAATCATAGATTGCCGTTGACCAATGGCGCGGTATTCCTGATCGCGAGTGCGGAGCGGCGCCGGATGAACGCGCGGAGATAGTCGAGCCGCTGCGGGTCGGCGAACCCCGGGAGCAGAAGCAGCCAGGCGCCTTCTAGATCGCCGAACAGTGTCTTTGGCTCGTCGAGGTCGCTGGTCTGACGCAGGCCGAGGTACATCGAGACGATCAACCGGCCGACGGCAACGGGATCGCTAGTGTGCACAACGTCACCTTCTTCGACGGCGCGGCGGACGATGTTGGCGAATCCCGTGACCCAGCGGTCGACGATCATCGTTTGAAAACCGTCGAAGCGCCCGACGGATTCGAGCAGATTGAGGCTCGCCCGCGCCATGTCATCACTGATGTCGCCGGTGGCCACTAGGTAGGAGACGTCGATCACGGTCTCCAGCGCCGACGACGAGGGCGTCTGTAGATCTTCGATCAAGGCCTCGGCCATCTCGATACGATGCTCCACGATGGCTCTGGCGAGCGCGTTCTTGGACCGGAAGTGCGTGTACATCGCGCCCTTGGTCACGTCCGCGTGCGCGAGGATGTCATCGACGTTGACCAGGGTGTAGGGCTTGAGCGCGAATTCGCGGGCTGCAGCGCGGATGATGTCTTGCCGCGTCGAACCGGACTTCTTGTCCACGACGTCCGTCACTGGCCGCGCTCTCCTTCGGTCCGCCTTCGTTTCTGGTCCCACTCGTACCCAATTTTGCTACAGACTTTAAGTCATCTCTAGGGATGCAGAACATTCCATTGGTATGTAAAGTACTCGGTGTGATGACTCATGGTCTGATGCGTGGGCTGCCCCGGCAGGGGTTCTCCTGCGCACGGAGCAGCACGTCGGGGGTGGTCGTCCGCCATTCCGAACGGGCGCGAGCTGATATCTTCGGCCCGTTGCCATGGTCCGCACTGGCAAACCCCCTCGAATCCCCGCGCGGACCGTGGCAACTCCATTTTCGCGGTCAGTGGCAAAGCCCGCGGCCGCGCGTCGCGCGTGCTGAACTGGCACTCGAAGTGCGCGGCCAGGGCCGCATCGCAGGGCCAGCGGAGAAACCCACAGGACAATCGGCGAGCCACCCGATTGCTGGCCCCAGTATCGATTCGCAATTGCGAGGTAGTTAACGCATATGTGGGACATCGAAGTCGACGTCGCGTGTATAGGTGCTGGGATCAGCGCGCTGGCCAGTGCCATCGCGACCGCGGACGCAGGCGGCAAGGCCCTCGTCGCAACTCCGCCCGTTGACCTCGGAGGGTCGGCAACGGGGCTTGCCGTGCAACGGCGGGTCGGCGGATTTCTTCGTAGCTGGGGCCGGCCGGATCTGGACGTCGAGACCCACGAGTACTTCACCGCCGTTGGCGAAGACCTCGTGCCGAGCGAGCATCCCGAGGACGCTCACCTCACCGTCCGCACGGTGAGCCCGATGGCCAATTCGGGCGCCGTCGAGCCCTTCGTCGGATCACGGCTGCGCGCCTGGAACGCTCAGTGCCTGGCGTCGCCGTACGGCATGTTCTTCTCGACCGTCACGGGATGGCGAACCACGCAGATGCGCGCAAGCGACGGCCAGTCGTTGGAGGTTCGAGCCATCGGAGCGATCAATCCCGCCGAGCTCGGCGGCGGCGGACTCTCCGAGTGGATGATCGACCGGGTCAACCAACGCGGCATCGCCGTGCACCAGGCCAGCACGCTGGACAGGATTGTCTTCGACGACGGGCGAATCGTCGGAGTCATGCTCTCCACGTCGGACGGCCCGCTGGCCGTCAGGGTGCGTTTCGGTGTCACGATCTCCTCCAGCGATCCGTTCGTCGCGCCCTCCGACATGAAGCTCGCGACCTCCGAAACAGACGAACTGCAGCTGTGCCTAGTGGGGCAGCCGGCCAGCAAATTCCTACGACTCGAGCTACTGAAGACCGCTCGTGCGGAGGCGCCCATTCGGCCCACCTGCACCGCCTCCGGCCGGCAGTTCAGGCAAGCCATGCGCGACGCGCGCTCCTTGCCGTCAGGCTATGGGAGTTGCGGAAAACTGAGCTGACACCCGCCCCTTGGCGAGCAGCGCCCCCAACTCCGCTCCGCTGAGCGGAGGGGACAGCAGAAAGCCCTGAGCCCGGTGGCAACCGTGGCGTAGCAACGTGATTGCGGCCGCCTCGGTTTCCACGCCTTCCGCGACGACCTGCAGCCCGAACGCCTCGGCAAGCGCGATGATGGCGCGCACGATGGCAAGATCGCCCGGGTTCGAGCCGAGCTCGGTGACGAAACTGCGGTCGATCTTGAGCACGTCGACCGGCAAGTCCTTCAAGTGGGACAGCACACTGTAGCCGGTCCCGAAGTCATCGATCGCGATCTGTACGCCCGCCTTCTTGAGCCCCGCGAGCGTGACGCTGGTGGTCTCGATGTCCTGCACGACGACGCTTTCGGTGATCTCCAGGCAGATCGAACCCTGCTCCAGTTCGAACTCGCTCATTATCGCAGCGACCGAGTCCGCGAACCCGGCGGTGACCAGCTGCACGGGCGACACGTTGATGCGCAGTACCGTTCCAAGCCCGACGCCCAGCGCACGCCAGTGCGCGAACTCCTCGCACGCCGTGCGCATCACCCATCGGCCCAATTCCCCTGCCAGATTTATGGATTCGGCGACGGGGATGAACGACGCGGGTGATATCGGCCCACGCGTCGGATGATTCCAGCGCACCAGCGCCTCCGCGGCGAGCACCTCACCCGTGCGCATGTCGATCTCGGGCAGATACCGCAGGAACAGTGCACCCTGGTCGATGACGTTGCCCAGGTGCAGTTCGATGTCAGTGCGGTATTCGGCCTCCAGTGACATCTCGTCGGAGTACGACGCGAGCTGGTTGCCCCCCAACCCCTTGGCGGTCAAGAGGGCCAGGTCGGCGCGACGCAGAAGATCCGATGTGGTGTCTCGGCCGGGGATGCCCTGGGCCACCCCGACACTCACGGTGCGCGTCAATACCTCTCCGTCCAGCGAGACCCGTTCGCCCAGCACCGCCTGGAGCCCGCGGCCGAGCTTGTCGGCCTCCTGCGCCGCCAGGGGAGTGGCCGGTACGACGACGAACTCGTCGCCGCCAAGCCGTGCGATGAGGCTGGTCGGGTCGGACTCCTTCTGGAGCCGTTCGGCCAGTATCTGGAGGAACCAGTCGCCGGCGTTGTGACCGAGGTAGTCGTTGATCGTCTTGAGCCGGTCCAGATCGAAGTAGAGCGCCGACACAGGACCGGGGCGTCCCGGTTCCAGCCGGGCATCCAGGTGGGCGATCAGGGCCCGCCGGTTGTACAGGCCGGTCAGGTCGTCGTGCTCGGCGAGATTGCGGAGTTGTTCCTCGGCCTGGGTGCGAGCCTGGACCTGAGCGAACAATGTTCCGATGGCCTCGAGGGCGTTGAGTTCGTCCTCCCGCCAGACCCTGTCGCCGAACTTGACGAATCCGAGCACGCCGGTGGTGACGTCGCCCGACACCAACGGGCATGCCGCCATTGACGTTTGGGGGACATAGCGCCCCTCTTCGATGCGTTTCTGGTAGTCAACGTTCTCGGGCCGGAAGACCACCGGCCGCTTCCCGTGTTCGGCTGCGGCGAACACGGGATCGGCGTTCTCGAAGTACACGACGCGAAGTGGATCGGGGTCGGGCACGTCGGACCGGACGGGCCACTCCGCGACCAGGATGGATGCCCGGATCGAGTGATCGTTGTAGCGCAGGAAGCTCACGTCGACGTCGAAGTACTCGACCAACAGCGCCAGCACATCCTGGCTGAGCGCCACCGAGGTCGCCGCGGTGGCAGGCATCAGCCGACCGGCGACGGTCGTCACCAAGCGCTCTAGGCTGAGCGGCGAGTTCTCCTCGGACACCTACGGATTTTAACTGCCGGTTCCGTCAACCGTGGGCGAGCGGCGCCTACTCGTCACGCTTGGTTCCGGGGCCATCGCAACTCCAGCTCGTCGAAGTCCGCAATCCGCAGTTCTGCCAGCCGATTCTGTTCGTCGGTGGTGATGAGCGAGTAGCTCGGAGGCCGGTTCGGGGCGAAGCGCGCCGAGTGCCCGCCCAAGAGTCGGTGAACTCGATCGCGTCGGTGCTGCCGAGGTCGTCGAGTAGCTGTGCGTCGTCGCGGTCGTCGCCGTCCAGGATCCGACGTGGCGTCGGCAGGTCGCCGTGGGTCACCTGGCCAACGCCAACCTCGACAAGGCGTCCGTCTCGATCAGAATCTTCGATACCTGTTCTCGCTCGGCGTGATTGGCAAACGTACGCTTGTCCCACCACATCATCTTCGTGCGGTAGCGCGCATCGGGATACGGCGCCGCCGGTATCGGTGCGACGATGCCCCCGGAGGAGCGCCAGCGGTCGAGCGCGTGGGGCGCCGAGGTCGCCATGCAGAACTGCACGTCCATCAACGCCATGGCGTGAGACCAGGCGCGAGCCAGCACCCGCGTGACGGGTTGTGAGCGTTCGCGGTCGTCGGTGACCCATGCGGACTTCATCTCGAGAACCCCGAACGGGAGGCGATCGGTGATCATCTTCCGGACTGCCGGAAGGCCGGACTGGCCACTCCACTCGACGACGGCATGCGAGTCGTCGGCCGACGTCAGTGGCCCCTTCGCCCTCAGCCCGCCGATGACACGGCCAGCTTCGTCGAGCGTCGCCCAGAACATCACCGTGTCCGAGCCGTCGCGAATCGCATTGGTGTCGAGCGCGCTCTCGACGCCGTGTCGACGGTAGCTGGCGTGCGCGCCCGTGAGATATTCGGCCCACAGTTCGGGATCGGCAGTGGGGCTGGATATCACGACGGTGCATTGCGATTCCTCGTCCCACCAGCTCAGATTGGACGTGAGTCTGAAGTCGAACCGGGATTCGTATTCGGGATGGAGAACGTACATTATTGTCCCATTCGTTAATTGCTTGCGTCCGCACCGTCATAGCAGCGTGTGGCCGGTTTCCGTCGCCAGTTCGGCTGATTTCCTCCCGATTAGTATCAGCGCGGAACTGGTGCTTGACAGACCAATAAGCCGGGCTAATCGTGTGTCCTTAGCGCGGCGTCATACCGTGCAAGTCGGCTGGCTAATGTCTTGGCAACCCGATGTTGTTGTCAATTGGCCACTCGCTGGCTGCACATTGCGCGGGGAAATCGAATTCCGGCGAACTGGCATGCGGCCGTCGGTAACGATCGTTTTGTTTCGAGGCGCCGAGGCGCTACAAGTAGTACGGGTGCCGCAGTGCGCCAAGGTTCGTCGAGAGGAGACGCGATGAAGGTATTCGAGGATCTGGGTGAGCTTGCTGCGGCAGAGGGCAGCCAACTCGGGCCGACCGAGTGGATGGAGATCAGCCAGGATCGCGTGAACACCTTCGCGGATGCCACCGATGACCATCAGTGGATCCACGTCGACCCGGAGAAGGCGGCCAATGGACCATTCGGCGGAACCATTGCGCACGGTTTGCTGACGCTGTCATTGCTTCCGCATTTCTCTCACCAGCTCTACACCGTGAACAACATCGCGATGGCCATCAACTACGGGTACAACAAGGTTCGCTTCATCACTCCCGTCAAGGTCGGCGCGAAGCTGCGCGCGCGGGCGGAACTGACTTCCGTCACCCAGCTCGCGGGCGCGGTTCAGTCGACGATGACGGTGACAGTGGAGATCGAGGGGTCCGACAAGCCGGCTGCCGTAGCGGAGTCGATCATCCGCTACATCGCCTGACGGGCCGGCGCGCCGACTAGGTCGATCGTTGGGCGGCCTTGACCAACCCACCGCCGATGATGAGGCGTTGAATCTCGCTGGTGCCTTCGTAGAGTCGCAGCAGTCGCACGTCGCGGTAGATGCGCTCCACAGCGACGTCACGCATGTATCCGCTGCCGCCGTGAATCTGCACGGCGAGGTCAGCTACCTTGCCTGCCATCTCGGTGCAAAACAGCTT
>Ga0070668_100000351_pt1 | contig 30405 bp, 26 predicted proteins | sample KBSS43metaG_FD_64661 | JGI IMG/M metagenome (GOLD analysis project Ga0070668, IMG submission 64661) | Switchgrass rhizosphere microbial communities from Kellogg Biological Station, Michigan, USA - KBS S4-3 metaG | ecosystem: Host-associated > Plants > Roots > Rhizosphere > Soil ...
TCGGTTGGGGTGGGCCGTGGCTGAGGCGGTCGGGGGTGGGCCGAGGTTGAACCGGTAGGGGTCGGCGCGGCGGGGGCGACAAGTCGTGCTGTTCTGGGGTAATCGCGGCGCGAAGTGGGGGCGGTGGCGTGCTGGGCTGAGAATTTTCTGGGCGCTTGACAACCGGCTATGCCGTTGATGTGTCCTAGCTGCGTGATGAGATGGGCGGCGCCGGATCAGTTCGCCGAATTTGTGCGTGTCAGGCATGCCGCGTTGCTGCGTTACGCATACCTGTTGTGCGGCGACTCGCATCTGGCGCAGGACCTGGTGCAGGACGCGCTGGAACGTACCGGCATGGCATGGCGGCGCATCGAAGGCCGCGGTGACCCGGAGGGCTATGTGCGCCGGACCATCACCAACCGTTATCTGAACCGGGTGCGGTCGCTGCGTCGTGAACGGCTGGTCGGCGACGCGCCTGAGATCAGCGTCGGCGACGTCGAGCCGTCCGACGGGTCACTGCTCCGGTTGCTCGGCTGCCTGCCGCGCCAGCAGCGTGCGGTGATCGTGATGCGCTACTACCTGGACCAGTCCGAAGCGCAGATCGCCGAAGCTCTCGGCTGCTCGGCCGGAACGGTCAAGAGCACCGCGTCGCGGGCGATCGCCCGGCTGCGCCGCGAGCTCGGTTCCGCGGCCCACCACCAACCGGCAAGAGAAGGCGCCTGATGAGCATCGACCCGCAGACGATTGAAGAGGACCTTCGCGCCGCGCTGCACTCCGGTCCGTCGCCGGTCCCCGCGTGGCCCGACCCGGTCGCCCGGGTGGAGACCGGCGTCAACCGCCGCCGGCGCCGGCGGTTGACGGTCACCGTCGCGGCTGCCGTACTGGTCGCCGGCGTGGCCACCGGCGTCGGAGCCATCACCCATCGCCCGTCCCCGTCGGCCTCGGTCGTCAGCGCCGGACCCGTGGCCCCGCCGCAGATCCTGCGCCGCTCCCCGCGACCCGACGCGCAGCCGTGCCGACTGGACCCGGCGAGCTCGGTGGTCTGGATCGTGCAGTCGGCGCCTTGGGGGCCGTCGACCGGGTTCGCGCTGCGTCCGAACAACAGCGAGCGTTGCACCCTGTCGGGCAAGCCCGCGCTGTCCGGCATCAACACTGCCACCGGCGCGTCCGAACCCATCCCGGCCGTGGACCTCGGCGCGCTCGACGACAGCGTCACCCGCCAGTTTCCGGCCACCGTCGATCCGGGCGAGCCGGCCCGCATCCAGATTCGCGGCAACAAGGCCTGTCCCGCCGGGCAGAAATCGCGGTCCTACCGCCACCTCGTCCTCACGGCCGGCGACACGAAGCTGCCGCTGCCCAGCTCGCGTACCCTCACCGGGGTCTGTGGTGCCGACGTGAGCGGGTGGTTCGTCGAGCCGCCGATGGACTACGCGTCCCTCAACGCCACTCTCCAGGCGCCGCCGGTGCTGCGCCAGGGACAGGAATTCTCCTACACCGTGCGGATCGACAACGTTTTCCCGCGCGGATATTCCTTGGCCTCGTGCCCGGTCTTCCGGCTCGGCGTCGCCGCTGCGAGCACCGGGCCGTGGCAGCGCCTCAACTGCACGCAAACCCGCATCGGCGCGCACGACAGCGTTGAGTTCACCCTGCCGGGCCGGATCCCGCCGGACATCGAACCGGGCCGGCACAAGCTCACCTGGATGGCCGTGCTGAGCGACGGCGAGGCCGCGATCGCCGACATGGGCACCGACGGCACCGCGGTCACCATCACCCGCTAAGCACATACCACGTGCGTAACCGGCTCGGCCCGTGCTGCCCACACCAACGCGGGCGGCGCCCGGTGTGTGCGGCATCGCCCACCCGTGAGCCCACCCGTGAGCCGGCAGTCCCCACACCGAAAACCGTGTGGGGCGAAATCGCCGTCCAGCGCGCCTCCAGCGCGCCGGACGGCCCACACCCCGGGGTTGATCCGGCGGGGAACGACGGAGGGATGCTTAGACCCGTCCGGTGGGCTTCATGCGGCTCAGCAGGCGGTCCAGCGGGATGCTGGCGAAGCCCACCCGGACGTCGCTGGCGCCGAACGGGAGCCAGAAGCGGCCGTCGTGGATCAGGCCGCCGCACGAGTACAGGACGTTGGGGACGTAGCCCTCGCGTTCCACCTCGTCCGGGTCGAGCAGGCCCTCCGGCAGGTCGGCGATCACCCGCTCCGGGTTCTCCAGGTCCAGCAGCATCGCGCCGATGGCGTAGCGGCGCATGGGGCCGACGCCGTGCGTGATGACGAGCCAGCCCTGCTCCGTCTCGACCGGCGAGCCGCAGTTGCCCACCTGGATCAGGTCCCAGCCCCGGCCGGGCACCAGCAACGGCGACGCGTGCTGCCATCGGTGCTGGCCGTCGCGTACGGCCAGGCCCAGCGTTTCGCCGTCCGAGCGGCACAGCGCCAGCTTGCGGCCGCCCACATAGCGGGGGAACAGCGCCATGCCTTTGTTCCGCGCCGCCGGGCCGTGCAGCGTCGTCACCTCGAAATGCCGCAGGTCACGGCTGAAGACGACCCGCCCGGAGATGTGCCGGCCGTCGTACGCCGTGTAGGTCGCCTGGTAGACGTGCCGGCCGTCCGGGTCCTGCACCTGGACGAAGCGGGCGTCCTCCATGCCGTTGCTCTCCGCCGGCGTGGCCGGCCACATCACCCGCTGGTGCAGCGGCACCGCGCATGGGAACGTCACCGCGTAGTCGCTGGCCACCAGGTGCCGGATCCGGTCGAGCGTCTCCTGGGTCGTCGGCCGGGCCAGCAACTCGCCCGGCAGGTGCCCGATCACATCCTCGAACTCCTCGTCGGTGTAGCGCTCGGGCAGGGCCGACACCACGTACGCCGACGCCTCGTTGTCCACCTCGGCGTCGATCAGCGCCGCGAAGAGCTGGTTTTTGTAGTGCTGGGCGCCCACCCGCTGGCCGATCATGAGCGGGCCGCCGCGGTCCTCCATCCGGATCCGGTCGTTCGGGCCGAGGATCGCCGAGCAGAAGCCGATCGACGAGATGTGCCCCTCGCCGATCTGCCGGAGGCTGATCGCCACCCGCAGCTCGCCGGGTTCCAGCCCGCTCTGGTCCGGGTGCGGCACCATCGACGGGTTGCACAGCGCCGCCGCCTCGACCGAGTATTCGTGGCTGAAGTACGCCCCGATCAGCGTGCGCGCGGTCGGCGACAGCTCGATCTCCGCCGGCACCCGGTGCTGCAGCAGCTCGTAATGGTGCTGGAAGACGCCGAGCAGGTCGTGGTGCCGGCCGGCGAAACGGGTGAGCACCTCGTCGAGCAGCTGGGCCGTCTCCGGCTCGTCGAGCCGCAGGATCCGCTCGATCAGGCTGGACGCCCGGTTTTGCACGAGCTGGGCGTCTTCGCCGGGCACGAACAGCTTGATCACCACGCGCCGGCCGTCCGGCTCCATGACGATGTCGTGTCGGGTGGCGAGGATTTGCGGTTTCATCGTTGCGGTCACGCTAGGCCGCCTGACGGTCGGGTCGCGCTGCGGGTCGCCAGTGTGCGGGCGTGCTGCATGGTGGAGACCAGCGCGAGAGTGGATTCGGCTCCTTGGTTCAGATTAGGACCATCTGCCGTCAATCCGTCATAACATCCGCCGGTTAGGTGGTCGTACATCACGATTTGCAGGTCGTTGTCGCCGAGGAACCAGGCGATCGCCTGGAACAGCCAGGCGTCCCAGCGTTCGTCCCCGGTGACCGCCGCCGCGGTGGCGCAGGCGTCGGCGACCGCGGCGGCCTCGATGGGCTGCTGGTCGAAGCGGTGCCGGGTCTCGCCGGGCCGCCAGCCGCCGACCGGCACGGTCGACAGCCGCCCGGCGTTCTGCTGCTGCCGGCACAGCCAGGCGAGCATCCGCAGGCCGGCCCGCAGCAGGTGTTCGTCGCCGAGCAGGTCGCCGGCCGCGATCAGCACCTCGGCCAGGGCCGGGTTGGCGTAGGTGAGCTCGGGCTCCGGCCAGACCCATTCGGGGATGCCGGTACGGGGCAGGCCGATCACCGTGGCCGCGTCGGCGAGCAGTTCGGCGGCGTCGGTGGCCCGCGGGTCGGCGCGCAGCACCTCGGCGGCGCCGAGCCCGGCGAACGCCATCGCCCGCGGCCACGACGACCGTTGCCGCAGGCCCTGCCGGAACGCGGCGAGCGCCTCCCGGCGGATCCACGGCACCGTCGAGCGGGCCGCCGCGGTGCCGAGTCCCCACAGCGCCCGGCCCCACCAGTCGCCGGCCGACGGCTCGTCGAGCCAGCGCCGGTCGTACGACATCCGGTTGCGGAACCCGCCGTCCGGCCCCTGCGCGTGGGTGAGGAAGGCCAGGTAGCGCTCGGCGAGCCCGATCACCTGGGCGGTCGGCCGCGGTTCCCGGCCGGCCACCAGCAGCCCGCGGGCCACATCGTCGACGCAGTAGCCGTGTTCGCGCCGGACGATCGCGTTGCGGGCGTGTTCGAGCAGCCCGGTGTCGTCGGAGAGCCGGGCGAGGTGCTGGAAGGAGGGTGCCGGGGCGTCGGCGAGTTCGATCGGCGGCGGTACGAGCCGCAAGCCAACGCTCATGCCGGGACCGACGCGGCGACGGGGGTGCGGTCGGCGAGCAGCCGCGCGGCCAGCGCCTGGTAGCGGGCGGCGACCGCCGGCCAGCGCAGGGTGGGCCCGCCGGCCAGCCCGGTCAGCCGGCCGGCCAGGCCGGGCTCGGCGAGCAGGTGCCGGATGGCGGCGGCCATGGCGTCCGGGTCCTGGTGCGGGACGAGCAGGCCGGGCCCGTCGGCGAGCAGTTCGACCGCGTGCGGGAACTCGGTCGCCACCACCGGCACGTCGGCGCCGACCGCCTCGATGAGCACGCCGGAGGTGACCTGCTCGGTCGAGTCGTAGGGGAGTACCACGACGTCCGCCGAGCGGATCAGCTGGGAGAGTTCGTCCTCGTCGAGGTAGTGGTCGGCCCAGCGGACCGCGTCGGTCACGCCGAGCGAGGCGGCGAGGGCGGTCAACGATTCCCGGTACGCGTCGCCGAACTGTTCCAGGACCTTCGGGTGGGTACGCCCGGCGACCGTGTACACCGGCGCCGGGTCGACGTCGCCGAGCAGGGCGAGCGCGCGCAGCGCCCATTCGATGCCCTTGCCGGGTCCGAGCAGGCCCCAGGTGAGCAGGTGCGGCCGGTGGTGTTCGGCGCGCGGGGTGCCGGCGCGGCCGTGGCAGCCGGCGCCGTGCGGGATCACCGAGATTTTGCGGGGGTTCACGGCGTACCCGGTGATGAGCCGTTGCCGGGCGGTGTCGGTCATGGTGACCAGCGCGTCCGCGCTGGTCGCGATCTGTTCGAGCACCTGTCGCTGGAGCGGGTCGGGATGGCTGAGCACGGTGTGCAGCACGACGATGGCCGGCACTTTCAGCGCATCCAGCAACGGCAGCACCTCGGCTCCGGCGTCGCCCGGATAGATCCCGTACTCGTGCTGGAGAATCGCCACGTCGAAGCGGTTGAGCGCGGCGGCCGCCGCCCGCCAGCCGCCGGGGCTGTCGACGTGCCACGTGTGCACGACCCGCGGCGCGGCCCGGTCGAGCTCGATCCCGCCGCTGATGTTGTCGAGGGCGAGCAGCCGGACCACGCCGGCGCTGCCGGCCGTATTCAGGTGGGTGGCGAGGGCCGCATTGAATGTCGCCAAACCGCATTGGGTGGGCGGGTATGTGCTCAGAAAACCGTACGTGGCGGGCATTGCAGGCCCTTTCTCGTTCCGCGGCTACCTCGGCACGGTTGTGCGAAGCGCGCGCCAATGCCATTGCGGGCGCTTCGGGAAATTGGCCCGATTAACGCGCAATTCACAATCTGACGCTAACAAGAAGCGCCTATTCAGCTGATGATTTTTCGGTAAATCGCCAAGTAGTCGTCCACCATCCGGCCGGCCGCGAAGCGTTCCCGGGCACGGTTTGCGCAGGCCAGGCGGTCGACCTCGGTGATCGTCGCGAGCGCCGCGACCGCTTCGTCCGCATTGTCCACCAGGCGTCCGGTCACGCCTTCGTCGACCACTTCCGGCATCGAGCCTTTTCGGTACGCGATGACCGGCGTCCCGCAGGCCATGGACTCGACGACGGACAGCCCGAACGGCTCGGCGAACCGGATCGGGTGCAGCAGCGCCGCCCCGGAGCCGAGGACGGCCGCGCGGTCGTCCGGCCCGACCGACCCGAGATAGACCACCCGGTCGCCGTCGATCCGCGGTTCGATCAGTTCCCGGAAGAATGCGCGGTCCTGCACGATCCCGCAGATGACCAGGCGGCGGCCGGCCCGGCGGGCGATCTCGATCGCCAGGTCGGTGCCCTTGTCCGGGTGGATGCGCCCGAACACGATCAGGTCGTCGCCGCCGTCCGCGCGCACCGGGAAGGCGTCCAGGTCGATCCCGTGGTGGACGGTGCCCAGGTAGTCGAGGTCGGGCGACCGGTCGCTGTCCGAAATCGCGACGAAGCGGGAGGTCGCTCGCTCGTACGCGGGCAGGATGTTCTTTCCGGAGAATCCGTGCACGGTCGTGACCATCGGCGCCGCGCAGTGCCGCGAGAAGGCCAGCGGGAGCCAGTCCAGATGGTTGTGCACGAGGTCGAACTCGCCGGACCGGGCGAGCGCGTGCCCTACGTGCAGCGCCTCCCACACCCGGCCGTCCAGGTCGGGGCTCTGCTCATACCCGGTCGGGCTGACGCCGTCCAGCGTGGCCTTGGTGACCGAGTCGAGCGTGGCGAACAGGGTGACGTCCACGCCGCGTTCGGTGAGGCCCTCGGCGAGCAGGCTGGTGATCAGCTCCCACGGGCCGTAATGCAGCGGCGGCGTACGCCAGGCGATCGGCCCCAGCAGCGCAACCTTCATGACAAAGACCGCATTTCGGCAGTTAGCACACGGTTAGTATGCCCGCGGGGTTGACGCCGCGTTCTCGTGTTAGAGAAGACGTATGACGGATCTCTGGTGGAAAAGTGCGGTCGTGTACCAGATCTATCCGCGCAGCTTCGCGGACGCGGACGGGGACGGCATGGGCGACCTGCGTGGCGTTCTCGACCACCTCGACCACCTGGCCGGCCTGGGCGTGGACGTGCTCTGGCTGTCGCCGATCTATCCGTCCCCGCAGGACGACAACGGCTACGACATCAGCGACTACCAGGACATCGAGCCGATCTTCGGGTCGCTGGAGATCTTCGATGAGCTGCTCGCGGGCATACATGCCCGGGGGATGAAGTTGATCATGGATCTGGTGGTCAACCACAGCTCGGACGAGCATCCCTGGTTCCAGGAGAGCCGGGCGAGCAGGGACAACCCGCGACGCGACTGGTATTGGTGGCGCCCGGCCCGCCCCGGGATGGAACCGGGCACGCCCGGCGCCGAGCCGACCAACTGGGGTTCGGCGTTCGGCGGCCCGGCCTGGGAGTTCGACGAGAAGACCGGCGAGTATTACCTGCACCTGTTCTCCCGCAAGCAGCCCGACCTCAACTGGGAGAACCCGGCGGTCCGCGAGGCGGTCTACGCGATGATGCGCTGGTGGCTGGACCGCGGGGTGGACGGCTTCCGGATGGACGTCATCAACATGATCTCCAAGGCGGTGGATCCGGAGAGCGGCGGCCTGCCGGACGGGCGCCTGACGGCCGGCGCGGCGTACGGGGACGGCTCGGCGAGCTACATCAACGGGCCGCGCATCCACGAGTTCATGCGCGAGATGCACGAACAGGTCTTCGCCGGCCGGGACCGGCTGCTCAACGTCGGCGAGATGCCCGGCGTGACGGTGGACGAGGCGGTGCTCTTCACCGATCCGGCCCGGGCCGAGGTCGACATGGTCTTCCAGTTCGACCACGTCTGGGCCGACCGCGGCGCCGACCCGTGGCTGCTGGAGCCGCTGCGGCTCACCAACCTCAAGGCGATCTTCAACCGTTGGCAGACCGGTCTCGCCGAGGTCGGCTGGAACAGCCTCTACTGGAACAACCACGACCAGCCGCGGGCGGTATCCCGCTACGGCGACGACGCCCCGCAGCACCGGGTGGCCTCGGCCAAGATGCTCGGCACCGTGCTGCACCTGCATCGCGGGACGCCCTACATCTATCAGGGCGAAGAGCTGGGCATGACCAACTACCCCTTCCGTACGATCGGCGACTTCCGCGACATCGAGGCGCTCGGCCAGTACGCGCAGGCCGTCGACCAGGAGGGGCGCTCGCCCGAGGACGTGCTGACCGTGCTGCGCGCCCGGGGCCGGGACAACGCCCGCACGCCGATGCAGTGGGACTCGTCGCCGCACGCCGGCTTCACCACCGGCACGCCCTGGCTCGCCGCCAACCCGAACTACCCGGAGGTCAACGCCGCCGCCCAGCACGCCGACCCGGACTCGGTCTACCACTACTACCGCCGGCTGATCGAGCTGCGGCACACCGAGCCCGCCGTGGTGGACGGCGACTTCCACATGCTGCTGCCGCACGACGAGAAGCTGTACGCCTTCACCCGCCGGCTCGGCTCGACGGAGTTGCTGGTGATCGGCAACTTCTCCGCGGACCAGGTACGGGCGGACGTGCCGGACGCCGCGGCCTGGTCATCGGCCGAACTGCTGCTGACCAACCTCCCGGCGCCCACCGACCGCACGCTCGGCCCGTGGCAGGCGGTGGTCTATCGCCGGCAGGTCGACCCGAGGTGACCTACGCGGCGATGCGGCGGCGGTGGACCCACCCGCCGAGGCGCTCGGGCAGCTCCGCCTTGCCGTAGAGCCAGCCCTGCACCAGGTCGCAGCCCTGCTCGCGGAGCCAGTCGCGCTGCACCTCGGTCTCCACGCCCTCGGCCACCACCCGGTGGCCCATCGCGTGGGTCATGGCCAGCACGGCCCGGACGATCGGCTCGTTGGCGCCCTGCTCGCCGCAGTCGTTCACGAAGGACCGGTCGATCTTCACGATGCCGACCGGGAGCCGGTGCAGGTAGCTGAGCGACGAGTAGCCCGTACCGAAGTCGTCGATGCAGAGGGTGACGCCCAGCGCATGCAGGGCGTTCAGGGTGAGCAGCGCGGCGTCGATGTCCTCCATCACGCCGGACTCGGTGATCTCCAGCCAGAGCCCGGAGGCCGGCAGGCCGGTCTCCCGCAGCACGTCGTCGACGATCGTCACGAGCGAGCCGTCGCGCAGTTGGCGCACGGCGACGTTCACCGAGACGTGCAGCGGGCGGGCGTCCGGGCCGCGCTCGGCGTTCCAGGCGACCAGCTGGCGCGCCGACTCGCGGAGCAGCCACGAACCCATCTCCACGATCATGCCGGTCTCCTCGGCGATCGGGATGAACTCCATCGGGCTCACGAAGCCCAGCTCCGGCGAGTGCCAGCGCATCAGCGCCTCGAAGCCGTCCAGCTCGTCGGCGGCCAGGTCGACGATCGGCTGGAAGTGCACCGCGAGCTCGCCACGCTCCAGCGCGCCGCGCAGCGCCTGCTCCAGCTTGACCCGGTCGCGGACCTGCTCCCGCAGCGTCGTGTCGAACAGCGCGTAACCGTTGCGGCCCGAGCCCTTCGCCTTGTACATCGCCGTGTCCGCGTCCCGGATCAGCTCCAGCGCGTGGGCGCCGCCGTGCGACTTCGCCACGCCGATCGACGCGGAGATGACCACCTCGCCGACCGAGAGCCGGAACGGCCGGGCGAACTCGACCAGCAGCCGGTCGGCGAGCGACTCGGCGAGCCGCAGGTGTGACGGGCTGGCCAGGGCGATCACGAACTCGTCGCCGCCGATGCGGCAGACCAGGTCGTCGCCGCGGACCTGCTCGCTGAGCCGGGCCGCGACCGCGCAGAGCAGCTCGTCGCCGATCTGGTGGCCCCAGTGGTCGTTGACCATCTTGAACCGGTCGAGGTCGAGGAACAGCAGGCTGATCTCCAGATGCTCGGCGGCGGCCCGGTCGCCCCAGCGGCCCACGGTCTCGGCGAGCATCTCCCGGTTGGGCAGGTCGGTGAGCGCGTCGTGGGTGGCCCGCCGGCGGTTGACCTGCTCGGCCCGGGCCCGCGAATTGTTGGACCGCACCACCCGGGTGAGCACGGCGAGCACCAGCAGCACGCACAGCCCGGCCCGGATCAGGTCGTAGAGCAGGGTGCCGATCGGCATCAGCGAGGTCACCACCGTCGGCACCACCACGACCAGGGCGATCACCACGGTCCGCAGCCGGCTGAGGTTGCGCACCTCGATGACCTGCGGCTCGGTGAGCGTCCGCATCGATGGGTGCAGCGGCGCGGCCGAGAACATCACCAGCATCATCGCGAAGATCGAATCGAGCGCGTGCTGCGAGAATCCGATCAGCTCGGCCCCGCGCAGCGTGAAGAGCATGTCGGCGACGAACATCGCGACCGCCGCGACGACCATGAGCCACAGCGCGGGCTGGCGTACCCCGCCGGCCAGCATCAGCTGGGCGACCAGGACCAGCAGCACCACGTCGACGATCGGGAAGAACGCATCGACCACCCGGAACGGGTTGAGGTGGGCGTCCGCCATGGCCGGCGCGATGACGAAGGTCCAGGTCAGGAACGCCGCGGCCAGCCCGACAAGGATGGCGTCGATCTGGGCCGGATCGTCGTCGGCGGCCCGCCGGCGGCGCAGCATGCTGGTGAAGGACTTGCCGATGCACAGGTACGCGGGGATGACCACCGCGTTCGGGATGAGCGCCATCGCGGTGGGCGGCGTGGCCATGGTGCTCGGCACGGCGGCCCGGATCACGCTGGCGACCACGAACAGGTACGCGGCGAGGCGGAGGTGGCGCCACGGGCCGCGGTCGGCCGGTGCGAGGTGCCGCCCGGGGCCGACGTGCAGCGCGGACAGCGCGAGGACCGCGATCAGGGCGGTCGCGATGTCCTGCGCCCACGGCGGCCCGAAGATCTGCACGGCCAGCAGGGACAGCCCGGCGGCGAGGTGGACCCGGACGCCGTACGGCGCGCGGAGCCGCTGCCCGGGACGGGTGGCGTCGATACTGGTCACGCCTGTCCATCGGCAGGGTTGGCACCCGGGTTTACCGGTTGGCCGGGACGCGGCCCGGCGTGTCTGAGAAATCCCTTTAGTCGGCTGTGAATCGTCTGACGGATTTTCCCGTTTTCCGGACGAACTCGGCGGTACGCGGCAAGGTGTCACATGGCCGATCAACCAGCACCCCGGGGGTTCACGTGCACCGGAATCGGACAATAGCCGCGGTCCTGACGGCGATCGTCGCCGCGATGCCGTTCCCGCCCGCCGCCGGCGCCACCGCGACCGGTCCGGATCCGGCCTTCCAGGCGATCGCGCTGGCCGGGCCGGTGACGGTCCGCGACACACGGCCGTTCAGCCTGCTCGGGATCACCTGGGCCGACCCGCGGGCGGCGATCGACGGGATCGTCCGGGTGCGCACCCGGCCGGTCGGCGCGACCCGGTGGACCGCCTGGCGGGACCTCGAGGCGGACGGCGGGAGCACCGGCACGCGCGGCGCCACGGACCCGCTCTGGGTGGGTCCGTCCGACGCCGTCGAGGCGCGGGTGGTGGGCGCTCGCCGCGCACTGCCGGCCGGCCTGCGGGTGGACCTGATCAATCCGGACGCGGTCAATCCCGAGCCGGCGGACCGGCGCGCCCCGGCGCCCCTGCCGGACCCGCGGCCGCGGACCGAGGCCGGGCGCGCCGGCGTGGCGCTGCCGGCCCGCCCGGTGCCCCGGATGGTCACCCGGGCCGGGTGGCGGGCGAACGAGGCCATGGTCCAGGCCGCGGCCGAGTACACCGGGCCGGTTCAGGTCTTCTTCGTGCACCACACGGCCACCGGCAACGGTTACAGCTGCAGCCAGTCGGCCAGCATCGTGCGCGGCATCCAGGCCTATCAGGTGCGCAGCCGGGGCTGGGACGACATCGGCTACAACTTCCTCGTCGACCGGTGCGGCACGATCTTCGAAGGGCGCGGCGGCGGGGTCGGGCGATCCGTGCTGGGGGCGCACACGCTCGGCTTCAACGAGAACGCCAGCGCCATCGCGGTGATCGGGACGTACGGCGCGGCCGGGGTCACGCCGACGGTCCGCACGGCGATCGCCACCGTGGCCGCGTACAAGCTCGGCGCGTACGGCAACCCGCCGAACGGACGGGTGCTGCTCACCTCCGGCGGCAGCGACCGGTATCCCCGGGGCCGCACGGTCGCCTTCAACCGGATCTCGGGACACCGCGACGCGGGCCGCACCAGTTGCCCCGGCGACGCGCTCTACGCCCAGCTTCCGGCGATCCGGGCGATCGCCGGCGCGGCGCCCGCCGGGCTCCGCGTGCTGCGGATGGGCGGCGCCGCCCGGACCGGCTCGTTGCTGTTCACCAAGGGCCTGGTCCGGCCGCTCTGGACGGTCGGGACGCCCAGTGCGCTGATCAACCGGTTCGAGGTGTGGGTCGACGGGCGGCTCCGCCTCGCCACGCCGGGCACGCACCGCACCACCGCGCTGCGGCTGCCGCCGGGCGGGCACAACGTGGCCGTCCGGGCGCTGCACCTGTCCGGCCGGTCCACGACCGTGACCAGCAAGATGGTGTCCGACTCGAACGCACCGGTCTTCACCGGCGCGCCCGATCTGGTGCTGCGTCCCGGTCCGCTCGACGGCTCGGTGCCGATCCGGCTGAACTGGACGGCCACCGACGTCAACGGCCTGTCCGGCGTCGCGCTGGTCCGGCCGACCGGCGTCAACCTGGGCACCACCGCGCGCAGCCGGAACGGCACCGTCCGGCCCGGCGTGCCGACGACCTTCACGGTGCGCGCCGCCGATCGGGCCGGCAACTCGGTGGACGCGTCCGTCACCCGTACGCCGGTGGTGTTGTCGGAAGCCGCCGCGCAGCGCACCGGAATCTGGCGCACCCTGCGTGACCAGGCATATCTCGGCGGGGTGGCGCTCGGCGCCACCGCCGGCGGATCGAGCATGACGTGGACCTTCACCGGGCGTTCGGCGGCCCTGGCGGTCGGCCGGGGCGCGCTCTCCGGCCGGGTGCGGATCTTTGTGGATGGCCGCGACAACGGCTTCGTCGACCTGCGATCGCCGCGGACGATCTACCGCCAGGCGGTCTGGGCGCGCTGGTGGACGGAGAGTGCGCAACACACCGTACGGGTGGAGGTCGAGGGCACCGCCGGGCGGCCCGGTGCGGTGGTCGACGGGCTGGTCTATCTCAAATGAGGCCGAGATCCTGACAGAAGGTGTCAGCTACTACCGCGAGGATGCTCGGCATGACTGGATTCGCGACCTTGGCAATGATCAACTTGGACGCCGCCGACCCGGCGGAGCTCGCCACCTTCTACTCGGCGGTGCTGGGCTGGAAGGTGCTGCACAGCGAGGGCGACTACGCGATGATCGGCGACGGCTCGACGAGCATCGGGTTCGGCAAGGTGCCCGGCTACTCGGCGTCCGGCTGGCCGGTCGAGTCCGCCCCCAAGCGGTACCACCTCGACTTCTACGTCGACGACCTGGACAAGGCCGAGGAGCAGGCGCTCGCGCTGGGCGCCACCAAGCCGGCCGAGCAGCCCACCCCGGATCGCTGGCGGGTGCTCCTCGACCCGGCCGGTCACCCGTTCGACATCTGTCTGCGTGGCTGACCGCGAGGCCGGCGCCACCGCCTACCCGACCGGGATGCGGTAGGGCTTCAGGGTGATGGCGTCGGCCTTGCCGAACTGCTTCGCGAGGAGCTGCCGCATCGGCCAGCGGGACATCGACCGCATGGACTGGGCCCGCATGCGGATCATCAGCCGGCTCCGCGGGGCGTAACCCCGCAGGCCGCCGGGCGGCAGTTCCAGGCCGGCGGCGACGTAGTCGGTCATCTCGGCCTGGTAGGCGGCGAAGGCCTCGGCCGGCGCCGGCCCGCCGGCCGCGGCCAGTTCGCCGGCCAGGACATACGCACCCACCAGGCTCATGCTCGTGCCCAGGCCGGCCAGCGGCGAGCCGCAGTAGCCGGCGTCGCCGAGCAGCACCACCCGGCCGCGAGACCAGCGGTCCACCCGCACCTGGCTGATCGAGTCGAAGTAGAAGTCGTCGGCGGCGGGCATCGCGGCCAGCAACTCGTCCACCCGCCACCCGGCGCCGGCCAGCCGCTCGGCCAGGATCCGCTCCTGATCCGGCCGGGTGAGCCGCTCGTACCGGTCGGCGGCGACGAAGCTGAGCATCGCCTTGGCCGTGCCGCCGCGCTCGGGGCGCAGGCCGGCCACCAGCCCGCCGGGCGCGTTGTACATGAGAAACCAGTGGTCGAGGTCGCCCGGGTCGGGCACGGTGAAGTACGCCGTGTAGCCGCCCAGCGGGCGCACGAACTCGTGCTCGGGGCCGAAGGCGAGGGCCCGCACGCCGGAGTGCACGCCGTCGGCGCCGACCACGATGTCGAACCGCTCGGTGCCGCCGCTCGCGAAGGTCACGTCGACCCCGGCGGCGTCCTGGGTCAGATCCACCACCTTGTCGCCGAAGCGGTAGGCGACGCCGGCCGCGGTCGCCTCGTACAGCACCCGGGCCAGGTCGCCGCGGGCGATCTCGATCTCCGCGACGATGCCCTCGCCGCCGAACAGATCCGCGGGCATCTCGGCGAGCCGGCGGCCCCGGTCGTCGATCAGTGCGACGCCGCGCTCGTCCACCTGGTTGGCCCGGATCGCGGGCATCAGCCCCATCCGCTCCACGACCCCGCGCGCCACCCCGCGGATGTCCACCGCGTGGCCGCCGGGGCGCGGGCCGGCCGCCCGCTCGACGATGGTGACCTCGGCGCCCGCGCGGTGCAGCCAGTGGGCCAGGGCCGGACCGGCGATTCCGCCACCGGAGATGAGAACTCGCATGCCGATGCTCCCTTGCGTACGATGTACGTGCTGTACTAGTGAGCGTAGGTAGCGGCGTAACACCTGACAAGCTGCACTAGTACGGGAGCGCTGGTGTACTAGTGTGGAGGGGTCGATGACCGAGGAACCGCCCTACCGGCAGATCGTCAGCGAGGTGCGCCGCCGGATCGCGTCCGGCGAGCTGCGGCCCGGCGACCGGGTGCCGTCCGCGCGGGCGATCACCAAGGAGTGGGGCGTCGCGATCGCCACCGCCACCAAGGCGCACGCCGCGCTGCGCGACGAGGGGCTGACCGTCGCCCGGCCCGGCGTCGGCACGGTCGTCGCCGGGCCCGCGCCGCGCCGCGAAAACGAGCTGACCCGGGAGCGCATCGTCGCGGCGGCCATCGCGCTCGCCGACGCCGACGGCCTGGCCGAGCTCACCATGCGCCGGATCGCCGCGGCGCTCGGGGTGGCCACCATGTCGCTCTACCGGCACGTGCCGAGCCGCGACGACCTGCTGCTCGCGATGATCGACGCGGCGATCGGCGAACTGCGGCTGCCGGCCCGCCGTCCCCCCGGCTGGCGGGCCGGGCTCGAACTGGCCGCCCGGCTCGAGTGGGCGATGTTCCAGCGGCATCCCTGGCTCGCCCCGTCGATGTCGCTGACCCGCCCGCAGATGGCGCCGAACGCGATGCGGCTCACCGAGTTCGTCCTGGCCACCTTCGACGGCACCGGGCTGACCGTGAGCGAGCGCATGTACGTACAGATCATGCTCTTCACTTTTGTCCGCGGGGTGGCCAGCGCGCTGGAGCCGGAGGCGGAGGCGATCCGGGAGAGCGGGCTGACCGACGAGCAGTGGATGCAGGCGCAGGAGAGCGCCTACGCCGGCGTGCTGCGCGACCATCCGATGCCGCGGCTGCGGGAGCTGACCGGCGGCTTCGACTTCAGCCTCGACACGCTGTTCGAGTTCGGCCTGGGCCGGTTCCTCGACGGCATCGAACTCTTCGTGGCGACCCGCTCGTAGCGGTCACGGCTCGACGATCAGCACCACCTTGCCCCGGCCGTGGCCCGACTCGACCGCGGCGTGCGCCTCGGCCACCTGGGCGAGCGGGTAGGCGCGGACCGGCATGGTCACCACGCCGCGGGCGGCCAGCGCGATCACCTCGGCCAGGCGCTGCGGGTTGCGGCCGGCCCGCACCACCCGGGTGCCGTGCTCGGCGGCGGTCTTGTCGTCGACGATCGTGCCGATCCGGTCGGGCGCGATGCCCAGCTCCACCGACTGGGCGATCGTGACCCCGCCCACCGCGTCGAGTGCCACGGTCGGTGCGGCGATCTGCCGGACGGCCTCGACCAGACCTTCCCCGTACGCGACCGGCAGCGCACCCAGCTGCCGCAGGTAACCGTGGTTGGCCGGGCTCGCGGTGCCGATCACCGTGGCCCCGGCCAGCCCGGCCAGCTGCACGGCCACCGTGCCGACACTGCCGGCGGCGGCGTGCACCAGCAGCACGTCGCCGGCGCCCACCTCGAGCTCGGCCAGCGCGCCGCTCGCCGTCTGCGCCGCCGCGACCAGCGCGGCGGCGGTCGGGAAGTCGATCCGGTCCGGCTTGCGCACCAGGTCGGTCGCCGGCACGCAGACCAGCGACGCCTGCCCGTTCAGCATGGTCGAGCCGAGCACCGCGTCACCCACCGCGTACCCCAGCTCGGCGGCGCCCGCGCCGAGCCGATCGATCACCCCCGAATACTCCTGACCGATCGTCTGCGGGAACTGCGGCTTGATCCAGGGCATCCCGCCACCGCGGACCTTGACGTCGAACGGTTGGACGCCGGCCGCCCGCACCCGCACCCGCACCTGGCCCGGGCCGGGCTCCGGATCGGGCAGGTCGGCGATGCGCAGGACGTCGGGCGGTCCGAAGGTATCGAAGACGGCGGCTCTCATGGCACCGACTCTGCAAGCTCAACCGTGCTCGAAGTCAAGCGGGTATTTGGCCAGCCGACGAATCGTCACCTTCCGTGGACGGTGCGTTGTCCTGGATAGCCGGTTAGGTGGGGAATGGTCGCTGCCCGGTCACGATCGGCGCGCGATCGATGGTTCCCCGGGCGGCCGTCGATACGGTTATCGCGTGTCTGAGATCCCGTGGTGGGGCCTCCCCCTCATCGCCGCCCTGTTCGCCCTGGCCGGAGCCGTCACCGCCCAGGCCCTGACCGCTCGCAACGACTTCCTGCGCAGCCGCCGCCGGCGCACCCGCCGCTGGTACGAGGAGCGCAAGGCCGCGTACGTGCAGCTGCTCGCCGTCTTCGAGCGCGACACCTACCGGCTGCGGGCCGCCGACATCGCCGGGGAGAAGCCGGCGCCCGCCCTGGCGTATGTCGACGAGGTCGGCCCGGCGCTCATGCAGGTCCGGCTGCTCGCCTCCGGGCCGGTGCGCAGCGCCGCGCTCGCCGTGCACGTCCTGCTTCAGCAACTGCACAAGGAGATGAACCCGACGGCCGTGCCCGGCGTCCAGCCGCAGACCCACTTCCGCGAGCTGCTCGCCCAGGTGCCGCTGGTGATGCAGCAGTTCGAGGCCGCCATCCGGGAGGAACTGCAGATCTCCGACACTCCGCCCACCCGGCTCGAACTGTCCGATGGCGATCTCCGCGGCCGGGCCCGGTCGCTGCTGCGCCGGCCGGCCCGTCAACCCGCGTTGAATGATCTTGCGGATATCGGGCAGGATCTCAGTCGTGACCGATGAGAGCGTTCCCCTCGACGCCGTGTCCACCGCCGTCGTGCGCAGCGGGATCGTCGCGATCCTGCGCGCGCCCACGGCCGACGGCTTCGCGGCCGTCGCCGATGTGCTGGTCGAGTCCGGCGTCACCGCCCTGGAGGTGACGCTCACCTCGCGCGGCGCGCTCGACGCGCTGGCCGGCCTGTGCCGCCAGCTGCCCAGCTCGGTGGCGGTCGGCGCCGGCACGGTGCTCACCGCCGACGACGCCAAGGCCGCGGTCGACGCCGGTGCCGCCTTCCTGGTGTCGCCCGCGCTCGACGCCGAGCTGGTCGCCGCCTCCCCGGTGCCGTTCTATCCGGGCACGTTCACGCCGACCGAGATCCACGCGGCGCACCGGGCGGGCGCGCCGCTGATCAAGCTGTTCCCGGCGTCCGGCCTCGGCCCCCGCTTCCTACGCGACGTCCGCGGGCCGCTGCCCCGGATCCGGATCATGCCGACCGGCGGCGTGCAGCTCGAGGACATCGCCGACTGGCTGCTCGCCGGGGCGCAGGCCGTCGGCCTGGGCGGCCCGCTGATCGGCGACGCCGCGACCGGAGGCAGCCTCACCGCCCTCGCGGCCCGCGCCCGGCAGGCGGTCAGCGCGGTCGCCTTCGCCCGCTCATGAGCGGCGGCCTGTTCACCTTCGGCGAGACGATGGGCCTGGTGGCCGCCGACGGCATCGGGCCACTGGCGTACGCGCGAAGCTTCTCCTTCGGCATCGGCGGCGCGGAAAGCAACGTCGCGATCGGCGTCGCCCGCCTGGGCGGCCCGGCCACCTGGCTGGGCCGGGTCGGACCGGACGCGACCGGCGGGCTGATCACCGCCCGGCTCACCGCCGCGGGCGTGCGCGCGATCGCCATCGCCGACCCGTCGTTCACCGGCCTGATGGTGCGGCACCGGCGGTCCGGCCAGTTCGCCCACGTCGACTACCACCGCGCGGGCAGCGCCGGTTCCCGGCTGACCCCCGCCGACCTCCCGGCCGCCGAGCTCAGCGGCGCCGCGATCGTGCACGTCACCGGCATCACGCCGGCGCTCAGCGAGACCGCGCGGGCCGCGGTGTTCCAGGCGGTGGAGACCGCCCGGGCGCAGGGCGTGCCGGTGTCGGTCGACGTCAACTACCGGGCCAAGCTGTGGGACCGCTTCGCCGCCGCGCCGGTGCTGCGCGACCTGGTGTCCCGGGCCGACATCGTGTTCGCCTCCCCGGAGGAGGCGGAACTCTTCGTCGACCCCGGCGACCCGATCGCCGGACTGGCCAAGCTCGGCCCCACCGAGGTGATCGTCAAGGACGGTGGCCGCGGCTGCCAGGCGCTGCTCGGCGGCGAGTCGTTCACGGTGCCGGCGCTGCCGGTCACGGTGGTCGACCCGGTCGGCGCGGGCGACGCCTTCGTGGCCGGATACCTCGCCGACCGGATGGCCGGGGCGGCCCCGGCCGACCGCCTGGTCACGGCGATCGCGGCCGGCGCTTTTGCGGTCACCGTGCCCGGCGACTGCGAGGGCCTGCCCGACCGGGCCGAGCTGGCCGCCCTCACCGGCGGCGACGTGCGCCGCTAGGCGCGCCGGCCCGCGGCCGGGGTCGCACCCGGGCCTGCGTATCGCAAGCTCGCCGACTCCGGCGGTGAGCTGCGGCGTCAGCAGCCCGCCCACGCGGGTGGCCGCGCTGCCGCGCGCGTAGACGCTGAAATTGGCCACCGTGAAAATAGGCGCCGATCATTGCGCCGTAGGGTGAACGTGACTTAGTTTCGCGTTTACCATTTCTGCGTTGTTGCCAGGAGGCACCGTGCGCGCGCAACGGTTCACAATATTTCCTGTTATTGCTGTATTGATGGCTTCCCTGATCGGCAGCGCGACGGCCGGCGGCCCGGCGGTCGCGGCGGACTCCTCCACCGCGCCGCTGGTCACCGTGGACGGCACGCGCTTCGTCGACGCGCACGGCCGCGAGGTGGTGCTGCGCGGGTTCAACGTCTCCGGCTCGGTGAAGCTCGCCGAGAAGGGCCGGCTGCCGTTCGCCGACGTCGCCGACGCCCGCAAGTCGGCACAGGCCATGCAGGAACTCACCAACGCCAACACCGTGCGTTTCCTGCTCTCCTGGGAGGCCGCCGAGCCGACCCCCGGGGTCATCGACACCGGCTACCTCACCAAGGTCACCGAGCAGGCCGCGGCCTTCGCGGACCAGGGCTTCTACATCCTGTTCGACTTCCACCAGGATCTGTTCTCCCGCTACCTGTTCAACACCGGCAGCTGGTACACCGGCGACGGCGCGCCGAAATGGGTGACCGACGCGGGCGGCTACCCCAAGGAGAGCTGCGGCGCCTGCGTCATGTGGGGGCAGAACATCACCCAGAACGACGCCTTCAAGAAGGCGTCGTACGACTTCTGGCACAACCGCACGCTGAGCACGCCGGCCGGGTCGATCAAGGAGCGCGACGAGTTCCTGCAGCACGCCAAGCAGGTGATGGTCCAGCTGCGTACCGGCCTCACCAACAGCCAGTACGCGCGGGTGCTCGGCGTCGACCCGTACAACGAGCCGTACGCCGGCAACTACGACTCGGGGCAGGACAGCCGGGCCTGGGAGCGCGACGTGCTGTGGCCGTTCTTCCAGCAGTTCCGCACGATCATGGACGAGGCGGGCTGGGCCAACCGGCCGGCCTACGTGGAGCCGAACATGTTCTGGAACGGCAACCTGTCCAAGCAGACCGGCGGCTTCCTGGACGCCGGCCAGATCGGGCCGCGGTTCGTGTTCAACACCCACTTCTACGACCAGGTCGCCATCTCCGGCGTGCTGATGTGGGGCAAGGCCGGTGACGGCCAGGAGAGCGACGACATGGGGCTGATCCGGGACCGGTCCACCGACCTGAACTCGCCGGCCATCGTCACCGAGTTCGGCCACCCGCTGGGCGGCTACACCTCGGACAAGGCGCCCAGCGTCGACAAGGCGATGTACCAGGGCCTGGACTCCCGCCAGCCCGGCTCGCAGTGGTGGAGCAACGCGTCCACGTCCGGCCCGGTGCTCTCCGGCACCCAGTGGCACTGGGACATCTACAGCTGGCGGCACCACGAACTGATGAACGGCAACCCGGACAAGGTGCTCGTCGAGAAGGATGCGTGGAACGACGAGGACTTCTCCTCGGTCGCGCTGGACACCGCCGACGCGGCGTACCTGCGGCAGGACGCCCGGCTGCTGGACCGGATCTACCCGGCCGCGGTGGCCGGCCGGACCCTCGCCTTCATGTACGAGGACCGGTCCCGTGACGGCACCACCCCGATGGTGTGGAACCCGGTGCCGTCCGGTCTGCCGAACGTCAAGACGGTGGTCAGCGACAGCCGCTATGCGGTGCTGGTCTGGCGCTCCGGCGGCGACGGCGCCCCGACCGAGCTGAAGCTGCCCGCCGGCTACCGGAACACGATCGTGTCGGACGTGTCGTACACGGTCGGCGCCCGCACGCTGCAGCTGTCCGGCTCGGGCGCCGCGGGCACCGTGCACTTCGCCCTGGTCGCCGACGCGGCGGCGCCGTCCGCGACGGTGCTCGCCGCGGCCAAGACCGAGCTCACCAACTGGGCGAAGGCCGCCTTCCCGGCCTGACCGCCGGTGCACGGCAGATAGGCGGCCGGCCCGCCGGCCGCCTATCTGCCAACGACTCAGGTCACTCGCGTGCCACGCATGCCGTCACCCCCTCTCCACCGCGTCGGGCAATGCCGTCCGGGCCGGGTCGGCGCGCAGCAGTGGCCGAGCCACCAGCAGCAACACCACGATGACCAGCAACCCGGAGCCCACCAGCACCGCGCCCAGCGACGTCGCCTTCGCCAACGGCCCGGCCAGCGCCGCGCCGAGCGGCATCAGGCCCCAGGCCAGCATCTGGTAGACGCCGCCCAGCCGGCCGAGGAGGTGGCGGGGCGTCAATCGCTGCCGGCGCGTCGCGGAAAGTACGTTCCAGCACCCGGAGCCCGCGCCGACCGCCGCGCACGCGACGAACGCCACCGGCACGCCGGTGGCCAGGCCGAGCAGGGTGAAGCCGCCGGCGCACACCATAAGCGCGGTCACCATCACCCGGCCCTCACCGAGGGACTCGGCGAGCGCGGGCGCCGCGCGGGAGCTCAGCAGCCCGGCCACCGCGAGGATGATGAGCAGGCTCGGCATGAACGACGGCCGCATGCCGAGGACCTCCAGCGCGTACAGGGCGAGAAGCGCGTTCATCACCCCGGCGGCCGCCGCGCCGGCCGCGACCGCGATCAGCTGGGCGCGCAGCGCGGGATGGAAGGCCAGGAACCGCAGGCCGGCCAGGATCCGCTGCCGGAGCGACTCGCCGGCCCCGTCGGCCGACCGGTCCGGCCGCACGTCGGGCAGCCTGGCGATCACCGCGGCGGCCACCCCGAACGACAGCGCGTCCAGCCCGAAGCACGCGGCCGGCGACCAGGCGAAGACCGCGCCGGCGAGCAACGGTCCGATCAGGTTCTCGCCGGCCGTCTGCACCGAGACGAACCGGCTGTTGGCCCGGCTCAGGTCGGCCTCGCCGGCCAGCTCCACGAGCAGCACCTGGGCCGCCGAGTCGGCGAACGTCTCGATGGTCGTCACCGCCAACGCCACCGCGGCCAGCACCACGACGCCGGCCCGATCGGTGACGATGGCGAAGGCCAGCGCGGCGAGCAGGACGAACCGCAGGGTGTGCGCGACCACGACGACCCGCCGCGGCCGGGACCGGTCCACCAGGGCGCCGGCCGCCGCCGACACGAACAGCCAGGGCACCACCTCGGCGGCGGCCACCACGGACACCGCGATCGGGTCCCGGGTGCTCACCGCGGTGTACAGCGGCAGCGCCGCCATCCGTACCCCGTCGCCCACCGTCGAGACCAGCCAGGCGGCCGTGATCCGGCGAAAGGACGGCGTACGGAGTCCGGTCGGCCATCCACCGCCGGTTGCCGCGAGCGCCGGTCGACCAGACATGCGGCGACCGTAACGACCACCGCCTTCATTTCGGCTTCACCCGGCCCGCGGCGGCTCCCGCGCCGTCAGCGCCGGGGAGCGGCCTGCCGCGGTTATCGCAGCAGGGCGGGCAACTCGCGCAGCGACGTGATCCGGGACGGTTCGTCGTGCGGGCCTCGGTTGGTCCGGTCCAGGTGGGCCGCGCGCAAGCCTGCGAGCCGGGCCGGGAGTACGTCGAAGGCGTGGTTGTCGCCGACGCTCAGCACCGCGGCCGGTGGCAGGCCCCAGCGTTCGCAGGCCAGGTGGAACGCCTCCGGCCGCGGCTTGGCCACGCCGAGATCGTCGACCGTGTAGACCGGGCCGATCCGCCCGGCCAGGCCGATCCGGGCCAGCTTGTCGTGCTGCTGTTCGGCGCTGCCGTTGGTCAGGACGGCCGTTTGCAGGCCGGCGCCGGCGATCGCGGCCAGCGCCCCGGCCACGTCCGGGAAGGGCCGCCATGCCGCCTCGTAGTGCCGCAGGTAACCGGCGAAGAAGTCGTCCAGCTCGCCGTCCTGATGTCGGATCTGGACCGCGGTGAGGAAGTCACGCACCCGGCGGCGCCGCTGCTCGGGGAAGGTCACGCGGCGCTCGCGCCAGGAGCGGAGATGCCGTTCGGCGATCTCGTCCCAGAGGGTGTGCAGGGCCGGCGTGGGCGGCACGCCGAGGGTGGGCAGCCAGGCCGCCAGCGCCGCGCGCACCGCGCCGTGCTGGTCGAGCAGAGTGTCGTCGAGGTCGAGGAGTACGCCGCGTAGCCGCACCCGCTAGCCGCCCACGGTCTCGGTGTCGGGGTGGATGCGGCCCGCGGTCCCGGTCAGCCGGGCGCCGGTGCCGCCCCAGCGCAGCGCGACGATCTCGGCGGCGATGCTCACCGCGGTCTCCTCGGGGGTGCGGGCGCCCAGGTCGAGGCCGACCGGCGAGGACAGGCGGGCCAGTTCGGCGTCGGTGAGGCCGGTCTCCTGCAGGCGTTTGAGCCGGTCGTCGTGGGTGCGGCGGGAACCCATCGCCCCGACATACGCCACCGGCAGGCGCAACGCCACCTCGAGGACCGGCACGTCGAATTTCGGGTCGTGGGTCAGGACACACAGGACGGTACGCTCGTCGATCCGGCCCGCCGCGGCCTCGGCGGCCAGGTAACGATGCGGCCAGTCGACCACCACCTCGTCGGCGGACGGGAACCGGCGGGCCGTCGCGAAGACCGGCCGGGCGTCGCAGACGGTGACCCGGAAGCCGAGGAACGAGCCGATCCCGGCGGTGGCGGCGGCATGGTCGGTGGCGCCGAACACGAGCATCCGGGCGGGCGGCGCGAACGAGGAGACCAGCACCGCGAGCCCCTCGCCGCGGCGTTCGCCCTCGCGGCCGTAGTGCAGCACCCCGGTGCGGCCCGCGGTCAGCAGGCCCAGGCCGTCGTCGCCGGCCGCGTCGTCGATCCGGTCGCCGCCCAGCGAGCCGGTGCGCGACTCGGGGGTGAGCAGCAGGTGCCCGACCTCGCCACCGTCCTCGGGCAGGCGACTCAGCAGCGCCACCGGCCGGTCTGCGGCGACCGCCGCGGCGAACTCGGGCAGCCACGGGAACGACTCCCGGTCGACCCGCTCGATCAGCAGCTCGATGATGCCGCCGCAGGTGAGGCCCACCTCGAAGGCGTCGTCGTCGCTCACGCCGAACCGCACGGTGCGGGCCGCGCCGCCCTCGGCCACCTCGCGGCACAGCTCGTAGACCGCGCCCTCGACGCAGCCGCCGGAGACGCTGCCGGCCACCGTGCCGTCGGGCCCGACCGCCATCGCCGCGCCCGGTTGTCTCGGGGCGCTGGACCAGGTCGCGGTCACCGTGGCGAGGCCGGCCGGCTCGCCCGCCTGCCACCAGCCCAGCAGGCTGTCGAGGACGTCACGCATGGGGGTTGGCCTCCGGGGTGTCGATGTCATGGTCGTCGGCCACGTCGCCCACCTCGACGACGCGCACCGCCTCGGCGTGGGTGCGCAGGTAGTCGCGGGCGCCCCGGTCGCCGGTCGCGGCGCCGGCCACCCCCGGCCAGTGGTCGCGGCCGAGCAGCACCGGGTGGCCGCGGCGGTCGCCGTACCCGCCCATCACCAGGGCGTCGCGGGCGGCGTGCGCGGCGATCCGGCGTACCGCGTCGGGGGTGACGCCGGGCATGTCGACCAGCAGGACCACCGCCGCGCCGGCCGGCGTGCCGGCCAGCGCCGCCAGGCCGACCCGCAGCGAGGAACCGAGGCCGCTGGGCCAGTCGGGGTTGACGACCGTCTCGGGCAGGTCGGGTGCGGCGGCGCGCACCCGCTCGGCCTGCGCGCCGAGAACCACCACGCGGCGGGACAGCCCGGCCTCCCGCAGGGTGTCGGCGGCGTGCTGCACGAGCAGCCGCCGGGGATAGGCGATGAGCGCCTTGGGCAGGCCGTAGCGCCGCCCGGCCCCGGCGGCGAGGACGATTCCGGCCGTCTCCACGCCCACCGTGCCAGCCTAGCCCGGCCTCCTCCCTAGGTAGGAGGGGCGACTCCGCCCGGAGGCCGCAACCGGGGCTCGCGGGCGGAGGATTCGCGCCCGCGGCGGCCCGAGGCTGTGGGCATGACTACCGAAACCCTTCCCAACGCCGTACGCGGCTGGAATCGGCCGCTGCTGGTCCTGACCGCCGCCACAGCCGTGCTGACGGTCGTCACCGCCGTCGGCATCGTCACCGACTCGCGGATCGTGACCGGCGCGCCGGTCTGGCTCAAGCCGTTCAAGTTCGCCGTCTCGTTCGCGATCTACGGTTTCACGCTCGCCTGGCTGCTCTCCGTGCTGCCGCGCCGCAGCCGGCCCGCCGAATGGGCGGCCGCGCTGATCTTCGGCGTATCGGTGATCGAACTGGCGATCATCACGGTGCAGGCGGGGCGCGGCCGGATGAGCCACTTCAACGAGACGACGCCGCTGGACGCACAGCTCTTTGCGATCATGGGTGCGTCCATCATGGTGTTGTTCATGGCACACGTTGCGATCTCGGTGGTGGCCCTGCGACAGCGGATCGGGGACCGGGCTGTCACGTACGCGATCCGGTCGGGTCTGCTTCTTTCCGTGCTCGGCCTGCTCGCCGCCGTGCCGATGGTGTCCGGGGCGACGGACCGCGGCGAGGAGAACATCACCGGCGGGCACAGCGTCGGGGTGGCCGACGGCGGGCCGGGGATGCCGCTGACCGGATGGAACCTGACCGGCGGCGACCTGCGGATCGGGCACTTCGTCGGGCTGCACGGGTTGCAGGCGCTGCCGCTGCTGGCGTTCCTGCTGTCCCGGTACTTCGGGCAGCGGCTGGACACCGACACCCGGGCCCGGCTGCTGCTGGTGGCGGGTGCCGCGTACGGCGTACTCGTCATGCTGTTGACCTGGCAGGCGCTGCGTGGCCAGCCGTTGCTGCGACCGGACGCACTCACCCTGACCGCGCTGGCGGCGCTGGTGGCCGCCACCGGTCTCGCCACGGCCGCCGTGCTCCGCACGCGGCGCCGCCAAGATCTGGAGTTGGCCGCATGACCGGCGTGCTGTTCGGGTTGACGTTCGCGGTGGCCGCGCCGTTCTGGGCGCTGATGATCCTGGTGCCGGGCTGGTCCTGGACCCGCCGGATCATCGCCTCGCCGCTGATCGTGCTGCCGGTCGTGGCGATCTACGCACTGCTCGTGCTGCCCGCGCTCGGCGAGATCTTCCCGGCCGTCGCCGCGCCGTCGCTCGCCGGCATCCGGGAACTGCTGGGCACCGCGAACGGCGCGGCCGCCGCCTGGGCCCACATGATCGCGTTCGATCTGTTCGTGGGCCGCTGGTGCTGGCTGGACAGCCGGGACCGCGGCGTGCCGGCCCTGGTGATGGCGCCGGTGCTGCTGCTGACCATCCTGCTCGGCCCGCTGGGCCTGGCCGTCTATCTGGCGATCCGTCCGAGGTGGCGGCGGGATGCCAACGCCTAGGCTGACCTTCATGGGGTGGGCGGGCCGCATCTTCGACCAGCGCGACGCGTGGATCCGGTTCCTGCTGCTCGACCTCAGCGGCCTGGGCTACCTGTTCTTCGGTCCAGACGCGGGCCACCACGCGACGCCGCTGCAATGGGTTCTGGGGATCATCGCGTTCACCGCCGGGCCGGCGCTCTCCCGCTGGCCGGCGGCCGGCCTGCTGACCCAGTCGACGCTGCTCGGCATCGCGTTCTGCGTCGTCGACGACCAGACCATCAACCAGGTCGGGGCCAGCTGGGCGCTGCTCGAACTGACCGTCTGGGCGGGCCGGCTGCGCACCGTCTGGCTCGGCGGCGGCCTGCTCTTCGCCGTCTACCTGGTGTTCGACATATTCTCGTCGCCCAACCCGCTGGTCAACTCGTTCTTCGGGCTGATCGTGCCGATCGGCCTGCCGATGCTGCTCGGCCTGTTCATCCGCACCTCCGCCGAGCTGGGCCGGCAGGCCGCGCGGCGGGCCGTCGCCGAGCAGCAGCGCCGCGAGTCGGAGAGCCGCGCGGCGCGGGCCGACGAGCGTGGCGCGATCGCCCGGGAACTGCACGACGTGGTCGCCCACCACGTCGCCTCGATGGTGCTGCGGGTCGGGGTGGCCCGGCATGTGGTCCCCGGCCTCGACCCGCGGCTGGCCGAGGTCCTCGACGACGTGCACAGCACCGGCACGGCCGCGCTGGCCGACCTGCGGCGGCTGGTCGAGGTGCTGCGCGACCCGGCCGGCGTACGCGGGGACGCCGCGCTCACCGCGATCGACCCCGGCGCCCTGCCGGCCGCGCTCGGCGCGGCCGTGGACAACGCCCGGCGGACCGGCCTCATCGTGGACGCCGACATCGACGCCGCGGTCGGCACGATCGACGCGGTGCGCGGCATGGCCGTGCTCCGCCTGACCCAGGAGGCACTCACCAACGTGGCGAAACATGCCGGCATCCCGGCCCACTGCCGGCTGCGCGTCGCGGTCACCGACGGGCAGGTCACCTGGGAGGTCGCGGACGACGGCGGCACTGCCCCGCCGGCCGCCGTGCCGCCCGGCGGCGGACACGGCCTGACCGGGATGCGGGAACGGGTCGAGGTGCTCGGCGGCGAGCTGACCGCCGGGCCGTCCGGCACCGGCTGGCGGGTGCGGACCGTGCTGCCCGCCGAGGTGGCCGCGTGATTCGCGTCCTGCTGGTCGACGACCAGCAGCTGATCCGGGCCGGGCTGCGGATGCTCTGCGAGGCCGAGCCGGACCTCGAGGTGGTGGGCGAGGCCGGGGACGGCCGTGCGGCGGTCACCCTGGCCGAACGGCTCACCCCCGACGTGGTGGTGATGGACCTGCGCATGCCGGGCGTCGACGGGATCACCGCGACCGGCCGGATCCTGGCCGCGCGGCCGGCCACCCGGGTGCTGGTGCTGACCACCTTCGGCGACGACGACCACCTCTATCCGGCGCTCACCGCGGGGGCGTGCGGTTTCCTGCTGAAGGACGCGCCGCCCGCCGAGTTGCTGGACGGTATCCGGCGGGCCGCGGTGGGGGACAGCCCGTTCAGCCAGGACGTGCTGCGCCGGCTCGTCCGGCGGGCGGTCCACGCCACCGCCGAGCAGCCCCGCCCGATGACCGGGCTGACCGCGCGCGAGCAGGACGTGCTCGACCTGGTGGGGGAGGGCCTGTCGAACACGGAGATCGCCGACCGGCTGCACATCGGGGTCACCACGGTGAAGACCCACATCGCGGCGCTGATGACAAAGACCAACAGCCCCAACCGGGTACGCCTCGCGCTGCTCGCCCATCGCGGCTGACCGGCCCGGCACGAAGGCCGGAGACCCGTGGCGGCGGGTCTCCGGCCTCGTTTGTCAACGCTATCGCGCGTCCGGGGCCTTGGCCCGGATCAGCCCTCGGCGACCGTTCTCGCGGATCACGACCGGGGTTCCTCAAGTGGGCGCCATCGCGACCGATCCACGATCCATGCGCATCCGAGCCCTTGGCACCCTGCTCACCGCGGCCGCCGTGGCCGTCGCCGGATCGGCGGTCCCGGCGCGGGCGGCGGAGGGTCCGGTCGTCGGTGCCGGGGCGCCGGGTGCGATCCCGGGGCGGTACATCGTCACGATGAAGGCCGGTGGCGACGAGCCGGCGTACGTGGCCACGATGACCGCGACCCGGGCCCGGCGGCTGGCCGCCGACCCCCAGGTGCGGACCGTCGAGCAGGACCGGGTGCTGCGGGTCGCCGCCACCCAGCGCAACCCGGCCTGGGGCCTGGACCGGGTCGACCAGCGGGGCCGGACGGGGTCGCGGACGTACACGCCGATGGCCGACGGGAACAGCGTGCACGCGTACGTCATCGACACCGGCGTCCGGATCACCCACCGCGAGTTCGGCGGGCGTGCCTCCTACGGCTACGACTTCGTCGGCCGCGACCGGATCGCCGCGGACTGCAACGGGCACGGTACGCACGTGGCGGGCACCATCGGCGGGGCCCGCTACGGGGTGGCCAAGAAGGTGCGGATCGTTGCCGTACGGGTGCTGGACTGCGACGGGGCCGGCACGCTCTCCGACGTGATCGAGGGCATCAAATGGGTCACCGCGAACGCGGTCCGGCCCGCGGTGGCCAACATGAGCCTGACCGCCGCCTACAGCCCGTCGCTGGAGGCCGCCGTGCAGGAGTCGATCAACTCGGGCATCACGTACGTGGTGGCGGCCGGCAACGAGGACGTCAACGCCACCCGGATGAGCCCGGCCGGGCTGCCCGGCGCGATCACCGTGGGGGCGACCGACCGCCGGGACCGGCGCGCCTCGTTCTCCAACTACGGGAGCACGCTCGACCTGTTCGCGCCCGGCGTCGGCATCACCTCCGCGTGGGCCTCGGGCAACACGGCGACCGCGGTCAGCAGCGGCACGTCGATGGCGTCGCCGCACGTGGCCGGGGCCGCGGCGCTGGTGCTCGACGCGAGTCCGGCGATGACCCCCCGGCAGGTGCGCGACTTCCTGGTCGCCAAGGCCACCACCGGCAAGGTCACCGACCGGGCCGGCTCGCCGGACCGGCTGCTCTACCTGCCCCGGCCGGCCGCACCGCCGGTCATCGTGACCGGCGGCGTGACGGTGCGGGCCGGGCAGCCGTACGCCGGCCGGCTCGCCCTCGCCGCGGGCCGGCGCGGCTGGTGGGGCCTGGCCGCCGGGCGCCTGCCGGCGGGCCTCAAGCTCTCCTCGGCCGGGGTGATCACGGGTACGCCCACCGCGCCCGGCACCCCGACGATCAAGGTGCGCTTCGTCGACTATGTGCCGAACGTGGTGTCCCGCGTGCTGCCGATCACCGTGCGGGTCGCCGCGCCGGTGATCGCCACCGAGGCACTGCCGGCCGGGTCGGCGGGCACCGCGTACGAGGCCCGGCTGTCCATCACCGACCAGCGCGCCGGAACGTGGTCGCTGGCCGAGGGCGCGCTGCCCGCGGGGCTGGCGCTGTCCGCGGCCGGCCTGATCACCGGCACCCCGGCAGCCGGTGGTGAGACCGCGACGTTCACCGTCCGCTTCACCGACGCGTGGGGCCTGACCGCGAGCCGCGCGCTCACCCTGACGACCTGACGGCCGGGCGCCGCTACCCGGTGAACCCGACCGCGTACTTCGCCGCGATCGCCGCGGTGTCCGGCAGGTCGGCCTCCACCACCGGCAGGGCGGGAGCCACGTCGGCGCCGAGTTCGGTGAGCAGCTGCCGCAGCAACTCCGCGGCGGCGGTCGCCTGCGGGGCCACCCCGGCCGTCACCACCGGCACGGCCCGCTTGCCGGCGAGGGCCTGCGCCGGGAGTTGATCGAGCAGCACCTTCAGTACGCCGGTGTAGCTGCCCTTGTACGTCGGGGTCGCGATCACCAGCAGGTCGGCGGCACGCAGTTCGGCCAGTGCGGCGGCGGTCCGCTCGTCGCCCGGCGTGAGCAGGCCCGCGCCCAGCTCGCCGACCTCGACCACCACCGGCGCCGGCCCGCCTTGCTCGGCCGCGCGGGGTCTGCCGCCTTGCTCGGCCGCGCGGGGTCTGCCGCCTTGCTCGGCCGC
>Ga0070668_100000354_pt1 | contig 30316 bp, 30 predicted proteins | sample KBSS43metaG_FD_64661 | JGI IMG/M metagenome (GOLD analysis project Ga0070668, IMG submission 64661) | Switchgrass rhizosphere microbial communities from Kellogg Biological Station, Michigan, USA - KBS S4-3 metaG | ecosystem: Host-associated > Plants > Roots > Rhizosphere > Soil ...
GTCAACGAAGCGATCACCAACCAGGAACTGATGGCCACCAGCGCCAACAACACCATCGTCACCGGCGGCGACTTCAACACCGGCGGCGTGTCGTTCGGCGCCAACGCCTTCAGCGGCTTCAACGGCGTGGGGGTGTTCGTCGTGAACACCGGCGCCAACAGCAACCTGCAAGGCTCCATCGGCGTCACCGTCGTCCCGACGACGGCTCAGTGAGTTTCAAGATGTCTGTGCGCGGCTTCAGGAAAGCGTTTCTCGTCGCCGCGACGACAGGCGCCCTGCTCGGGACCGCAGGCGCGGCCCGGGCCCAGATGACCTACGTCGACGGGCTGGCCAGCTACAACGTCCCCGTCACCAATTTCAAGGACATCCCCTTCCGCTCGGTGGTTCGCCAGCAGTACGACTACAGCTGCGGCTCCGCGGCGGTCGCGACGCTCCTGCACTTCCACTACGGCCGTCCGGTCAGCGAGACCGATGTCTTCAAGGCCATGTGGGCCACCGGCGACCGTGCGAAGATCCGCAAGATCGGCTTCTCGCTGATGGACATGCGGCGCTACCTCGCGCAGCAAGGCTTCGCCTCCGACGGCTACCGGGTGGACATCAGCCTGCTGGAGCAGGCCAAGGCGCCGGCCATCGCCGTGATCCGGATCGGAAACTACAAGCACTTCGTCGTGATCAAGGGCGTCCGGAACGGCAAGGTCCTGGTCGGCGATCCGGCCCTTGGCCTGCGGATCTTCACGCTCGACGAATTCCGCCAGGTGTGGGACGGGGTGGTCTTCCTGATCCACGACAACCCGAAGCAACAGGTGAAGTATAACCGCAAGGACGAGTGGAACACGTGGCCGGGCGCGCCCATCAGCGACGTGACGCTCGACTCCGGCCCGGTCTCCACCGCCACGCGGAACCTGCCGCCGCTCTATCAGGTGATGTCGACGATCGACACCAACCCCTATATCGCCAAGTGAGAGCTTCGATGTACCGCCTTGCGCCCATCACCGCCCTCCTCGCCCTACTGCTGGCGCCCTGCGCGGCGTCGGCCCTGACGATCGAAGAAGCCTATCTGAGCGATCAGGAAGTGGGCCCGCTGCAGATCGACGACCTCGACGCCCAGCGCGGCGGGTTCATGACGCCGCTCGGCTTTGAGGTCGGGTTCGGCGCCGTCCTCACCGCGACCGTCGACAACGCGATCGTCATGCAGACTCAAATCAACTGGACGGCTGACGGCATCAAGTCGACCGGCGATTTCCCCGTCGACGCGGCCGCCGCCCTGGCCGGCGGCATCGACCTCGGCCCGAACGCCAATGGCCTCACCGGCGTGGTGGTGCCCGGCGATCCGGCGAACGGCGGCGGCGCGACGGCGATCCTGCAGAGCCTGGGCGCCAACGGCCTCGCCAACCTGATCCTGAACACGGCCAACAACCGTAGCGTTCTGACCAACACCCAGATCACCCTGGACGTGCCCACCACGGAATTGACCAAGATGTCCAGCGACCAGATCCAGTCGCGGATCTCGGACTCCCTGAACACGGCGCTCAGCCTGGCCGGCATCAAGTAACGCCCGGCCGTACTGCGGCGGCGTTCGCCGACAACATCAGCCGTGGTCGAACGCATCGTTCGGCCACGGCTTTTCGTTGCCGCCCGGCGGAGTCTGGATTTCGGAGGCTCGCTCTGGACGGCCCGAACGGCGGACGGAGCGACAGTCACCCCATCGAGCGGCCGCCAGGGTCGGCGAGCGTCGCAGGCCTGGGCGTCGAGGCGCGCGGAGAAATTACAGCCGCAACAGGCCGGCGGCTCCAACTTGGCGCCGATGAGCGACGGCGGCGATGTGTTCGGAGCGCCGCGCGTCGCCTTGTCCGTTGGCCGGGTTGGTCCTCAGCCGGCCGTTGACGGCCGTCCCATCGCACGGACTGCGGAACCCGCCTCGAACGCGAACATCCTGCGCCCGGCGGAGCGCCGGGCGCCATCGAAGCGCAGGCGCTCGCCCAAATCAGGCGCCCGCCGTGGCTCAGAAGGCGTAGGGCACCCGGAACACCACCCGCATGTCCGGCGCATCGCTGGTCATGCCGAACTGGAAGTTGTTGTTCAGCGTGATCCGGTCGGTCAGCCGGTAGGACAGGCCCATGTTCAGGGCGCCGACCTGCAACGTCTGATTGGGCTGCTTGGTGGTGGTGGTCGGCGACTTGCCGATGAAGGTCTTGCTCTTGAAGTAGTAGGCGTGGGCGTAGCCCAGGGAGAACGAGAAGCGCTGATTGAGCGCCAGGCCGAAGCCGACCGACGCGGAGATCGAATCGCCCGGATCGACCTTGCCGACGAAGACGCGGTTGTCGCCGATTCCGTAGAACTTGTTGACGTTGTCTTCGACGTTATACAGGTAGCTGAGGCTGCCGAAGAGCACCGCCGGATCGCTCGGATAGATCGCGGTGACGCCGGCCTCCACGCCCCAGAACCCGGAGCCCTTGGCCAGTTCGGTGGCGGCGCCGAACTCGTCGTAGCCCACGTCGAAGGGACCTTCACCGGTCGGCGGCTTGACCCGCAGGTTGCCGACGAAGAACGGAAGCCCGTTGGCGCCGGTGTTGATCTGGTAGCGCGCGGCCAATTCGATGTCGCCCAGGCCGTCCCCCGTGAGAATCGTCTGGCGGGTGGTCGCGGTGTTGTTGGGCGTCGCCACGGTGGTGATCCGGTCGTGGCGGTAGACGTAGGGAATGTTGGCCGTGAGCTCGATCCGTTTCGAGAGGCCATAGCGGGCGCCGATGGTGGCCACCAGGGCGTCGCGGTCGGCGTCGTTGGCCTCGAGCAGGCCCAGGTTCACGCCCGGCACGATCACCACGCCGCGGAACACCAGGCGGTTGGCGCTCGACCGGTTGAATTCGATGCCGGAATCGACGATCAGCTTGCCCGGCTGCGTCAGCACGCTGGCGAATTCGGGAACCGCGGCCACCTCGCGGGCGCGACGCACCTCCGCCGGCGCGGCCTGGCCCACCGGACGCAAGCTCTCGTCGGGGGTGGGGCCCGCCCCGCCCTGCGGATTCTGGGCCAGCTCCATGTTCCCGTTCGCCGAGCCCGACGCGCGCGCCGTGGCGGGAACCGGGGCGGCGCCCGGCGCGCTGGCCAGCGCAGGGGAGGCGCCGGCGCGGATCACGCCCAGCATTTCGTTGCGCTCGGCGCGCATGGCCCGCAGCTCGAACTGCTGGCCCTGGATCATCCGTTCCTGATCGTCGAGCCGAATCTCCTGGGTCGCGATCTGCTTGGCCTGCGCAGCGACGACGGCTTCCAGGCGGGCAAGGCGCTCGGCGAGCGCCTGGTCCTGCGCCATGGCGGGCGTCCCACACAGCAGGGCTGCGGACGCCGCACTGACCATAAGCAGGCGATGGGCGTTCAGAGCCCCACAATCAGACGAATTCATGCAAACACCGGCAGTTACGGCAAAGATGGGTCTAAACTGAGCCTAGCCGGGATTGGTTCGCTCCCGCTTAAACAAATGCCGGGCGGCTCAGCGTGCGTGGCGCCGCTTGTTTTGGCTCATTTCGAGACGAGACCGCAAGATCAAAGTCAGTGAGCTGCGCGAGCCGTTCGCGCGCCCGATTCACCCGGCTCTTCATGGTGCCCACGGCGCATCCGGCCACGTCGGCGGCCTCCTCGTAGGTCAGGCCGGCCGCCACCACCAGGAGCAGGGCGTCGCGCGTGTCCTGGCTGAGCTGGCCCAGCGCCACCAGCAATTCGTCATAGACCAGGCGCCACTCCTGATCCGGGTTGGACACCAGCTGCGCGGCCAGCCGCCCATCCACGTCCTGCACCGTCTTCCGGCGCTTTTCCCACTGCGTGTAGAACGTGTTGCGAAGGATCTTGTAGAGCCACGCCTTGAGGTTCGTGCCCACCTTGAAGCCGGACCGGAACTGCCAAGCCCGGACCAGCGCGTCCTGCACCAGATCATCCGCCTCGGCGCTCGAACGGGTCAAGGCGATAGCGTATCCGCGCAGCGGCGGAATAAGCGCAACAACTTCATCCCTGAATGGGTCTGACATCCCGACCTCCAACCCCTTGGCGACGAGTCACTCGTCGCCAATCCTGGAACTGGCCGCCGCCCCCGCACGACCTACGTTGGTTCGACGTCTTCCAGCGCCGATCCTCCATACATGCCTAATAGAGCGTTAATCCGATGTACTCAAGGGCGAATGCGGCTGGAAAGCGAGAGTTCAAGGCGTCGGTTGGTCGGTAATCCGACAAAAATACGACATGTGAGCAGTATCAAACTGACACAACTTGCGGCGCCATCTGATAGCGAGGCAGACGGCCGCCAATATGAACCGTGGGTGAACGGCTCCGCAGCTTTCACTGCGCCTCAGCCCTCTAATAGTGGGCCAAGCAAACGCCCAACCCCACCCTTGGTGGCGAACGAAACCGTCGCGAGATGTTGATCGCCTGGCGCGGCCCTACGAGGCGGTGACCACCGGCGAATCGGCGCCCGCGCCTGAGCCCGCCTGAGACTGTGATCTAGGCGCCGCCCCCCAGGCGGTCAAGCGCCCGCCGGAGGGGCGCCGATCCAGATTGGCGGATCCGGATATCGGCCGGCGAGGATTTCGGGCAACAGCGCCGCGAGCCCTTCAGGATAGATGGTTTCGCAACTGGCCGCGATCTCCGCCAGGCTCCACCACCGGATCGCGTCCACCAGTCGGCGTTCGAGCTCGTTCCAGCCCGCCCGATGGGGCTCGCCCCCGGCGCTCAGGCCGACCAGGTAGCTCTCCCGGAACAGCAGCGGCTCGCCGGTCTCCATGTGCGGGATCACACCCTGGCGCAGCCAGACCACGGGTCCCAGCCGCACGCCCGCAAGGCCGGTCTCCTCCAGGACCTCGCGCGCGGCGGCCTCGCGCACGCTCTCGCCGGCCTCGACGCCGCCGCCGACGGTGAACCAGAATCGATCCGACGCCCCGGCCAGCCGCCCGCGCATCAGCAGGACCCGCCCCTCCGGGTCCAGCAGCAACACCCGGGCCGTGTCGCGCACCCTCATCCGACCTCCCCGCAATTCGCCTCCCGAGCGACCGGAAACGGGGAATTAAGCCAAGCTGTTGCAGATTGCCGAGTCGTTACGCAAAGGAACGCGCCTTGTCGCTGGATTCCTACCGCCTGCTGGGCTTCGCCTTCGCCAGCGCTGACCTGCTCGTCGAGATTGACGGCGACGGCCGCATCGCCTTCGCGATCGGCGCCAGCGAGGCGCTTTCCGGCTCCCGCGAGACGAGCCTGGTGGGCCGGCTTTGGGCCGATTTCATCGATCCGGTCGACCGGGCGATGCTAGCGGCGCTGTTCGACGGTCTCGATGACGGGACGCGCGGCGGGCCGGTGGTGCTGAACCTGGCGGCGGCCAGCGACGGCGTCGAGCGGGCCGTGGCGCTCTCCGCCTGCCGCCTGCCCCAGAACAAGAGCGCCGTCTCCTGCGCCCTGACCCGCGCCGCGCGCCCGCCGCTCGGCGCCTTCGGCGGCCTGCACGACAAGGCGGGCTTCGAGAAGGTCACCGCCACCCTCTATGAGACCGCCAAGTCCACCGGCGTCGAGCTGGAGCTGGCGCTGGTGGAGATGAATGGGCTGTCCGCCGCGCGCCGCGCCATGAGCCCGGACGCGGCCAAGGACGCCGAACGGCGCATGGCGGGTCTGCTTCGCGCCCATTCCCACGGCGGCGGGGCGGCGGCCGACCTCGGCGCCGACCGCTACGCCCTCGTGCGCCGGCGCAGCGGCGAGAATGTCGACACTCTGGTCCAGCGCATGGTGCGGCTGCTCGGCCTGGGCCCCCAGCACCAGGTGCAGGCCGCCGCGGCCGCGGTGTCCCTGTCCGGCGAGGCCTCCGCCACCCAGGCCCTGCGCGCCATCCGCTATTCCCTCGACAACTTCATCCGCGACGGCATGCCGGAGCACTCGCAGATGACCCTCAGCGAAGCGGTGTCCTGCTCCGTGCGCCGCACGTTGATGGATGTGGGCGCGCTCAACCAGGCCGTCGCCCAACGCAGCTTCCGCCTCGTCTACCAGCCTGTGGTGGACCTCAGGGCCGGCGGCGCGCTGCACCACCATGAGGTGCTGGTCCGCTTCGGCGACAACTCCAGCCCCTTCCCGCTGATCCGCATGGCCGAGGAACTCGACCTGATCGAACCGCTCGATCTGGCCATCGTCGAGACCACGATCCAGCGCCTTGTGGAGAATGCGGCCCTCACGCTGGCGGTGAACATATCCGGCCGCACCATCGGCAGTTCGGAGTTCATCGAGGCGGTCCGCGTCATGATCGCCGCCAATCCCACGGCCCGCAACCGGCTGATCTTCGAGCTCACCGAGAGCGCGGCCATCGACGACCTTGGCCTCGCCGATCGGCACCTTCAGGCCCTGCGTTCCGAGGGCTGCCGGGTTTGCCTGGACGACTTCGGCGCCGGGGCGGCCTCCCTGGCCTATCTGCAGCAGCTCAGCCTGGACGTGGTGAAGATCGACGGCCGCTACATCCGCGAACTGCAGCACGGCGGGCGGGAGAGCACCTTCATCCGCCACCTGGTGACCATGTGCGGCGAGCTGGGGGTCAAGACCCTGGCGGAGATGGTCGAGACCGCGCAGGTGGAAGAGGCCGTCCGCCGCGCCGGCGTCGACTTCGCCCAGGGCTGGCTCTATGGCCCGGCCAGCGATACGCCCATCGAGCCGCCCGCCCGCACCGCGGCCATCCGGCCCATGGCCGCCCGCCGCGTGGGGGCGGTGGAAAGCTGGGGCTGAGGCCGGATTCCGCCTGAGCGCCGGCCGCGGCTTTTCCAGGTTCGTGCTGCGGCAAAGCGTGTTTTGCCGCGCAACAGGTCTTGAGACGACGCCGTTATGAGCTAGATGTCGCCCATGGCGACAACCCGCCCATTCGGAGCAACGATGAACCTACCCAAGAATACGAGTTTCAACGACCGCCAGTCGGCCTCCGCCGCCGCGAAGCAAGCGATGCTGGCGAAGTTCAAGCCCAAGCCCACCGTCATCGATCCCCTGATCGAGGTGCGCAAGGCCGAAAAGGCCGCCGAGCTGGAACGGCTGCGCGCCGCGCGGGCCGAGATCCGCGAGGCCAAGCGCCTGGCCGCCGCCGAGGCCGCCGCCCGCAAAGCCGAGGAAGACGCCATCACCGCCGAGGCCCGCGAACTCGCGCTGCGCGCCGAGCAGAAGGCCGCCCGCGACGCCCGCTACGCCGCGCGCAAGCAGCGCCGGAAGTAGCTGCGGCCGCCGCGGTGATCGCGGTCGGCACAGCGGGTTGGGCCGTGCCCCGCGCCATCGCGGGGCGCTTTCCCGCCGAGGGCAGCCAGCTCACCCGCTACGCCGCGCGCTTCAACGCTGCGGAGATCAACTCCAGCTTCTACCGTCCGCACCGGCCGCAGACCTATGCCCGCTGGGCCGCCAGCACGCCGGCGCACTTCCGCTTCGCGGTCAAGCTTCCCCGGGCGATTACGCATGAGCGGCGGCTGGCCGGCGGCGAGGCCCTGCTGTCGGCCTTCCTCGACGAGATCGCCGGCCTGGAGGGCAAGCTGGGTCCGATCCTGGTCCAGCTGCCGCCGAGCCTCGACCTGGAGCCCGCGACCGCCGAGCGCTTGCTGCGGGACCTGCGCCGGCGCTTTCCGGGGCTGGTGGCCTGCGAGCCGCGGCACGCCAGCTGGTTCGCGGCGGACGCCGAGCGCCTGCTCCGCGAGTACGGGGTCGCCCGGGTGGTCGCCGATCCCGCCACGGTCCCTGAGGCCGCCGCGCCGGGCGGCGCGCCTGATCTGCTCTACGTGCGCCTGCACGGATCGCCGCGGATGTATTTCTCGCCCTACCCGGACGCCGAGCGCGACCGGTGGGCGGCGCTCGTCGCGGCGAGTCCGGCCGCCGGTCGCTGGTGCGTCCTCGACAACACCGCGCACGGACACGCCGCCGCCGACGCCCTGGAGATCCAGGCTCGGACCTCCGCCCTGTCGGCGCGATGTTAAGTCCGGCGCGCGGCGATGTGCGCGTTGATCACGCTTTCCAGCACGGTCAGCGGCATGGCCCCGGGCAGAAGGCCGGCGTCATGGAAGGCGCGCAGGTCGAACCGCGGCCCCAGCGCCGCCCTGGCCTTCGTCCGCAGCCGCAGCCAGGTGAGCTTGCCCACCATGTAGCTCGCAGCCTGGCCCGGCCAGACGCAGTAGCGCTCCACCTCGGTGGTCGCCGAACTGGGGAGGCTGCCGTCGATCGAGCTCATGGTGCGAATCGCCTCTTCGCGGCTCCAGCGCTTGGCGTGCAGGCCGGTGTCGACCACCAGCCGCGCAGCCCGGAACAGGGCCGCCTGCAGGTAGCCCAGCTCGCCCAGGGGATCGTCGGCGTAGACGCCCATTTCCATCGCCAGCTGCTCGGCGTAGAGCGCCCAACCCTCACCATAGGCCGACAGGTAACTCATCCGCCGGATCATCGGCAGGTCGGCCTCCTGCTGCAGCGAGAGCTGCAGATGATGGCCGGGGATGGCCTCGTGATAGGTCATCGTCGGCAGGGTCCACTTGGGGGCCTCGGCCGTGTCGCGCAGGTTGATCCAGTAGATCCCGGGCCGCGAGCCGTCGAGGCTGGCTGGATTGTAATAGCCCGCCGGCGCACCCGCTTCGATGAACTTCGGGACCCGGCGGATCTCCACCGGCGCCTTGGGCAAGGTGGCGAAGGCCTGCGGCAGGCGCGTCTGCATGGCCTTGACCCGCAGGTTCAGGTCGGCGACCAGCGCCTCCTTGCCGGCATCGGTGTCGGGATAGCGATGCCGGGGGTCGTTGAACAGCGCGCGCAGCCGCTCGCCCACCGTCCCCTGGCTCAATCCCTGGCCGCGCAGCAGCAGGTCCGCCCGTTCACCCAGGCGACGCGCCTGGTCGAGACCGGTCCGGTGCACCTCGTCGGCGCTCAGTTCGGTCGTCGTGCCCGCCCGCAGCGCCAGCTTGTAGTAGCCCTCACCATCCGGCAGCCGCCAGACGCCCGCATCATGGACCGCCCCGGGGCGCACGCTTTGCAGGAAGGCGATCTGCCGATCCAGCGCCGGGACCACCTTGGCCGCATAGATCCGGGCGGCGGGGCCCTGGATGTCCCCCGCGATCCCCTTGGCCGCCGCCCGCTCGGCCAGCGATGTCACCAGGGGCGACCTGGCTGGCGCGGTCTTCAGGGCGCGCATCTGGCCCAGGGCCCGGTCGATCGCGAAGTCCGGCGGGACGACGCCCAGGCTCACGTCGCGTCGCGCCCGCTCCAGCTCCTGGTCCATCACCTCGGCGAAGTGCTCGAGCCGCGCCATGTAGGCGTCCACGTCGGCCCTCGTCTCGATCACATGCTGCGTGGCCAGGAAGCTCGGGACCGAGCGGTAGGCGCCGTTCAGCTGCGACAGGACGTAAGGCGCGCCCACGCCCTTCTCGCCGTAATCGAACCGCTGGTCCGCCTCCGCAGTCCGCGAAAGGTCGTCCATCAGGCAGTCGTAGTTGACCGCGTCCATGCCCGTCAGGCCCGTGCGGTCGATCGCCCGCAGCCCGCGAAGCTGCTGGCGCGTGAGCCGCTTGCGATAGGCGAGGCCGCCCAGTGACCGGTCGTCCAGCCGCGACTTGGCCTCCGCCCGGTCGCCCTTGTCGAGCCCGAGCTGGGTGACGGTTTCCGGCGAGTCCGTCAGCGCCTCTTCGAAGAAGGCCTGCATCAGCCGGTTGAGCTGCACCGACGGCGAGGCCTCGGGGCGCAGGGCTGGCGGCGATCGTGCGGGCGCCGCGCAGCCGGCCGCCGCCAGGGCGGCCCCGGCGGACGATATGAGGTCGCGGCGGCTGAGCACGCGCTTCACCTTCCTTCTGGACACGCAACGTCACGCTAGGGCTCCGCCGCGCCGGCTCGCAAGGCTTTGCAACCGCTGGCGCTAGCAAATTGATTTTCGAGGGATGATGGCCGTTCGCCGCCTTGGCCGGCGCGCGGGCGTCAGCGCCGGCCGGCCCGGTGCGGCGGGGCGTCCAGGCCCCAGAACCGGGCGATCTCCAGGGTCGAGGATATGCCGCTTTCCATGACGAAGGCGCCGGCGTGGCCCAGGCCCTCCGGGCCGGAGCCGGCGATCGGCGCGCCGTGGCCGAAGCCGTCGATCAGGTGCAGCTCCACCGCCGGCGCCGAGGCGGAGCCCCAGGCTGTCCGCCGCCGAGCGGCGCCCGTGTCGACCTGGTTCGGCCCCTCCTGCAGGCCATGGACCGCCGCCCATTGCCGCGCGATCGCCTGGGCGTTGTCCGGATGGACCACCCCGTCCGCGCCGCCGTGCCAGATTGAGACCCGCGGCCAGGGCCCCGTATGCGGCGAGGCGCTGCGCACCAGGGCCGCCCATTCGTCGGCGCTGCGCTGCGGGGCGCCGTTGCGCATGACCCGGAAGCCTTCCGCCAGTCCCTCCGCCGCGCGGTAGGCGATCCCGGACAGCACTGCGCCCCCGGCGAACAGCTCCGGGTAGGCGGCCAGCATCACCGCCGCCATGGCGCCGCCGGCCGAGAGGCCGGTCACATACACCCGCTCCGGGTCTCCCGCCGTCGACGCGAGCGCCGCGGCGACCATCTGGCGGATCGACGCCGCCTCCCCTGCCCCGCGCCCGATGTCGGCCCCCTGGAACCAGTTGAAGCAGCGATTGGGGTTGTTTGCGACCCGCTGCTGGGGCGCCAGGACGCCGAAGCCCAGCCGGTCGGCAAGCTGGATCCAGCCCGCCGCCCCGGCGAAGCCCGCGTTCTGTCCGCAGCCATGCAGCACCACCACCAGGGGCGCGCCCGGCGCGAGGTTCGCCGGCCGATGGATGAACATCTTCAGGCCTCCGGGATTCGTCCCGAACGCCTTGACCTCCGAAAGCCCGGTGGGCGGCGGCGCGGTCGCCGAAGGGTCGGGCTTGGCCTTGCGCTTGCCGCGCAGCAGCGCCGCCACCGTCTCGCCCAGCCTCGCCATGTCTTCGATCCTCAACGCCCGGCGACGCCGGCGGCCCTCAAGCCTTAGGCTGGATAAGGTCCCAGCGGTTCCCGTAAAGGTCCTCGAACACCGCCACGGTCCCGTAGGCTTCCTGGCGCGGCGCCTCCAGAAAGCGCACGCCTTGGGCGCTCATGCGCGCATGGTCGCCGGCGAAGTCGCCGGTCTGCAGAAACAGGAACACCCGCCCGCCGGTCTGGTCGCCCACCCGACCCGCCTGCCGCGCGTCGGCCGCCCTGGCGAGCAGCAGCCGCGCGCCGGCCCCTCCCGGCGGGGCGACCACCACCCAGCGCTTGCCGCCGCCGAGATCCGTATCCTCCACGAGCTCGAAGCCCAGGGCGCCGACATAGAAGGCGACGGCGGCGTCATAGTCGGCCACCAGCAGCGCGACCTGGGTGACGGCCTGCGCGCTCACGCAGCCTTCTGCAGCTCCTGCTTCACCCGCTCGGCAAGGGTCTTGATGTCGATGGGCTTGGGCAGGAAGGAGACGTTGCGCTCGCCTTCCAGCAGGTTGGAGAACTCCGCCTCCGCATAGCCGGAGATGAACATCACCGGCGCATCGCCCAGGTACGGCCGGGCCTGCTTGAGGAGGTCGGTTCCCTGCATGCCCGGCATCACCACGTCGGAGATCATCAGGTCGATGGTTCCGGCATGCTCTTCGGCCAGCTCCAGGGCCTCCTCGCCGCTGGCGGCCTCGATCACCTCATAGCCCCGGGCGCGCAGCAGCTTGGCCGCCATGCCGCGCACGGCGTCCTCGTCCTCCACGAACAGGATGCGTCCGATGCCGGACAGGTCGCGCGCCGCCGGCCGTTGCGGCTTGACCGGCGCGGGCGCCTCCAGCGCCGACGCCACGGGCTCGTAGACCGGCAGGAAGATGCGGAAGGCCGCCCCGTCGCCGGGCTTGGAGTCGACGCTGATCCAGCCGTCCGACTGCTTGATGATGCCGTAGACGGTGGCGAGCCCCAGGCCCGTCCCCTCCCCCACCGGCTTGGTGGTGAAGAACGGGTCGAAGATCTTGTCCATCACGTCGGCGGTGATGCCGGGCCCGTCGTCGGATACTTCGATCAGGGCCTGCGGCCCCCGGGCGCCGGGATAGCCGAGGGTGGCGGCCTCCTGCTCGGTCAGGCGCGCGGTGCGGATGCGCACGGTGGCCCCGCCGAAGGCGCGGATGGCGTCGCGGGCGTTCACCGCCAGGTTCATGACCGCCGTCTCGAGCTGGCTGCGGTCGGCGCGCACCAGCGGCAGGTTGCGGCCGTACTCGGTCTCCAGCTTCACGTCTTCGTGCAGCACCCGCCGCAGCAGCACCTCGAACTCGCTGATCAGCTCGCCCAGGTCCAGCGTCTCGCGCTGCACGGTCTGCTTGCGGGAAAAGGCCAGCAGCTTGCGCACCAGGTCGGCCGCGCGGGTGGACGTCGAGCGGATTTCGTTCAGCCCCTCGTAGGAGGGGTCGCCCAGCGGGTGACGCGTGGCGAGATTGTCGAGCTGCAGGAAGATCGCCGACAACAGGTTGTTGAAGTCGTGCGCCACGCCGCCGGCCAGCTGGCCGATGGCCTGCATCTTCTGGCTCTGGGCGAGTTGCAGCTCGATCTGCTTCTGCTCGGAGACGTCCACCAGATAGGCCACCCAGCGGCCGTCGCTCCGGGACAGGTAGAGGTGGGCGATCCGCGTCGGATCGGCCGCCAGCCGCACCTCCAGCGCGCCAGCGCCCGCGGCCAGCCGGTGGGCCGCGTCCAGGCGGGAGGCCGGCTCGATCAGGTCGCCGAACACCGCGCCGGCGTGGACGCCGCCGGCCATGGCGCGCAGCGCCGGATTGGCCTCGACGATGGTGGCGGTGAACGGGTCCTCGCCGTCCAGCAGCGCCGCGCCGAACGGCGAGGCTGCGGCGAAGGCGTCCAGCACCTTGGGCGGCGGCGGGCTGGCGCTGTTGAAGGCGTTCAGCACCTCCAGCGCGCCCTGCGGCAACGCCAGCGGCTCAGGCCCGTCGTCGGTCAGGCGCACCAGGAACCGGCGCGCGCCGATCGGGGAGATCAGCGCCTCATGGTCGAACCCGTTGTTGCGCAGGGTGGCGCGGGCGGGCTCGCCACGGCGGGCGTTCGACAGGGCGGTGAACAGGCTGGCGGCCGAGGGGCCGTTCTTCGGCAGCCGCATGCCGTCGCCGAGCGCGTCGCGCCAGCCGGCGTTGGCCGCCAGGATGCGCCCGTCGGCGGCGGCGATGGCGGCGGGTTCGGACAGCGCCTCCACCAGCCGCTCGGGGCCCGCGTCGCTCTCCGCCGCCGCCTCGCTGGAGCTGCGCACCGCCAGCAGCGCCAGGCAGGCCACGCCCGCCAGGCCGAACAGCAGCAGCAGGCCCGCGAGCGTCGCCGGGCCGGCCTCGATCGCCGGCGCGGCGGCGCAGGCGAGCGCAATGACGAACAACAGGATGGCCAGCGCCATCAGCGGATCGAACCGCGCCCGGGGGCCGGCCTCGCTGATCGGCGTCTGTGCCATGGCGATGGCGCGCAGCTCCCTGACGGTTCTAGCTGAAGCGGTAGGCGAATCAGTCATTACAGCATCTCACAAGGGCCGCGCGGCCGCACGGCGGCCGGCGTTGAGAATGAAGCCGATGACCTTGGCCACGGCCTCATAGTGCTTGGACGGGATCACGTCGTCGATTTCGACGGCGGCGTAGAGCGAGCGGGCGAGCGGCGGGTCCTCGATCACCGGCACGCCGGCGGCCTCGGCGACCTCGCGAATCTTGAGCGCCAGCGAGTCCACGCCCTTGGCGACGCACAGCGGCGCCGGCGTCTCCTCGGCGTCGTACTTCAGCGCCACGGCGTAGTGGGTCGGGTTCATCACCACCACGGTGGCCCCGGGCACCGCCTGCATCATCCGTCGCCGGGCCCGTTCGTTGCGGATCTGCTTCTGGCGGGCGCGTATATGGGGATCGCCCTCGGACTGCTTGTAGTCCTCCTTCAGTTCCTCCTTGGACATCCGCATGCGGGCCATGAACCGCTGGCGCTGCCAGAACCAGTCGAAGCCGGCGATGGCCAGCAGCACGCCCGCGGTGGCGAACACCAGCCGCCGCAGGACGTCGGCGCAGAGCGGCAGCATCGCCGCGGGCTCCAGGAGCGACAGGTTCTGCAGGGCGGTGAGGTGCGGCTTCAGCACCCACCAGGCGACCACCGCCACGGTGGTCAGCTTGGCGATGGACTTGGCGAACTGCATCAGGCCGTCGGGGCCGAACATCCGCTTCAGCCCGCCCATCGGGGAAATTCGGCTGAAGTCGGGCTTCAACTTGCCGGGCGCATAGAGCAGGCCGTGCTGCACCAGATTGCCCGCCGCGCCGGCGAGCGCGGCCGCCAGCAGCACCGAGAGCAGCAGCGGCGCCCCGGCCATCACCGCCTGCCGCAGGATGCCCGTGCCGCCGCCCCCCTCCACGACCATGGCTTCCGGATGGGCGAGGAAGGGGACCAGGTCCATGGCCAGCGCGCGGGCGAAGTAACCGCCGCCCAGCGCCAGCACCGTCGCGGCGGCCGCCAGCGAGGCCAGCGGCGCCAGGTCCGGCGTCTTGACGACGTCGCCCTTTTCCCGCGCCTGCTGCAGCTTGCGCGGTGTGGGCTCTTCTGTGCGGGAGGCGGCGTCGTTCGAGTCGCTCATGGCCTCACACGAACAGCCGGATCAGGTCGCGGTAGTGCTCCACCCAGACCATGCCGATGGTCCCCAGGCTGAGCGCGAACAGCGACAGGCCGAGCAGCACGATCAGCGGGGTGGCCACGAAGAACACCTGGAACTGCGGCATCACCCGGCCGATCAGGCCGGTGGCGATGTTGAAGACCAGCGAGAACACCACCACCGGCGCGGCGAGCTGCAGGCCAAGCGCGAAGGACTGGGCCACCGTGCGGATCGCCAGCGTCCCGGCGTCGCTCACCGGCACGGGCCTGGCCACGGGAAACAGGGTGTAGGAGCGCACGATCGCGCCCAGGAACATGTGGTGCAGGTCGGTGGTCATGACCAGCACCACGCCCAGCAGGCCCAGGAAGGTGGCCAGGCTGGTGGACGGCTGCGCTTGGCCGGGCGCGGCGGTCTGGGCGAACGAGAGGGTCGTCTGCAGCGAGATGATCTCGCCGGCCGACGCCAGCGACGACAGGAACATCCGCAGGGTGGCGCCCACCATCAGGCCGATGACCACCTCCTTGATCACCCCCCCGGCCAGACCCGAGACCGCGCCGGGCAGGACCGGCATGGCCGGGGCCAGGACCGGGTAGAGCATCAGGGTCATCAGGAAGGCGAAGCTGAGCCGGATGCGCGCCGGCACCACCGTCTCGCCGATCCCCGGGATCAGCATCAGGAGCGCGCCCAACCGCGCGAAGATCAGGCCGGCGGCGTAGACCTGCTGGGCTGTGGCGTAGGATTCCATGCGCGCCGTCCGGCGCCGCTACATCGCGGAGATGCGGGCGGCGATGTTGTGCATGAAGCCGCTCATCAACGCCCCCATCAGGGGCAGGAAGACGAGCAGCGAGATGAAGATCGCGACGATCTTCGGCGCGTAGACGAGGGTCGCTTCCTGGATCTGGGTGAGCGCCTGCAGGAGGCCGATCCCCACGCCCACGACCAGGCCCACGATCAGCACCGGCGCCGACAGCTGGATCGTGAGCCAGATGGCGTCGCGGCCGACATCCAATACCTCGGCGCCGTTCATGAGGGCCTCGTTGAAAATCCATGGCGTTTCGTGGGACGGAACGAGAACCGACCATGGCTCCCTATGGTTAACGGAAAGCTACCTTCGTTAACTTTTCGAGGGGATATCGGCCCATCGGGCGGCGGCCGAACGCCTTTTCGCCGCCACCCAAGATTGACTGCCTGCGACAGCCCTTCCTAAAGTGGCGTCGGGGGGTCGCGGAGCTGTTGTCGTTCAGTTCGAACGGCGCCGCGGGCCGAGGGGGGTGTGAGTATGGCTATCGCCACAGCTTCGGTCGTGGACGAGACCGGTCAGTATTCAGGATCGCTGGAGCTCATCGCCCGCAACGCCGTCGCCGGGTTCGAAGCCTGGGCGCCGTACCTGGCGACCAGCGTGGGATCGATCCAGATCGAGGTGCGTCTGGTGGACCCGCGCCCCGAGCTGCTGGCCACGGGCGCGCCTTACGACGTGGTCTTCGCCTCCCACACGGTCGTGGATTCGGCCGCCGCCTTCGAGCTGCTGACCGGCGTCGACCTGGATCCGTCGACGCCGGACATCGTCATCGAGCTTGACGCCGACTTCCTCTCGACCGGCGTGCAGATAGATCCCCTCGACGGCGCGGGCGTGGCGGCGAACAGGACCAGCCTGGTCTCGGTGATGGCCCACGAGGTGGGGCACGGCCTGGGCTACTTCGGGGTGCGCGACGTCGAAACCTATCAACCCGATCCGGACGCCGACGGGGTTCAGTCGGTCTTCGACACCTTCATCACCTTCGTCGATGGCGCGCCCTTCTTCGAGGGGGTGAACGCCATGGCGGTCTACGGCGGCCCGGTCCCCCAGACGCGCGAGCATCTCTACCATCTCGGCAATGAAAGCGGCTCCGGCGCCGGTCTCGCGGCGGACCTGATGTTCTACCGCGCCAATCCCGGGACAACGGCCGTGAGCCGGCTCGACGCGGCCGTCCTGAGCGACCTGGGCATGGCCACGATCTTCGACGATACGCTGGCCGGCAGCGACGTATCCGACACGATGTTCGGCGGCCGCGGCGACGACATCGTGTTCGGTTTCAGCGCGGACGACTCGCTGAGCGGCGAGGATGGCGAGGACTACCTGCGCGGCGGCGACGGCGCTGACCGGCTGTTCGGCGGGGCGGCCTTCGACGACCTCAACGGAAACGTGGGGAACGACACGGTCGCGGGCGGCCTGGGCGACGACTGGGCCGCGGGCGGCAAGGACGACGACCTGCTGGGCGGCGATGAGGGGGACGACATCGTCTACGGCAATCTCGGGAACGACTGGTGCGACGGCGGGCCGGGCGCCGACCTGATCCGCGGCGGCCAGGACAACGACGTGCTGCTGGGCCAGCAGGGCGACGACTGGATGTCCGGCGACCGTGGCAGCGACACCCTCGCCGGCGGCTCCGGCGCCGACATCTTCCACAGCTTCGGCGACGCCGGCGTCGACCGGGTGACCGACTTCAACCGCGCCGAAGGCGACCGCGTGCTGGTCGACCCCGGGACCACCTACGCCGTCTCACAGTCCGGCGCCGACACGGTGATCACCATGGGCGGCGGAGGCCAGATGGTCCTGGCGGGCGTGCAGATGTCCAGCCTGACCGGCGACTGGATCTTCGGGGCCTAAACGCCTCAGAGACCGAGCTTTTCCGCCAGCGCCCGCGCCGCTTCGGCGGGGGCGAGCTTGCCCTGGTCGCGGTCGACGCTGTAGTTGGCGGCCTGCATCGCCCCCAGCGGGACCTTGCCGATCAGCGGCTTCAGCGCCGCGAGCAGCCTGCGGTCGTCGGCCCGGCGCGGCGAGACCAGCACCACCGCGTCATAGGGCGGGATCGCGCCCCTGGGGTCGGCCAGCAGGGCGAGGCCGTCGGCGGCGATGCGGCCGTCGGAGGAGAAGGCGGAGATCACGTCCGCCTCGCCGCCTGCCAGCGCCCGGTACATGAAGGTGGGCTGGTAGGACCGCCGGGCCTTGAAGTTCAGCCGGTAAGCCTGGTCGATCGCTCGCCATTCCGGACGCGACAGGAACTCCAGGTCCGCGCCCAGCGTCAGCTCCGGCGCGCGGCGGGCGAGGTCCTCGAGGCTGACGATCCGCAGCGCCTTGGCCCGGTCCCCGCGCATGGCCAGCGCATACGCGTTCTCGAAGCCGAGCGAGCCCAGCACGGTCACCCCGTCGCGGCGCTTCAGCTCGGCGGCAAGCTGCGCCAGCACTGCGGCGCGGCCGGGATTGTCCTTCCGCTGCAGGACGTTGGTCCAGAGGGTTCCGGAATAGTCGACGTAGACATCGATCTCCCCGGCCGCCAGGGCGCGGTAGGCCACGGCCGAGCCCAGGTCCTCCTTGCGGGTGACCGTCGCGCCCGCCGCCGTGAGCCGGTCGGCCATCAGCTCGGCCAGGATGTACTGCTCGGAGAAGTTCTTGGCGCCGACCACATAGGCCCCCTCCCCGTGCGCCAGCGCCAGGGGGGCGACCGCGGCGGCCACGCCCAGCATGAGGCCCGCCGCGCCGGCGGCGATCCGGGCCCGGCTGCGGCGCGCGGTCCCGGATTCTATCAGGCCCAGCAGCTGGTCGGCCGCCATGGCCAGTCCCGCCGCGGCCGCGCAGCCGAACAGCACGAAGACCCAGTTCTCGGTCTGCAGCCCCGCGAAGATGTAGTTGCCGAGGCTGGTCTGGCCGACCGGCGTGGAGAGGGTGGCGGCGCCGATGGTCCAGACCGCGGCCGTGCGCACCCCGGCCATGATCACCGGCGCGGCCAGGGGCAGCTCCACCTGGAAGAGCCGCTGGCGCGACGTCATGCCGACGCCATCGGCCGCCTCGGTCACCGAGCGGTCGACGCCGAGGATCCCGGCCGCGCCGTTCCGCAGCATCGGCAGCATCGAATAGAGCGTCAGGGCCAGCAGCGAGGGCAGGAAGCCCAGGGCCGAAAAACCGTGTCCGACCAAGCCCTTGCTGACGGACGACAGACCCAGCAGCAGCGGGTAGAACAAGGCCAGCAGCGCCAGGCTGGGGATGGTCTGGATCAGGCTGGCCGCCGCCAGCACCGGCCAGCGCAGCCGCGGGCTGCGGGCGGCCGCCACCGCCAGCGGCAGGCTGATCGCCGCGCCAAGCGCCAGGGCCGCCGCGCTCAGCAGAACGTGCCAGCCCAGGTACTCGGGAAGCAGCGCCCAGGCGGCCGCCCAGCGGCCGCTCAAGGCGCGAGCCTCGCCTGCAGCCGCTCGGCCTGGCGCCGCGGGGCCTCGATCAGGGCGCGCACGTCCGGGTCCACGCTGGCCGCGAGCAGCGCCCGGGGCGGGCCGTCGGCGACCAGGCGGCCGGCCTGCAGCACGACGATGCGGTCGGCCAGCAGCATCGCCTCGGCCATGTCATGGGTGACCATCACCGTGGTCAAGCCGAGCCGCTCGTGCAGGGCGCGGTAGTCGCGCCCGAGCGCGTCGCGGGTCAGGGGGTCCAGCGCCCCGAACGGCTCGTCCATCAGCATCAGCGCGGGTTCCGCGGCGAGCGCGCGCGCCACCCCCACCCGCTGCCGCTGGCCGCCGGAGAGGGCCGCCGGGAAGCGGGCGGCCATCTCCCGCGGCAGGGCGACCAGGTCGAGGAGTTCGTCCACGCGGGCGGCGATCCGCCCCGCATCCCAGCCCAGCAGACGCGGCGTGACGCCGATGTTCTCCGCCGTCGTCAGGTGCGGAAACAGCCCGATCTCCTGGAAAACATAGCCGATCCGCCGGCGCAGCGCCCAGCCGGGGACGGCCCCGGCCGCCTCGCCGGCCACGCGCACGCTTCCCGCATCCGGCGTCGCCAGGCCGTTGATGGTCTTCAGCAAGGTGGTCTTGCCGGACCCCGAGCCGCCCACAAGGGCCACGAACTCCCCCGCCTCGACCGCCAGCGACACCCCCGCCAGGGCCGCGTGGGCGTCGTAGCGCTTCTCGATCCCAGCAAGCTGGATGACGGGCTCTGCCATGCCCCACCATGGCGATCGCGACCGCGGCTGTCGACCGCTCGACAAGCCTCCGCCCGCCCTCTATCGCCAAGCCTCGCGCCGCCCAGAGGAGCACGGCCATGGCGGCCTTGAAGGCCGAGCGGCCGCCAATCTATTCGGACTGACCGACTATTCCGATTGACCGAGCACGCGCGCGGCGTTCCGCCAGCCGATCAGCTCACGCTCCTCCGGCGTGAGATCCAGCGAATCGAACACGGCGCGGAACCTGGCCACGTCGACGATCGGGTAGTTGGTGCCGTAGATCACCCGCTCGGCGCCGATGTCGCGGATGCAGCGGAGCATCTGCGCGCTGGTCCACTGCCCCGGTTCGTCCAGCCCGGCCAGGCGCAGGGACAGGTCGGCGTAGACATTGGGATAGCTGCGCGCCAGCCGGGCCGTCTCCGCCTCGGCGCCGACGCCCAGGTGGGCGAGCTGGATGACCACGTCCGGATAGGCCCGGCAGATCTCGTCGAAGAACTGCGGCGCGCCCCAGGCCCGGTGCTCGCCATAGTCCTGCGCGCCGCACTCCGAGAGCACGAACACCTTGTGGGCGCGGGCGAGCTCCCAGACGATCCGCAGCTTGGGGTCGTTCGCCGGCGCCCCCAGGAACATGGGCGCGATCTTGATGCCGCTGGCGCCCCCGGCCAGCCGCAGCGCGACCTCCGTCTCGACCTCCTCGCGTGTCATCAGCACCGGATCGACACCGACGATCGTAGTGATCTTTTCCGGATATGCGGACGCCGTGCGGGCCGCCCAGGCGTTGAGGTCCCGCCACTTTTCGATGACCGCCAGCCTTGCGGCGTCGCGGTCCTCGCCCTGCGCCACGCGGGCCTCGACCAGGTCCTGCGCAGGGAGCCACGGCACGATGAGCGTCCGCGCCACGCCCACCTCGTCCATCCGCTCGAACAGCTCGTCGAGCGAGCCGCGGTTCAGTCGCGGCCGCGGCGACAGCCAGCTGAAGAACTCGTCCGCCGCCTCGACCGACGGCTGGGTGTGGGTATGGAAATCGAAGAGCATGGCTCACCGTCACCGCCTTGGGCGACGCTAAGGCCTGACCCTGGCCGGGGAAAGCCGGTTCCGGCGCTTCGCCGCGACGTCAGATCGGCATCCGCATGATTTCCTGGTAGGCGCTGATCACCTGGTCGCGGACGGCCATCACCGTCTCCAGGCTGGCCTCGGCGGCGGAGATGGCGGTGGCCACGTCGATCAGTTCGGCCTTGCCCTGCACTTGCTTGACCATCTGGGACTCGGCGGTCTTGGAGGCCTGCATGGCGTCGCCGATCGCCGACTTCAGGAGGTCGGCGAAGCCGCCGACGCCCTCGGCCGCGGCGGCGGGCGCAGCGGTCGCCTGGTTCTGGACGGCGGCGTAGGCCTTGGCGACGGCGAGCGGGGTGATCACGGCTCAGGCCTCACTTCTTCAGGAGGTCGAGGGTGCGCATCTCCATCGCGCGCGCGGTCTCGATGACGTTCAGGTTGGCCTCGTAGGCGCGCTGCGCGTCGCGCATGTCCATGGCCTCGATCAGGGGGTCGACGTTGGGCATCTTCACATAGCCCTTGGCGTCGGCGGAGGGGTGGCCGGGCTCATACTCGACCTTGAAATCCTTCCGGTCGGGCTCGACGCGGGCGAGCTTGACGCCCAGGCCGGCGGCGGTCTTGTCGGGCCGGAAGACCGGCGTCTGGCGCCGGTACGGGTCGCCGCCGGGGGTGCGGGCGGTGGAGTTGGCGTTGGCGAGGTTCTCGGCGATCACCCGCATCCGCGCCTGCTGGGCGCGCAGGGCGGTGGTGGCGATGGCCTGGGCGGCGCCGCCCACGGACTTGATGTCGGCCATCTACGATCCCCCCAGAGCATTTCCGGTCCGGACCGGAAGGGCTCGGTTTCCAAAGTTTAGAGCGTGACGGGCGCCTGAACCGGTCTCCACTTCAGTCTGTCACGCTCTAGCGACCGGGCGAGCGCGCGGCGAGCCGGATCATGTTGAGCGATTTCTGGTAGAAGCCGATGGCCGCGTCGTAGCTCATCCGCGCGTCGGACATCTTCATCATCTCCTCCTCCAGCACCACGGAATTGCCGTCCAGGGTGGTCTCGGAGTCGCGCCCGCGGGCCGACTTGAAGCTGCTGCGCCGCGTCGCGCCGGGCGCGATCATGTGCCCTGGCTGGGTGGTCGCCTGGGTCTTGGCCATGGCCAGCGGCGCCGCGGAATTCATCTGGAAGCTGAACGGCTTCATGTCGCTGGGCGTAAAGCCCGGGGTGTCGGAATTGGAGACGTTCTCGGCGATCACCCGCTGGCGCTCGGTGAGATAGCCAAGCCGCTCGCGCAGCATGGAGAACAGCGGGATACTGCCAAGGTTCATGCGGCTATGGTGAACAAATAGGGTTAATCGGTCCTTAAGACCCTTCCGGCAAACCCTTGAGCGACCGGCGATTTCGCGCCGGACCGTTCCAGCGTCGCTCATGGATTTCGCCGATTTCGCCCGAGCGGTCTTCGCGCTCGCCCTGACCCTGGGCCTGGTGGGCCTGGCCGCCGTGGCCCTGCGCCGGTTCGGACCGGATGTCCTGACCCGGATCGTCCCCAAGCGTAAGGAGCGGAGGCTGGCGGTGGTGGAGACCCTGGTGCTGGACCCGAGCCGCCGGCTTGTGCTGGTGGCCTGCGACGGCGAGGAGCGCCTGCTGCTGCTGGGCGAGGGCCGTCAACTGACCCGCGAGGTCCGCGATGCGTGAGCTGATTCGCGCGATCCGCGCCCTGCCCGCCCAGGACTGGCGCACCGCCGCGATCCTGGCGCTGCTGACCACCCTGGGCGCCCTCGCCTTCCCGGCGGTCGCCGCGGCCCAGGCGATCAACATCAACCTCGGAACCGGGGCCGGCCTCACCGAACGGGTGGTGCAGCTCGTCGGCCTGATGACGGTGCTGTCGCTGGCCCCGTCCATCGTGATCATGACCACCTCCTTCGTGCGGATCATCGTGGTGCTGTCGCTGCTGCGCACCGCGCTCGGCCTGCAGCAGAGTCCGCCCAACGCCGTGCTGGTCTCGCTGGCGCTGTTCCTCACCGCCATCGTCATGGGGCCCACCCTGCAGCGGTCCTACGACGAAGGGATCAAGCCGCTGCTCGACCAGCAGATGGAGCTGCCGGCCGCCTTCGACGCCGCCGGCGCGCCGGTGAAGACCTTCATGCTGAGCCAGGTGGACCGCGGCGACCTGGCGCTGTTCCTGCGGCTGTCCAAGACCCCGCCGCCGCGCGTGCTGGCCGACACCCCGCTGAAGGTGGTGACGCCGGCGTTCATGATCTCGGAGCTGAAGCGGGCGTTCGAGATCGGCTTCCTGCTCTTCGTGCCCTTCCTGGTGATCGACCTTGTGGTGGCGAGCGTGCTGATGAGCATGGGGATGATGATGCTGCCGCCGGTGGTGGTCTCGCTGCCCTTCAAGCTGATCTTCTTCGTGCTCGTGGACGGCTGGCGGCTGGTCTGCGGCAGCCTGGTGGAGAGCTTCCAGAGGGGCGCGGGAGCCGGCTGACCGGCCGCCGCATCCGTGGCACGGCCGGGCGTCAGCCCTTCGGCGGCGGCGCCGCGGCTTGCGCCTGCTTCACCGGCGCGGCGGGCTTGGGCGGGACGGCCGGCGTCCTGAAGCGCTGCTTCATCCTGGCGACCCAGCCGGCGAAGACCTCGGAATCGGCGGTGATGCGGCCGAAGTCGGCGACGGTGAGCCGCCCGCTCGGCAGGCCCGAGAGGGCCACGCGCAGCGCCTCGGGATTGCGGGCGCTGTCGAAGAAGCCCTGGTAGCGCTGCTGCATACGGGTGAGCGAGTCGGCGTCTCCGGCCAGGCTGTAGGCGACGCCGGCGCGCAGCAGCCGGCCCTCCTCCTCGGCGGTCAGCACCCCGCCGGCCTTCCAGCGCTCCCCCAGCGCCTTCTCGAAGGTCGCGCCGGCGGCGGGCCAGTCCTTCTGCTTCCAGGTGATCTCGGCCCGCAGGTCCTGGCCGCCGGGCGAGGCGTCCTTGCCGAGGATCTCCAGGGCGCTCTCATAGCGGCCGACGGCGCTCCAGGCGCGCGCCTCGATCAGCCGCCGCTCGCCGTTCAGCGCCGCCGGCAGCACGGTGGTGCGCGAGCCGTTGATCGCCTCCAGCGCCTTTTCCGGCTGGCGGTCCATCAGGTAGATCACCGCCAGGTCGGTGGCGACCTGGGCGCGCGGGATCCCGTCGAGACGGTTGTTCACCTGGTAGCGCAGCAGGTCCGCGGCCTGATCGAGCAGGTCCACGTCCACCAGCCGGCGCACCAGCTTGCGCACCATCATGTCGCCGTCGGCGCCGATGGGGGTCAGTTCCTTGAAATCGTAGAACAGCGCCAGCGCCTGCACAGGCTCCAGCCCGTCGGCCAGCCCGTCGAGGAACAGGCCACGAAACGCCGTCCCCAGGTCGGCCTGGAGCTGCACCGCCTCCGGCAGGTCCGGCATCCGCCGGCCGGCCGAACGCAGGGCCTCCAGCGCCTCGCGGTACCGGCCCTGCTTCAGGTAGAGCTGGCCCAGCGCGCGGATGGTCTCCAACTCGGTGGAGTCGCCGCGCCAGCGGTAGCGCAGGCCGTCGAACACCTGCGCCGCCTGGGCGGGGGTGAGCTGGCCGCTCTCCAGCCGGATCTGGGTGGCGCGCAGCAGGGCCGGCGCCGAGACGCTCTCCATCGGCGCGCGGGTCAGGGCCAGGTAGACGCGCAGCGCCCGGGTCGTGCCGCCCTGGGCCTCGATGACCCGGGCCTGCGTCAGGCGCGTGGCGAGGTCCTCGGTGACGTCGGTCTTGTCGGCGAGCGCCAGCGCGACCTGGCTCTGGGCGGTGCGCAGGTCCCCGAGGGCCAGGGCGGCCTGGGCGTCGGCGCGGGCGAACCGCGCCTTCCAGGTCGGCGAGAAGTAGGTGAAGGCCTCGACTCCGGCGTCGAACTGCTGGCGCGCCTCGGTCCACTGCGAGAGCTGGGCCGCGGCGTAGGAGCGCCAGAGCGCGCTGGAGGGATCGTCGACGAGAACCGGCGCCGAGAAATCGGCCTGGGCCTCCTTGTAGCGGCGGGCCATCACCCGGGCCATGCCGCGCAGGCCGCGGAACTCCGGCTTGTCCATCACCGACGGGGTCGACCGGGCGAGGTCGTTGAGCACGCCGATGGCCTCGAACGACAGCTCCGAGCCCACCAGGAAACGGGCGAAGGCCAGCCGGGACTCGACGGGGGCGTCGCGGCCCTTGCCCGCCTCGTCGGTGGCGGCGGTCAGCAGGGCGTTGTGGCGGGCGAGGAAACCGCCGGAGCCGGTGCGGGCCCAGTCGGCGCCGATGAGGGCCGGCATGGCGGCGGGCCTGGGCGCGCCGGCCTCCAGCTGCGGCTTCTCCTTCAGGGCCCAGGCGGGCGAGAGCGCCAGGCCCTGGGGGCGGCCGACGGAGACGAGGTCGCCGTCATGGGTGACCGCCAGGTCGTCCACGTAGGACTCCACGGCCAGTCCCTGGGCCGACGGCAGGAAGGCCATCTGGACGAACTCGCGGCGCGACGGCAGGCCCTTGGCGGGACCCAGCGCCGTGACCACCGTCAGCTCGTCGCCCACGTAGGGGTCGGAGAGGCGCACGATGCGGGTGACGCCGGCCACCGGCGCCTGCAGCACGGCGGGCCCGCCCTGTTCGTCCCGGGCCAGGCGGACCAGGCTGCGCTGGCCCTGGGGACCGGGGCCGAGCACCACGGTCCAGATCGGTCCCTGCGAGGCTGCCTGGACCGGCATGCCCGGCCGGGCGGCGATGCGCACAGCCGAATAGTCGGCGCCGCGGAAGGCCTGCATGTTGCTGAACTGGGTCAGGCCTCGCGGGGCCTTGGAGACGTCGATCGTCGCCGGGGCGTCGAACACGATCCAGATCGCGTCGCCGCGGCGGAAGACGGCGGCCCCATTGGGATTGGCCCATGGGAAGGCGAAGGCCACCTGGGCCTTGGCCACGCTGGAGGTCATCGGCACGACCCCGCCGGCGGGGACGGGGTTGGGACGCGGGGGCTCAGGCGCGGGCGCGGGCTCGGCCGCGGGATCTCCAGGCTTGGGCTCGGGCTTGGCGAAGGCGTTGACCCAGGTCCCGCCGTCCGCCGCGCCGAAGGCCGCGTCCGCGTCATCGGCGAGGATCAGGACGATCTGCATCCGCCCGCCGGCGCGCCGGGCTTCCGCCCCCTTGAACCAGGGCGGCGGGGAGGTGCGCAGGCGCGCCAGGTCGGGATCGGTGTCGCGCGGGAAGCTGAGGATCACCTCGGCGCCCTTGCGGGAGATCACCGGCCGGCCGCCGCCGCGGAACTCGACCCGCGAAAAGGTCTTGGCCTGGGCGACGCGCACCTGGAGCCCAGGCGCCGCCGCCACGGCCACCTTGGCCGGAGCGGCGGCGCCGGGGGGCGCGACGATCCCGCCGATGCAGATCGCCGCCACTCCGCAGCGGAGGGTCGCCTTCAGGCGCATGAGCCTACCCGGCCTTCCCCGCCGGGGGCGAGGCGCCGTCCTGGTCCGACAGTTGCGGCGCGTCGTTGGCCGCCTGGGCCGGCGCAGGCTTCTTGGCCGGCGCCTTGGCCTGGGCGGCCTTCTTCGGGGCGGCCTTGGGCTTGGCGGGCGCCGCATCGGCGGCCGCGGCGGCTGCGGGCGCAGCGGCGGCCTGGGCGGTGGCGTTCTGGGCCAGGGTCTTGGCGGCGGTGAAGCGCCTGGCCAGGGCCTCGGTGAGCTTCTTGGCCTCGGCGGCCGGCATCACCGCCAGGATCGCCGACAGCGAGCGCTCCTTCATCTTGGCGGCGATAGGCAGGCGCACGGAGTCGTCCAGCAACACCATGCGCGGGGCGGCGTCCTTGGCCTTCATGCCCTCGAACACCTTCACCAGGCGGTCGAGCTCGCCCTGCTCGCGGGAATCGGCCTGGGCCAGCAGGCCCTTGATGTCGGTCTTCAGCCCGTTCAGGGCGCGCACCTTGGCGTCGAGCTTGGCTTCGGCCGCGGTCAGCAGGGCGAGCTGGACGTCGAGCTGCTGTTCGCGCAGGTCGAGCTGCCCGCGCCGGGCGCCCAGGCTCTGCAGCACCTGCAGTTCGGCCGGCGAGAGCCCGGCCTCCTTGGCGAGCTCCGCGGCGGTGGGGGCGCAGATCGGGGCCGGCTTCGGCCCGGGCGCGGCGAAGGCCGGCAGGGCCACGGCGTCCTTGGACTCGCCGGTGGCGGCGGCCTCGGCGACGCCCTCGACCGGCTTCGCTTTCTCGGCCTTGGGCTTGGGATTCTTGTCCGCCTTCTGCGCCGCGCCGGGCTTGGCGGCGTCCTCGGCGAAGGCCCGGCCGCCTGCGAACAGGTCCGGCAGGGCCCGCGCGCCCGAGAGGGCGTGGAGCGCCAGGACGCCGCCCACGGCGACGCCGGCCAACGGCAGGATGCGCGGGATGTTCCTCACCGGCGCGCCCCCAGCATGGCGCTGATCGGCGTGCGCACGTGCGGCTCGTCGAACAGATCGTCGTCAGGGGCCCGGGGACGCACGGCGAGAGGCTCGCGACGGGCGAGCGGCTGCGGCGCCGGGCGGGCCGGGCGCGCGGCGGCCGCGCGCGCCGCGCCCAGCAGGGCGCCCAGGCGGCTGGCGTCGAGCGGCCGGTCGAGCTCCAGCTCGAATTCGCCGGCCTGGGCGGCGGGCGCGGGCGCGCGCCTCCCGGGCTGCGGAGCCGGTTCGGCCACGGGACGCGAGGCGGTCAGGCGCTCCAGCTTCTGGGTCAGGGCGCGGGCCTTCTCGATGCGGTCGGCCAGGAGGTCGGTGGCCTCGTCCGTGGCGGCGCGGAGGTCGGCCAGCCCCTGCTCGGCCCGCTGGGCGGCGACGTCGAGGTCGGCGACGGCCTTGGCGAAGCCTTCATGGCTCTCGCGCAGCACGGCCAGCCGGCGATTGAGGCGCCAGCCCATGGCGAGCGCCGCCGCCAGCATGACGGCCAGCAACAGGTTCAGGCCCAGTCCGATGATGCTCATTTCAACCTCTGGATGGCTTGCCTGGCCCGGTTGCCGAGCGGTTCGTCGACGCGCACGGCGATGTGGTGGTTGCGCCGGCCCATGCGGCCGTGCGTGAGGGCGATGGTTCCGGCGCGCAGCTCGATGGGGCTGTCCGCGTTGGCGTTCAGCATCAGCGTCTCGCCCACCTGGAAGTTCAGCACCTGCTTGAGGCTGACCTGCAGCTCGTCGAGCACGGCGCGCACCTCGAGCTGGGTGCTCCAGAGCTCGGTGGCCAGGTGGCCTTCCCAGATGTTGTCGCGGCCAAACTTTTCGCCCATGAACTGCTGCAGCAGCTTCTTGCGGATCGGCTCCAGCGTGGCGTAGGGCAGCAGGAGCTCGATGCGCCCGCCGCGGTCCTCCATGTCGATCCGCAGCTTGACCAGGATGGCGGCGTTGGCCGGCCGGGCGATGGCCGCGAAGCGCGGATTGGTCTCCAGCCGGTCGAGGACGAAGTTCACCGGGGTCAGGGGCTCGAAGGCGGTGCGGGCGTCGTTCAGCACGACCTCCACCATCCGCTGCACCAGCACGCGCTCGATGGTGGTGTAGGGCCGGCCCTCGATGCGCATGGCCGCGGTGCCGCGGCGCCCGCCCAGCAGCACGTCGACGATGGAATAGATGAGGTTGGAATCGACCGTCAGCAGACCGTAGTTGTCGAGCTCCTCCGCCCGGAACACCGACAGGATCGCCGGCAGCGGGATGGAGTTCAGGTAGTCGCCGAAGCGGATCGACGAGATGTTGTCGAGGCTGACCTCGACGTTGTCGGAGGTGAAGTTGCGCAGGGACGTCGTCATCAGCCGCACCAGGCGGTCGAAGACGATCTCCAGCATCGGCAGGCGCTCATAGGAGACCAGCGCCGAGTTGATGATCGCGCGGATGCCGGTGCGCTCGCCGTTGTCGTCGTCGGAGAGGTCGAACCCGAGGAGACTGTCGATCTCGTCCTGGTTGAGGATGCGCTCCGAACCGCCGTCGGCCTCCGACGCCGCCTGCGACCAGGCCAGCGCCTCTCCGCGCGGCGGAGTCTGAGCTTGAATTTCGTCGTCTGCCATGGCGCGCCGGCCAGGATCCCCGAGGGGGTCCTAGTTGATCAGCATCTCCTCGATCAGCACGGCGTTCGCCTTGGACGGGGCGATCACCAGGTTCACCCGCCGAAGGATCTCCATGCGCAGTTGGTAGCTGCCCTGGCTGCCGGAGAGGTCCTCGGGCCGCAGTTCGCGCAGGAAGGTCTGGAACATGTCCTGCAGCCTGGGCATGTTCGGGTCCAGGGTCTCCACGGCCGCCTCGTCGGGCAGTTCCAGGGTGAGCTTGAGCTTCAGGAAGGTGGGCTTGCCGTCGGCGGTCTGCATGTTCACCGTGACGTCGGGCATGGTGTAGAACACCACCCCGTCGGGGCCTTCGGTGATGTTGCTGGCCGCCTCGCCCTTCTTGTCGCCGTGGCCGCCCTTCTCCTTCTTCTTGTCCTTCTTCTTCTTTTCGTGTCCGGCCTTCTCGGCATGGGCCGCGTCGGGCTTGGGCTTGAGGAAGATGAAGGCCGCGGTCCCACCGCCGCCCAGCACCATCAGCGCCGCGACGCCGGCGATGATCATCATCTTCAGCGGCAGTTTTTTCTTGGCGGGCGCGGCTTCGCCGTCTTCGCTTTCGGCGTCGGCCTCCTCTTTGGGGGCCTCCTTGACCTTGTCCTTGGCCACGCGCGCGATTCCTTATGAGTCTGGAGCTCTTCCCTCCATTCGCGCGCCCTTGGTTAAGGATCGGTTTTTAACGCAAATTAACGAGGGCCAACCCTGCCCGGCAAAAACCGCCCGGCGGTCGGCGTTAACCAGCTTTTTCATTGATTTCATTCGGGTTTCAGACTGGCCCGAAGGTTGCAGGCCATTGCACGCAAAAGTGTCGCATCAGGGCCTCAAAGGCGCTTCGTAAATGGACAACGCCCTTTTCGTCGGACTGTCGCGCCAGATCACCCTGCGCCGGGAGCTCGACATCACCGCCAACAACCTCGCCAACGTCGACACGACCGGGTTCAAGGTCGAATCGCTGATGGAGAAGGTTGACCCGGCCGCGCCGGCGCGCACGCTGGGCGCGCCCAACCCGGTGAAGTTCGTACTGGGCGACGGGGTGGCGCGCGACTACGGCCAGGGCGCGCTGCGCCGCACGAACGCCCCCCTGGACCTGGCCATCGAGGGCCAGGGCTTCTTCGCGATCACCACGGCCGAGGGCGAGCGCTACACCCGCGACGGGCGCTTCCGCCTGGATGACGCGGGCAAGCTGGTCACCCAGTCGGGCCAGGCGGTCCATGGCGACGGCGGCGGCGACATCGTCATCGACCCGCAAAAGGGTCAGGTGCTGATCGCCCAGGACGGGACCATCAGCCAGGGGATCGAGCGGGTCGGCAAGATCGGCGTGGTCCGCTTCGACAATCTCTCGGTGCTGGAGAAGTCCGGGGACAACCTTCTGAAGAACACCGCCAACGCCCAGCCGACGGCCGCCCCCGACGTGAACGTGCGCCAGGGCATGCTCGAAAGCTCCAACGTCAAGGCGGTGGTCGAGGTGACCAAGCTGATCGAGGTCAGCCGCGCCTACGAGAGCATCACCCGGATGATGGAATCCGAAGCCGAACTCTCCCGCCGCTCCATCGAGCGGATGGGCCGCGTACAATAAGGAAGCTTAGACGATGCAGGCTCTTCGCACCGCCGCGACCGGCATGGCCGCCCAGCAGCTCAACGTCGAGGTGATCTCCAACAACATCGCCAACATGAACACCGTCGGCTTCAAGCGCCAGC
>Ga0070668_100000355_pt1 | contig 30312 bp, 22 predicted proteins | sample KBSS43metaG_FD_64661 | JGI IMG/M metagenome (GOLD analysis project Ga0070668, IMG submission 64661) | Switchgrass rhizosphere microbial communities from Kellogg Biological Station, Michigan, USA - KBS S4-3 metaG | ecosystem: Host-associated > Plants > Roots > Rhizosphere > Soil ...
CAACTGGACCGGCGCATCCCCGCGCAAGTTCCGCGACTCCGCGCACATGTGCGCGGTCGCCGAGGTGTGAACGCGAGATAGTCTCCCCGGCGCATTGGCGCGCATCCCTGAAAAACTGGCGCGCTCCGGCGTGGAGCGCGCTGGAGCGCGGCCCATAGGATGAGCGCCGACGCTTCCCTTCGGCGGGTCGAGACCGGCGGGGCTGTCGCGAGAGGAAACCTCGAATGGCGACCAAGCACTATCCGCCGGCCGCCGCCGCGGCGAACCCTTAGCTTCGCGGGCAGACTCATGTCGGCGATGCAGCCCCTATGGTCGAGCCCGGCGGTCAGCGGATCGCAGCCGGCCCCCGGGCTCGACGCGGATGCGCTCATCTGGTCCGCCCAGGCCGTCAGCGGCGCCTTCGCCGATCTGGATCCGGCGCTGGAGCGCCGCTTCCGCGCCCTGGTGGACTGGGCGAACACATTGCCGCCGATGCCGGCCGGTCGCGCCAGGAAGGCGGAACAGCAGATCCGCAAGCTGCTGGCGAACCGTCTGCGGATCGCGGCCGACCGAGCGCGCCTGCCGCAGATCGCCGAGGCCCGGATCGAGCGCCCGATCTTCGTGATCGGCTTTCCGCGCACGGGAACGACCCTGCTGCATTCGCTGCTGGCCGAGGATCCGGACGCCCGCGCGCCCTTGCGGTGGCACACGACCGAGCCCTCGCCGCCGCCTGGCGAAGTTCCGGTCGTCGCGGCGCGGATCGAACGCGCCGGGCAGGACGTGGACCGGATGCTGGACGAGCTTCCGGGACTCCTCACCCTTCACCCCTACTGGGATCGGCGCGGGCTATGCCCGATCGAGGACGAGGAGATCATCACCCTCGACTTCCACGACGCCTATCCGTCGCTGCTCTATCATGTCCCCGGCATGCCCGACGCGCGCAACAGCGGCGAGGGCTACGGTTTCCACCGCGAGTTCCTCCAGCACCTGCAATGGAGCCAACCCTCCCGGCGCTGGGTGCTGAAGGGCGTGTTCCATCAGTTCGCGCTCGACGCGCTGTTCGAGGCCTATCCCGACGCGCTTTGCATCTGGCCCCATCGCGACCTGACGGAAGTCTGCCCGTCCCTGATGGCGCTGCTCGCGACGATCTACGGCGGCCTCACCGACTGGAAGATCGACTTCCGGACCATGGGTCCCGCCTTCGTCGACGGCGTCCGCCAAGGACTGGAAGCGAGCCTCGCCAATCCCCTCATCGAGGATCCGCGCATCGTGCACGTGAGGTTCGGAGACCTGACACGTGACCCGGCAGCCCTGATCCGCAGGGCCTATGAAACCTGGGGCCTGTCGGTCTCCGCCGAGTTCGAGCGGCGGATGCGCGCCTGGCTCGACGACCCAGCGAACGCGCCCGGCCGGCATGGCCGCTACCCTTACGCCCTCAAGCCTTTCGGCTTGTCGCAGGCGCACATCGAGAACGCCTTCGGCCCCTATCACGAGCACTTCGGGCTCGTGCGTCCCGGCACGACCCGATAATCGGAAAACATGGCTCCGGAGTCGCCAATGACCGCCCTCGAGACACTGCTCGCCATAGAAGGGATCCGAAAGGCCAAGGCCGCCTATTGGTACGCCCTCGACACCAAGCGGTGGGAGCTTGTGGCCGCCGCCTTCACCAACGACGCCATCGTCGATTTCAGGGGCGGGCGCGACCTGAAGGTCGGCGAGGACCACGACCGCCTGCCGCCCTTGGAGCAGGCCGTGGCGGAGGGAGATCGCATGGCCGTGCAGGGCGCCGCCGCAATCGCCGACTTCATGCGCGACCGGGTGGAGACCTGGGTCACGGTCCACCACGGCGCCAACCCCGTCATCGACATCACCAGCCGCGACACCGCCTCGGTCATCTGGCCGTTCTTCGACCTGCTCGACAACGGGGCCATCGTGCAAAGGGGCTATGGCCACTACCACGAGACCTATCGGCGGGAGGGCGAGACATGGCGCATCCACCGGATGCGGGTGACGCGCCTGCGGGTCGAGGGGGACCATCCGCTGCACGGCCCCCACGACCGCCTTTAGATTTCCGGCGCGGCGGTCAGGCCGCGCGCCCGGGGTTCTTGAGCGGGCGCAGCACCTCCTCGACCAGCAGCCGGTGGACGGTCTTGGATTCCTCGATCTCCGCCTCGGTGGCGCCGCGCAGCGCGTCGTGCGTACTGCTGGTGGCGATGTGCAGACGGTCGACGCCGAGGCTCACGAGCTCACGGATCTGGGCGACGCATTCCTTCGGCGGGCCGATGACGAAATGCCGATCGGTGAAGTCCTGCGACAGGATCCGCGCCTGGGGCGTGTGCCCGCCCACGTGATTGTTGATGTCGTAGGCGTTGATCACCGCCAGGACCTCGGCGCGGTCGGCGTCGCTGTAGGGGCCGGTCAGGTGGCCGAGGTTCGCCGACGCCCGGGCCATCGAGGCCTGGTGTCCGGCGCCGAGTTGGCGCGCCCGATTGCGGTCGGGGTGCGGCACGACGCTCAGGAGAGCGCCGACATTGATCTCCTTCGGATCGCGGCCGCTCTCCTCGCAGGACTGGCGGATGATGTCCAAGGCCCACTTGATGCGGTCCGGCGAGGCGCCGACGACCAGGGTGATCCGCTCGCAGTAGCGCGCCGCCATGCGCAGCGTCTTTGGGCCGCCGGTGTGGATGTCCACCGGAACCTTCGGAACCGACCGATCCAGCCATTTGAGTTCCGTGCCCAGGGGCACGTCGCCCAGCTTCGTCTTCGAGAGCGGGGCCGAACCGTCGCGGATGTCCTTGGGGTCGAACGGAACGACCTCGCCGCGCAGGTAGCCTTGCAGCTTGCGGATCGAGCGCTCGTAGTGCTCGAACGTGCCGGGCGCGACGCCGAGGTGCGAGAACGGCGAGTCGCCGCGCCCGACCGCCAGCACGAAGCGTCCGCCCGACTGCTCCTGCAGCGTCGCCGCCAGATTGGCCAGCACCGAGGGATGGCGGGTGAAGACGTTGGTCACCGACGGCACGAGCCGCAGCCGGCTGGTCGCCGCCAGCCCCAGCGCGATCAACAGGAACGGATCCTGCGTCAGGCACTGGCTGTCGCCGATGCCGACGCCGTCCCACCCCTCCGCCTCGAAGGCCCGGCAGCGCTCGGCCATGATGCGCACGTTCAAGGGAAACACGTTCAGCCAGCACTCGGGCGCGTCGGCGCTCATCTCTTCCATCCTTTTCGGGACACTTCGGTTTGTTCACAAGTTCTTGCTGCGGCCCGCGCGGCGGGTTTGCGGGTCACTCGCGAAGCGCGCGCATCAGGGGCTCGTAGACTTCGTTTCCAGCCGGCTTCGCGCCGGGCCAGTTGTCGGTGCGCACGATCAGGTTGCAGCCGTCGTCGACCCAGTATTTGCGCCAGCGCTCCACGACGCGGTCGATCGGGCCGACCAGCCAGCAGTGGTCGATGTAGTCGTCGGGGACGGCGTCCTCGGCCTCCCGGATGCGGCCCGCCTGATAGAGCTCGTGGATGCGGTCGGCGTCCGGGCCCCAGCCGCGGAAAGTCATCAGCTCGTGGTGGCCGCCCTTCCCCACGTGGAAGCCGGTCCACTTGGCGGTGTAGACCTTGAACTCGCGCATGGCGGCCTTGACGTCGTCGGAGACGATGACGTCGACATGCGCCCAGATCGGAAAGTCCTGGGCGCTGGTCTGCGCCGGGATCGTCCGCCTGGCGAAGCCCTTGTCGATGATCGGCTGATAGAAGGCCCGGGCGCCGGGCCACCAGCCGCCGTTGGGCAGCAGGCCGTCGCCGATCTCGGCCGCCAGCGTCAGCATCAGCTCGGTGCCGCCGCCGAAGATGATCGGGATGGTCGGATCGGTCTCGAGCACGGGATAGAGCGCCGGGTGCCTCGGCGCCTCGCCCGTCGGATGGTAGGGGATGGTGATCGCCCGCCCGTCGATCTCCACGAGCTCGCCGTTGAAGTACTTGCGCATCACGGTGACGTAGTCGCGCATGCGCCAGTAGGCGGGCGTCCACGGCGTCCCGTGCCATTGCTCGGTGAACATCGGGTTCGAGCTGCCGACGCCGGCGATGATCTCCCGGTCGGGGCACATCTGCTTCATCGTCTGATAGGTCATCGCCAGCGTGGTCGGCGTGCGGGCCACGTTCTGGGCGATGCGGGTGCCGACGCCGATGCGCTTGGCGAAGCCCAGGATGAATCCCAGCGGGGAGATCGCATCCGACCCGCCCTTCTCCGCGCAGAACGCCACATCGTAGCCGAGTTCATCGCAGAGCCGGACGCGATCACGGTTGATGTCGAAGCGCCGCCGCTGCCAGTCGAACTCGATGCCAATCTTCATGCCGGCGCTCCGAAGTCCCGCCGGTTGCATGATACGTCAACGGCGGATGCTGTCTGCGCGTTCGATGCTCTAGATATCTCACGGCAGGCGCAATCTATGGAGCGCGCCAATATTGAGCGAAGATGCGCCAGTCAGTCCGCCGAACGTTGCGCGCAATGTTGTCCCGATCCGCTCCCTTACCAGCAGCAACTGGCGCGAATTCCTGAATAGATGGCGTCGCACTAACTCTTCAGCATGGCAAATCCGCTGTAGGGTCGCCCTGAACGGCCGGCGATGCTGCGGCATTCGCAGTGCGGCCTTGGACGCGATGCAAGGGCCGCTTTCCGATGAGCTTGGTGCGCAAGAGCTTCTGCCGCAACTGCGGCGCCACCTGCGGCGTGGAGCTCGAGATCGAGGACAACGTCCCCGTGGCCCTGCGGGGCGACCGGGACAATCCCGTGTCGCGCGGCTATTTCTGCATCAAGGGCGTCGCGAGCCTCGAGCGGCAGCAGGGGCTCGGCCGGCTGCCAGGCTCGCTGAAACGGACGGGCGGCGAACTCGAGCCCATCGCCATGGACGCGGCGTTGGACGAGATCGCAGCCAGGTTGAAGGAGCTCGTGGACCGGCACGGCCCCGCGTCCGTCGGCCTGTGGTTCGGCACCGGCGCGTTCTCGTCGTCTCTCGCCATCTCGGTCGGCAAGGGCTTCGCCAGTTCGCTCGGCACGCCGCAGATCTACACGACCCAGACGATCGACCAGTCGCCGAAGGCGATCACCGCGCTGCGGATGGGCGCGTTCAAGTCCGGCAAGCAGAACATCGCCACGTCGGATGTCTGGCTGCTGAGCGCGGTCAATCCCATCGCCTCCCACCAGGCCGGCTGGGGAAGCCACACGATGTACGCCCCCGGCGCAGCGTTGCGGGCCGAGAAGAAGCGTGGGCTGAAGCTGATCGTCATTGACCCGCGCAGGACCGAGACCGCGCGGTTGGCCGACATCCACCTGCGTCCGAAGCCCGGCCAGGACGTCGCGGTGAACGCTGCGCTGCTCAATGTGATCCTGAGCGAGGGGCTGCACGATCAGGCCTTCTGCGACCGCTACGTCGGGAACCTGGACCGCCTGCGCGAGGCGGTCGCCCGCTACACGCCGGAGTACGCCGAGCGCGAGGCGGGCGTGCCGGCGGACGACCTGCGCGCGGCGGCGCGGATGTTCGGCGGCGCGCGCCGGGGCGCCACCAGCAGCGGCACCGGCTCGAACATGGCGCCGTTCGCCAACCTCGCCGACCACCTCCTCGAATGCCTGAACGTCGTCTGCGGCCGCTATCGCCGAGCCGGCGAGACGATCATCAACCCCAGCATCCTCTCCGCGGGGCCGGTCGGCGAAGGCGTCTACCCGCCCTACCCGATCTGGGACCATTCGCCGAAGATGGCGAGCCACCCCGAAGCCGGCTGGGCGTGCCCCACCGAGTACCCCGCCAACCTGCTGGCGGACGAGATCCTGCACCCGGACGGCCTGAAGGCGCTGATCGTCGTGGCCGGCAATCCGCTGATGGCGATCCCCGACTACACGGCGGTCCGGAAAGCTTTCGAGCACATCGAGCTCCTGGTGACGCTCGACGTCCGCATGAGCGAGACGGCGGAGCTGTCCGACTACGTCCTGGCCTGCAAGACGCCCTACGAGCGCGCGGACCTGGCGCTGATGACCGACGGCAACTCGCCTTTCCCGGCGGCCCAGTACACCGAGCCCGTATTCGCGGCGCCCGGCGACGCCCTGGAGGAGTGGCGGATCCTTCACGGGCTCGCCAGGCGCATGGGCTTCCCCATCACCTGGGAGTTTTCCAACTACGGCTCGCCGCCCACCGGCCGGCAGATGGTCTTGGATGTGGATGACGACCCGGACAGCGACGAGCTGTTCGATTTCATCTGCAGTCACCCCGAGGCGCCGTTTTCGCGGCTAAAGGCGAATGCGGACGCGGTCGGCCTCGTGCTGGCGGACATGGCGCTTCCGAAGGTGCTGCCGGCCAGCCCCGAGGACATGGCGCGGCTCGACGTGATGCCGCCGGAGGTCGCGGCCGAGTTCGAGCAATGCTTCGCCACGCACCAGCGGCAGCACCTCGACGACGGTCAGTTGCTGCTGCACAGCCGCCGGCTGCTGGAGGCCATGAACTCGAACTACCTCGACAGTGAAACGATCCTGCGCCGCCAGCCGGTGAACACCCTTCGCATGCATCCGGATGATCTCGCCCGGCGCGGGCTGCAGGACGGCCAGGCCGTGGCGGTCGATTCCGGCCACGCCGCCCTGACCACGCTCGCCGAGGCTGATCCGACCCAGCTGCCCGGCACGGTGTCGATGCATCACGCCTGGGGCGTCGGTCCCGAGAAGATCCCGGTCAGCGTGCTCATCGACAAGGACGGGATGCGCGAGGCCCACAACTTTGTGCCCCGAATGAGCGGCATCCCGGTGACCGTGCGGCGCGCCGGATAGGACGGCGCAGCCGCATCGTCATCAGGACCGGCGGCCCGCGCTTAGAACCCGTAGCGTACGCCCAGGGTCCACGCCCGCCCCATGTTCCAGGACGTGATGTTGCTCCCGAACGTCGCCGCAAGATCGCTTTCCGCAACCTTGTAGTGATAGTCGTTGAGGTTCTCGACCGCCGCCTCGAGGCGCCAGCGGTCGCCGACAAACAGGTCGGCTCGCAGGTTGACGAGGTGGTATCCCTTCTGGAGCGTGTCGTCGAAGTTCGCCAGGCCGAGATAGTACTTCGTCCGGTACGACGCGTCCGCCTGCACAGCGGCCTTGAGGTTCGAGGACAGGTCCCACTCGTACCGCACGAGCCCGTTGAACTGCCAACGGGGCGAATAGACCGGCGTGACGTCCTTGAAGAAGCCTGCGGTCACGCCGAGGTTTTTCACGACGGCTTTGGTGTAGGACGCGCCCAAAGCGAAATCCAACCCCTCCGCCGGCCGGGCCAGAACCTCGACCTCGCCGCCCTTGACCTTGGCCGGCGCATTGCTGATCAGGCCGGTGGTCACGCCGTTGAGGACCAGGTTCTGATAGGCCTGGTAGTTGTTGTAATCGTAATAGAAGACGTTGGCGTTCACCCGCAGGCGGCTATCGAGGAACTCGCTCTTCACGCCCAGTTCGTAGTCCGACAGCGTCTCGGCTCCGAAGAAGAATGCCGGGAAATTCTGTGGTGACGGGGGAGAGACGAGTTGATTGAACCCCCCCGACTTCGTCCCTCTGTTGTAGGACGCATAGACCAGAAGATCCTTCGTCGGATGGTAGTTGATGCCCACCTTTCCGGACGTAAGATTGGTGCTCATCTTCGCCAGCGGCGACGTGTAGGGATTGAAGTACGGCGCGGTCCCGGTCGGCCAGGGGGTCGTTTCAAGTCCGATGTCGTACCAGAACTTCTTGCGCTCGAACGTTTCCCGAATCCCGACGATCAGGCGCCAGTCGTCGACGAACTCCCACTCCACCTGCGCGAACGGCGCGACGCTGCGGGTCCGTTGCTTGATGTGGAAGGCGAAGTCGCCGTTCGGCGGCGCCACGAAGCCGAACACGGCGCCGTTGTTGCTGTAGATCCCAAGCCCGTAGACGCCGACGACCCAGTTCAGCCTCTCGTAGTCCGCGTTGATTCGGAATTCCTGCGACCCCTGGCTGATCTCGTCCGCAAAGGTGTCGAATCCCGTCCCCGGCCCGCCCGACGCGTTCGGCATGACGAGCGCGCCCGATCGCCAGTCCGAGGTCTGAAGGTCGGTGATCGACGTCAGGGTGTGATGGTCGCTCATCGCGTAGCTGATATTCAGCGTCACGCCCTTGGAATTGACCCAGTTCTTCCCCTTGCCCTGATTGGACGTGTAGGTGACTTCCCTTCCGATGGTCCGGTCGAGGGTGGTCCTGCAATAGGAGGGGCCGCCGCAAGGGCTGACGAATCCGGCGAAGTTCCCGCCCGCCACCGGCCGCACACCGACCGCCGCGCCGTCGACGATCGACGCCGCAGCGCTGTTGGCCGGCAGATACTGGGAATTCACCTGCACGACCTGTCCGCCGATGGTTCGAAATACAGGAACCGTCGCGACGAATTGATAGCCCGCCCCGATCGCGAAGGTCGAACGCGCCGCGCGCGCCGTCAGTAGGATCTTCAGGTCGTCGTTCGGCTTGAACTGAAGATGGATGCGCCCGGCGTAGGTCTTCGACCAGTTGCCGTCCGGACCCGCCAGGTTCTTGAGGATCGGGTCATGCGCCTTGTAGAACCCCGAGGCCCGGAAGGCCACGCCGTCGGTGATCGGCCCGCCGAAAGCGGCCTCGGCCTGCCGCGCGCCGAACCGCCCGCCCGAGAGATCGAGATAGCCGGTGTAATGGTCGGTCGGCTTGCGGCTGAAGTATTGCACCAGCCCGCCGGTGGAGTTCCGACCGAACAGCGTACCCTGCGGCCCCTTCTCGACTTCGATCCGTTCGGCGTCGAACGTCGCCGCGTTCTGGCTCATCAGGCTCGAGATGTAGACGTCGTCGCTGTAGAAGGCGATGGGGCCTTCCTGGAACGGCGTATAGTCGCCCTGGGAGAGACCGCGGATGGCGAACGTCGACAGAAACCCGCCCTGGGCCTCCGCAACCGCCATGCCGGGCACGAACTTCGTCACTTCGGTCGCGTTGGTTATCCCGAGGCGCTCCATCTGCTCCCCGCTGAACGCCGCGATCGGAATGCCCACCGACTGAGCCGATTGCTCACGCCGCTGCGCCGTAACGACGACTTCCTCGATCTTGTAGGATTGGTCTTCGCCCGCGCTCGGCTGGGCCAATGCAACGTCGAGTGGAATTGCGACGAGCACAGACGTCGCCAAGAGTATCTTCCGAAGATCGAGCATTATCCCCCCTTTTGGTATCTTCTTCTAATGCCGCGGATTTTAGTTGCGGCGTCCCGGCCCGGCCGTTTCCTGTAGCCTGGGCGTTTGCGACGCGGGACGTCCTGGAACTTAAAGCAAGCGCTCTGCGCGCATATACTCGGACGCGCCAACTTTTCAGGGATTGACGCCAGCCTGTGGCGATCGGCCTTCCGCGACGCCGATCACGGATGAGGGCGGCGTGCGAATTCGCAGGACTCGAGCGCGCGACGGCGGCGCACGCCAAGGGCCGGCGGGTTCGCCCTTGGCGTCTCTGGCGGGGCGACCCGAATTAAGCCTGGCTATTCCTTCCCGAACGTCTTGCGGACCGAGACGCCCCACATCCGGGGTTCCTGGGTGACGCCGGTGTAGCCGTAGGCCGTGAACGTCTGCTGCTGCACCTGGTAGTGCTTGTTCGCCAGGTTGGTGGCGAACGCCGTCAGCGTCAGGCCCATGTCCGGCAGGGTGTACTCGACGCTCGCATTGACCAGGCCGACCGACTGACGCCACTCCTTCTGGAGCGCATCCGGCAGGCCCGGGTCGTCGTTGAGGATCGTCGTCGGAATCCTGCTGCGCCAGGAATAGGATGCGCTGAGCCCAAGCTCACCGGGCCCGATCGGCGTCGTGTAGTTGGCCCCGATGTCGTATGTGCGCCGCGGCGCGGCGAACCGCGCGCCGCCGCCGTTCACCACCGCGCCCCATGTCGTCAGTGCGCCGGGATAGTCTAGATAACGTCCGTTGAGGACGCCGACATTGGCGTGAAGCGTCAGGCCCTGCATCGGCGTGGCCGTGATCTCCGCCTCCACGCCCTGGATCCGCGCCGACGCCGCATTGATGATCGGGGTGAAGATGGAGCCGTTGGCCGCCTGGACGATCGCCTGTTCCTGCTTGTTGTCGTAGTTGGTCTGGAACACCGCCACGTTTGCGCGCAGCCGGCGGTCCAGGAATTCGGACTTCAGGCCCAGTTCGTAGTCCGTGGCCGTTTCAGGCGCGGCCGCGGGCTGGGATGGCGCGCGGACCTGCAGGGCGCCGCCCCGGAACCCGCGGGCGGTCTTGATGTAGAGCAAGGTGTCCGGCGTGAACTGGAAGTTGAAGCTCAGCAGGTAGGATGTGCCGTTGAACTTCGCCCTCTGGGCGATCAGGCACGCCTCCTCCTGCGCCTGGTTGGAACCCTGCAGCGGGCCCGCGTTGCACAGGAACGGCCTCGCCAGGCCCGGCGTCAGCTGATGGAGGTAGGCGCCCACCGTCTGTTTCAACCGCTCCTCGGTGTAGCGCGCGCCAAAGGTGACGCTGAACACGTCGCTGAACTTGACGTCGTTCTGGGTGTAGAAGGCCCAGGTCGAGCTTTTCACGCTCGGAGACCAGAAGTTCGAGTCGTACGGCCCCAGCGCCCCTGCCGCGTTCAGCGCCGGCGGATAGACGAGCGCGGTCTGGTTCGAATCGCCCCGGTCGTCGCTGACGAAGCCGCCGACCAGCCAGCTGAAGCGGTCGTCCCAGACGTTCCCGGAAAGGTTGATCTCCTGCGTCCATTGGCGCGACTGCTGGTCGGGCCGCAGCGGGCGGGTCTCTACGCCCCGCGCAGGCTGGATCCCGTTGCTGGCGACGCCGGGCCCATAGGTCTGGATCGGCATGCCGCCGAGCTCGAAGATGTGGAAGTCCGTGAACTTGTGGTAGCCGGTGATCGAACGCAGGGTCACCGCATCGGTGATGTCCCAGGACGCGTCCAGAACCCCGTGCCAGCCTTTCAGGCGCTCCGACCAGAGCTCGCGGCCATAGTTGGTGAACAGGTCCCGCCGCTGGACGAGCTGCGACGGCGCCACGCCGCCCAGGCTCCCCTCCAGCACCCATTCCTGGTCGGTGCGGGCGGGATTCACCAGGCGCCGGGTCTGGAAGAGGTTGTCGGTCCGGTCGGCGTGGACGTACTCGAGCTTGCCGATCACGCGCAGATCCGGGGTCGGCTCGAACCGCAGGGAGCCCCGGATGACGTCGTCGTCCTTGGGGCCGCCCAGCCTCTGGCCGGTGATGGCTGAGCGCCCGAAGCCCTCCCTGTTCCAGTGCTGATAGGCGAGACGCGCGGCCAGGACGTCCTGGATGATCGGCACGTTCACCGCCCCGGCGATCTTCCAGTTCTCGTGGTTGCCGACTTCGCCATAGGCGAAGCCGTGGACGCCGTCGTAGTCCGCGCCCCGGGTGATGATGTTCAGCGCGCCCCCGGTGGTGTTGCGCCCGTACAGCGTGCCTTGCGGCCCCTTGAGCACCTCGATGCGTTCGAGGTCGAACAGCGAGATGTTCGTGCCGAGAGGATGAGGGATGTTGACGTCGTCTTCATAGAGCCCGACCGGCTGGCTGATCGTCAGCAGGACGTCGGAGGCGCGCTGCCCGCGGATGCTCACCACCATGCCGGTGCTGCCGGCGGACGAGGGCGCTTCGATCCTCAGGCTCGGCACGATCCGCTGCAGGTCGAGGGCTTGCCGGATGCCCTGCCGTTGCAGCTCCGGCCCCTGGACCGCGCTCAACGCCACCGGAACGTGCTGGAGACTCTCGGCCTTTTTCCGAGCGGTGACGACCACTTCCTCGATCGTGGCGCCTTGAGGAGCTTGGGCATAGGCGCGGTCGTGCGCCGCTGCGACGGCGACCACGCCGCAAAGCAGCAGGCTTTGAAGTCTCATCGTTCCCTCCCTGGCCACCCCACGCTTGAGCAATGCGGGCGGCGTTTGACGGCGAAATATAGGTACTAATTGTCGCTTGCCGTCCACCGAATTTTGCGAAGAATGGGCAGGACGGTCACTTGGAAGCACGCCACGCGTCGGGATATTGCGCCATATTACCGATCAAGCCGATTGCGCCGGCCGCCGCAGCCGAGCCAGCGAAACAGGGAGAACTGTGTGAGCATGAGGGAAACGAGCGCCCTGGACGCCACAACGACGGCCGCGACGGCGCAGTCGCCGCAGGTGCGCGTCGAGCGCCGCGGCGATGGAGACCCGGCCCTCGTCTTCGTGCATGGGGCCAGTTGCGATCTACATGATTGGGACAACCAGACGGCCGCGCTGAGCGACCGGTTCCGCACCGTCGCGCTGGACCTCCCCGGGCATGGCCTCACGCCCGCGACGCCGGATCTCGGCGTGGGCGCGCTCGGATCGATGGTCGCCGCGATCGCACGCCAGGAGACGCGGCCGTGCGTCCTGATCGGCCACAGCGCCGGTTGCCGGGTCATCCTGGAAGCCGCTCTTCAGTCGGACGAGACCATCGGCCTGGTGTTCGTCGACGGCAGCCTGCTCATCGGGCCGGACGCAGAGTCCGCCGAAGCCAGCCTGCTGGCCAAACTCGATGGCCTCGGGTTCGAGGGCTACATGGAGGCCATGTTCGGCTCGATGTTCGTGAGGGGATGCGATCCGGACGTCCGGGCCGCGATACTCAAGCGGGCGCGAAGCTGGGACCCCGCGGCGGCGCGCACGTTCCTGACGAGCACGGTCCGTTGGGACCTGCTGCATGCGCGCACAGCCCTGAGCCGCCTGCGGGTCCCCTGCCTCGCCATTCAGAGCACCTACCTCGACCATCACCTGGAGCGGCGAAGCCTGGAACCCGGCGTGATCACGCCCTGGATGGAGGCGCTTGCAGAACTGACGCCGCAGACCCGGGTCGAGATCATGACAGGCGCGGGCCACTTCGTGCAGATCGACCGCGCGGACCTGGTCAACAGGCTGATCGCGGACTTCGCCAAGGCGGCGCTGGTCTCCGGTCTCAGCCCAGGACGATGACCCCCTCTTCGGCCAGAGCCGCGATATCTGCGTCGCCGTAGCCGAACTCCCGCAGGACGCGCTGGGTGTCCTGCCCGACGAGGCCGGCGTCGCCCGTGACCGTCCCCGAGCGGGAGAAGCGCACCAGGGCCTTCAGCCGCTGGACCTCCTCGAGGATGGGGTGCTGGCCCGTCGTCACGAGGTCCTGCACGTCGCCGACGCTTCCCGGATCCATGTAGTTGGCCTCTACGGGCGCGGGCGCCGCCATGACGCAGGCGACGTCGGCAGCGCGCAGGTCGTGCTCCCAGGCCTGCGCCGCACGCGTGCGGAAGATCGCCTGCAGAGCCTGGGCGAGCGCCTCGTCATTGGCCTCGCGCGCGCTCCGGGTGGCGAACCGCGCGTCGGCGTCCAGGGCCTCGCCTCCCGGCAGCGCGCGAGCCAGCCGCGCCCATTCCCGCTCTTTGGGCGCGGCGAGAAACACCCAGTCCTCTCCCTCGGCCTGATACAGTCGGTAGAGGGACGAGAAGCCGTGGCACATGGCGTCGGCCGTGGGGACCGGCGGCTTGCCTTCGTAGTCGACCGTCACCTCCGAGAGGCAATGCGTCGTGGAGGAGACCATCGAGGTCAGCATCCTGTGCGCGCCGGCGCCGCGCTGTCGTGCGACGAGGCCCAGCATCAGGGCCGACGCCGCCGAGACGGCCGAGATCGCGTCCGCGTTGCCGACGCCGGACACCCCCGCCGCCAGCCGCAACGCGGCCGCCTTGACCTGATCGAGGGACAGGTCCGCGTCGGCGGGAAGCGACCCGCCGACGTTGCGGAACGCCAGGCCCGCCGCGGCGCCGATGGTCGGCGCGAACGCTGGCCGATGCCCATAGGGCCCGCCCTCGCCGTAGCCGGGCGCGGAGAGATAGATGAGATTCGGGTAGCGCGCCTGCAGGCTCTCCGCGTCGAACCCTTGCCGTCTGGCGACGCCGGCGCGGAACCCCTGCAGCACGATGTCGGTCTTGGCCAGGATCCGGTGGGCGATCACCCTGCCCTTCGACGTGTTCAGATCGACCGCAACGCAGTCCTTGCCCTGCAGCGCCTTCAGGCCCGCCGACTCCGGGAAAGGCAGCATGTTGCGATGCGGGTCGCCGTCCGGCTGCTCGAGCTTGATGACGCGGGCGCCCAGCTCGGCCAACAGGGTCGAGGCGTAGGGCGCGGCGTAATAGGTGGCGAGCTCCACCACGGTGACTCCGTCGAGCGGCGGCCTGGCCCCCCGGTCGGCCCGGCGCGCGGCGGGAGCCGGCCTGGCCGCCTTGGCCTCGGCCCGGATCACGGCGTCGTACTGGCCCAGGGCGGGGGCGGGCCTGTCGAGCGGCGCGGGCGCCCGGTCCAGCCGCACCAGGGCTCCCGGCTCCCGCAGCGGCCCGACCGCCGGGTCGACCCGCTCGCTGACCATGCGGTTGTAGATCATCTGCGGATGGTCGAGCGCCTCGCCGTGCCGGCGGAACTCCTCGGCCCAGACGTTCGGATCGCGGTCGAACTCAGCCATCCACTCGGCATGGGTCTTCGAGCGGACGACGTTGAGCAGGATCTCCCAATATTCCCGCCGCTGGTCTTCGCCTTCGAAGTCCGGAAGCGATTTCCACTTGGGGTCTTCGAACATCCACGCCAGGCCGAACATGTTCATCATCGCCACGAACAGGCGCTGGGTGGTCTGCGAGAACTGCAGCCACCTGCCGTCCTTGGTCATCGCCACGAGCAGGCGGTACGAGAGGCCGCCGGTGGGAATCCCGTTCTGCACGCGCGGCTTGCGGACGTAGGCGTCGGCGAATTTCTGGGCCACGACGCGGGAGAACCAGTTGCCCGTATCGTGGATGCTCATGCCCTGGGCGAGCGAGGTCTCCACCTTCTGCCCAAGGCCGGTGATCTCGCGGTCGTAGAGGGCGGCCAGGACACCCTGAACCGCCAATTGGCTCGTCGGGTAGGAACCGTAGGGCGCCGAGCTGAAGCAGGGCCCCGGCCGATCGGCCAGGCCGGCCAGCGCCCAGTAGACCCCGAGCTTGGCCAGAACGACGCCTTCGTAGCCTTGCAGTCCCGCATAGGGGCCTCGGCTGCCGAAGCCGGTGATCGAGGCGTGCACCAGCCCCGGATTGCCGGCGCCCAGCTGCCCATAGCCCAACCCCAGCCGCTCGGCGACGCCCGGCCGGAAGGTCTCGATCACGACATCGGCCGCGCCGGCGAGCGCCTGCGCCGTCGCCCGGTCTTCGGCATCCTTGAGGTCGAGCTGGATCGAACGCTTGCCGCGCCCCAGGAACGGCCAGTTCGCCTGCCGCCGCAGGGAACCGCCTCCTGGCGGCTCCACATGCGTCACGTCCGCGCCGTAGTCGGCCAGGAACTGGCTCGCCTGCGCGCCTGTCAGGACGTTCGAAAAATCGACGACGCGGACGCCTTCGAGCGGGATCTTCCAGGCCGCCGCCGCTTTCATGGTCCTACCCCTCGCAACCTTGTCAATGTCATACCTTTTTGACAGCGGCAGCGCCTCTGGATAATGATAGATTCATCGCTTTAAGCTGGTGCGCTTCCGTCTGAAGGATGAAAATAGATTGATATTGTCAAGGCGTGCGTCGCAGTAACACGCCACGGCACGCTGGGAGGCAGAATGAAAAGGCGACGGGTGATTGCGTGGGGCACGGGCGGCCTGGGCGAGTCCGGGCTGAAGATGATCCTCCAGCATCCGGACCTGGAGCTGGTGGGAGCCTTCACCCATTCGCCGGGCAAGGTCGGTCGCGACGCCGCCGAGTTCTGCGGCCTTTCCGACCGGACCGGTGTGCTCGCCAGCAACGACAGGCACGCCCTGCTCGCCTTGAAGGCCGACTGCGTAGCCTACTTCGCCAACAGCGCGAACCGGGAGCGGGGAATCCTGGAGGACGTACTTCCGTTTCTGGAGAGCGGAACCAACGTCAGCACCATCTCGCACTTCGACCTGCAGTCCCCGAAGCACGGCCGGCCCGAGCATGTGCGACCGATCGCGGAGGCTTGCCGCAAGGGCGGCGCCTCGATCTACCTGACTGGAGACGACCCGGGCTGGGCCTTCGGGCACGTGCTGTTCTCGCTCCTGTCGGTGACCGGGCGGATCGACCGGATCGACGTCGGCGCCCTGACCTGCGTGCGCAACTATAGCGGCCTTGATTCGCTGCAGATGTACGGATTCAACGAGGACCTCGACTACAAGCCGCCGATGTTCACCTCGGACGTCGGCAGCGTCTGGCACTTGGACACCTTGCGCGCGATCGGCGATTTCCTCGGCGTCGAGATCGAGGGCTTCCAGCAGGAATGGCTGACCGCCGCCGTGGACTTCGACTACGAAACCACGGCCTACGGCACGGCCAAGGCCGGCAAGACGGCGGCGACCTATTGGCGCGTGACGGCGATCGTGGCCGGCAAGCCGTTCATCGGCTACCACAAGATCCTGCGCTTGCACGAAGATGCGGCGCCCGACTGGCCGAGATCGGCCAAGGCGACGGGCCGCGAGAACTGCAAGATCATCCGCATCGCCGGCGATCCGGGCGCCGACATCGAGATCACCCGTAACAGCGAGGTTGGGCGGGGCATGAGCACGACGCCGACCTCAGCGGTGTCGGCCATCCCCTGGGTGTGCGACGCGCGGCCGGGGATCCTGACGCAGGCGGACGTGCCGCTGTTCCCGGCGCGCAACCTCTCGGTCCCAAGCCGCCTGTAGCGTTCGCGCGGGCTCAGACCGGGTAAAGAACCTCGGTGCGCCAGCTTCCCTTCGATTCCCGGTGCAGCTCGAGATAGAGACCGGCGAGATGCTCGCCCACCGTCTCGCTGATGTGGGCGTGCACGACCAGCTGGGCGACATGGATATCTCCGAGGGCCGGATCCTTGGCCAGACACTGGGCCAGGGCGTTGAGCGCGAACTTGCCGACGCTCAGGGACGTGTAGGCCGGCTGCGGCGCGTGGATGAGCCCGCCGCTGGTGAACAGGACTGTCCCCCGCCCACGCGCGACCATCGGCGGCAGGACCGCCCGGGCCGCGGCCATGGCGGCGCCGGCGTTGACGAGCAGGTCATGCGCAATCGCCTCGAGCGGCATGTCGACGAGCGCGCCACCCTTTACGACCGCAGCGTTGTACAGCAGGACGTCGGGCGCGCCGCGTCGCTCCAGAATCGCTCGCACCGCACGGTCGACGGACGCCAAGTCCGTCGCCTCGGCGACCTCCACCTCGACGGACACGGCGGCGGCCCGCAGTTCCAAGGCCTGCGCCTGCAGCTTCTCGGGGTCACGGCCGACAAGCGCGACATGGAAGCCGGCCGATCCGAACCGCCGGGCCGCCGCCCGGCCGAGATTGCCGCCGGCGCCAACCAGGATGAGCGTTTCCGACACCTCGCGATCCTCCCCACCGGTCGGCGGCGTGAGCGTGTCTTCGGGAAGCGATGGCGCGGGCGGCATGCCTCAGGCCTCCTCGGTCACGGCGGCCTGTCGGCGCCGGTCATAGGAGTCACGGATCGGCTCGAACGGCGCCGTGCCGTGCCAGCGTCGCAGCCAGTTGCCGCCGTCCAGCGCAATGACGTGTCCGGTGAGGTAGTTCGCATACTCCGAACACAGGAAGGTCGCGAGCCAGCCGAGCTCGCGTGCGTGGCCAACCCGACCGCCGGGGATGGTGCGGATGCGGTTCGCGATCTGTTCATCGAGGTTGGCGGCGCTGGCGCCCGCGTCGACGCTGTGGCTGCTCCGATCCCGCTCGGGGAAGAAGCCCGGCGCCAACGTATTGATGCGGATGTTGTCGGGCGCCCATTCCACGGCCAGGGACCAGGTGAGGTTGTTCACCCCCGCCTTGGCGGCGGCCGAATGCGACGTGGACGGCCCGCCTGTCGCGGCGTAGGGGGCGCCGACGTTGAGAACCGCCCCTCCCCTCCCCGCCGCCAGACGGCGAACACCGAACTCACGCGTGCAATAGTACGTACCGTTCAACACGATATCGACGACCGTCTTCCACGCGTTCGGGCTCATCCGGTCGGCTGGCGCCTCGAAGTTCCCGGCCGCGTTGTTGATCAGCACGTCCACCGGCCCCAAGCCGGCCTCCACGGCGTCGAAGCAGGCGGCGACGGACCCCGGGTCGCGAACGTCCATCGTCGCGCCCATGGCCGCGCCGCCGATCTCCTCGATGGCGTCCACGCCGCCCTGGAAGTTCTTCCGGCTGACGATCGCCACCTTGGCGCCCAGGCGGGCGAACTCCAGCGCGATCGCCTTGCCGAGGCCGGTGCCGCCGCCGGTGACCATCACGACCCTGCCGCGGTACGTGTTCGACGGGAGCAGATGACTGCCCAGCGGAGGGGGCGGCGAACGCGGCATAAGATCTATCCTCCCTGGCGGATCAGCGCTGTCCTTGGGCGCGCGCCTAGGCCGCCTGCCGGCGGCGCCGGCCTCGTCCTGAAGGGGCCTTGGGCTCCTCGACATAGGTCAAGGCCTGCGCCCCCTCGTGGGGGTCGAGCCAACTTTCGATCATTCGCCAGCCTTCGGCGTTCAGCGCGGCGGTGACTTCAGGCTCGCGGTTGAGAATCGCCTCGCCGACCCGCCATTGCCGGGCCTCCATCCGCTCAATCCGATCGGGAGCATTGGTGAATACGGATGACGGCAGTTGCGCCCCGAAAAAATATACAATTCTGAGAAACAATTCGAGGAACGGATTATCAGCCAATTCAAGTATGCAGTTTCGTATCTTCTCGCCCCGGCGCAAATATTCGCCAACCGACATATCCCGGTGATATGAGCCCTTCAGCTCATCGATCGTCTTTCTCAGTTTCTCCCGCTTTTCCTCGTCGTCCGACATGGCGGCCAGCCGATAGACCTCGACGTTGAGCACGCGGCTCGCAACGCTCAGGTGCTTCAAGGTGGCGCGCCTCAGGCTCAGATAGAGGGTGGAGGCTCGCGCCAGCCCCTCCACATCGGGCCGCCGGGACACATAGCCGCCCTTCGCGCCCCGCTGAACGGTGATGAGTTGCTCCTGTTCCAGGATGCGCGCCGCTTGCCGAAGGGTCGCGCGCCCGACCTTGAAACGATCGGCGATCTCGGTCTCCGTCCCCAGGCTCACGCCGGACGGTTGCGAGAGAATTTCTTCGCGCAAACGCCTGAGAAGCGAGCCGCTCATCAAAGGGCGCGTATCCGCGGTGTCGTTCAAGGCCATCTCCCTTTGGCGCCGCCGCCAGCATGCTCCCTAGCATCCGAGCTGAGGCGTTGGAACCGCAAAATAGCACCTACTAATGCTCAGACGCGCACCTGACCCGCCGCCGCCGGGTCCCCCATTACCCTCTGCAAAGGGAGAATGCATCCGCCCGCCTTGGCAATCTCGGTCCGACGCGCTTCGCAAAATATATACATATTGTCAGGACCCGGTTTGCGCGTCATAGTGCTGGCCGAAGCTGCTCGCGCGCCCGAAACGCCCCGGCGGCCAGTGGTCCTCGAAAGACGCCGGCTGGGTCGCCGGGGCCTGCGCAGCATGGCCTTAGACGCCAGGGTTCGAATTCAGGAGAACGCGATGACGTTCGTATTCAGCGCCGACGCCCACGTGATGGAGCCGAAGGACATCTTCGAGAAGGGCTTGCCGGAGTCGCTCAAGAAGTACGGCATTCGCAGCGAACGGCAGGGCGACCACATCTGCACCCTGGCCGGCGAGAAGGTCCTGCACAGGACCCGCATCATCAAACGCGACAACGCGCCTCCGCCCAACGAGGAGAGCCGGGGCGTCGCCCTGGGCAAGGGCGAGGACGTCGTGCGGCTGCACGCGGTCGCCAAAGGACAGATCGACATTGCAGGACGGCTGGAGGACATGGCTCTCGACGGCGTCGACGCCGAGATCCCCTTCCCCTCGACCTCCCTCTACACCTACGGCATCGAGCATGAGGAGACCGAACTCGCCACGGCCCAGATCTACAACGACTGGAACAACCAGCACTTCACCGGCCATCTCGACAAGTTCGTGCGCTGCGGCGTGCTGCCGGTCCGCAACATCACCAACACCCTCGCCGAGATGAAGCGGCTGGCGAAACTGGGCTTCACCGCCGCCATGCTGCCCTGTGTGACCGCCCCGGGCATGCCCCGATACAACGACGAGTCCTGGGATCCGGTCTTCGAGCTGGGCGGTGAACTCGGCCTGGTCTTCGTGATGCACACCGGCACCGGGCTCGAGACCGTGCAGCCCGAGCGGCGCGCCGGCGGCGCCGTCATCAATTACACAAACCAGGCCTGCGACGCCTGGAACGCCGTCCAGTATCTCGTGGCCGGCGGCGTGCTCGACCGCCACCCGAAAGCTCAGGTCGCCTTCATCGAGAGCGGCGCGAGCTGGCTGGCGGGGCTGGTCGAGCGGATGGACGAGATCTATGTCGCCCATTCCGCCTACGTGCGCCCCAAGCTCTCCCTGATGCCCTCCGAGATTGTCACCCGGCAGGTCTCCGTCGGCTTCCAGAGCGACCGGGCCTGCATCATGTCCCGGTCGGTGACTGGGGTGAGGCCGCTGATGTGGGGCTCGGACTACCCGCACGCCGAAGGCACCTTCCCACGGTCAAAGGAGGTCATCGCGCGCCTCTTCGACGGCATCGAGATCAGCGAACAGGACAGGGCCGACATTCTCGGCGGCAATGCTGCGCGGCTGTTCCGCCTGCCGCGCCCGGAGTTCCAGGCCGCCGCCTGAGGCGGCGGCAGGCCGGACCCTGCCAGCCCAAACCGAAAGAGCGGACGCCGCCAGTCCGCCAAAGCCAAGGAAACGCCCAGATGCGCCTCGACCTGGTGCTCCCGAACGACGGACCGTTCATGATGCCGGCCATGCAGTCCGGGCCGCATTTCGAGGCGATCGGCTGGGACGGACTGTGGCTCACCGACCACGTCGTCGGGGTCGAGGCGTTCGCTGCGAAGCACGGCGCCCACTGGCTCGACATCCTGGTGTCGGCCGGTCACCTGGCGGCCAAGACGAGCCGCGTGCGTATCGGCACGGGCGTCCTCGTGCTCCCCTATCGCGACCCGGTGATCACGGCCCGGATGGTCGCGAGCCTCGACCTGCTGTCGGGCGGACGCATCGACCTGGGCGTGGGGACCGGCTGGGCGCGGCGGGAGTTCATCGCCGTGGGTCGCGGCGAGATCTTCGACCGGCGCGGCGCGTGCTCCGACGAAGCGCTCGACGTGATGCTGACCTGCTGGAAGGGCGGCTCGATCTCCTTCCGCGGCGAGTTCTTCAACTTCAGCAAGATCAACTTCGAGGGGACGCCGGCGCAGGGCGACCGCGTGCCGATCTGGATCGGCGCGCGCGGCCTCGCCCGCGCGCCGATCCGGCGGGCCGCCAAATATGCCGACTACTGGCATCCTACGGGCCTTACGCCCGAGGAGATCCGGACCGGCGGCGACATGATCGACGATCTCGCGGGCCGCCACGTAAAGCGCACCCTGCGCGTGCGCCTGGATGGCGATCCCAGCGAGATGACGGACCTGCTCTGGCGCTACAAGGAAGCCGGCTGCGTGATGGTGGCGTGCGCCTTCGACAAGCCGCGGACGTTCTCCGAATTCGATAGGGCCGCCACCGCCCTCTACGAGAAGGCCAAGGCCCTGCAGGACGAGAGCGCTGCGCCGCCTCGACGCGTAGGCACATGAGCAATCTTCGGGAAGAGTCGGTTCTTTCGGTCCGGCATTGGACAGAGGACCTGTTCAGCTTCACGACCACGCGGAGCGAGGCGCTCCGGTTCCGGAGCGGGCAGTTCATCATGATCGGGCTGCCCGTCGACGGGCGCCCCCTGCTGCGCGCCTACAGCATCGCCAGCGCCCATTACGACGAGCATCTGGAGTTCTTCAGCATCAAGGCCCCGTCCGGCCCGCTCACCTCGCGGCTGCGCGACCTGCGCGAGGGCGACAATGTCCTGGTCGGAGCGAAGCCCACAGGAACCCTGCTGCTGGAGAACCTCACGCCCGGGCGAAACCTCTATCTGGTCGCGACCGGGACCGGCCTCGCCCCGTTCCTCAGCCTGATCAAGGACCCGGAAGTCTACGACCGCTTCCAGAAGGTGATCCTCGTGCATGGCTGCCGCAGGGTCGCGGAGCTTGCCTACCAGCAGGCGATCACACGGGACCTTCCGGCCCACGAACTCCTCGGCGACCAGATCCGTGAGCAGTTGCTCTACTATCCGACGGTGACGCGCGAGCCGTACCGCAACCGCGGTCGCATCACCGAGCTGCTGCAGGAGGGGCGCCTTTACGACGACCTCGGCCTGCCCAAAGCGACTCCCGACGCGGACAGGTTCATGGTCTGCGGCGGCCCCGGGATGCTCGCGGACATGATGGCCCAGCTGACCGGCGACGGTTTTTGCGAGGGCAGCGTCGCCCGCCCGGGCGACTTCGTGGTCGAGCGGGCGTTCGTCGGCGAGGGAATCTAGGCGACGCCCATGTTCGAGAAGCACTTCTCACCGCCCCCGGCCAGAGCAAGATGGACGCGGGAAAGACGATGAACGCAATCACGGCTCCGACCTTCTGTCGCAATTGCAGCGCCTTCTGCCCGGTGGTCGTGACGATCGAGGACGGCCGTGCGGTCAAGGTGATCGGCGATCCCGACTCCGATGTCTACGAGGGCTATCTGTGCCCCAAGGGCCGGATCATGCCCGAGCAGCACTACGACCCGAGCCGCCTGCTCGGCGGCCTGAAGCGAAATCCGGACGGGACCTTCGCCCAGATCCCTTCCGAGCAGGCCCGCGGCGAGATCGTGGCGAAACTCAAGGCGATCATCGAGGCGCACGGCCCGTCGGCGATCGCCGCGTACACCGGCGTGGGCACCCTGCCCAGCATGTACGGCCCGGGCATGGCGTCGGCGCTGCTTCGCGCCCTGGGCTCGCCGATGAACTTCTGGGCCGCCACCATCGACAAGCCGGCCGAGAAGGTCTCGGTGGCGCTGCACGGCAATTGGCACGCAGGGCCCCATCGTTTCGAGTCCTCCGACGCCTGGATCATCGTCGGCGCCAATCCCGTTATCGCCAAGTCGAACGGCGCCCCGTCGAACAATCCGGGGGTGCGGCTGAAAAAGGCCCAGCAGCGCGGCATGAAGATCGTGGTGATCGATCCGCGCAGGACCGAGACCAGCAAGCGCGCGCATGTCCACCTGCAGTCCATCCCGGGCGAGGACCCCGCCATCCTGGCCTGCATCGCCCACGTCATCATCGCCGAAGAACTGGTCGACCGCGACTTTCTGGACAGGAACGCCGATGGCTTCGAGGCGCTGCGCGCCGCCGTCGCCCCCTTCACCCCGGACTACGTCGCCGATCGCGCCGGGGTGGCCGCCAGCGATCTCATCGAGGCCGCGCGAACGTTCGGCCGGGCTAAGCGCGGCTCGGTCGTCTGCTCGACGGGCCCCAGCTTCTCAACCCGGAGCAACCTCAGCTTCTACCTCGCGCTCTGCCTCAACACGCTCTGCGGCCGCTGGGCGCGCGAGGGGGAGATCGCCCCCTATCCGAACGTGCTCCTGCCCGGCTATCGGCCGCGGGCCCAGGCGCTTGCGCCCTATCCCGTGTTCGGCGCCAGGCGGCTCGCCAACGGGATGCGCGAGAACGCGAGCGGCATGCCGTCGGCCGGCCTGGCGGATCAGATCCTGACCGACGGGCCGGATCAGGTTCGGGCGATGTTCTGCATCGGCGGCAACCCGATGCGGGCGTGGCCGGACAGCCGCCGCACCGAGGCCGCGCTGCGCAAGCTCGATCTGCTGGTGGCTCTGGACGTCACCGAGACCCCGACCACGCGGCTCGCCGACTATGTGATCGCCGCGCCGCAGGCGCTGGAAATCCCGAGCACGACCCAGCTCATCGAGATGGGAAAGTACGCCGGCTCCGGGCGCGGGTGGCACTCGGCCTGGGCCCAGTACACGCCGGCCCTGGTCGCGCCGCCCGAAGGGTCCGACGTGGTCAGCGAGCACGCCTTCTTCTTCCAGGTCGCCCAGGACCTCGGGCTGCAGCTCGAGTGGATCAACGCGTTCGGCTTCGGCCCTCACGCCGAATCGCCCACCGAGAAAATCCCGCTCGACATGAGCCGCGTCCCCAGCCTGGACGAGATGATCGCGCTCTCCACCCGCAACGCGCACGTACCGCTGGACGTGGTGAAGTCCTTTCCGCACGGGCGGCGCTTCGACCTGCCGGTTCGCGTCGAGGCGCCCGATCCCGAGCGGAACGACCGGCTGCAGTTGGGCGATCCGATGATGATGGCCGAGCTTGCGGAAATCCGCGCGGAGGACCATCGCGGCCGCCGGAAAGTGCGCGAATTTCCCTTCTACGTCGTCTCGCGCCGCACCAATATCTACAACAACTCGATCCTGTCCGGCCTGCCGTCCAACGTCGCGCGGATGCAGTACAACCCCGCGCACATGCATCCGAGCGACCTGGCGCGCCTGGGTCTCACCAACGGCGACGTGGTTCGGCTGCGCGCCCGGCGGAACTCGGTGCTTGCGGTCGCCGAGGCGGACGAGACTCTGCGCCCGGGCGTCATCGCCTTGAGCCATGGCTTCGGGCCGACGCGTCCCGATCAAGCCGAGGACGCGCGCGACGGCGGCGCGAACGTCAATATCCTGATCGACCTCGACGAGCCGGATCCCGTCTCAGGCATCCCGCGCATGAGCGCCATCCCGGTGGCTGTCGAGCGGGCCTAAGCACGTCGGCCTGGCTGCGCCCGCAGAGAAGAACAAGACGGCCAGCCGGCAAATAGGGAGTGGACGTGGTGACGACAGAGGTCTCGACCGCAGGCAAGGCGGCCCTCGGAAAGGGTGCGGAGGAATGGCGGCGACATTGGCCGCTGATCCTGACGACCCTCGTGGGCTCCACCTTCACCGGCCAGCACGTCTATTCGACCGGCGTGATCATGAAGCCGCTCAACGAAGCGTTCGGCTGGTCGCGCGGCGAGATCTCGCTGACCGTCACCATGGCTGGCCTCGCCACCGTCTTCTTCGCGACCTTTGTTGGCATGTTGACGCAACGCTACGGCGCCCGGCGCGTGGCGATCGTGGCCGTTCCCCTGACGTCGCTCTGTTTCTCCGCCATCGCCCTGACCGGGCCCGCGCTCTGGACCTACTACGCAGCCTTCGCGATCTACGCGATCATCCAGGTGGCGATAGGCCCGGTGCTCTGGGCCTCGGCGGTGACGAGCACGTTCAAGGTCTCGCGCGGCCTGGCCCTCGGCGTCGGCCTTTCCGGGACCGGCTTCTCGTCCATCATCTATCCGCAGGCGGCCCTATGGCTCACGGAGCGCTTCGGCTGGCAGGGGGTCTTCTGGGGCTTGGCGCTCACCGCCTTCCTCCTGCTGATGCCCCTCGTCCTTTTCGCCTTCAGGCCGCTTCACGACGGGGAAGCGAGGACGGCGGCGACTCCGGCCCGGCCGGCCGCCGGCCTGACCTTCCGCGAGGCGATCCGGACCAGCCTCTTCTGGCGCGTGATCCTGGTGCTCACCACGGCTGCGGCGACGATCTCGACGATCAAGGTCCACCTCGTGCCTCTGCTCACGGACAAGGGCGTCTCGGCGCCGGTGGCGGCGTCGATCATCGGCGTGCTCGGACTCTCGACCTTGGCCGGGCGCTGGATAGGAGGATTCCTGCTTGATCGCCTTCCGGCGCGCTGGGTCGCCATTCCGTTCTTCGTGCTGCCGGCCGGCGGCTGCCTGTTGTTCGCGAACTTCGGCGGCGGCGTCGAGCACGCGGTGCTGGCCGCGGCGTTGATCGGCGTCTCCTATGGCGTCGAAGGCGATATGCTGCCCTTCCTGGTCTCGCGCTACTTCGGGCAGCGGGAATACTCCAAGATCTTTGGGCTGAGCATGAGCTTCTTCGGCCTCGGCTACGCCGTGGCGCCGCCGGCGGCAGGCTTTCTGTTCGACAGGATCGGCTCCTATGGAACCTTCCTTACGGTCCTCGCCGGTCTGTTGATCGTTGCAGCCATCGTGGCCTCGACGTTCGGAAGCTATCCGGACGAAGGCGAAGATGGCCCCGGCCGGCCCTAGCCAGTTTGTCGCGCAAGAGACCCGTGGGGTCTCGCGTCATGCACCCCGACGTCGTCGGGTCGAAACCTCGGCCGGATGTCAGTCACCTATGTCGGCGTCTCTTCATCTCCTCAATCGCCGCCCTCAAGTCTCGATGTCTTGCTTTCTCTTCTTGACCATTTACTGGCGTCGATCCATGACAAACGCGCTCCTGTAACCACAAGCGTGGAACATCCGTCTGGTAACGAAGAACGCGAACGATCTGTTCGAGCAAAAATGAACCTGATTGATAGCTTGCCTCAAGGTGACGGCGCGGCCGCCGAGGAAATATGGCGCGTGTACCTAGACGAATTCACAGCGAAGGTGCTTGCGCGAGACTCTGCTCCCGGACGTCCTGCTGGCGGGATTGGCGAACCGGCCGTGGACCGAAAGACGCTGAACTGTATGACCTAGAGGTATTTCCTTGGAAAACGCGCAACCCACCCGCCTCTCCCTGCACCAGATCGTTGTGCGCGATCTGCCGCCCATAGAGGTGGTGCGCTTGGCCGCCGAGTTGGAATGCAGCCATGTCTGCCTGTTCACCCAGCCGGTCAAAAGCACTGTGGCATATCCGGACGTCGCCGATCAGGACGTCGCAGGCCTGCGAAGCGCCATGGACGGACTTGGAATCGCCTTGCTTGGTGCAACGTCCTTCCCGATGACCCCTTCCATCGACATCGGCAGTTACGCGGCCGGCCTCGAGCGTGCGGCGCGATTGGGTGGGACGATCGCAAGCGTCCGTATCGTGGATGACGACAGGGCGCGGGCGGGCGACAACTTCGCCAGGTTCGCAGAGCTGGCGCACAGTCATGGGATCGAGCCCTGCATCGAGTTCATGGGCTACCGCGCGACGGATGCGCTCGACCGGACCCTGGATGTGATCCGAGCGGCCGGTGCAGGAAAGCTTTCGCTGGATGCCTTGCACATCGTTCGAACCGGTACGTCGATCGACCGATTGCGAGCTCTGAAGCCTGACCTCATCGGCTATGTGCAGATCTGCGATGGACCTCTGGAGGCCACCGAAGACCTCTACGCGCGCGAGGGCGGGCTGGACCGGGCGCCGCCGGGCGAGGGCGAATTTCCACTCCAGGAGTTGATAGCCATTGCGGCTGGACGACCCCTCTCCCTCGAGGTTCCACAAGAGGGTCTCCTGCAGGCCGGTGTCAGCGCCCGCGACAGGGCGCGCCGAGCCGTCGAGGGCGCCCGGCGCGTCATTGATCGGCTGCAAGGCGACAGCCGGTCGCAAGGTCTGCGCAGGCCCGCGCCGTAGCCGCGACAGGGCGGCCCCTGGGTCCTGGGGAGTTCATCCCACCCGGTCCAGCTCGTCGCGGAGGAGCCGTTCCGCTCGGCGAGCCACGCAGGCCCGTAGTATTGGAATTCAGGCGATCGTCGGATGGGGCCCGCACGGGCGCCGCTAGTGGGAGACTGCAGGATGGCGACACCGATCACCCGCGATCTGGGTCGCTTCCTCGCCGGCGTCCAGTTTCGCGATCTGCCGTCCGAAGCTGTCGGCGTCGCCAGGCTGGGGATTGTCGACAGCGTCGCCGTGATGATTGCGGGCCGAGTCGACCCCGCGCCGCAACTGTTGCTGGCGGCGATCGAGCCGGGCGGCGGAGAGGCGACCGTGCTGTTCACGCCGCGCCGGGCCGCGCCCGCGGCGGCCGCCTTGATCAACGGCACGGCCGCCCACGCCTTCGACTATGACGACGTGGCGATGCGTGGCCACCCGAGCTGCGTCATCGCGCCTGCGATCCTGGCCGAGGCCGAGCTTCTCGAGGCGTCCGGCGAACGGATACTCGCGGCCTATGTGGCCGCCTATGAGGTCTGGGCGGAACTGGTGCTTCGCGACCCCGATCCGCAACACCTGCGAGGCTGGCACCTGACCGGCTGGATCGGCGCCATCGCCGCCGCCGCCGCCTGCGCAGTGCTCCGGGGACTTCCCGCCGACCCGGCGGCCATGGCGTTGGCGATCGCGGCCTCCCAAAGCTCCGGATTGATGGCCAATAGTGGGACCATGACAAAGCCGCTCCATGCCGGATGGGCCGCCCATTCGGGCGTCATCGCGGCCCGGCTCGCGGCGCGCGGGTTCACCGCCTCGCCGGACGCCCTGGAGCAGGCCTCGGGATGGCTGCGCGTCGTTTCATCGGGCGGCCGGGTCGATCTGGAGGCGCCGGTCGCCGCCGGCCGGCCGTGGCGGATCGCAAAGCTGGGGATCGCGATCCGGCGCCACCCGGTCTGCTATGTGGGCCATCGGCTGGTGGACGGGGCCCTGGCGATCGCCGAACGCACGAACCTCAAGGCGGCCGACATCGCCGAGGTCCGCGCCTCGTTGTCGGGTCAGGCGGCGGACATATTGCGCTTTCATCGCCCGACCAACGGCGCCCAGGCCAAGTTCAGCGCCGAGTTCGGGCTCGCCGTGGCGTTGCTCCACGGCCGCATCACGCCCTCCGACCTCGAGGACGGGGCTGTCCAGAGCGCGACGGTTCAGTCCCTCATGGCGCGCGTCGTGGTGGAGGCCCGGGATGGGAAGGCTCTCGACGCCGAACCCATGTTCGATCGCGTCACGATCACCACCCGGGATGGAACCGAGCTGCACAGCGGCCCGGTGACAGCCATTGTCGGATCGCCCGAGCGGCCGCTCGACGCCGAGCAGCTGGGCGCCAAATTCGCCGCCTGCATCACTTACGGGACCCAAGGCGGGGCCACGCCCGCCTTCATCGGCGACCTGATGAACAGGCTGAACACCCTCGAACAGCTTGCAAATGCGCGCGAGCTTCGCGCGTTCGCCTGTTGACGGCGGCCAGGACAGGAACATCGCACCGGAGCCCCCCTCGTCCGGCCTTGGCCAGCAACACGAGGTGGGCCCCGGGCAGATCGCCGGCGGTTCAGCCGAACAGCTTTGCAGCGGTCTTGGCGATCAGTTCGCCCTGGTGGCGGGCGCCCTGCAGTTCGATCTCGCTCGGTTGGCGGCTTCCGTCCGAGCCCGCGATGGTCGTAGCCCCGTAGGGTGCGCCGCCGACGATCTCGTCCAGGGTCATCTGACCGGCATGGCTGTACGGCAGGCCCACGATCACGAAGCCGAAGTGCAGCAGGTTGGCGATGATCGAGAACAGGGTGGTTTCGTTGCCGCCGTGCTGGGTCGCCGAGGACGTGAACGCCCCGCCAACCTTGCCGTTCAGGACGCCGCTCGCCCAGAGACCGCCGGCCTGGTCGAGGAAGCCGGCCATCTGCGAGGCCATGCGCCCGAACCGGGTGCCGACGCCGACAACGATGGCGTCATACTCGGCCAGGTCTTCGACCTTGGCGATCGGGGCGGCCTGGTCGAGCTTGAAGTGCGACGCCTTGGCGACGGCTTCCGGAACCAGTTCCGGCACGCGCTTGACGTCCACCTGCGCGCCTGCGGCGCGGGCGCCCTCGGCGACGGCCTGAGCCATCTGCTCGATGTGCCCGTAGGCGGAATAGTAGAGGACGAGAACCTTCGGCATGGGAGCTTCCTTGAAGGGGGTTGAAACCTTGGCGACGGCGGATCAGGCCGCGTCGACCAGCACGAGTTCGGCGTCTTCGATCGCCGTGATCCGCAGGACGTCCTCCTCGCGGATCGCGGCCCCGTCGCGCGCCTGCAGAACGACGCCATTGACCTCGACGGCGCCTTTGGAGGGGACCAGATAGGCATGACGTCCCGCGCCCAGCGGATAGTCCGCGGTTTCGCCGGCCCTCAGGGTCGCGCCTAGCACCCGGGCGTCGGTGCGGATCGGCAGGGCGTCCGCGTCGTCGGCGAAGCCGCTGGCGAGCGCGACGAACCTGCCCGACCGGTCGCCCCTGGGGAACGGCTTCGCGCCCCAGGCCGGCGCCTCGCCACGGCGGTTGGGGATGATCCAGATCTGGAAGATGCGGGTCGCATCGTTCTCGAGGTTGTATTCCGAGTGGCGGACGCCAGTTCCGGCGCTCATCACCTGCACGTCGCCCGCCTCGGTACGCCCTTTGTTGCCCAGGCTGTCCTCATGCGTGATCGCGCCCTCCCGGACATAGGTGATGATCTCCATGTCGGCGTGCGGATGCGGCGGAAAGCCGGTGTGCGGGGCGATCGTGTCGTCGTTCCAGACCCGCAGCGAACCCCAGTGGACACGGTCCGCGTCCTGGTAGTCGGCGAACGAGAAGTGGTGCTTGGCGTCAAGCCAACCGTGATTGGCGCCGCCCAGACTCTCGAAAGGTCTCCGTTCGATCATTTCGGTGTCTCCTGACGGGACGCCCTCCGGCGTCCGTTGGACAGGAAGATGGAGACGCGAGCGGAGGGTCGAAATAGAAATGACCGAAACTCATCGTTTCGGAATCTGCATCCATGTCGCTACCTGACTTCGAGGCCTGGGCGATCTTCG
>Ga0070668_100000356_pt1 | contig 30284 bp, 29 predicted proteins | sample KBSS43metaG_FD_64661 | JGI IMG/M metagenome (GOLD analysis project Ga0070668, IMG submission 64661) | Switchgrass rhizosphere microbial communities from Kellogg Biological Station, Michigan, USA - KBS S4-3 metaG | ecosystem: Host-associated > Plants > Roots > Rhizosphere > Soil ...
CGTCGGACCCGAGCACGCCGTCGCGCTGGTCCGGATGCTCGGCGAAGTCGACGTGCAGACCGCCGTTCCGGCGGCAGAGGCGTTTGGTCAGCATGCCGAGAGCGCGCATGCGGCGCGCCGCGTCGGGGCCCAGGGTGCCGGAGAGGTCGAAGCAGCCGAGCGTCACCACCAGCGCACCGCCCCGGCTCAGCGGTTCGATCATCCGGGCGAGGTCGGCCTCGACCAGGTCGGGCCGGAAGGTGCGCCGGGCGGCGTCGTTGGCGCCGGCCGCGACGATCGCCAGGTCCGGGCGGAACGCCAGGGCCGGGGCGAGCTGCCCGGCGCGGATCTCGGCGGCCCGGGCGCCGGAGACGCCGAGGTTGCGGTATTCGTCCGGGGCCAGGGCCAGCACGAGGCGCTCGGTCCAGGTCTGTGTCGGATAGCCGTCGACCGGGTCGCCCGGGTGGACGGCGATGCTGTCGCCCAGCACGGCGATGCGGTGCCAGGCCTTGTCTTCGGTCATGCGAGCGACCGTAGGCGGCCGGTCTGGAAGCTTTCTGGCACGTCGTACAGTCCCAGTGTGACCGAGGTCCGGCTGCGGTTGCTGGGAGCGGTGGAGCTGCGCGTCGACGACCGGGACGTGCCGCTGGGTCCGGCACGGCAGCGTACGCTCCTGGCCGCCCTCGCGATGGACGCCGGCCGGCCCGTGCAGATCGACACCCTCGTCGACCGGGTGTGGGGCGACTCGCCGCCCGACCAGGTGCGCGGCGTCATCTACAGCTATGTGAACCGGCTGCGGCGGGCGCTGGGCGTGGCCGGCGACCGGGCGGTGCTGGCCCGGCGATCGGGCGGCTACGCCCTCGACATCGATCCGCGGTGCGTCGACCTCCTGCTCTTCGACAGGCTGGCCCGCGGTGGTTCCCTCGACGAACTCGACGCGGCGCTCGCCCTGTGGCGCGGCCCGGCGCTGGCCGACCTGTCCGGCGAGTGGGTGTCGCGCACCCGGGACCTGCTCGCGCAGCGGCGGCTGGACACGACGGTCGACTGGGCGCGGGCGCACCTCGCGGCCGGCCGGGCGGATGTCGTGATCGACGTGCTCCGGCCGCTGGTCGACCGGCACCCGCTGGCCGAGCCGCCGGCCGCGCTGTTCATCGAGGCGCTGCACCGGCAGGGCCGCGGCGCCGAGGCCCTCGACCGGTGGGCGGCCGTGCGCCGGCACCTCGTCGCGGAGCTCGGCACCGAGCCCGGGCCGCAGCTGCGCGCGTTGCACCAGCGGTTGCTGCGGCCGGCCGCGGCCGCGCCGAACTCCCTGCCGGCCGACACCGCCGCGCCGAACTCCCTGCCGGCCGACACCGCCGCGCCGAACTCCCTGCCGGCCGACACCGCCGCGCCGAATTCCTTGCCGGCCGACACCGCCGCGTTCACCGGCCGGCGCCGGGAGATCGCCCGGCTCCGGCAGGCCGGGCCGGGCGTGCAGGCCCTCGCGGGCATGCCCGGGGTGGGCAAGACCGCCCTGGCGGTGCATGTGGCGCACCGGCTGCGGGACGCCTTTCCCGACGGGCAGGTCTTCGTCAACCTGCACGGCCACACCGCCGGCCGGGACGCCGCGGACCCCGCCGAGGTGCTCGCCACCCTGCTCACCGCGGACGGGCTCGACCCGCGACGGCTGCCGTCCGGAGTGGAGGCCCGCTCGGCGCTGTGGCGGTCGCGGCTGGCCGGCCGGCGCGCGCTGATCGTGCTGGACAACGCGGTCGACAGCGCCCAGGTCGCCCCGCTGCTGCCGGCGGCCGGGAGCTGTCTGGTGCTGGTCACGAGCCGGCGCTTCCTCGGCGACCTGCCCGCCGACGCGGTGCCCGTCTCGCTGGACGTGCTCGACGCCGAGGAGGCCGGCGCGATGTTCCGCCGGCTCGCGCCCGCGCCGGCGGACGACCCGGCCGAGCTGGTGGCGGCGTGCGGCCGTCTTCCGCTGGCGATCGCCCTGCTGGCCCGGTTGCTGCGCCGGCATCCGGGCTGGACCGTGGCCGATCTGCTGCGCGAGACCCGCGAGCGGCTCCTCAACGTGACGGCCGAGCACGCCAGCATCGCGGCCGCCTTCGAGCTGTCGTACCGCCATCTGCCCGCCACCAGGCAACGCTTCTTCCGCGTCCTGGCGCTGCACCCCGGCACCGAGTTCGAGCCGCACGCGGCCGCCGCCCTGGCCGGCCTGCCGGCCGCCGCGGCGCTCGCCGAGCTGGACGCGCTGCACGCCGACAACCTGCTCCTCGAGGTGGGCCGGCACCGGTACACGATGCACGACCTGATCCGCTCGTACTGCCGGACGCTGGCCGACCCCGACGATGCCGCCGTCGCCCGCCTGTTCGACTACTACACGGCGACCGCGGCCGCCGCGAACGCCCGTCTCGCCCGCCTGGCCCGCCCCGGGCCACCGCCGCCGGCCCCTCCCAACAGGTTCGAGCCCGACGGGCTCGAACCGCTGGCCTGGCTGCGGGCGGAGCGGGCCAACCTGCTCGCCTGCCTCGCGTCGACCGGCGAGCCCACCCGGATCGTGGCCCTCACCGCCGGGATCGCCGAGCTGCTCCGCCGGGACGGGCCGTGGAGCGAGGCGCTGACCCGGCACGCCGATGCGGTGCGGCACGCGACCGGTCTGGACCGGGCCGGCGCGCTCGTCGATCTCGCGACCGTGCGGCGGCTCACCGGCGACTATCCGGGCGCCGCCCGCGACGCGCGCGAGGCGCTGGCCGGCTACCGCTCGGCGGGCGACCGGCTCGGCGCGGCCAACGCGCTCACCGTCCTGGCCAAGGCGCTGTCCCGGGCGGCCGGATACACCCAGTCGATGCCGGTGATCGAGCAGGCTCTCGACGTCTACCGCTCGCTCGGCGACCGGCCCGGCGAGGCCGGCGCCCTCGTCGAGCTGGCCATCGCCCGCGGCATGACCTCCGACTTCCGCGGCGCGCAGGAGCTTCTGCGCCAGGCGCTCGCCCGTTACCGTTCGCTGGGTGACCGGCCCGGCGAGGCGTACACGCTGCGCATCCTCGGCATCGCGCACGGCCGGGTCGGCGACTTCACCGGCGCCCGGGAGCTGCTGACCGACGCGCTGGAGCTCTATCGCCGCCTGGGCGCCCGCCTCGGCGAGGCGCTCACCCACAACGACCTGGGCCGGGCGGCCGCCGGCGTCGGCGACTACCGGTCGGCGGTCAGTTCGCTGCGCGCCGCCCTGCGCAGCCACCGCCGGCTGGACCACCGGGTGGGCCAGTCGACCGCCCTGCTCTATCTGGGCTCGGCCCTGCGCCGCTCCGGCGACCTGGCCGGCGCCGCGACCGCCCTGCAGGAGGCTCTCGCGCTGGATCGCGAGATCCACAACCGAAGCGGCGAGGCCATGGTTCTCAACGAGCTCGGCGCCCTGCACCAGCTCTCCGGCGACGTCGAGCGGGCGCTGACCGCCCACCGCGCGGCCCTCGCCCTGGCCGGCCAGGTCTCCAGCCCGTTCGACCGGGCCCTCTCCCTGGCCGGCTTGGGCCGGTGCGCGGTGGCTCGGGGCCGTCCCCGCGAGGGGGCGGCTCAGCTGCGTACCGCGCTGGAGATCCTGCGCCGCATCGACGCGGCCGAGGCGACGGAGGTGGCGGCCGACCTCGCCGCGCTGTCCTGAGCGCGGCGGCCGCGCCGTGCCAGAAATCGTCAAGGTCGCTGTCGCAGGCTGGCCGGACCACGCTGAACCGCGACGGAGGATGAGATGACCGAGCTTTCGTACGCCCACGAAACATCAGCCGAACCGCTGCTCGGGGAGACCATCGGGGACGGGCTCCGGCGCACCGCCGACCGGTTCGGGGACCGGGACGCGCTGGTGGACGTGCCGAGCGACACCCGGTGGACCTATCGGGAGCTCGACGACCGGGTCGACCAGTTGGCCCGCGCGCTGCTGGGTGTGGGCGTCGGGACGGGCGACCGGGTCGGGATCTGGGCACCCAACCGGCCGGAATGGGTGCTGGTGCAATACGCGGCGGCCCGGATCGGGGCGATTCTGGTCAACATCAACCCCGCTTACCGTACGCACGAGTTGCGCTACGTCCTGCGGCAGTCGGGTGTCCGTCTGCTGGTCGCCGCCGAGGCGTTCCGGTCCGCCGACTACCGCGCGATGATCCGCGAGGTCCGGCCGGACTGTCCGGAGCTGTCCACCGTGGTCTTTCTCGGCACCGACTGGGCCGGCCTTCTCGACCGGGCCGACGGGGTGCCGGAGAGCGCCCTCGCGGCCCTGGACCTCTCCGCGGACGACCCGATCAACATTCAGTACACGTCCGGGACGACCGGCTTTCCCAAGGGCGCGACGCTTTCGCACCACAACATCCTCAACAACGCGTACTTCGTGGCGCGGCGGCAGGGATGGTCGGCGGCCGACCGGATCTGCGTGCCGGTGCCGTTCTACCACTGCTTCGGCAACGTGCTCGGCACCCTCGCGGCGATGACGCACGGCGCGTGCCTGGTGATCCCGGCGCCGGCGTTCGACGCGCGGGACACGCTCGCCGCGGTCGAGCGTGAGCGGTGCACGACCCTGTACGGCGTGCCGACGATGTTCATCGCCGAGCTCGCCGAGCCGGAGTTCGGCCGCTTCGACCTGTCCAGCCTGCGCACCGGCGTGATGGCCGGGTCGCCGTGCCCGGTGGAGGTGATGAAGCGGGTGGTCGCCGACATGGGCATGACCGAGGTGACGATCTGTTACGGGATGACCGAGACGTCGCCGGTGGCCACGCAGAGCCGCCGGGACGACGACCTGCGGCGGCGGGTGGCCACGGTGGGCACGCCGCTGCCGCACATCGAGGTGAAGATCGTCGATCCGGCGACCGGGTTGACCGTGCCGCGCGGTGAGCCCGGGGAGTTCTGCACGCGCGGCTACTCGGTGATGCTCGGCTACTGGGACATGCCCGAGCGCACCGCCGAGGTGATCGACGCGGCCCGCTGGATGCACACCGGCGACCTGGCCGTCATGGACGCGGCCGGCTACCTCAACATCGTCGGCCGGATCAAGGACGTGGTGATCCGCGGCGGGGAGAACATCTATCCCACCGAGATCGAGGAGTTCCTGCACACCCATCCCGGCATCCTCGACGTCCAGGTGATCGGCGTCCCCGACGACCGGTACGGCGAGGAGGTGATGGCCTGGGTGATCCCCCGGGCCGGTGCCGAACCCCCGACGGCCGAGACACTGCGCGCCTTCTGCACGGGACGCCTCGCCTCGTACAAGATCCCCCGCTATGTGAAGGTGGTGGACTCGTTCCCGCTCACCGTGACCGGAAAGGTGCGAAAGACCGAGATGCGGGAGCGGTCGATCCGGGAACTCGGCCTGACGGCGGCCGCGGCCGTCGCCACGGCCTGAGCGCGATGAAAGGAGCCGCGCCGGAACCGGCGACCGATCCGGCGCGTCCATATCTCCGTGCGAATGTTACCGATCTGGTTCGCCGTCCTGCTGCTCGGCGGGTGCGCCGCGTCCGGGCCGGAGTCCGCGGGCCCGGCGCCGCTTCGCGGCTTCGGGGTGGATGTCGACCAGGCCATCGCGCCGCGGGTCCCGCTGATCCGGGTACGGACGTGCGGCACCTGGGGCTGCCACGAGCAGGACGTCCCGCTGCACATTTCCGGCCCCACCAGCGCCGGCCCCTGCCCCACGGCGGCCGCGCCGGACACCGCCTGCGGCGTGGCGCAGCTGCCCGGTCCGGGGCCGGGCTTCGGCTACGCGCCGGTGCCCGAGCTGACGATGGACGAGGTCACCGTGACGGTGACGACGCCGGCCGGTGCGCCGCTGCGGATCAGTGCCGAGGTGGTGGTGCGCCCGGCCGCGGTGGACAAGGTGCCGCAGGCGCGGCTGCGCATCGCGGCGGACCGGACGGTGAGCCAGACCGGCTGACCTGGCCGGCCGGCCTGCTCGTCGGATGCCCACAGCGCGGCCGGGCCGGGCAAGTCACCCTCCCGGCCGGTTTGGCCGGCCGGGAACGGGCAAACCGCAGGGCATGACGAGCCGATTCGCGCAATGGACCCTGGACGTGCAGGACGTGCCGCGGATGGCGGCCTTCTGGTCGGCGGCCCTGGGCTACCGGATCGAGGAGGGCGACGACGGCGACGCCCACCTGCGCCCGCCCGACGGCGGGCTCAGCGTCTGGTTGCAGCCCACCGACGCGCCGAAGGCCGGCAAGAACCGCGACCACCCCGACCTCGTCGCGGCGGACCGGGACGTCGAGGCCGAGGTGGCGAGGCTGCTGGAGCTCGGCGCGACGCGGGCCGACGTCGGCCAGACCGGCGACGAGGGCTTCACCGTGCTGGCCGACCCGGAGGGCAACGAGTTCTGCCTCCTGCACCGCCGATAGCCGGGCGGCGGCCGCGGGAGGGGCGCGGCCGCCTGCCCCCGGTCATCCCGCCGTGGCCGCGCCGATGTGCACCCACACGTCGTCCAGGGTGCCGTGGAACTGGTCGTTGTCGGCGCCGACGCCCTTGCCGCCGATGCTGAACGGCTGGCTGCTCTGCACCGACAACGCCGGCGGGACCGCGACGCCGGCCTCGACGTGGTCGTCCACCGCGATGGACAGCGTCGGGCCGGTGCGGCGGCACTCCACCGCGTGCCACGATCCGTCGGCGATCGAGGTGCGGCTGCGGGCGACGTACCCGCCGGCCGCGTCGCTCATCCCGCAGCTGGGCTTGCCGGAGGTGCCGTCGACCTGGAGCTTGTACTGGCCGCCGCCGGTGGAGTAGCCCTTCTGCAGGATGTTCTCGCCGCCGCCGGTCTCGGCGGGGCTGAGCAGCACCCGGGCGCCGTACCGCAGCGGCCGGGTGCCGGGGTTGAGGTCCGGCGTGTCCGCGGCCTGCAGCACGAGGCGCGGGCAGGTGGTGCCGGCGCACTTCGCCGGGAAGGTCAGGGCCTGGCCCGAGCCGTTCGAGGTCAGGATGATCTTGCCGCCGTTGCGGGTGACCGCGCGCAGCAGGTGGCCGTGGCCGGAGCCGTCGTCGAACGTGCCGTCGGCGATGGTGGTGTCGAAGTTGTATGACGCCACGTAGTCGGTGGCCGGCAGTTCCTGGCTCTCCTCGCGCGGCGTGACGCCGGTGAAGGCCACGTAGCGTTTGCGGGTCACCGAGCTGACCATGGTGAAGTCACCGACCGCGCTGATCGAGCCGAGCGGCGCGCTGACCGCGAGCTGGCGGGTGCCGGCCACGCCGTTGGCCTGCGGCGCCCAGTCGAGCAGGTTGCCCTGGCCGTCCACGGCGGCCAGCTTGCCGCGCGGCACCGAGCCGTCGGTGCACAGGCCCTGGGCGCCGTTGTTCGTCGTGGTGCACGCTTTGTCGAAGTGACCGCCGACGTAGACGGTGCCGTCGAGCACCGCGATGGCCTGGGCGTCGCCGTCGAAGACGCGGGTCCACCGGGTTCCCCCGCCGGTGGTGTAGGCGACCGCCCGGCCACCCTGGCCGCCGAGCGCGGCGTAGACCCCGGCCGGGTCGGTGGTCAGGGCGAAGACCTGGGACACCGGCTTGGGCAGGAAGCCGCGGTCGAGGACGCCGGTGGCCGGGTCGACGGCGGACAGGCGCAGTGTCGAGCTCACGTTGTTGGTGCGGTGGAAGCGGCCGCCGAGGTAGACCCGGTTCGCGGTCACGGCGAGCGCGTTCACCGTGTCGTCGGTGGTCGGTGCCCAGGCGTCGAGGGCGCCGCTGCCGAGCGTGAAGGCGGCGAGGTTGGCGCGCGGCACGCCGTCCACCGCGGTGATCCGCCCGGCCAGGTACAGCCGGCCGCTGCCGGTGGCGAGCGCGTTGGGCTGGCCGGTGACGGTGTGCCGCATCGAGGTGAGCAGCCCGCTGGTCGCGCCGATCCCGGCCACCGCGTCCCGGGCCACGCCGTCGATCTGGTCGAAGTCGCCGGCCGCGTACACCACGTCGCCGTCGACGGCCAGGGCCCGCACATTCGCGTCGGCGGCCGGCTTCCAGTCGAGCAGGGCACCGGTCCGGGCGTGGAAGGCGGCCAGCCGGGACCGGGGGACGCTCTTACCGGCGACGATCGCGCTGGTGAAGTTGCCGCCGACGTACACGGTGTCGCCGCGATAGGCGACCGCGTACACCGGTCCGTTGAACGACGGGGAGATCACCGGTTCGGTGGTGACGACCTCGGCGAGGGCCACGCCGCCGGCCGTCACCACGGCCGTGGCGACGGCGACGGTCAGTCCTCGACGGATCGCACTTTTTCGGATGTAACGCACATTGCTCGTTAACTCCGCGTTGATCCGGAAGATGCGGCGCCGATCAGGCGGCAAATAGGACCGAAGGGACTACGCCGAACGGTGGTCCGCGGGGTTGCGCGGCAGTAACTATGCTGGTCGCCAACCCGCGATAGACAAGGGAGAATGCCCGTGCCGCTCGGTCGCCACATCGTCCTGCCGCTCGCCCTGGCCGCGACGGCGGTGCTGGCCTCAGGCTGCTCCGTCGAACTGTCCCCGGAGTCGGTGCCGGCGCCGTTCAGCGTCGCGCCCACCCCCTCCGCGTCGGCGGGCGTCCCGAAATACGTGTGCACGACGGCGTACAAGATCCTCACCGACGGCGCGCTGCGCCTGGCCGGCTATGCGGGCGGCTCCGGCGACGAGGCGAAGGAGGGGATGCGCAAGACCTTCACCGACATGGCCGCCAAGGTCGACGCCGAGGCGGCGCTCACCCACGACGCCGAGCTCCAGAAGGCGCTGCGGACGGTCTCCGCGGACCTGACCGCCGGCGCCCAGCAGAGCGACCCGAAGTCGTATGTCGACGGCGGTTTCCAGACCGTCGGGCAGAAACTCGACGCCGCCTGCTAGTAGCTTTGGTCGCATGATCGACAGGCCGGTTCGCATCGGGCTGCAACTGCAGCCGCAACACATGGACTACGCGACGATCCGCCGCACGGTGGCCGAGGCCGAGGAGCTCGGCGCGGATGTGATCTTCAACTGGGACCACTTCTATCCGCTCAGCGGCGAGCCCGACGGGCTGCACTTCGAGTGCTGGACCATGCTCGCCGCCTGGGGCGAGGCGACCTCGCACATCGAGATCGGCGCCCTGGTGACCTGCAACAGCTACCGCAACCCCGACCTGCTCGCCGACATGGCCCGCACGGTCGACCACATCAGCGACGGCCGGCTCATCCTGGGCATCGGCTCGGGCTGGTTCCAGCGCGACTACGACGAGTACGGCTACGAGTTCGGCACCGCGGGCGGGCGGCTCGACGCGCTCGGCGAGGCCCTGCCCCGGATCGAGGCGCGGTGGGGCAAGCTCAACCCGCCGCCGGTCCGGCAGATCCCGGTGCTGATCGGCGGCGGCGGCGAGAAGAAGACGCTGAAACTGGTGGCCCGGCACGCGGACATCTGGCACAGCTTCACCGAGGGCGACGCGCTCGCCGCCAAGCTCGCGGTGCTGCGCGCGCACTGCGCCGACGCGGAGCGCGACCCGGGCGAGATCGAGGTGTCGGTGGTCGCCAAGGAGGCGAGCCGGGACCAGAATTACGAGCTCGGCGCGCGGCTGTTCGTCGCGCACGCCGGCGGCCCGAAGCCCGACCTCGGCGAGCTGCGCGAGTGGATCGCCTGGCGCGACACCGTGAACGCCTGATCCCGGCCGGCGCCAAAAAGCCCCACACCGATGTCTAAGCCGGCGGAAGCGCCGCCAGCACCTTTTCCAGGGCCGCCGCGACCGTGCGGGACTCCGCCGCGCCCATCCGCTCGGTGAAGTGCCGGCGGATGCCCGCGAGGTAGACCGGCGCGGCGGCCCGCAACCGGGCGCGGCCGGCGTCGGTGATCGCGGCGAAGGCGGAGCGGCGGTCGTCCGGGTTGGCCTCGCGGGCCACCAGGCCGGCCGCCGCGAGGGCGTCGACCACCCGGCTCACCCGGGTGCGGCTCACCACCGCGACCGCGCCCAGCTCACCCATGCTGAGCCGGCGGCCGGGCGCCGAGTTCAGCTCCAGCAGCACGTCATACCAGGTCAGCGGCAGGCCGCAGGCGGACTGCAACTCGCGGTCGAGCAGCGGCACGAGGGCCGCGTGCACGCGCAGCAGCGCCGCCCAGGCGGCGGTGTCGGTGTCGCTCATCACCTCACCCTAGCCAAGTCTTGTGCGTGCGCACACACCGGAGTAGAAATGTGCGTGCGCACGCACTTCCATCTTGTCGAGGAGAAACCATGAAACTGCTGCACATCTCCGCCTCCCCGCGCGGCGAGCAGTCCGAGTCCCGGGCCCTGGCCGCCACCTTCCTCGGTGCGCTTCCCGAGGACGTCGAGATCGAGGAGTACGACCTGTGGGACGGCACCCTGCCCGCGTTCGGGCCGGCCGCGGTCGCCGCCAAGATGGCCGTCTTCGCCGGCGCGCAGCCCGAGGGCCCCGACTGGCAGGCCGCCGTCGCCACGTTCGAGCGCTTCGCCGCGGCGGACGCCTACCTGTTCAGCGTGCCGATGTGGAACGCCGGCGTGCCGTACATCCTGAAGCAGTTCATCGACGTGGTGAGCCAGCCCGGCATGGTGTTCGGCTTCGACCCGGAGCACGGCTACACGGGCCTGCTCACCGGGCGCAAGGCCGCGGTCGTCTACACCAGCGCGGTGTACGGGCCGGATCGCGGCCCCGCGTTCGGCAGCGACTTCCAGGCGCCGTACCTGGAGGACTGGCTGCGCTGGACCGGCATCACCGACATCCGTACGGTGCAGTTCCGGCCCAATCTCGCCACCGCCGACGCCGAGTCGGCCCGCCGCCGCTCCCACGAGGAGGCACGCCGCGAGGCCAAGCGCTTCCGGTGACCGCCGGGTCATACGATCGGGGGCGGACGGAAAACCGTCCGTGACCCCATGGGAGTGCGAAGACGATGGAGACGTTGGAGTTCCAGGCTGAGGCCCGGCAGCTGCTGCAGCTGATGGTCCACTCGATCTATTCGAACAAGGACATCTTCCTGCGCGAGCTGATCTCGAACGCCTCGGACGCGCTGGACAAGCTGCGTCTGGCCGTGCTGCAGGACGGCGTCGAGGCGGACACCTCGGATCTGCACATCGAGATCGAGGCGGACCCCGAGGCCCGCACGCTGACCGTCCGGGACAACGGCATCGGCATGACCCGCGACGAGGTGGTCGACCTGATCGGCACGATCGCCAAGTCCGGCACGGCGGAGCTGCTCGCCAAGATCAAGGAAGCCAAGGAGAGCCCCGAGCTGATCGGCCAGTTCGGGGTCGGCTTCTACTCGACCTTCATGGTCGCCGACAAGGTCTCGCTGACCACCCGCAAGGCCGCCACGGAGGGCCACGGCACCCGGTGGGAGTCCGGCGGCGAGGGCACGTACACGATCGACGACGCGCCGGACGCGCCGGTCGGCACGACGGTGACCGTGCACCTGCGGCCCAAGGACGAGGACGACGCGCTCTTCGACTACGCGGACGCCGGCAAGATCCGGCAGATCGTGAAGCGCTACTCCGACTTCATCTCGTTCCCGATCAAGATGGGCGACGAGACGCTCAACTCGATGAAGGCGCTCTGGGCCCGCCCCCGGTCCGAGGTCACCGACGAGGAGTATCACCAGTTCTACCGGCACATCAGCCACGACTGGACCGACCCGCTCGAGGTCGTCAACATGCGGGCGGAGGGCACCTTCGAGTACGAGGCGCTGCTGTTCATCCCGGCCCGCGCGCCGCACGACCTGTTCCAGCGCGACGCCCGGCGCGGCCTGCAGCTGTACGTGAAGCGCGTGTTCATCATGGACGACAGCAAGGAGCTGATCCCCGACTACCTGCGCTTCGTCAAGGGTGTGGTGGACGCGGCCGACCTGTCGCTGAACATCTCCCGGGAGATCCTCCAGCAGGACCGGCACATCCAGATGATCCGCCGGCGCCTGGTGAAAAAGGTGCTGTCGACCATCAAGGACCTGCGGGCCAACCAGCCGGAGAAGTACGCGACGTTCTGGCGCGAGTTCGGCAAGGCGCTCAAGGAGGGCCTGCTCAACGACCCGGACAACCAGAAGGCCATCCTGGACGTGTCCACCTTCGCCTCCACCGCGGGCACCGAGCCCACCGGCCTGGCGGAGTATGTGGAGCGGATGAAGGAGGGCCAGGAGGAGATCTACTACCTGACCGGCGAGTCGCGTTCGCAGGTGGAGAACTCGCCGCACATGGAGGCGTTCCGGGCGCAGGGCTACGAGGTGCTGATCCTCACCGATCCGGTGGACGAGATCTGGGTGGAGGCGGTGCCCGACTTCGACGGCAAGAAGCTCCAGTCGATCGCCCGCGGCTCGGTCGATCTGCCGAAGTCCGACGACGAGCCGGAGCCGGAGGGTGACTTCGCGCCGCTGCTGACCTTCCTCAAGGAAAAGCTGGACGAGCAGGTCAAGGATGTACGGCTGTCGCACCGCCTGACCACCTCGCCGGCCTGCCTGGTCAGCGACGCGGACGACATCACCCCGGCGCTGGAGAAGATGTACCGGGCGATGGGCCAGGAGGGCCCGCGGGTCAAGCGGATCCTCGAGCTCAACCCCAACCACCCGCTGGTGGCCGGCCTGCGCGCGGCCCACGAGCAGCGGGCCGACGACGCGGCGCTGCCGGAGACGGCCGAGCTGCTGTACGGGACGGCGCTGCTCGCCGAGGGTGGCGACCTGGAGGATCCGGCCCGGTTCGCGAAGCTCCTCGCCGACCGGCTCGCCCGGACCGTCTAGAGCTTCCGCAGCCAGGCCCGGGGGCCGGGGTGGGCCACGCGCACCCCGGCCACCCGGATCGCCGCCGCGACGGCGTCCGGCAGGTCGTCGCCGCGGGCGAGTGCCACCGCGACGGCACCGTGGAAGGCGTCGCCGGCGCCCGCGGTGTCCACGGCGGCGACCGGCGGCACCGGCACCACGCCGGACCGCCCGCCGCCGAACCAGCTCACCGGCCCGGGTCCGTGCGTGACGACCACCCCCGGCGCGCCGATCGCCGCCGCGGTCGCGGCGTCCGTGCCGGCACCCCCGGGGTGGCGGAAGTCGGCGGAGGCCGCGACCACCTCGGCGTACGGGAAGATCTCCGCGAAGACCGGGCGCCAGCTGCCGGCGTCCACCAGCAGCCGCCGCGCCGACCGGGCCGCCGCCACGGCGAGCGCCGGATGATGCCCGTCGACCAGCGTCAGCTCCGCCTCCGGCAGGCCCGCGTCCGGCACGGCGACCGAGCGGCCGCCCGCGTTGCGGCTCACCACGGTCCGCTCGCCGGTCTCCAGCACGGTCACCGCGGACACCGGCGGCGGCTCCGTCGACCCGGCGGCCGCGTCCACCACCCGTACGCCATGGGCCGTGAGATCCGCCCGGACCAGCTCGCCCAGCGGATGCCGGCCGACGGCCGTGACCAGCGTGACCGGCGCGCCCAGCGCGGCCGCCGTCACCGCGGCGTTGGCCGCCGGCCCGCCCGCCGCGATCTCCAGGCCGGTGGCCTGCGCCTTTTCGTCGACGCCCGGGATCCGGTCGACGCGGTAGACGAGGTCGACCGTCGCCAACCCGACACAGAGGATCACCGGTCAGGTGGCCAGTTCCTTGAAGAACGTGGCGACGTTGGTGAACACGTTCTGGATGCCGTTGCCGAGTCCGCGGGCGATGTCCGCGGCCTCTCCCGGCTGCGTGCCGATATAGAAGATGAGCAGGGCGAGCGCGATCCAGCCGACTGCCTTTTTCATCAGACCGGCTCCTCTCCTCGATCGGGCGGCTGCCTACATGATCGTGGCACGTCCGCGCATGTCAACCGGAGAGGTTCACCCATCCGGCTTGACAGCAGCTACCAAGTGGGAGCTACTGTCAAAACATGGCGACTTCCATTTCCCGTTGGTACGCGCTGGGCGCCCTCGCGTTCGGCACCCTCGCGGTCGGCCTGGACACCACGGTGCTCAGCGTCGCGCTGCCCACCCTCGCCGAGGACCTGCACGCGTCCACCGGCGACCTGCAGTGGTTCACCAGCGCCTACCTGCTGGTGCTGGCCGCCGCGCTGCTGCCGGCCGGCCTGCTCGGCGACCGGCTCGGCCGCAAGCGGATGCTGCTCGGCGCCCTGCTGCTCTTCGGCGTCGCGTCGGTCGCCTGCGCCTACGCGCAGAACGCCGGACAGCTGATCGCCGCCCGGGCTGCGCTGGGTCTCGGCGCCGCGGTGGTGATGCCACTCTCCGGGGCCGTGCTCACCGTGCTGTTCGCCCCGGCCGAGCGGGCCCGGGCCATGTCGATCTGGGTGACCGCGAGCGCGCTGGGCATCCCGCTCGGCCCGCTGCTCGGCGGCTGGCTGCTGGACAACTTCTGGTGGGGCTCGGTCTTCCTGATCAACGTGCCGGTGGTGGTCGCCGGGGTGCTCGCGATCGCGCTGTGGCTGCCCGAGTCGCGCGGCGAGCGGCACGGCCGCCTCGACGTGCCCGGCGTCCTGCTCTCCACCGCCGGGCTGGTCGCCGTCACGTACGGGATCATCGAGGCCGGCGACCGCGGCTGGACCGACGCCCGGTCGCTGGTCACCGCCGCGGCCGGGACGGTGCTGCTGGCCGGGTTCGTGCTGTGGCAGCGCCGGGCCGCGGCTCCGCTGATCGACCTCACGCTGTTCCGCTCGGCCGCCTTCACCTGGGGCGCCGTGCTCGTCACCGTGGCCGGCTTCGCGATGCTCGGGCTGTTGTTCGCGCTGCCGCAACTGTTCTCCGCGGTGGGCGGCCAGGACGCGTTCGGCTCGGGCCTGCGGCTGCTGCCGGTGATCGGCGGCCTCGTGCTCGGCGCCCGGGTGGGCGAGAAGCTGACCTCGCGGCTCGGCGTGCGCACGGTCGTGGCGGCCGGCCTCGCCCTGATCGCGGTCTCGTCCTTCGCCGGGGCGACGACCGGCCCGCGCACCGGTTACGGCTTCATCGCCGGCTGGATCACGCTGACCGGCCTCGGGCTCGGCCTCACCATGCCGCCCGCGATGAACGCCGCCCTCGGCGCCCTCGACCCGGCGCGCAGCGGCGTCGGCAACGCCCTGCTGCAGGCCGTGCGCCAGGTCGGCGGCGCGGTCGGGGTGGCCGTGCTCGGCACGGTGCTGAACAGCGCGTACCGCGACCGGCTCGACCTCGCGGGCCTGCCCGCGCCGGCCGCCGAAGCGGTGCGCGACAGCGCCTCCGCCGGGGTCGCCGTCGCCGGCCGGCTGGCCGACCCGGCGCTGCTGCGGTCGGTGCAGGCGGCGTTCACCCACGGCATGGACCGGTCGCTGGTGGTCGCCGGCGTGGTCGCGCTCGCCGGCACGGTCCTGGCACTGCTGTTCCTGCCGGGCCGGGCGGCGCCGCCGGTCGAGAGCCGGCCGGCCGTGCTGGCAGAATCGGGCGTATGACCTCGTCCGTACCGGCCGGCCTGCGGGAGCGTAAGAAGGCGAAGACGCGGGCGGCGATCCGCGCGGCCGCGATGCGGCTGTTCGAGGAGCAGGGGTGGGCGGCGACGACCGTCGAGCAGATCGCCGAGGCCGCCGAGGTCTCGCCGAGCACGTTCTTCCGCTACTTCCCCACCAAGGAGGACGTGGTCCTCACCGACGACTACGACCCGGCAATGATCGCCGCGCTGCACGCGCAGCCGGCCGGCCTGCACCCGGTCGACGCGGTCATCGCCGCCCTGGGCGAGGTGTTCGGCAACCTCACCCCCGAGGCCATCGACGCCGAGGCCCGGCGGCAGCGGCTCTTCCAGTCCGTGCCGGAGTTGCGGGCCCGGGCGCTGCAGCAGACGGCCGAGGTGGTCACGATGCTCGGCGAGGCCCTGGCCCGGCGCGCCGGCCTACCGCCGGACGACTTCTCCGCCCGGGTGCTGGCCGGCTCGATCGTCGGGGCGATGCTCGCGGTGATGCCGATCGGCGGCAGCGTCGAGTACAGCCCGGCGGACATGCAGCGGGCCGTCGACGCGCTCACCCTGCTGCGGAAGGGCCTTCCGCTGGGGTGAGCCGCCGCAGGTAGTCGTCGAGCCGGGCGGCGCCGGTCAGCATCGCCCGGGACCGGGCGGTCAGCCGCCGGCGCCAGTCGGCCAGCGAGGCGGCCAGGGGCTCGGCCCCGCCGGCCGTACGGACGTGGCGCAGCACCGTGACGATGTGCGCGAGCGGGTAACCGCCGCGCCGCAGCAGGTGGGCCAGCTCGGCGTCGCGCACGTCGGCCGCCCGGTAGACGCGGTGCCGGGCCGGCCCGTCGCGCGGCGGCTCCAGGATGCCGGCCCGCTCCCACTTCCGCAGCGTCGCCGCGGTCACGCCCAGCCGGTGCGCCACGGCACCGATCGGCAGCTGCCGGTCCGGCGCGCCGCCGGGCGGGCCGGCGACCAGCACACCGACCGCGGTCTCCACCGTGTCCAGGGTCTCCCGGTCGCGGATCAGCTGGGCGTGGCCGGCGTCGAGCGCGCGGAAGGCGGCGTCCGGGTCGCCGCGGTTGACCGCCCGCATGATCGTCCCGGCGGCCGGGTAGCCGTAGCCGCGGGTCAGCGCCAGGTAGGCGTCGAGCGCGGCGGCGTGCGCGGCCGAGTAGACGCGGTAGCCGTTCGCCGTACGCTCCGCGGCCGGCAGCACGCCGGAACTCTCGTAGTTGCGCACGGTCTGCGCCGAGAGGCCGTGAAGGGCCGCCAGATCGGCCGGGCGGCTGTGTACCCGCCTTTGGGACTTCACCGGCGAACTCCCTCGAAGTTTCCGCGAAAAGGCTCAAACGCAAGTTCAAGGATACGGTAGAGGTCATGGCTGCTGACCTGCTGACCTTCCTCGATTCCCGCCCGTCGCCCGTGGACGTCCTCGCGTTCGGCGAGCCCACCCACGGCGAACCAGCGTTTCCGCGCGCCCGCAACCAGCTCTTCCGCCGGCTCGCCGAGCGGGGCTTCCGGTCCATCGCCGTGGAGTCCGACCGGCTCGCCGGGCACACCGTCGACGAGTACGTCCGGGGCGGCGCCGGGACGCTCGACGAGGTGCTCGCCGGCGGATTCACCCACGGCCTCGGCGCGCAGGCCGCCACCCGGGAGCTGGTGGAGTGGATGCGCAGGCACAACGACGCGGTGCCCGCGGCGGACCGGCTGGCGTTCCACGGCTTCGACGCGCCGCTGGAGATGATGAGCGCGGGCGCCCCCGGCCCGTCCCTGCGGCACCTGCGCGACTACCTGGCCGGCGAGACGACGCTGCCGGCGGACGCCGCGCGGTTCGCCGAGCTGGCCGGCGACGACGCGCGGTGGAGCGACCCGGCCGCGCAGCTCGATCCCGCCCGATCGGTGGGCCGCTCGCCCGCGGCGGCCGCGCTGCGCGTGCTGGCCGACGACCTGATGACCCTGCTGTACGCCCACGCGCCCCGCCTGCTGGCCGCCGCGCCGGAGCGCTGGCACCGGGCCCGGCTGCACGGCACGACCGCGCTCGGCCTGTTGCGCTACCACGCGGCGGCGGCCGATCCGGCCGCCGCCGGGGCCGACCGGACCTCCCGCATGCTCGCCGTCCGGGACGCGCTGATGGCGCAGAACCTGCTCGACATCCGGGGCGCCGAGCAGCATCGCGGGCCCACCCTGGTGTTCGCGCACAACCGGCATCTGCAGCGGTATCCCAGCCGGTGGCGGCTCGCGGGCATGGACCTCGAGTGGTTCAGCGCCGGTGCGATCGTCGCGGCGCTGCTCGCCGACCGGTACGTGGTGGTCGCCGGCAGCCTCGGGGCCAGCGCGGCACTGGGGCTGCCGGCGCCGGCCGCGGACACCTTCGAGGGCCGGCTCGGCGCGGCGACCGGGCAGGGGCCGCTCTTCGCAGGCCCGTTCGGCGGGGCCAGCGGGCAGGAGCCGCTCTTCGCAGGCCCGTTCGGCGGGGCCATCGGGCAGGAGCCGCTCGTCGCGGGCCCGCTCGGCGGGGCCACCGGGCAGGGGCCGCTCTTCGCCGGGCCGGCCGGCCTGGCCGACGCCCGGGTCCGCGCGGATGTGACCGCGGAGCAGGGATACTTCCCGCTCGACGCGGAGACGGTCGCGCACAGCGATGCGATCTGGCACGCCGACCGGTTCCCGCCGGCCGCGGCCGCGGTCGCCGAGCGGATCGCCGCGCTGCCCGGGGTGACGCAGCAGCAGGCCGGCCCGCGGACCGACGCCCCCGAGCTGGGCTGGGACGACCGGTTCTTCTTCGCCGGTGCGGAGCGGATGTTCCCGTTCGCGACCATCGTCGCGCACGACATCCCGGGCTTCGACGAGCAGTCGGGGCTCGACCGGGCCGGCGTGTTCCGGCTCAACCTCGACGTGCGCCGGGACGACTTCCGCCGGCTGTTCGGGTATGGGCCGGAGCAGTTCGCCGAGCATCGCGACGCCGTCGACTTCGCGGCCGTGGACTCGCTGATGCCGCATCCGGTCTACGCGGTGCAGGGCTGGGTGTCGGTGGTCAATCCGGGGCCGCGCACCGAGGCGGAGGTCGCCCGGCTGCTGGAGCTCGCGCACCGGCGGGCGACCGAGCGGGAGGCCCGCCGGGCGAGCCGGGCATCCTGACCGCCGGCGTCAGCAGCCCCGGGCCGGCCGGCCTGGCCGCCGGCTTCTTCAGCCCGGGCCGGGAGCCTGGCCGCCGGCTTCTGCAACCCGGGCCGGGAGCCTGACCGCCGGCTTCAGCAGCCTGGGCCGGCCGCCTGACCGTCGACGATGCGGTAGGCGGTGATGTCGCCCTTGACGTAGCCGGTCAGCTCCGCGATCGACGCGGGCGGCACGCCGTGCACCCCGGCGTAGGCGACGATCGCGGAGTCGACCGTGCGGCACGTGGCCTGGGCGGCGACCTCTCGGGCGCCCTGCTCCAACGACTCCGAATTTAACGCTCTGTAACAGACACTCGTGATACTCAGTGTTACCGTTGCTGCCATTGCTATCTGGGTGAGGTGCACCGAGGCAGCCTAGAGGACACTACGTTGGGTGCCCAGTGGCCCGTTCGGGCAGAGTCACCGCCGCGAAGGGTAATAACTCAGCGTACCGGGAGCCGGGCCGTCAGGAAGTCGAGGATCAGCGCCGACGCGCGCGGATAGCCCGGATCGCCGGGATTGAGGAATTCGCCGTGGCCCTGTCCGGTCATGGTCTCGAAGCGCTTCGGCCACGGCACCGCCGCGTACGCCTCCCGCCCGGCCGCGATCGGCACCACCCGGTCCTGATCGCCGTGCAGGAAGAGCACCGGCGTGGCCGGGCCGCCGAAGGCCGGCAGCGGCCGACGCCCGGCGATCGACACCGCCGCCCGCAACGCCGGGTCGTGCCCCGCGTGGAACATGCCCAGCGTGGTGGTGCCGCCGGCCGAGAAACCCACGGCCGCCACCCGGCCGGTGTCCAGATGCCCGGCGAGCGCGTCGCCCGCGGCGGCCTGCAGCGCCTTGACCCGATCGAGCACGTACGCGGCGTCGGCCGGCTGGTTGCGCACGTCCCGCGGGTCCACCGTGACCCGGCCGTTGGTGTGCGGGTACGCCGGCGCCACGACGACGTAGCCGGCCCGGGCCCAGGCCTCGACGAGCGGCGCGAAGTGCTCGGGCAACCCGCCCAGGCCGTGGCTGAACAGGACGATCGGGTGCCGGCCGGTCAGCTCGGCCGGATACCACACGGTGGTCGGCAGCGGGCGCGCCTCGCCGCGGGCCAGCGGCAGCACCCGCACGATCACGCGGGGCCGTGCCGTGACGGCACGCGCCGTCCCGTACCCGGTCACGAGGATCGACACCGTGAACAGCACCGCAGCCACTCTTCGCACGCCGCGAGCGTAGAAACGTCACGCAATGGGGGGATATCGGCGTTGCGGCGGCGATCCGGCGACGATCATTCCCGGCGGTCGGCGCGACGGCGGCCCGGCGCCGCCGAACGGGTGAGTGAGACTTCGCGACACCGGCATTCATTCCGTACGGTGACGACACAGAGCAACGGTCTCAACACGCTGGAGGATCCCATGCGTCGTGCCGCCGCCCTACTCGCCCTCGTCGCCGCCGGTCTCTGGGTCGCCTCCCCGGCCCAGGCCTTCGCCCACAACAACGTCCACAATGCCGCCCTGCACGCCGTGCTCGACGCGTTGACCCTGCTGGTGGTGTCGGCCCCGGTCTGGACGGCGCTGCTCTGGAGCGGCGGCAACCGGTGGTGGCTCGCCGGCCTCATCGCGATCGTGCAGATCCCGGTCGCCGTGATCGGCTTCGTGCCGATCGCCGACCCCGCCCTGCACCTGGCACTCCTCGTGATCGCACTCGCCCTGACCGGCACCTCCCTGCGGGTGGTACGCAGCCGGGCGCGCGCCACCGCACACGTCGCGCCGTAGGTTTCCGTCCGGCCGGGCCGCCTCGGCCCGGCCGGGCTCACACCCGCCCGTACGGTGTAGTGACATAGTTTTAACCTCACTGTCAAGTGTGATCCTTGACAATGAATCGGTGGTGACCGAAACGCTGGTGCCGGTCAACGGCATCGAGTTGTGCACCGAAACCTTCGGCGAACCGGACGACCCGGCCCTGCTGCTGATCGCCGGCGCCGCCCGCTCGATGGACTGGTGGGAGGACGAGTTCTGCCGCCGCCTGGCCGCCGCCGGCCGGTACGTGATCCGCTACGACCATCGCGACACCGGCCGGTCCACGTCGTTCCCGCCCGGTTCGCCGCCCTACGCCGAGGCCGACCTCGCCAACGACGCCCTCGGCGTGCTGGACGCGCTGAGCGTGCACCGGGCGCACCTCGTCGGGATGTCGATGGGCGCCGCCCTGGCCCGGCGGATAGCCGTCGAACGCCCGCACCGGGTCCTCTCGCTCACTCTGCTCGCCGCCGGCCCCGCCGAGGCACCGGACCCCCACCGCACCTGGTCGGATCGCCGCACCGCGGTGAACCAGCTGGTCGCCGCGGCCCACGACCTCGGCGGCCCGTTCACCGCCGACGACGCGCACCTGCGCCGGCTGGCCGAGCGCGCCTACGACCGCACCCGCGACATGGCCGCCGCCCAGCTCAACCATCACCGCCGGACCGGCGGCCCGGCGGCGCACGACCGCCCCGGCCGGATCGTCGCGCCCACGCTGATCCTGCACGGCACCCTCGACCCGCTCGTCCCGGCCGGGCACGCCCGGGCCCTGGCCGACGAGATCCCCGGTTCCCGGCTGGTCTGGCTGGAGGGGGTCGGCCACGAGATCCCGCCGGCGGCGGTCTGGTCGCAGGTCATCGACGAGATCCGGGAGGCCGGCCGCCGCCGGCAGCCGGCCTGACCGGCGATCAGGCGGGCCGGCCGCGCAGCCCGGTGTAGAGACCCACGCCGGCGATCATCGAACCGGCGCACAACGCCATGTAGATGATCACGACGACCAGGTCGCTGGTCACCCCGGCCGCCGCGAAGAACACGATGAGCGCGGCGGCGGCCGCACCCGCGCCCACGGTCACCATCCAGGCCGCGGCTTTCTGCGCCGGGGTCCACTGCGGCGAGCCGGTGACCAGCAGCAGCCCGGCGAGCGGGCTGACCACCGGCAGCACCAGGGCACCGACCGTGAGCAGCCCGATCGCGGTGTACTCGACCCCACCCGCCTCGCCTCGCGCGGCCGGCCGGGCCGGCGCCGCCGGTGGCGGCGGGAGCAGCGCGGGGAGCCGCAGGTGCGGGGGGATCGCGCCGCGCCGGGCCGCCGCGACGAGCGCCTCGGGCGGCCCTAACCTGCGGACGATCTCGGCCGCGTCGTCCAGCGGGTCGGCGGGCGAGCTGCGGCGTACGGCGATGTAGTCGGCAACCGTGGACATCAGCTCATCGCGCATCTCGGGCGACAGCTCCTCGCTCTGCGCCCAGAGCGCGGCGAGATAGTCCAGGACGACCACGTCCGTGTGGGCCAGCGGTGCCGATGTCATGTGTCCCCCATTACCGGTCCGGCGCGATGGACCCAGCATCGTCCGCGCCGCACCCCGACACATCGGCCCGCGGTCAGAATGCCGCCTCTACCTTTCGGCCGACCACCCGGGCTTTTCCACCCGGCGCCGGACCGCCGGGCGGAAAGGGTCCGCTCAGGCGGCGAGCACCGGCTGACCGGGACGCCGGGACCACCGGACCCGGGCGGCCGCACGAACCCGCGCGGCCCGGTACAACCAGGCGGTGTCCCGGCCGAACGACCAGGTCAGCGACGCCAGGGCCGCGGCCAGGGCGGCGACTGCCAGCCCGTACGGCAGCAGATTCGCCGTGACCAGGGCGAGCACGATCCCCTGCCCGGCGGCCACCACCTTGCGGGAGAAGCGCGGGGGCAGCGCGGCGGTCAGCCACGGCATCGCCCACGAGGCCGCGACGAACGCATACCGGTACGCGCCGAGCGCCACCGTCCACCACCCGAACCGGTCGCCCGCGTACACGCTGAGCACCAGGATCAGGAACGCGTCGATCTCCATGTCGAAGCGGGCACCGAGCGCCGTGGTGTTCCCGGTGCGGCGGGCCACCTGCCCGTCCACGCCGTCCAGGGCCAGCGCGACGCCGGCCACCGCGACCAGCGCCGGCGTGCTGACCGGCTGCGCGAAGGACGTCACCACGAGGGCGGTCACCCCGCCGACCAGGATCGCGCGGCTGAGCGTCACCACGTTCGCCGGCCCGAGCCGGGTCATCCGGGCTCGGTCGAGGCCGGCGGCGAGCAGCCCGCAGAGGGCCGCGCCGTACGCGGCGCCGGCGAGCAGGCCGGTCATCGTGAGCCCGAGGGTGCCGGCCAGCGTCGCGAGCAGCACGAACTGGGCCGCAAGACCGATCATCGGCCCGCGGGAGGGCGCCGCCGTGGTCGCTGCGAGTGTCACCGTGCCTCCAGTTGGCAAGATTCGTTGCCGCGTAGGGTTGCCGCTGTCAGTCATTTCATTTCCTGCTGTCAGGGCTTAACACGCGCTGCGGCGACGATCGGTTCAGCGGTTGAGGAGACAGCCCATGTCGGGTGACGCGCTGGCGTTCTGGCTCGCCTTCCCCGGAAAGGGTGAGCTCCGGCCGGCGCGAGTGCCGTCGCCGGGCCCCGGCGAGGTGCTGGTCCGGACGCTGCACACCGGGGTGAGCCGGGGCACCGAGACGCTGGTCTTCACCGGCCGGGTGCCGGCCAGCCAGTCGTCGGCGATGCGCGCGCCCTATCAGGAGGGCGACTTCCCCGGGCCGGTCAAGTACGGCTATCTGAACGTCGGCGTCGTGGAGGCGGGCGAGCCCACGCTGATCGGCAAGACCGTTTTCAGCCTTTACCCCCATCAGACCCGGTACGTGGTGCCGGCCGCCGCCGTGACCGTCGTGCCCGGCGACGTGCCCGCTCACCGGGCCGTGCTGGCCGGCACGGTGGAGACCGCGGTCAACGCCCTCTGGGATGCCGCGCCGCTGGTCGGCGACCGGGTCGCGGTGGTCGGCGGGGGCATGGTGGGGTGTTCGGCCGCGGCGATTCTCGCGCGCTTCCCGGGCGTACGGGTGGAGCTCGTCGACCCGGACGAGAGCCGCGCCGAGATCGCGCGGCGGTTGGGTGTCGGATATGCCCGGCCGGCCGACGCCCGGGGCGACTGCGACATCGTGATCCACGCCAGCGCCACCGAGGCCGGCCTGACCCGGTCGCTGGAGCTGCTCACCACGGAGGGTACGGTCGTGGAGCTGAGCTGGTACGGCGACCGGCCGGTCAGCGTGCCGCTCGGTGAGTTCTTTCACGCCCGCCGGCTCACCGTGCGCAGCAGCCAGGTGGGCGGCATCGCCCCGGCCCGGCGCCGCAGCTATGCCGACCGGCTCGCGCTGGCCCTCGACCTGCTCGCCGACCCGCGGTTCGAGACGTTGGTCACCGGCCGGTCCGCCTTCGCCGACCTGCCCGACGTGCTGCCGCGGCTCGCGGACGGTAGCCTTCCGGCCCTCTGCCACGTGATCGACTACCCCGAGGAGTAGACCGTTGTTCAGCGTCACCGTCCGCGACCACATCATGATCGCCCACAGTTTCTCCGGCGAGGTCTTCGGGCCGGCCCAGAAGCTGCACGGCGCCACCTTTGTGGTGGACGCGACGTTCCGCCGCCCGGAGCTGGACGACGACAACATCGTCGTGGACATCGGCCGGGCGAGCGAGGAGCTGCACGCGATCTGCGGCGGGCTCAGCTACCGCAACCTGGACGAGGACCCGGAGTTCACCGGCGTGAACACGTCCACCGAGTTCCTGGCCAAGGTGATCGCCGACCGGCTGGCCGGGGCGGCCGCGGCGGGCGGCCTCGGGGCCGGCGCGGCCGGGCTGACCGGGATCGCGGTGACCCTGCACGAGTCGCACATCGCGTGGGCGAGCTACGAGCGCGACCTGTGAGTTCGCCGCTGTGGGCGGTGCTGCCGGGCGGGATCGACGACCCGGCGGCGCCGAGCGGCGGCAACCGGTACGACCGCATCGTGCTGGACCTGCTGTCCGGCGACCCGCTCGCGGCCCGCGACGTGCACGAGATCGCGATCAACGGCAGCTGGCCGTTGCCGGACGAACTCGCTATATCTTCGTTTAGTGCGGCTCTCGCGGAAATTCCGGACAAGTCCGTTGTGCTCCTCGACGGGCTGGTCGCCTGCGGCGTACCGGAGATTCTCGAACCGCACGCCCGGCGGCTGCGGCTCCTGGTCCTGGTGCACCTGCCGCTCGGCGACGAGACCGGCCTCTCCCCCGGCACGGCCGCGGCCCTGCGCGCCCGGGAACGCCGCACGCTGCACCTGGCCTCGGCGGTGGTGGCGACCAGCCACGCCGCCGCCGAGCGCATCCGCGGCCTGCACGAGGTGACCGGCGTGCTCGTTGCCGCGCCCGGCGTCGAGCCGGCGGCACCCGCCGCACCCAGCCCGGCCGGCCACCGGCTGCTCTGCGTGGCCTCGGTCACCCCGCGCAAGGGCCAGGACCTGCTGGTCGCCGCCCTGGAGACGCACCTCGCCGACCTGAGCTGGCAGTGCACCTTCGCTGGTGCCCTGACCCGTCCGCTCCGGCACACCAGCGCCGGCCTGCATTTCGCCGGCCCGCTGACCGGCGCCGCGCTGGACGCCGCGTACGCGGACGCCGACCTCTTCGTGCTGCCGTCGCGCGCCGAGACGTACGGGATGGTGGTCACCGAGGCGCTGGCCCGTGGCCTGCCGGTGGTCGCCACCCGGGTCGGCGGCGTACCCGAGGCGCTGGGCACCGCCCCCGACGGCTCGCTGCCCGGCCGCCTGGTCGAGCCGGACGACCCGGCCGCCCTCGCCACCGCCCTGCGCGCCTGGCTGACCGACCCCGCCCTGCGCGCACGCTGGCGGGCCGCGGCCCTGGCCCGGCGCGCGACGCTGCCCCGCTGGACCGAGACCGCCCGGCTGATCGCCGGCTTCGTGCAGGACCTCGAGAAAGGAACCGGATGACCGGAGAGTTCAGCGAATCCTGGCTGGCGCTGCGCGAGCCCGCCGACGCGGAGGCCCGCGCCGCGGACCTGGTGGCGCTGCTGCCCGGCCCCGTCCGCACGATCCGCGACCTGGGCTGCGGCACCGGCTCCCTGGCCCGCTGGCTGGCCCCCCGGCTGCCCACGCCGCAACATTGGATCCTGATGGACCGCGACCCGGCGCTGCTCGACCACGCCGCGGCCCACACCGCCGTCGACGGCGTCACCGTGCAGACCGTCCTCGGCGACGTGACCGCCATCACCCCCGCCGACCTGGCCGGCACCGACCTGATCACCTGCTCGGCCCTGCTCGACCTGTTCACCGAGGCCGAGCTGACCGCGCTCGTCGCCACCTGCGCGGCCTCCCGGACGCCGGCCCTGTTCACGCTCTCCGTGTCGGGACAGGTGACCGTCGACCCGGCCCGGCCGGAGGACCGCGCGATCGCCGCCGCGTTCAACGAGCACCAGCGGCGCGTGCTCGGCGGCCGGCGGCTGCTCGGCCCGGACGCCCCGGCCGTCGCGGCCGCCGCGTTCGAAAAGGCCGGCGCCACCGTCGTGACGCGGCCCACTCCGTGGCGGCTCGGGCCGGACCGGGCGCGACTCACCGCCGCGTGGCTGCGTGGCTGGGTCGGCGCGGCCGCCGAGCAGGTGCCGGACCTGCGGCTGGACGCCTATCTGGCGGACCGGCTGGCCGATCCGCCTACCGCCTTGGTGGGACATGTTGACCTCTTGGCGATCTTTGACTGAACCCTTTCCGCACTCCCCGGCGTACTAGGAGAAGGACGGGCTATCGAGGGGACGGCAAACGTGACGCGAACGATCTGGGCGTGGCTACGGCTACTGGGCGGCGCGGGGATTCTCGCGCTGCTGCTGTGGCGGCTCGGCACCGGCGCGTTCCTCGACGGCATCCGGGTCATCGACACGCCGGCCCTGCTGATCGCCTTCGGCGTCGGGGTGGCCACCACGGTGGTCAGCGCGTGGCGCTGGTGCCTGGTGGCCCGGGGGCTGGGCCTGCGGCTCTCGCTCGGCGGCGCGATCGCCGACTATTACAAGGCGCTCTTCCTCAACGCGGCGCTGCCCGGCGGCGTGCTCGGCGACGTCGACCGCGCGGTCCGGCACGGGCGGGACGAGGGCGACGTGGCCCGCAGCGTCCGGGCCGTGGTGCTGGAGCGCACGGCCGGCCAGATCGTCCTGCTCGGCGTCGGGGTCACGGTGCTGCTGACCGTACCGTCGCCGGTGTTGAGCCAGCTGCAGCGGCACGGCGCGATCGTCGCCGTCGTCGCGGCGAGTGCCGCCCTGGCCGGCGTCCTCGTCCTGCTCGCCTGCCGCCGCCTGCGGCAGGGCGGCTCGCGGCTCGCCGCGGCCGTCCGCACCGGGCTCGCCGAGATCCGCACCGGCCTGCTCGCCCGGCGCAACTGGCCGGGCATCGCCCTGGCCTCGACCATCGTGCTGGCCGGTCACCTGGCCACCTTTGTGGTGGCGGCCCGGGCGGCCGGCTCCGGCGCGTCGCTGCTGCGGCTGGTGCCGCTGATGCTGCTGGCGCTGCTGGCCATGTCGGTGCCGGTGAACATCGGCGGCTGGGGGCCGCGCGAGGCGGTCACCGCGTGGGCGTTCGGCGCGGCCGGCCTGAGCGCCACCCAGGGCCTCACCACGGCCGTCGTCTACGGCGTGCTCGCCTTTGTCGCGGCCCTGCCGGGCGCGATCGTCGTGGTGGCGCAGGCCGTCCGGCGCCTGCGGGTCTCGACGCGGGCCTACGCCCTACGGTCGGTGGTGCCCGTCTCGCCCGCACCCGTCATGCCGTCCGTCCCGGTCACGGTGGACCGCACGCCGCGGCGGGAACTGGCCCGCGCGGGCGTCTGAGGGACGCGGCCTCTTGGCTTACCTCGTCCTACGCCTGCCCGTACCGGCCCGACAGGGCGTACCGCAGGAGCACGACGTCGCCGATCTGACGCACCTCGGCGAGGGTCGCCCGGTGGTCCGGACCCCACGGGAAGTCACCGTCGCCGACGAACCGCGGCGCCCGCGAGTCGCCCACGAAGAACGGGGCGACGACCAGCTGGAGCTCGTCGACCAGCCCCGCGGTGAGGAACTGGGTGTGCATCGTGCCGCCGCCCTCGACCATCAGCCGGCGGATCCCCCGGGCGGCCAGGTCGGCGGTCACCCGGCGCAGGTCCACCGGGTCACCGCCGTCGATCACCGTGGCCACCCGGCCCAGGCGCTCGTGCGCCTCCGGCAGCGACTGCGTCGCGCAGTAGACCAGCTTGTCCACCTCGCCGGTGGCGAAAAAGGCGGCGGCCGGATCGATGTCGCACCGGCTCGTGACGGTGACCTTGACCGGGCTGGCCGGCTCGCCGCGGGCCACCCGGGCAGCCCGGCGCTCGGCGGCGCGGACCAGCAGGCGCGGATTGTCCTGACGGATCGTCGCGGCACCGACCAGGATGGCGTCACAACCGGCGCGGACCTCGTCGACGCGATCGAAATCGGCCTCGTTGGACAGCAGCAGCCGCTCCGGCCGGGCGTCGTCGAGGTAGCCGTCGATGGACATGCCACAGCTCAGCAAGGTGTAAGGACGCTCAACCACCGATGACGCCTCCAGTCGAGCGACGATCGTCACCCTGGTCGAACAGTTGCGTCCAAGATAATCCGCGCGACGATTACAGGCACATTCGCGGTCTGTTGCGTTGCGGTCACAGCGCCAGTGGGCAATGCGGATCAGCGGGGAATCAAGGAGGAGGACCGATGGACAAGGCCACGGTGCGGCAGCAGGTCACGGTGCCGCTGCGCTTCGCGGACGGGTATGCCACCACGGCGCGAGTGATGACCTTCAACGGGCTCGTCGACAAGCAGGAACACCTCGCCCTCGGCCTGGGCGACTGGCAGCGGGCACTGACCAAGTCGGCTGCCGGGGGGCGGGCACCGCTGGTGCGGCCGCACAGCGAGTGCCTGACCGGCGACGTCTTCGGCAGCCAGCGCTGCGACTGCGGGCCGCAGCTGCGCGAGGCCGCGGAGCTGATCGCCGAGCAGGGCGGGTTCCTGCTCTACCTGCGCCAGGAGGGTCGCGGCATCGGTCTGTACGCCAAGCTGGACGCGTACGCACTGCAGGATTCCGGGCTGGACACGTACGAGGCGAACGTGGCGCTCGGCCGCGGCGAGGACGAGCGGGACTACGCGGCGGCGGCGCAGATGCTCGCCGCGCTCGGCGCCGACCGGATCCGACTGCTGAGCAACAACCCGGACAAGGCGGCGCAACTGCGGACGTACGGGATCGACGTGACCCAGCGCATCCCCACCGGCGTCCACATGTCCTCGGCAAATGTCCGGTATCTCGCGACAAAGGCCTCGCACACGGCTCACACGATCGAGCTACCCCTGGCCGAGTAACCGGCACCGGCGATCATCCGGCACGATGTGGGGGTGGACCTACTCCTCGCCGCGGTTGATCAGGTGCCCTTCATCCTGGCCGTCTGCGAGGGGCCTGAGCTGCGGGTGCTGTCGCTGAGCGCGGCGACCCGGGCCGTGCTGCCCGGGCGCGAGTTCCTCGGCCGCCCGATCCGCGAGGTCATCAGCGACCTGATCGGGCAGCAGTTCGTCGACGCCTACTACGAGGTGTATCGCACCGGCGAGCCGGTCACCGGCCGCGAGTGGCGGGCCCACCTCGACATGCCGGACGGTTCGGTGCACGAGATGTACGCGAACTTCACGATCACGCCGTGGGTGGTGGACGGGGTCCGCCGCGGGGTGATCGGCGTCGGGTTCGACGTGACCGAGATGGTCCGGCGCCGGCAGGCCGAGGCCGCCCACCTGCGGCAGCAGTACGAGCAGAGCCGAGAGGTGATCACCGCCCTCCAACGGGAGCTGCTGCCGGCCGGGTTGCCGGTGCTGCCCGGCTGCCGGATCGCGGCGAGCTACCTGCTGGCCGACGCGGACACCGCGGCCGGCGGCGACTGGTTCGACGTGGTCGCGCAGCAGGACGGGCGGGTCGCGCTCATCGTCGGCGACGTGGTGGGGCACGGCGTCCGCGCGTCCGGCGCGATGGGCCAGCTCCGCGCGGTGCTGCAGGACCGGTTGGACGACGGGGCCGGCATCCTGCAGTCCCTCGGCGCGGTCGACCGGCTCGCCGCCCGGGTGCCGGCCGCCCGGGCCGCCACGGTCTGCCTCGCCGTGCTCGACCCGGTGACCGGCGAACTGGCGTACTGCACCGCCGGGCACCCGCCGCCGCTGGTGGTGACCGCCGCCGGCGAGACGCGGTTCCTGCCCGGCACCGGCGGCGCGCCGCTCGGCACCGGCGGTTCGTTCCCCGTCCGCACCGCCCGGCTCGACGACGGTGACCTGCTGCTGCTCTACAGCGATGGGATCCTGGAACGGCCCGGCCGCAGCCACCCGGCGAGCGCCGCCGAACTGGCCCAGGCGGCCGCCGACAGCGCGGCCGGCCGGGCCCTGCACGATCCGGCGGCCGGCCCGGCCGAGCGGGTCTGCACCCAGACGGTCGAACTGCTGGTGCGCGCCACCGGCCACCGCGACGACATCACCCTGCTCGCCTGCCAGCGGGTCCCGGTGGTCCCCGACCTGGTGCTCGACCTGGCCACCGAACCGTCGGTGCTGCGCTCCGCGCGGGCGTCGCTGGGCGACTGGCTCGTCGCGGTCGGCGCCACCGAGCAGGATGTCTTCACCCTGCAGCACGCGCTCGGCGAGCTGATGACCAACGCGATAGAGCACGCCTTCGACGGGTACGGGTCGTCGACAGTGTCCGTCCGGGCGACGCTGACCGCGGCCGGGGCCGTGGCGGCGACGGTGACCGATCACGGGGTGTGGCGCGCGCCGACCCGGGCGGTGACCCGCGGGCGAGGGCTGGCGCTGACCGCGCAGCTGGTGGAGAGCCTGCGGGTGGAGCCTGGGGCGCACGGCACGGTGGCTCGGGTGCGGCATCCGCTGACCCGGCCGGCCCGGCTGCTCGACCAGCGCGACGGCGACGGCGCGCCCGCGGGTTTGGTGCCGCCGGGCGCGGACGAGTTCCGGATCGTGGAGCAGCCCGGCGGCGACGAGACCCGGGTCCGGCTCGAAGGGCCGCTGGACCTG
>Ga0070668_100000357_pt1 | contig 30280 bp, 20 predicted proteins | sample KBSS43metaG_FD_64661 | JGI IMG/M metagenome (GOLD analysis project Ga0070668, IMG submission 64661) | Switchgrass rhizosphere microbial communities from Kellogg Biological Station, Michigan, USA - KBS S4-3 metaG | ecosystem: Host-associated > Plants > Roots > Rhizosphere > Soil ...
GATGCTGCCGAACGTCACCAGCAGCCGCAGCCCGCCGGGGTCGACCGCCCGCAGGACCGCGCGCAGGCCGTCGACCTTCGGCGCCAGCGTGCGGTGCAGCGCCGCGGCGTCCAGGCCGGCGAGGGCGGCCGGGTCGTTGTTCCCGGCGCCGTGCAGCACCGCGGTGACCGGGCCGAGTGCCGCCTCGACCTGCGCCACGGCGGCCGCGACGGCCGCGGCGTCGGTCACGTCCGCCCGGACGTACCGCACGGTGACGCCGGCGGCCCTCATCCGGTCCAGGTTGGCCGCCAGTTCGGCATCAGTATCGGCGTCGGAGCGGCCGAGTACGGCCAACCGGGCACCGGTGCCGGCGGCCAGGTCCAGCGCGCACTCGGCGGTGATCCCCTTGCCGCCGCCCGTAACCAGCAGCACGTCGGAGCCGTCGAGCGGTGGCGCGGCGCCGCGGGCCGGGGGTGCCCAGTGGCGCAGCAGCGGAACCCGCCGGGTCCCGTCCGCGTCGTAGCCGGCCTCGCTGAATCCGGACGTGGCGGCGACCTCGGCGACCACCAGCGCTACCGTGGCGGGCTCAACGGCCGCGTCCACAATGGTGGTACGCAGCCGCGGCGCCTCCAGCCGGGCGGTCCGCACCATCGCCGCGGCGCCCCGCCCCCGCTGCAGCAGCACGAGACGCGCGTCGCCGGCCTGCGCGACCGCCGCGCGGGCGCCGTCCAACGCGAGTTCCAGGTGCGCCGGTTCGCAGTCCTCGGGCAGGCAGATGAGCACGCCCGGGCCGACCCCGGCGGTCTCCAGCGCCTGGCGCAGGGCCCGCGCGATCTCGCCGTCCTCGGCGTACAGCTGCCAGGGCGCGTTCGGGCCGTCCGGTGGGCTCGGGGACGGACGCAACGGCGTGGGTACGAGGTCGACCACGAACGGGCGTACCCACGGGGCGACCCCTTCGGCGGCGGCGGGCACCGGTGCCGGTCCGCCGGTGGCGGCCAGCTCGTCGAGCGCGTCGGCCAGCTGGCGTACCGTCGCGGTCGCGAAGTTGGTCGGTGCCTGCACGGCCGGCAGCCCGAGCTCGCGCGCCGCCTGGTTGACGAGCTGGCCGACCGTGATGGAGCTCAGGTGCAGGTCGTCGAGCAGTCGGCTGTCGTCGCGGATGACCTCCACGGGCAGTTCCGCCCGTTCGGCGGCGAGCGCGCGGAGCCGGGCCAGCGTGCCGGCCGGTTCGCCCGCGGGCACCGGTGCCTGCTCGGCGGCCTGGACGGCCGGATCCTCCGGTGCGGCTGCCGCGATCGCCGGTGCCGACTCGCACGGGTTGGCGAAGAAGCTGAACGTGGCGTCCAACTCCAGCGGGCGCACCAGGCGGCCGTCGAAGAGGGCCCGGTGGTTGAGCCGCGCCCCCGCCACGTACGCGGCGCCGAGCGCCGCGAGCAGGCCGCCGAGGCTGCGGTCGTCGGTGCGCACGGCGACCGCGGGCACGTCCGTGAGGTCACGCGTGAGGCGGCTGAGCACCTGTCCGGGCCCGACCTCGATGAACAGGTCGACCTCCGCGGCCGCGACGGTCAGCGCCTCGGCGAACCGGACCGGTTCGACGATCTGGCGGTGCAGCAGGTTCGCGACGTCGGCGTCCGGCGGTAGCGCGTCGCCGGTGACCGTCGACACGACCCGCCGGCGCGGCCGGGCGAAGTGCTGCCCGGCCAGCCACTCGGCGAACCGCTCGGCGGCCGGCACCATCAACGGCGAGTGGAAGCCGTGCGACACCGGGATGGGCACCGACTCCAGCCCGGCCGCGGTGGCGGCCCGGCAGACGTGGTCCACCGCCTCCGCGGGACCGGATACAACGGTCTGGCGCGGGCCGTTGTATCCGGCGATGACGACCGGCCCGTCGCCGATCAGCCGGGCCGTCGCCGACGCGTCGGCGACGATTCCGGCCATCCTGCCGGGCAGGCCGTGCTCGGCCATCCGGCGGCCGCGCAGCGCCGCGATCCGCAACAGCGCGTCCTCGTCCAGCACCCCGGCCCAGTGCAGGGCGGTGATCTCGCCGATGCTGTGCCCGACGGCCACCACGGCCTCCACATCGAGCATCGCGAGGACCCGCAGCCCGGCGAGCGAGCCGGCGACGATCCGCGGCTGCGCGACCGCGGTGTCGATCGAATCGGCCGCGCCCGCCGGCTGCGCCCGGCGGTACACCTCCTCGGCGGTGCGGAACCGGCGGTGCAGCGCGCCGCGGCCGGTGCCACGACCGGAGCCCTGGCCGGGCAGCAGGAACCCGATCCGGGCCGGTCGGGCGGCGTGACCGGCGAAGGCCTGCCCGGACCGGCCTCCCGGGCCGTCCCGGCGCCCGTCGAGGGCGGCGATGACGCCGGAGAGCCGGCGTTCGGCGTCGTCCGGCGAGCGTACGACGGCGGCCGCCCGGTAGGGCCGGTCGCGCAGCTGCCGCTGCAGACCGGCCGCCAGGTCGCCGAGTTGTGCATAACTCAACGTGGGCGCGAGCCGGGCCGCTTCGGCGAGCCGGCTGCGCAGTTGCTCCGGATCGGCGGCGTCGAACAGCAGCAACTCCGCGTCCTGCGCCGAGGACGCGAGCCGCCGGACACCCGGGTCGAACGTGCGGCGCCGGGGCACGGCGCCGTCGAGCACGACGTGCGTGTTGATGCCGCCGAAGCCCATCGCGCTGACGCCGGCCCGCAACGGGACGTCCTCCGGCCATTGCTCGGCCTGGTCGACGGCGCGCAGCGCGGGCCGGTCGCCGGTGAGCTCCGGGTGCGGCTCGACGCAGCCGGCCGTCGGCGGCACCACCTGGGTGTGCACGGCCATGGTCGCCTTGATGAGCCCGGCCACCCCGGCCGCCGCCTTGGTGTGCCCGATCACGGCCTTGATCGAGCCGATCGCCGCCGGCGGCGCCTGCGGGTCGGCGTCGCGGCGGGCCGTACTCAGCGCCCGCAACTCGGTGGCGTCGCCGACCTCCGTACCCGTGCCGTGTCCTTCGAAAAGGGCGACAGTGTCGATGCCGAAGCCCGCCCTGCGATAGGCGCGGCGCAAGGCCAGCCGGTACCCGTCGGCCTCCGGCCGGGTGATGCCGCCCCGGCCGTCGGAGGACATGCCCCACCCGGCCACCGTGCCGTAGACGCGGTGGCCGGCCCGGCGGGCGTCCGCGTCGCGCATGAGCACGACCATGCCGCAGCCCTCGCCCGGCCAGAATCCGTTGGAGTGGCGGTCGTACACCCGCATCTCGTGTTTCGCGAGCGCACCCGTCTTGGCGAATCCGACCAGCTCGAACGGGTCGAGGGACAGGTCGACGCCGCCGGCGACCACCACGTCCACCGCCCCGTCCACCAGGTACTGGCAGGCGGTGAGGACCGACAGCAGCGACGACGCGCACGCCCCGTCGACCGTGTGGCCGCCGCCCTTGAGGTCGAAATGGTTGCAGATCCGCCCGGCGATCGTGTTGGACAGCCCGCCGGCCAGGGTGTCCTCGTCGATCGCCGGGAACGGGCTCTTGTAGCTGTGCTCCAGCTCCCGCAGGAAGCCGGCGAGCTGATCGCCGTCCCAGCCGTGCCGCTCCAGGGCACCGGCCACCACCCGCCGCACGTACGGCCAGCGCAGCCGCATGACGTTGGCCCGGGTGAACTCGCCGGTGAGGGTGTTGCCGACGACCACGGCGGTACGCTCGCGCGGCAGGCCCTCGCCGCCCGGAAAACCGGCGTCGGCGAGCGCCTCCGCCGCGACGTCGAGGGCCAGCCAATGCGTCAGGTCCGTCGACCGGTAGGTGCTCCCGGCAACCTTGAACCGGATCCGGTCGAACTGATAGCCCTCGATGAGGGCGGCGTTCCGGGCGTAGAACCGGTCCGCGGTCGCCGGGTCCGCGGCCCAGTAATCGGCCAGGCGCAACCGCTCGGCGGGCAACCTGCGAAACGCCCGGCGCTCGGTGACGACGTTCTCCCACAGCTCCCGCGGCGTGTCGGCGTCCGGGTACCGGCAACCCATCCCGACGATCGCGATCGCGGTCATGCCCGGACCGCCTCTTGCTCGGCCGACGCCGAGGTGCCGGCGGGCACCGGAGTGCCGGCGGACACCGGAGTGCCGGCGGACACCGGAGTGCCGGCGGGCACCGCCGGGTCAGCAGGCGCCGGTGAATCGGCGGGCACCACGATGGTGCCGGCGGCCGGGTCCGCCGGCGCGCGCAACGCCGGGTCCGGCTCCGCGGCCAGCTCCCGCGCACGTTGCGCCTGGGCGGAGAAGTGCAGCGCCCAGAGGAAACCGCCGCGGACCAGACACACGGTGGCGGTGGCGAAGAACAGTCCGTACACGATGGACGCCCCGGCCAGCACGCCGTAGATCGCCGCCGCGCCGCCGCCGAACGCGAGCTGCGACATCCGGTTGACCGGCGTGGTGCCCGGATCGGTGATCATGTAGTTGGTGAAGAGGACGAAGGCGACCCCGGTCATCGTGCTCAGGGCCGACACCGTGGACGTGTCCAGCAGGAGGCCGCGCACCACCGCCTGGATGACGAATCCGCCCAGCCACCCGGCGATCAGCCACATCCGCTTGGTGAGCAACCCGTTGAGCATCGTGCCGAAGACCACGATGAGGACGGGGATGAGCCAGTCGAAGCCACCGCTGAGGTACTCGGTGAACTGGTACGGCGGGGCGATGGACACCCACGGGAACAGCAGCAGCACGATGGCGATGCCGAAGTTGGACGGGTTCATGAAGTGCCGCATCCGCCCGGCGACTGGCGCCCGCAGCAGGAACTTGCCGCTGATGGCCACCATGACGCCGAACATCATCACGAGGACCCGGTCGTTGACGTAGAGCAGCATGTTCACCGCCAGGGCGGTGATGTGCGCGGGATAGAGGTATTCGACGAGGCCGCGTACCCCGTGGCCGCGGAACCGGACCGGGCGCCCGTCGGCCATGGCGCTGACCGTCTCCAGCACCAGTTCGGTCGTGTAGGCGGTGGCGAGCGCGATCAGCGGCCACGTCCACGCCTGCTCGAAGCCCAGCAGGGCGTACCCGAAGATGTTCAGTACGGAGATGGAGACGGCGAAGTTCCGCAGGGCGATCACGCGGGGATCGCGCTTGGGCTTGTCGACGTTGGGCGTGCCGCTCACGACGTGACCTCCCGGGCCTCGGAGCCGAGCTTGACGGCGTGCCAGCCCGGACTGAGTTGAAGATCGTCCTGTCGGACCGTGCCGCTGCGGTCCCGCCAGACGAGTTGGACCCGGACCGGCCCGTCGGCCTGGCCGAGCCCGAAGTGGACCTCGAAACTGCGCTTGCCGGAGTGGCCGCTGCCGCCGTCCACCCGGCCGAGCAGCGTCCGGCCGTCCGGCAGTGCGACACGCACCTGCGCGTCGACCACGGCCGATCCCGCCGACGCCGCCACGCCGGCGGCCGCACCGGTGTCGTGGGTCAGCCGCAGGCCGAGGAACCGGCCGGGCGACGGGCTTTCGTTGTGGTAGAAGACCGGGGCGTCCCACTGCCTGGCCACCGCGAAGTCGAGCCGGCCGTCGCCGTCGGCGTCGCCGGTCGCGATGCCCCGAGTCGGGATGGGTATGTCCAGGCCGAGCTCGCCGCTGACATCCTCGTACCGGCCGCCGGCGCCGCGCACATGGAACGCCAGGTGCTGTCCGCCGGCGATGTCGTCGCCCTGGCGCACCGTCGGCCACCAGAACGGGTGCTCGACCAGACCGTCGTTGGCCGTGGCCAGTTCCTGCAGCTGCGCCCACCGGTTGACGTCGCCCTTGACGAAGCCCGCGGTCTGCACGATGGCGGGTTCGCCGCTGTTGACGAAGTCGCCGAACTTGACGTCCCAGCTCCAACCGCTCCAGGCGAGGCCGAGCGGCGCGCTGCGGTCGGCCCATTCCGCCCGGCCGGCGTTGAGCCCGCGGCGGATCCGTTCCGGGTCGCCGGTGGCCGAGACGAAAGCGAAGTTGCTCTCCTGGATCCCGAACGAGGTCGTGATGTTGCCGACGTAGATGTCGTTGACGCCGTCGGCGTTGAGGTCGCCGAAGTCGACGCCCATGCCCTTGAACGAATCGTGCCCGATGCGCTTGGACTTCGGCGTGAACGCGCCGCGGTCCGCCGCGTCGACCAGCGCCAGCCGCACCCGGCCGGGGGTGGACCGGTTGTGCAGCAGCCGGTCCGGGCCGAAGTCGTTGGCGACATACAGCTCCGGCAGCCGGTCACCGTCGAGGTCGGTGGCTGCGGCCGCGAGGGTCCAGCCCCGCGACACCTCGTCGCTGAACACCGCACCGGCGTCGGCGAACGAGGCGGACGGCGCCAGCTTCGCGCCCGCCGCCCGGCCACCCGTCCAGCGGAGGATGCGGTTTTCGCCACCGTTGTAGGCCACCGACAGGGACCTGGTCATCACCACGCCGCCGCGTACGGTGTCGTCGAGGACCGGGCCGTCCGGGAAGTAGTTGCCGACGAAGATGTCGTCGTGGCCGTCGCCGTCGAAGTCCGCGACCGCCGCCGTGTTGGTGTTCCACTGCGCGCCGTCGTACCGGCCACCGGCCGAGGGGTTGGGGACCAGTTCGACCGGCTCGAAGGAACGCGCGGACAGCCGGTCGGTCCCGGCGCGCGCGAGGAACAGCACCGGGGTCCGGCCCCACCAGTAGACCAGCAGGTCGGTGCGGCCGTCCTCGTTGAAGTCGCCCGGCACGCAACCCATCGGCGCGATGTGCGGGTTCATCGGCAGCGGGGCCGGATCGAGCGCGAAGGACGAGAACCGGGCCTCGCCGAGCCCGGGGGTCGGCGCCACGACGACCCGGTCGATCCGCACGTCGGTCAGGCACAGGTCGTTGGACAAGCCGTCGCCGTCGATGTCGTTCATGGCGATTCCGGCGCCCACCGAGGAGATCCACGCGCGGATGCGTTCGTAGTCCTGGTTGACCCGGCGGATGGTCTGCTGGGGGTAGCCGCCGGGGATCGATATCGACAGCGGCGCGAACTTGTACTGAGCGGCCATCTCCCGGCGATCCGCCGCGGTCGCCTCGGGCAACCGGGCGATGAGGAACGTGGTCGCCAGCACCGTGATGGCGACGACCTGCACGAGATGCCTGCGGATCCAACCCACGACAAACAACTAGTACCTCCCGCTGGATGCGAACTGCGTGGCGATTCGCTGCCGCCAGATCTCGTAGTCGGGTGCGGGCCCGCCGTCCGTCAGGTCGATCCGTGCCGCGTCCGTCACGGCGGCAGCCCGCTGCGGGGTCATCCCGCAGAGCACGTCGGTCGCCAACGCCGTGTGCGATGTCGTCAGGCCGGCCAGGAGGCGCGCCTCGGCGCCGAAGGCCGACCCCTGGGCGAGCTGCGGTACGTATCGGCCCGCCCGGCGCCGCAGCGACTCCAGCTCCGTTCGCCCGACGCCACCCGCGTACGTGGCGGCGAGTCCGGCCCCGGCGAACAGGTCGGCGTGCCGCGCCGGTGCGAAGCCCTCGATCGTCGTGGCCAACCGGTCCACGTCCGCGCCCTCGACGAACCACAGCGCCCGGCCGATGCCCTGGTCGATGACGCGGTGCGCGGCCGCCTGCCGCGCGTCGAGCGGCCACGCGAAGGAGGGGTCCTGATACTGCCGGCGCACATACCGCTCGGTGTGGAAGTAGGCCTGGTGAAAGCCGTAACCGTCCAGGGCAAGCCAGCCGAGCAACGGGTCGGCGGGCAGGGCGCGGCGCCACAGCGGACGCGGCAGCCGGGCCAACGCCCACCCCATGCCCACGTGCACCATGTACACGTGCTGGCGGCCACCGCCGGCGAGGAACTCCCGGATCCGCCCGCCGCGCAACCCGATCGCGTCCAGGATGGCGAAGCACATCGCCGCGCCTTCGTACGCGAAACCCCGCAACGGCTTGTCCACCGTGTCCAGCAGGCGTTGCGCGTGCGCCGGCCCGGTGGCCTCGGCCGCGAAGCCGAACCCGGCGAGAAACGTGCGCCCGACCGTCTCGAGTTGCGTCTGCGAGGCCAGGTCGTGGGCGCGAAATCCCCGTTTGTCGAAACTCGCTTCGGAAAGGTCTGGGGTTAATAGTCGCCGCCGGAGCGCGCGCCATTGACCGGACATGAAAGTACCTCCGAGTCAGGCAGTCCCATGCGGGCTCAGACGGCCGCCTCGGGTTCCGCCAATACCCCGGGCCGGCAACTGTCTTAGCCCCGATCACTACCGATTTCTATAGTTACAGGCGTCAGTTGGCATCGTCAATGGACCCTGCGAAACGAATTGATGGGCGCTTTAGCCACCGAAACTCCGGCGCCGGCCAACACGTATCGGACCATCGCTCTCTTTGCGCGACGGCCTGGAACCACACGGTTGCGAATTACTGTTCGAACTTGCTTGTATCGGTGATCGGACGGAATCGACTCATGGTGTTTCCGGCGCCTGACAACGGGCAGAATGCCGTGACCAGCGGCAGTCATCCCCGGCCCGGCGTCGCCACCGCAGCCGCGCGCCATCACCGCGGGCGACCGCAGGGGCACGGGCCGTCCCGACGAGACCCCGGCAACGCCTAGTCCCAACCGCCTCCATCCATCGACCGGGGCCTACGGCCTACGAAACCACACGCCGTTGGAAATCCACTGGACGCCGACTGGACCCGCTCGCCATTTCGCCCTGGACGGCTTATACTTTCGATACCAATTTCATCGTTTGCGCCAGTGATGCCGGTCTACCCGAAGGCGCGCTCTGGGCCAGTGGCCCGAGCGTCGACGGGGTCGCCGGCCACCCAAGACCTCGACGGCTCCGGCAGGTACCTATACCGTTAAGGACCGACCTGGGAGAGCTCGTGCCTGAGAAGCGGCAGTATGGACAGTTTTGCGGACTCGCCTCCGCGATGGAGATCGTCGGCGAGCGGTGGACCATGCTGATCATCCGCGAGCTGCTCATCGGGCCGGCCCGGTTCAGCGACCTGACCGACAACCTGCCCGGCGTGAGCCCCAACATGCTCGCCGATCGCCTCCGCTTCCTGACCGACCAGGGCATCATCGCGGTCGACCGGGTGCCGGGCGACGCGCGCGGCAAGCTCTACCGGCTGACCCCGCTCGGCGCCGAGCTGCGCCCGGCCGTCCACGGGCTCGCGCGGTGGGGGATGAGTTTCCTGACCGACGAGGACGCGGCACGCTCGACGAGCCGCGCGGCCTGGGGCTTCCTCGCCCTGCAGACGATGATCGACGTCGGCACGCCGCTGGCCGTCGACGAGGAGTACGAGTTCCGCGTCGCCGACGAGGTCTTCTCGATCGCCGTGCACGACGGCAAGGCGACGGCCCAGCGGGGTCCCGCTCACCAGCCCGCCCTGGTGATCCACGCCGACGCCGAAACGTTCATCCGGATCGGCGCCAAGCTGATCAGCCCGTTCGAGGCGGTGATCACCGGCCGGATCAAAGCCGAGGGCGATCTGGACGCGATCCAGCGCTGCACCCAATTGCTGGGCCTGGATCAGCCCCGGCGGGCCGCGGCCTGACCCCCCGAGGCTGACCCCGCAGCTGGCAGGTCAGCGGATTTCACCGGGTATTGCCGGCGCTGGCCGCGCGTGGCGGTTCCGTCGTGCCCACCAGAGGAGCGCGACCGTCGTGCCGGCGACGCAGTACGTGCCGGCGACCTGGAAACCGAACGCGATGCCGCCGGTGGCGATGAGGATGCCGGCCGTCATCGTTCCGGCACCCGACGAGATGGAGTCGGCCGCGGTGGCGATCCCGAACGCCCGGCCGGTGCCGCCGGCCGGGGCATGCTTGGCGATCAGCGCGTAGGTCAGCGGGATCGACACGGCCATCAGCAGCCCCTCGACCACGGACACGACGATCGCCAGCCAGACCGCGTCGGTGTAGGCGTAGATGAACGCCAACGACCCCAGCAGGATCGAGGAGCCGCCGGCGACCAGCCACCGGTTCGTGCCGGGCAGGACCCGGTCCGCGTACCGGGACAGCAACACCACCGGCAGCATGGTGGCCACGAAGGACCAGGCGATCACCAGGTCGGAGGCGCCGAGGTCGCGCAGGAACAGCCCCCAGAGAACCGCGTACACCCCGTACATGGTGGCCGTGGTGGTGACCAGCGCGATGATCGGCGCGACGGCGCGGCCGACCGAGACCAGGTGCGGCGGGTTCTCGGCGGCCCCGTCGCCGACCGGCTCGCCGGGCTGCGTCACGGCCGGGCGCTTGAGCAGGTAGGAGGTAACCGCCGCGATGCTCAGCATGGCCACCGCGAACCAGGGCGCCGCCTCGGTCCCGTCGATCACGACCAGCCCCACCAGCAGCGGGCCGACCAGCGCGCCGGCCGTGCCCACGCTGCTCAGCGTGCCGAACGTGCGTTCGTGCTGCTCCTGCGGCGTACCCAGAGCGATCGCCGTACGCAACGCGTTGCCGGCCGTTGATGCCCCGGCCGACGAGATCAGATAGGCCGGGGCGATCAGTGGCCAGGCCGGCGCGAAGGTGAAGGCCAGCACGCCGAGCACGGCGATCACCAGGCCCCAGACGAGTGCACGCCAGGCGCCGAACTGGTCGATCATCCTGCCCGCGACGAGCCCGGCGATGGCGGCACCGATCGCCGAGAAGACCATCACGGCGCCGATATAGGCGACCGGGACACCGCGATCGCGCAGGTACGGACCGACGATCGCGATCGTGCCCATCTGCGACGCCCGGGCCAGGAACGAGACCGCGTACGCCGCACGCGGCGAGATCGAGTGAGCCGCCCGCCCGGTCGGCGACGCCGGCGTGGACGTGGTGGCGGCGCTCATCCCGAGCGCCCGACCTCGACGATGCCGACGGTTCGGCTGTGCGGCGCCGTCGCCGCGACCCAGAACCGGAGCCGGTTGAGCAGGCCTGGCGACCACAGCCCGCGGGCCAGATCGAGGTCGGCCTCGGTCAGGCCGCGATGGTTGACCATGACCAGCGTCATCCGCGGCGCCGGCCAGAGCCGGATCGAGGCGGTGCTGCGGACCGTCGGCCAGGCCGGCAGGTCCAGTTCGATCTTGACGAACTCGCCCTCGACCTCGCCGGCCGACACCCCGGACACCCCCAGCTCGGGTACCTGCCAGCGGACACCGGTGTCGGTCTGCTCGGTGGCATTGCCGGTCCAGTCCTGCAGGGCGGCCGGTTCGGTCAGGCCGCGGAACACCTGCGCCGCGGTGCCCCGCTGGACGATGTCGCTGACCAGCACGCTGTGCGTGCCGTCGGAATGGAGAAAGCTGGGGTCCTGCTTGCTGCCAGGACGGAAGGTCAGGGACACGGCGGGCCTCCTCGGCGAAAAGGGGGGCCGTGGCCGGCGGCCGGCCACGGCCCTCGGACGGTGGTTCAGGCGCGAAGGTTGCGGAACTCGTCAGCGAGAGCAGTGAACTGCTCGTCGCGCAATGAGGCCTCCTCAGCGCAGGCGCCGGCGCTGGCCTCGATGCCGGGGCCGAGCGGGAACGCCTTCTGGAACTGGATGCCGACTCGCGGCGGGACCTCGTACGCCTCCACGCCCACGCCGAGGCCGGTGACCCGCTCGGCGACCAGGCGCTTGCCGACGTACACGTCGAAGATCGCGTTGTAGACGATGATCGCCGGGTAGTCCGCCGCCGCCGTCTGGGCGATGGCCAGGCTGCGCGGCTGCGCGGTGTCGGACAACGTGATGGTGACCCACTCGGAGAGGAACTCCGAATACCCGGCCACCTCCCACGTCTCGATGGCGAACTCGAACTGCCGGTGCCCGCCGGCGTTGGTGACGGGGGCGCCCCGGTCGAGCTGGAGCACTGCCGTCATCTTCAGAACCTCCTTGACGTCGCCGTCGGCGACGATCGGGATGTTCAGCTCGGAGCGCTGGTACTCGGTGCCCGGAACCGGCGGGAACTCGGTCTGCGGAGCGAGCTGGGTGAGCTGTGGTGACGTCATTCCTTCTTCTCCTTGCTTCCCACGTATCGTGGGACCAGGGTCACGCCGGGCGGCGGGACAGCGCGCCGCGGGCAACGCGGATGGTGCGTCCAGCCCGCCGTCCGGTGTGGCCGTCTTTTTGCTCCGGCTCCTCGGCCGGAGACATCTGGGGTGGCGCGGCCGATCCGGGCGCCGGCGCCCGGTCCGCCCGCCGGCCGGCTCCGTCGCCTAGGGCGTCGTCGAGCTGGGTCGCGGCCAACGCCGTGGTGATCCAGTCGGCGTCCACGCGCAGGTGTTGGCCGGGTTCGAGGTCTGGTGCGCGGTACATCAGGCCGGCGAGTGCGGCCTCCAGCACGGATCGCAGCCCACGCGCCCCGGTGTCCCGGGCATGAGCCCGCTCCGCGACGGCGGTCAGGGCGTCCGGCGTGATGTCGAGGACATGGCCGTCGAGACGGAACAGCTCCTCATACTGGGCGACGAGCGAATCGCGTGGCTCGGTCAGGATCCGGCGCAGTTCCGCGGCACCGAGTTGCTCCAGCCGGACCGTCACCGGGAAGCGCCCGACGAACTCCGGCAGCAGGCCGAAGGCGATGAGATCGCCAGGTTCCGGTTGGGCGGAGCGAGGGCCGGCCGCGGGTGCGCCGGCGAGCGCCGGGCCGGCGCGGAACCCGAAGTCGCGGACCCGTTCCCGGTCGCTGATCAGCTCGTCCAGCCCCACGAAGGCGCCGCCGGCGATGAACAGCACCTCCGAGGTGTCGAACCGGCGCGCCTCGGCGCCACGCGCTCCCGGGTCGGCACCGCGGCCCTCGAGCGACACCATCGTGCCCTCGAGTGACTTGAGCAGGCTCTGCTGCACGCCCTCGCCCGACACGTCGAGCCCGACGGTCGCCTCATGCCGGGCCAGCTTGTCGACCTCGTCGAGAAAGACGATGCCGCGTTCGGCGGCCCGCACGTCACCGTCGGCCGCGATGACGAGCCGGCGGAAGATGGACTCGACGTCCTCACCGGCATATCCGGCCTGGGTGAGGGACGTGACGTCGACGACGACGAACGGGACGCCGAGGGTGCGCGCCAGCGTCTCGGCCAGCAGCGTCTTGCCGGTGCCGGACGGGCCGATCAGCATGATGTTGGATTTCGTCAGCCGGACCCGCCCGGGCGCGTCGCGGGCCACCCGCTTGAAGTGGTTGTAGACCGCGACGCTGAGCATGCGCTTGGCGGCATCCTGCGCGATCACATGTTGATCCAGGTCGGCCACCAGGGCGGTCGGCGTCGACGTGCCGGCTCGCTCGCGGCGGCTGGCCCGCCCGGCCAGTGCGGCCAGGCCGGCCTGCGCGCAACCCGGGCAGATGGCCGCTCCGGCGCCCGTGATGAGCGCGTCCACCTCGTACTCGTTGGTTCCGCAGAACGCGCAGAAGAGCAGCCGGCGCTTCGGAGCAGGCATCTGGCCCTCCAGACGGCTAATTTGAGTATCGGTAACTGTAGTAATATGCGTTGATCGGTGTCAACGGAGCGGCGCTTTTCCCCGTGCATGTGCCGTTTGCCGGAAGATGCACGAGGACGGCCTTCCTAGATACTTCGATAAGCCATATCATCCAGTGACCATTGACTCGAAAGGAAGGCACATGGCCAAGCTCGCCGTCATCACCGTCAACGTGCACGACATGGACCAGGCAGTCGCCTTCTACACCGACCAGCTGGGCTTCGGCGTCCGAAACGACTCGGCCGCGCCGGCATATGTCGAGTTGGACAGCGAGGGCCCGCTCCTGCTGCTGCAGCAGTGCGAACGACCGGCCAAGCCGGACTACCCCGACGGCGCCTGCGTCATGCTCAATCTCGCGATCGGTGACGTCGAGGCCGAGCTCGGCCGGCTTCGCGCCGTCGGTGCCGACGTGCTGCACGACGCCCCTCAGGACTGCCCGGTCGGCAAGTACATCGCGGTCGCGGACCCGAGCGGCAACGTCATCGAACTCATCGAGTTCACCGGCTGACGGCGGCCGGCCGGTGTCTGTGACGCAACGGGCCGGCATCGCGCGGCCGGCGCCCGCGGCCCCCCTCCCGCGAGCGCCGGCCGCCGCGCTGGGCGCCCGCCTGGTGATCCTGAGTGGCATCGCCGCCGGGACCGTGCTGCGCCTGCTGGGCGCCTGGCTGCTGGCGGTCGCGGCGCGGCGCCGCGCGACCTTCCCGGACACCGCCTGGTCGATCTGTGCGGTCCGGATCCACCGGGCCGGGCCCGCCGCCGTCAAGGTCGCTCAGCTGCTGAGCACCCGGCTCGATCTGTTGCCGGTACGGATGTGCCGTGCCCTCGCCAGGCTGCACGACGACGCGCCACCGTTGCCCGCCCGGGCCGCCGCGCGCCTGGCCGGCCAGCGACTGGGCCGGCCGCTGGAGACGATATTCCGGGAGTTCAGCCCCGTGCCGGAGGCGTCCGGCAGCATCGCCTGTGTTTACCGTGGTGTGCTGCTGGACGGCACCGTGGTCGCCGTCAAGCTTCGCCGACCGGGCATCGAGCGGACGATAGCCGCCGATCTGCGCCTGTTCCAGATCGGATCGTCGCTGGTCGCCGGCACGCGGCTGATGCGCGGCCTGCCGACCCGGGTCGCGGTCGCCCAGCTGTCCGCGGCGATCGCCGACCAGCTCGACTTCACCCGCGAGGCCGCCGCGTTGGCCGCGGTCGCCGACGCGGTCCGCGACGTCGAACGCGTGCGGGTCCCCCGCCCGTACGCCGAGCTGGCCGACCCGGCGCGGACCGGGGCCGGCGTGCTCGTCATGCACCATGTGCCGGGCCTCGTGCGCCGGTCCCCCGCCGAGCTCGGTCTCCCCGCGGGCGCCAGGGCGGTGGAGGCGAGCCTCGACGCGGTCTACAAGATGCTCTTCATCGACGGGCTGGTCCACTGTGACCTGCATCCCGGCAACCTGTACTTCTTCACCGACGGCTCGGTCTGCATGCTCGACGCCGGCTTCGTGGTCGCCCTGCCGCCGGCGGCGCGGCGCGCGTTCACCGAGTTCTTCTTCCGGATGGGTACGGGCAACGAGGCGCGCTGCGCCGATCTTGTGCTCTCCACAGTCGAGCGACCGGCGGGTTTCGACGAGGCCGGCTTCCGCGACGAGCTCGGCGCGCTCGTGCGCAGTGTGACCGGCAGCCGAGCCGACGAGTTCGAGTTGTTCGGCTTCGCCACGCGGCTGTTCGACATCCAGCGGCGGCACGGCCTGTACGCCGATCCGCAGTTCATCTTTCCGCTGCTCGGCCTGCTCGTCCTGGAGGGCGCGATCAAGCAGTTCCACCCGAGCGCCGACTTCCAGGGGCTGGCCCTGCCACACCTCATGCGCGCGCTGTTCGGGCGACCGGACGGCACCGATCCACCACCACCGATCCCCTGAAGATCGATACATCCGCCACCGGGGCCGTCCGTACGAACCGCGCGGGATGGCCGCTGAACGACCGATGGACGACGAAGCGAAAGCGATCGATTGTGGAGGCATCGACATGCTCCACTGGAGGTCGCGGTGCTGGTCGTCCAGGTCCTCGGTCGGGTCGCCGTGCGGCGGGGCAGCCAGGAGGTCATCCTGGGCCCGCTCGGCCGGCGGGCTGTGTTCGCCCTGCTCGCCCTTCACGCCGGGCAACCGCTCGCTCGGCACCAGATCATCGACGCCCTGTGGGGTGATTGTCCCCCGGCCGGTGCCACGAACGTCTTGCAGACGCACGTGAAGCACCTGCGCCGCGCGCTGGAGCCGGAACGCCCGGCGCGGGCGTCCAGCGCCGTGCTGCCGGCCGTCGGCGACGGCTACGCCCTGCGGATGCCCGGCGCGACCATCGACTTCCAGCAGTTCCGCGATCTCCTCGCGACCGAGCGGGCCGCCGCCGAGCACGACCCGCGGCGCACTGCCGAGCTGCTCGGCTCGGCCCTGGCGCTGTGGCACGGCCGCCCGGCGGCCGACATCGCGGGGCTCGCCACGCATCCCCGGGTACTGGGCCTGGTGAACGAGCACCGGGAGGCACTCAGCCGGTACGCGGACGCGATGATCGAGATCGGCCGGGCCTCCGAGATCCTCGGCCTGCTCGCGGAGGAGGCCGCCGCCCGGCCGCTCGACGAGTCCCTGCAGGCCCGCCTCGTCCGCGCCTACCAGGCGGCCGGACAGCGTTCGCAGGCGCTCGCGGCGTACGAGACGGCCCGCCGCCACCTCGCCGACGAACTGGGCGTCGATCCCGGCGCCACGCTCGCCGACGCGCACCGCGGACTGCTCGAACCGGTACCGGCCGAACCGGCCGACAGCCGGGCCCGCCCGCCGGCCGGCCATGCCGCCGGCAGCGCCGCTTGGCGGTTGCCCCTCGAACCGGCGGTCTTCATCGGACGGTCCCGGGAGCTCGCGGAACTCGACCATGCCCTGGCGGCGGACGGCAACCCGGCGCCGGCGGTGGTCGCCCTCATCTGCGGTACGCCGGGGGTCGGCAAGACCGCGCTCGCGCTGCGCTGGGCGCACCGGACGCGGCACCGTTTCCCGGACGGCCATCTCTACGTCGACCTCCGCGGATACGACCCCGGCCGGTCGGTCCCGCCGGCCGCCGCGCTGTCCCGGTTGCTGGCCGAGCTCGGCGTCACCGGTTCCGACGTGCCGGCCGATCTGGACGACATGATCGCCCGCTTCCGCGCCGAGACATCCGACCGGCAGATGTTGATCCTGCTCGACAACGCGGGCTCGGCCGAACAGGTCCGGCCCCTGCTGCCCGGCACGACCCGCAGCCGGGTGCTGATCACCAGCCGGGACAGCCTGGCCGGACTGGTGGCGCTCAACGACGCGTACCGGGTGACGGTGAACCCGCTGTCGGCGACCGACGCGGAGATGCTGCTCCGCCGCCTGATCGGCCAGCGGGCTCGCAGCGATCGCGGCTCCACCGCGGCGCTGGCCGAGCAATGCGCACGGCTGCCCCTCGCCCTGCGGGTCGCGGCCGAGCTCGCCGGTTCGTCCCCCACCCTGCCGCTGGTCGACCTCGTCGCGGAACTGGCCGACCGGCGGCGGCGGCTCGACGTCCTCGATCCCGGCGGTGACGTCCGGGCCGCGGTCCGCACGGTGTTCTCCTGGTCCTACCAGCAACTCGATCCGGCGGCCGCCTCCGCGTTCCGGCGGCTGGGCCTGCACCCCGGCCCGAGTTTCGACGCGGGAGCCGTGGCGGCCCTCATCGGGGTCACCCCGGACGACGGGGCCCGGTTGCTGAACGCGCTCGTCCGGGCGAGCCTGGTGCACCGGCTCAACCACGGCCGGTACGGGCTGCACGACCTGCTGCGGGCGTACGCCGAGGAACTCACCTATCGGACGGACGACGCCGAGACCCTGCGGTCGGCGGCGACCGGGCTGCTGAACTACTACGTGACCCGGTCCTGGAACGCCGTTCAGGCGTTGTACCCGACGTCGAGCGGGTACGGGCAACGCCCGCCCGCGGTGGCCGGCGCACCGCCGAAGCCGCGGGACGCGGCCGAGGCCCGCCGGTGGCTGGACGCGGAACTGCCGGCGATGACCTTGCTGGGCGAGTTCGCCGAACGGCACGGCCGGCCGGACTTCGTGATCAACCTGGCGCTCAACCTGCACCGCTACCTGGAAGGTGGGCACTACGCGGAGGCGTTGGCCATCCACACGTACGCGCTGGACGCCGCACGCCGTCGCGGCGATCAGTCGGCGCTGGCCCACACGCTGACCAACCTGGGCGGGATACACCGGCTGCTCGGCCACTACAGCAAGGCGGACGACTGCCATCGGGAGGCCCTCACGGCCCACCGGGCGACCGGCGACCGGCTGGGCCAGGCGCGGACGCTGTCCAACCTCGGCATCCTCGCCGAGCGCCAGGGCGACTGCGCCGAGGCACGCCGGTATCACGGCGAGGCCCTGTCCGCGTACCGCGACGCCGGCGACCGGTTCGGGGAGGCGGCGACCCTCGCGAACCTCGGCAATGTCCACAGCCAACTGGGGCGCATGGCGGAGGCGTTCGGCGTATTCACCGAGGCGCTGGGGCTCTTCCGCGACCTGGACGACCGCGCCGGCCAGGCGGTCGCACTGTCCAACCTGGGCGACGTGCACACCAGCACCGGCGCGTACGCGGCCGCGGCCGACCACCTGGACGAGTCGTTGGCGCTGTTCCGGGCCATCGACCATCGCGAGGGCGAGGCGACCGCGATGGCCAACCTCGGCGTGGTGCGGACCCGGATGGGCGATCCGGCCGGGGCCATCGCGTACCTGGAGACGGCGATGACGATCTTCCGGACTACCGGGCACCGCTACGGCCAGGCGAGCGTGCTCAACGGACTGGGCGAGGCCCTGCGCGCCGCCAACCGGGCGGCCGAGGCGCTCGCCCACCACCGCGACGCCCTGGCGCTCGCGGCCGAGACCGGCGACCACGACGAGCGGATCCGCGCCGAGGCCAACATCGCGGCGGACAAGCAGGTGGTGCAGGACGGGATCGGCGACCGGCTCGACCTCACCGCGTGATCGCGCAGGCGCTATTGATCGTCGCGACGGGGCCGGTTGCGGCGGCGTTGGACCAGTTCGTTGAGGGCGGTCAGTTCGGCGGTCAGGGCGGAACGGCCACGGTCGGAGATGGAGACCCAGGTCTTCGGCATGCGGCCCTGGTAGCCCTTTTTGATGTCGATCAGGCCGGCCTCTTCCAGGACGGCCAGGTGACGCGACAGGTTGCCGCCGGTGAGGCCGAGGGTTTCGCGTAAATAGGTGAACTCGACCCGGTCGGCCTCGTCGGCGACCGTCAGGATGCCTAGCCGGTGCCGCTGATGCACCAACTCGTCCAGGCCGTTGGTGGGGTGCGCCGGCTGCTGCTCGTCCAAGGTCAGTTCCGGTTTTGTCGTACGGATCCGGCGATGCCGCCCCCGAGGAGTACCAAGCCGGGCGCGATCACTATCGGAAGGTACCCGTACGCGGACTCGATGAAGAACATGTTGACATAGAGCGGTCCCAACGACAGCGTCACCAGCAGCGCGCCCGCGACGGCGGCCAACGCCCAGCTCCGTTCCAGCCGGGCGAGCACCAGGAAGCCGATCCCGACCACGGCCAACGGCACCAGGCCCATCCCGTAGAGAACATGGACCGGCCAGAGAACGACCTGCGCGACATCGGAGACCGGGTTCCAGGCGTGGAACCAGAGCCAGTTCAGCACGGGGCCGAGCGCCAGCCCGCCCAGCACTCCGATGACACCCACCTTGGCGTACGCCCGGGTCGACGTCTGCACCCCCGCCCGTACGGCATGTCGCCGATACCACCACAGCGATGCCAGGAAGCCGCCGATCAGCGCGACCAGCCAGAACCAGCCGATGCCGACCGAATGCCGCAGCAGGTCGCCGCCCAGGCTGGCCAGGGCCGGGCCCTCCTGCGCCGCCCGGAGAACGTCCGGCCCGAGCGTATCCACATAGAGCGGCGCCGACGCGAGCGCCAGCAGGCCGAACATCGTCAGCGGCAACCCGTAGGCGTGCCGATCCCGCCGCGCCGTACGTCGCAGTGCGGCCACGTCGGCCAGTAGCGCTTCCGGCTCGTACGGCACTCCTGAGTGCGGCGCAGCGGGCATCGGACCTCCATCCGGAGACGTGCACACGAACCCCCGTCGTCATGTGCCACGCCAATATGTTTGCACGACAAACTGGTGTGCCGCAATAGTCAGCGTGCGCCTCCGGCGGTTGAAGCCGGCTGGTGGCCGCCGGTGGCCTGGAAGGTCGACCATGTACGGATGACCTCCGCACCCCACCCACCGGACGTCGGTGGACAACCTGCCCCCGGCCGCGGGTACCTGCTGGACAACGCGCACGTCGAGGCGGGCGAGCGATTCATTTGGCTGGCTGAACTGTTCGACGGCGTGACGCGTGGGCACTTCGACCGGCTGGGGATCGGGGCCGGCTCGCGCTGCTGGGAGGTCGGGGCCGGTGGCCCGAGTATCCCGGCGGCGCTCGCGGCGACCGTCGGTCCGAGCGGGCACGTGCTGGCCACGGACATCGACCCGTCGTGGCTCAAGGACGGCGGCGGGTACGAGGCGCGCCGGCACGATGTCGCCGCGGATCCGCCGCCGGAGCCGGGGACGTTCGATCTGGTGCACGCCCGGCTCGTGCTGGTCCATGTGCCCGACCGGGCCCGGGCGTTGGCCACGATGGCGGCGGCGCTGCGGCCCGGCGGCTGGCTGCTGGTCGAGGACGCCGATACCGCTCTGCAGCCACGGGCATGCCTGGACGACAGCGGTCCCGCGCAGCGGCGGGCCAACCGGATGCGCGACGCGGTCCGGGAACTGCTGACGCGCCGGGGCGCGGACCTGCGCTACGGCCGGACACTGCCGCGGGCGTTGCGTGCGGCCGGCTTGGTCGATGTCGCCGCGGCGGGTTCGTTCCCGCTGGGCGGGCCGGCCTGCGACCGGCTGGAGGCGGCGACCATACGGCACGTACGCGGTGAGTTGCTCGCGGCCGGGTTGGCCGATGACGCCGAGATCGACGCGCACCTGGCCGCCGTCCAGGCCGGCGAACTCGACCTGACACTCGCGCCGCTGATCTCGGCCTGGGGGCGCCGTCCGGCCGCCGGTTGACGGACGGGCCGGACGGTTCCGCTCGCGGCCGGCTCGGTCAGCAGCTGTAGACCTGGGACACCGCGCTGATGGCGCCGTACAGCCCCGGGTCGAACGTGAACGTGCGTTCCCAGTGATAGACCGGCGGCGGGTTGCCGTCGCTCATGCCTGGGCTGTCCAGCGAGCCCACCCTGAGCAGGCGGGTCCCCGCCGCCGTGGTGAAGACGAAGGTGGCGTGCCACACGTCCTGCCTGTGCGTGTGGTAGGTGAGCGTGTCGGCGCCGAAGCGGCCCGTCCCGTCGGAGCTCAGCGTGAGCCTTCCGTTGGTCTGCTGGCAGTCCCCCGCGCGCAGTGTCCCCCAGGTGAACTGCCTCGACACGGTCGAGGCCACCGTCGCGCCGCGCGCGGCCGCGGAGCCGCTGTCGGCGAGGGCGGGCGCGGCCGAGGCCGCAACGGCCATGAGGCTCACGGCGGCGCCGATGGACGCACGTCCGAGGAACTTTGCAGCGTTCATTGCTCTCCCCCAGGTCGGAATGTTGTCGAACGCGGGAACGGTGACATCCGGTCCTGACTCGGCGCTGACGCGGCGCTGAAACGGGCAACCGGCCGCATCGTGCCGTCCAGACCCCCCTGTACCTGGCTCCAACGCGAGTCCAGCCGGAATTCCAGCGACCTGTCCAACCGCGTCCCGACGATGGGAACCAGGGGCAAACAACCAAGGGGGACTTTCATGTTCGACGTCGTCTGTGTCGGGTTCGGGCCCGCGAACATCGCGCTCGCCGTGGCGCTCGACGAGATCTGGCCCGCGGCGCGCGTCAAGTTCGTCGAACGGGAGCCGGCTCCGGCCTGGCAGCCGGCGATGATGCTCGACGGCGCCGACATCCAGAACCACCCGGTCCGCGACCTCGTGACGCCGCGCAACCCGCGCAGCCGCTACACCTTCGTCAACTACCTGCACGAGCAGGGACGGCTCTTCAAGCACCTGAACCTGCCGGTGGACCACCCGCTGCGCAAGGAGTACGCCCGCTACATCCAGTGGGTCGCCGAGACCGTACCCGCCGATGTCGACTACGGCCGGAACGTCACCGCGATCCGGCTCGCCGGGGACGCGGCCGAGGTGCGTACCGCCGACGGCGGCTCCTACCTGGGCCGGTCCGTCGTGGTCGCGCCGGGCCGCAGCCCGTACCTGCCGGCGGTCTTCGACGGTGTGCCGTTCCCGCGGGCCGTGCACACGTCGCGCTTCCTGCCCGGCATCGCCGATCTGGACCGGGACTGGGCCGGCACGCTGGCGGTGGTGGGCGCCAGCCAGAGCGCCATCGAGGTGCTGCTCGACCTGTCCACGCGGTTCCCGGCCGCCCGCATCGTCAACGTGATGTCGGGTTACGGATACCGGCTCAAGGACACCAGCCCGTTCTCCGAGGAGGTCTACTTCCCGGAGTTCGTCGACTACTACTACCGCGCCTCCGAGGAGGGCAAGCAGCGGCTGCGCGACCAGCTGCGCCCGACCAACTACTCGTCCGCCGACCGGGACGTCATCGACGCCCTCTACCTGCGGATGTACGAGGACGAGCTGGACGAGCGGCGGCGCATGACGCTGCTCGGCAACCGGTTGATCACCGCGGCCCGGCACGACGACGGCGGCGTGACCCTCGACCTGACCGAGCGGATCACCGGTGCGCGCGAGCAGCTCACGGCCGACCGGGTCATTCTCGCCACCGGCTACCGCGATCTGGGCACGAAAGGGCGCACGGAGCAGCTTCCGCCGCTGCTGCGCGAGGTGGCCGAGGTGCTGCGGGTGGACCCGGAGACCGGGCTCTCGGTCGGCTTCGACTACCGCGTGGAGAACAGCACGCAGGGCGCGGGTGCGCCGCCGATCTACATCAACGGGCTGTGCGAGTCGACCCACGGGCTCGGCGACGCCGGTTCGTTCAGCCTGCTCGCCCTGCGTTCCAAAGCCATTGTGGACAGCCTGCGGCAGCGCCTGAGCGCGGGCGCCGTCGCCGTCGCGTCCCGATAGAGGAGATCCGACATGCAGACCTTGGAAATGACCAAACCCGACCTCGGCGAGCCGGGCCCGCTCGGCCGGGCCCTCCTGGAGCACCAGGCCCGGACCGAGTCGAACGCCCGCACCTATCCGCGCCGCCTGCCGGTGGCCGTCGCGGAGGCCGCCGGTTCCTACCTCGTCGACGTCGACGGCCGCCGCTACATCGACTTCCTGTCCGGCGCCGGCGTGCTGGCGCTGGGCCACAACCATCCCGATCTCATCGCCGCCGTACGCGACCAGCTGACGAAGCTGACCCACGGCCTGGACCTGCCGACCCCGGTACGGGAGGAGTTCAAACGCCGGCAGCTCGGCATGCTGCCCGAGTCGATGCGCGATTCGATGCGGATGCACTTCTGCGGCCCGACCGGTGCGGACGGGGTCGAGGCGGCCGTGAAGCTGTGCAAGAAGGCCACCGGCCGGGGCACCGTCGTGGCGTTCCAGGGGTCGTACCACGGATCGACCCAGGGGGCCATGTCGCTGACCTCGGAGGTGCAGCCGAAGGCCGGCCTGCAGAACCTGTTGCCGGGGATCCACTTCGCGCCGTACGGCTACTGCCACCGCTGCCCGCTGAGCCTGCGGCCGGACACGTGCGCCACCAACTGTGCCGAATTCCTGGCCAACACGCTGACCGACACGCACGGCGGCGTGCAGCTGCCGGCCGCACTGATCCTGGAGCTGGTCCAGGGCGAGGGCGGGTCGATCCCGGCGCCCGAGCCGTTCGTCCGGCGCGTCGCGGAACTGGCCCGACGGCTGGACATCCCGCTGATCGTGGATGAGGTGCAGACCGGCTGCGGCCGTACCGGCACGTGGTTCGCCTTCGAGCAGTACGGCATCGAGCCGGACGTCGTGGTGGCGTCCAAGGGCCTGTCCGGGATGGGCCTGCCGGTCTCGGTCATCATGTATCACGAGCGGCTGGACGTCTGGCAGCCCGGCAGCCACATCGGCACGTTCCGCGGCAACAACCTCGCGTTCGCCAGCGCGAACGCGTACCTCGACGTGGTCGCCCGCGACGGTCTGCTGGCGCAGGTCCGGCGGAGCGGCGACTACCTGCTGGCGGCGCTGCGGGAGCTGCAGCGGGACAGCCGGCTGATTGCCGACGTACGCGGGCGCGGACTCATGCTCGGCATGGAGATGGCCGGCTACGGCACGGCGAACGCGAGCGAGGTGGCCACCCGGTTCCAGCGGGAGGCGCTGCGGCGCGGGCTCATCGTCGAGATCGGCGGCCGGGAGGACTGCGTGGTCCGGCTGCTGCCGCCGCTGAACGTGTCCCGCGAGACGGCCGACGAGGCGCTGACGATCATGCGGGACGCGGCCCACGCGGTGGCGGCGGACGTGGTGTCGTGATGACCTCGATCGCGTTCGCCACCCTTCCGGTGCCGCGGATCGGCATCGTCAACCTGATGCCGCACGCCGAGCAGTACGAGCGGTGGCTGATGCCGCAGCTGTCCGCGGCCCACCCCTTCGAGCCGGTGTGGATCCGGCTGGCCGAGCGCCGGTTCGCCCTCGACGACCCGCGGCACATCGCCCAGAACTACGTCCGCTACGCCGACGCGATCGCGGACGCGCCGCTGGACGCCCTCGTCGTCACCGGCGCGGCCGTCGAGCACCTGCCGTACGAGCAGGTGCGTTTCCTGCCCGAGCTGGAACCGATCGTGCGGCACGCCGCGGAGCGCGGTACGCCGGTGCTCGGCCTGTGCTGGGGCGCCCTGGCCCTCGCCCACCTGCTGTACGGACTGCCCAAGCAGGTGTACGCGACAAAGGTGTCCGGCATGTACGAGACCGACCGGCTGGTCACGGACGGGCCGATCGCGTCCGTTCTGGACGACCGGTTCTGGTCGACGCACAGCCGCTACGCCGGTTTCGACGACGCCGCCCTGGACCGGTCGAGCGAGGTCCGGGCGGTGGCCCGGTCCGCGGCCGCCGGCACGGTCATCGCCGAGTCCCGCGACCACAACGTCGTCATGCACATCGGCCACCCCGAGTACGAGGGCGGCCGGCTGGCCGACGAGTACCACCGCGACCTGACCGCGGGCCTCACCGACGTGCGGCCGCCGGCCAACGTCGACCTGTCCCGGCCGGTCAACCTCTGGCGCAGCCACAGCCTGATCTTCTTCGCCAGCTGGGTCCGGCTGGTCCACGAACGGGTGCCGGCCCGGTGACCGCGCTGCTGGCCCCGGCGCCGCCGGCGCAGCGGGTCGTCTGGAAGTTCGGCGGGTCGTCGGTGGCCGACCCGGAACGGCTGCGCGCGGTCGCCCGCCGCCTCGTCGCGGCGCGGCGGGCGGGCCTTCAGGTGGTCGCCGTGCTGTCGGCCATGGGCGACACCACGGACGATCTGCTGCGGCGCGCGTACGAGATGGCGCAGCGGCCCCAGCCGCGGGAGCTGGACGCGCTGCTCTCGGTCGGCGAGGCGACCTCCTGCGCGCTGGCCGCGATGGCCGTGCACGAACTGGGCGAACGCGCGATCTCGTTCAACGGGCGCCAGGCCGGGTTCCGCACCGACGGCGCGCACGGCTGCGCCAGCCTCCTGCGGATGGATCCGCGGCGGGTGGTCGAGGCCCTCGACGACGGCCTGATCGTGCTGGTCACCGGCTATCAGGGCAGCTCGGCCGGCGGGGACGTCACCACCCTGGGCCGCGGCGGGTCGGACGCCTCGGCCATCGCCCTGGCCGCGGCCCTCGGGCTGCGGCAGTGCGACATCTTCACCGACGTCGCCGGGGTGTACACGGCCGACCCGCGGATCGTCCCGGGGGCGCGGCGGCTGGACCGCCTCGGCCATCCGGAGATGCTCCAGCTCGCCGAGGCCGGCGCGCAGGTGCTGCAGACGCGCGCGGTGGAACTCGCCGCCGCGCACGAGGTCGACATACATGTGCGGTCCACCTTCACCACGGCGGACGGCACCTGGATCAGAAGGGAAGCGACGGTGTTCGAACAGGCGCGGATCACCGGGGTGGCGCACCGGCGCCGGGATCCGGTCTACACGGTGCGGGGCCTCTCCCCCGCGACGGTCTCCGGTGCGCTCGCGCAGCGCGGGGCCGCGGTCGGTTCGATCATGCCGGAGCCGGGCCTGCTGCGGTTCACCGCGCCGGGCGCGGAGGTCGTCGAGGTGATCGCGGCGCTCGCGGCGGCGGGGGCGGTCGCCGGCGTACGCGACGACCTCGGCAGCGTGAGCGTGGTGTGCCCGGCGGTCGGCAACCGGCCGGAGGTCAGTGCCCGCATGCTGGCCGCGCTGGAGCGCGGGGACATCGTGCCGCAGCTCGTGACGAGCACGCCCGGCCGGGTCTCCTGCCACGTCGGGACGGACGCCGTGGATCGGGCGGCGGCGCTGCTGCACCGGGAGTTCGACCTGCACGCGGAGCCCGCCGAGCTGGCCGTGACGGAATGAGCACCGCCGCGCCCGTCTGGCACAACCGGGACTTCGTCAAGTTCTGGAGCGGCGAGACCGTCTCGCTGCTCGGCTCCCAGGTCACGGATCTGGCGCTGCCGCTGGTCGCCCTGCTCACTCTGCACGCGACCGCGTTCGAGGTGGGTCTGCTCAACGTGGCGCGCTACCTCCCGTTCGTACTCCTCGCGTTGTTCGCCGGTGTCTGGTTCGACCGGCACCGGCGGCGTCCCACGCTGATCGCCGCCAACCTCGGACGGGCCCTGCTGATCGGGCTCGTCCCGGTGGCGGCCCTCACGCACGTGCTGTCGATGCCGTGGCTGTACCTGATCGCGTTCGGCGCCGGCATCCTGACCGTGCTGTTCGACGTCGGCAGCCTGTCGTACCTACCGGGCCTGGTGGAGCGCCGCCACCTCGGCGAGGCGAACGGCAAGATCGCCACCAGCTACTCGATCGCCGGGATCGGCGGTCCCGGACTGGCCGGCTTCCTCATCGGGGTGCTGACCGCGCCGGTGGCGCTCGCCGTCGACGCCGTCTCCTACCTGGTCTCGGCGGGTGCACTCGCGTCCATCCGGACGCGGGAACCCGAGCCGCGGGCGCCGGCCGAGAAGACGTCGGTACGCGCGTCGATCGCCGAGGGCCTGCGCGCCGTCTTCGGCAACACCGTACTGCGCCACCTGGCCACCCAGTCGGCGACGTTCAACCTGTTCGAGAACGTCGTGGTCACCGTGCTTCTCGTGTACGCGGTAAGGGTGCTCGGCATCGGCCCGGCGGCACTGGGCCTGGTGGTGAGCGCCGGCTCGGTCGGGGCGCTGCTCGGCGCGCTGGCCGCCAACCGGGTCCGCGCGGCGATCGGCATCGGCCCGGCGCTGCGCTGGTCGACGGTGCTGGCCTGCCTGTCGCCGCTGTTCCTGCTGGTGCCGCGCGGCGCGGACCCGGTGTCGCTGACCGTGCTCGCCGCCGCCCTGGCCGTGCACGGCGCGAACCTGGCCGTCTTCAACGTCAACGCGCTGACCCTGCGCCAGTCGGTGACGCCGGACCGGCTGCTCGGCCGGATGAACGCCAGCTACCGCCTGATCCTGTTCGGCACGATCCCGCTCGGCGCGTTCCTCGGCGGCTCCCTGGCCGGGCTGTTCGGCCCGCGTACCGCCCTGGTGGCCGGCGTGCTCGGCGTCGCGTCGCCGGTGGCGTGGCTGCTTTTCTCGCCGGTTTTCCGGCTCACCGCGATTCCCGAATCGCACGACGAAGAGACCGTCCTCGCCGGTTCCTCCACGGCCGGTTCATCCACGGAAGGATCTGATACGGCATGTTGACCGACTCTCAGCGCGCGGCCATGGCGGCCCGCCTGCGCCAGGGGCGAGCCGGCGCCGGCAGCACCGGGATTCCGCGGCGCCGGCCCGGGCTCACCGAGATTCCGCTGTCGTACGGGCAGGAACAGCTGTGGTTTCTCGACCAGCTGGCGCCGGGCCTGGCCACGTACAACATCGCCGGCGCCATCCACCTGGCCGGCGAACTCGACCCGGCGGCGCTGGCGGCGGCGGCCGGCGCGCTGGTCGCCCGGCACGAGTCGCTGCGCACGCGCTTCTCCGCGCCGGACGGACGCCCCCGGCAGACCATCGACGAGCCGGCCGAGGTCAAGGTGCCGGTCGTGGACCTCACCGGCCTGCCGGACGCCGACCAGCACCGGCGCTACGACGAACTGTCGCACGAGGAGGCCGCCCGCCCGTTCTCGCTCGAGCAGGGCCCGCTGCTGCGGATGCTGCTGGTGCGGCTCGCCGCCGACCGGCACGCCCTGGTCGTCACGGTGCACCACACGGTCTTCGACGGATGGTCGTTCGGGATCCTCGTGCAGGAGCTGAAGGCCCTGTACGAGGGCCGGGCCGCGGAGCTCGCCGAGCCGCCGATCCAGTTCGCCGACTACGCCGTGTGGGAACGCGAACGGCTGACCGGCCCGGTGCTCGAGGACCTCCAGGAGTACTGGCGGAGCACGCTCGCCGGCGCGCCCGTCCTGCAGCTGCCGACCGACCGGCAGCGGCCGCTGGTGCAGACCTACGACGGCGCCGCCGAGCGGATCGAGATCCCCGGCGAGGTCCTCGCCGGGCTCAAGGCGCTCGCCCGGCGCGAGGGCACCACCCTGTTCGGCACGCTGATGGCCGCGTTCCAGGTGCTGCTGCACCGGTACAGCGGTCAGGACGACATCGTGGTCGGCACGGTCAGCGCCAACCGCACCCGGCCCGAGCTGGCGCCGCTGATCGGCTACCTGGTGAACACGCTGCCGGTGCGCGGCGACCTGTCCGGCGACCCGGGATTCGGCGAGGTGCTCCAGCGCATCCACACCGCGACGGTCGGCGCGTACGCCCATCAGGATCTGCCCTTTGCGGCCATTGTGGACGCGGTCCGCGCACCCCGCGACGCCGCCCGGCATCCCCTGTTCCAGGTGGGTTTCATGCTCGCCGAGAACCAGCGCCACGATTTCCCATCCAACCACCCCGCCACCGCCCTAGACCGGACTAAAGACCTGACATCCCGCGCCGTCGCGTGGACGACCGAGGAGCTGCCGAGCACCGCCGCGAAGTTCGACGTGCTGGTGTCCGCGGTCGAGGACTCCGGGCGGCTGCTGGTCGGCGCGTCGTACGCCACCGCCCTGTTCGACCCGCCGACCGTACGCCGGCTGCTCGGCAACTTCCGGGTCCTGCTCGACGGCATCGTCGCCGACCCGGACCGCGCCCTGTCCCGGCTGCCGCTGCTCACCGCCGCCGAACGGCACCAGGAGATCCACGGCTGGAACGCCACCCGGGCCGACTACCCGTCGTGGTGCCTGCACGAGAAGTTCGAGGCGCAGGCCGCGGCGACGCCGGACGCGGTGGCCGTGGAACTGGCCGGCGAGCGGGTCACCTACGCCGAACTCAACGGCCAGGCCAACCGGATCGCCCGGCGGCTGCGCGAGCTCGGCGTCGGGCCCGAGGTGCTGGTCGGCATCTGCACTCAACGGTCGGTGCGCCGCATCGCCGGGCTGCTGGGCATCCTCAAGGCCGGCGGCGGCTACGTGCCGCTCGACCCGCAGTACCCCGCCGACCGGATCGCCTTCATGCTCGCCGACGCGCACCTGCCGGTGGTCCTCACCGACGACGACAGCGAGCCGTCGCTGCCCACCCGCGGGGCGGCCGTGGTCTCCCTCGACCGGGACTGGGCCGACCTGTCCACCCTGGACGGCGGCAATCTCGAACCGTCCGCGGGTCCGGCGAACGCGGCGTACGTCATCTACACCTCCGGGTCGACCGGCCGGCCGAAGGGTGTCGTGATCGAGCACCGGCAGGCGGTCAACTTCGCCACCGGCGAGATCGAGCACTGGCCGCTCGGCCCCGGTGACCGGGTGCTCCAGTTCGCCTCGCTGAACTTCGACGTGTCCGTCCTGGACATCTTCGCGGCGCTGCTGTCCGGCGCGGCGCTGGTGCTCGGTTCCAGCGAGACCCTGCTGTCGCCACCCCGGCTCGCCGACCTCATCCGCCGCGAGCGGATCACCTTCATGTGCCTGCCGCCGGCCGTGCTCAACCTGCTGGCCGACGAGGAGTTCCCGGCGCTGCGGGTGGTCATCGCCGGCGGCGAGGCGTTCACCTCGGCGTTGGTCCGCAAGTGGGCCCGGCCCGGCATGCGGTTCATCAACGGGTACGGGCCGACCGAGACCACCGTCGGCGCCACCATGGCCGAGTGCCGGGCGGACTCGCCGCTGGACCCGCCGCCGATCGGGCTGCCGCTGCCCAACTACACCGCGTACGTGCTGGACCGCACCCTCCAGCCGGTGCCGGTGGGCGTGGCCGGCGAGTTGCACCTGGGGGGCGCCGGCGTGGCCCGCGGATACCTCAACCGGCCGGAGCTGACCGCCGAACGGTTCATCCGGGACCCGTTCGACAGCCGCCCCGAGGCCCGGCTCTACAAGACCGGGGACGTCGTGCGCCGGCTGCCCGACGGGAACCTGCAGTACCTCGGCCGCTCCGACGACCAGGTGAAGATCCGCGGCCTGCGGGTCGAGCTCGGGGAGATCGAGGCGGTGCTCGCCGAGCACCCGTCGGTGTCGCAGGCGCTCGTCGTGGTCCGCGACGACAGCGCCGGGCAGAAGCAACTGATCGGGTACGTGCGGGGCGACGCGGCCACCGACCCCACCGACCTGCGAGTGCACCTGTCCGCGCGGATGCCGGCGTACATGGTGCCGACCCACCTGATCGTGCTGGACGCATTCCCGCTCAACGCCAACGGCAAGGTGGACCGGTCGGCGCTGCCGGCACCCGACGAGACCGGCGACGACGCCGGCTACGTCGCGCCGCGCACGCTGATCGAGGCCGTGCTCGCGGACATGTTCGCCGCGCTGCTGGGCCGCGACCGGGTCGGCGTCGAGGACAGCTTCTTCGACCTGGGCGGGAACTCGTTGCAGGCCATGCAGTTGATCGCCCGGCTGCGTACGGAGCTGGAGGTCGACTCGGACGTCTCGGCGATCTTCCTGGCG
>Ga0070668_100000358_pt1 | contig 30164 bp, 29 predicted proteins | sample KBSS43metaG_FD_64661 | JGI IMG/M metagenome (GOLD analysis project Ga0070668, IMG submission 64661) | Switchgrass rhizosphere microbial communities from Kellogg Biological Station, Michigan, USA - KBS S4-3 metaG | ecosystem: Host-associated > Plants > Roots > Rhizosphere > Soil ...
AAACGGGTGTACCAAGCGGCGCCGCGGCGGGCGAGGCCACCCGCCGACACCGTCCGGGTGGTGCTCGTGCTCGACGTTCCGGCGGGCTCGGCGGAATTAGCAAGTCGCACGACGCAATTGGCCGACGAGTTCGGTCGGCTGATCGCACACTCGGTGCCGGGGGTGCGTGCGCGCAAGGCGGTTGTGTCCGCCACACCGTCGAGGATGGCCACCGCGGTCCGATCGGCCGGTTTGACGATCGACCGTTTCAACCGCGAGGTGCGCATCAACGGCGAGCGGGTGCGGTTCACGTACCGCGAATTCGAGCTGCTGTGCTACCTCGCGGCGCTGCCGGGGCGGTCCGTGTCACGCGCCGAGCTCATGCGCGAGGTGTGGCACGACCGGGCGCCGGGCGGCGAGGTGTCGCTTCGGACCGTCGATACGCATGTGCGGCGGCTGCGCGCCAAACTCGGGCCGCACGCGAGAGTGCTGACGACGATCCGCGGGCGGGGCTACCGCTTCGATCCCGGCGCCGACGTCCAGTATCTGGCCGCAGGCGTCGGCGCCCGCCGCGCCTGAGCTCTACAGGGTCGCGGTGAGCGGGCCCATCGGCACGCAGACGCCTTGCGGTGGATTGCCGGTGTTGGCGCACCCCCTGCCCGTCGAAACGTACGTCCCACCCGGACGGTACGGCTGGTAGAACACCTGCGCGGTCAGGATCCCGTTTTGCTGCGCGCACTGGCCGGGTCCGTCACTGCCCTGCAACTGCACGCAGGCCACGGTCAGGTACGCGGTGGATTGGTTACACGCTGCCGGCGACAGCGTCGCCGTCACCACATTGGTACCGGAGAGCTGCACGACCTGCGGCGGCGACAGCCGGTATGAGCACGGCGGAGCGCTTGGCTCGGCGTTTGCCACGGCCGCAGTCCCGCTCAGAGTCAACACCACTGCGGCGGTGAGAGCGATCGGCGACCGGCTCATGCCTGGATGGTAATTCAACTCATGTACCTCTCATCAATGATGAACAGGCAAAGCGTGACCGCGAGGAAACCGGCGGGCAGCCAGATCGCGTGCACTCCGAACGCCCGGCTGGCGAATGCGCCGATCAACGCGCCGGCGGCGAACGCGAGGATCAGTGCGCCGTAGACCCCGAACGCGCGGAGTGACTCCGCCCGCTTCTCGACCAACCCGTCGTATCCCGCCTCGACGAACCGCATCAGGTTGCCGGTGGTGGCGACCGGAAGGTAGACGAGTTCGCCGATGTTGCGGAACAAGCCGATCTGCACGGCTGCCAGAAAGGAGATCGGCACGGTGACGTAGCTGTGTGGCACCGACGCCGGGACGAAGCCGATGACCGCGAGCACGACGGCCTGGATGGCCATCGTCCAGACCAGCGGCCGGGGCACGACGCGTTCTGCCCGGCCGGACTTGATGTGCGACGCCAGCGCCACGCCTGCGATGAAAGCGAGCAGCGGCCAGACGTGTGCCAGCGCCAACGCCCACTCCCGCTTCGAGGTGTCGATGGCGCCGAAGATCACGTTGGCGGTCTGCACGTTGGCGAACACCCCGCCGCGAGCGATGTACGTGTGGGCGTCGAGAAAGCCGTTGGCCAGGGTGAGCAGCAGCGCGAACCACAAACTTCTCGCGCGTTCGGTGTCCTTGGGTCCGGTGTCGGGGCCGCTCACCCGGACAACGTAGCCGCAGTCCCGCGGTGCGCCTAGCTTGCGCCCAGCGCGTCGAGCATGCCCGCGGCCGACCTGGGCCAGGTGAACTGTTCGGCGCGCCTGCGCGCGCTGTTGCGGCGCAGCCCTTCCGGCCTGCTGATGATCGACGTCACCGCACGGGCGATGGCGTCCGGGTCGTTGTCAGCGGTGGCGCCGCTTTCGGTGGTCAGGATCTCGGCGAGCGCCGACGTCCGGGACACCACCGCGGGCGTTCCGGACGCCAGCGCCTCGAGGGCCGCCAGTCCGAACGTCTCGTGCGGCCCTGGCGCGAGCGCGACGTCGGCCGTGGCGAGGATGGTCGCGACGGTGTCGCGGCAGCCGATGAAGCCGGTGAAGTCGACGGGCAGCCGGGCTGCTTGGCGCTCCAGTCGCGAGCGCATCGGGCCCTCCCCGACCACCACCAGCCGGGCGTCGACTCCCGAATTGCGCAGCGCGGCAATGGCATCGATGCTGCGATGCGCGTGCTTCTCGACCGAGAGGCGCCCGCAGTGCACCAGAAGGGTCTGCTCGGGGCGGGCCCAGCGCTGCCGCACCGTCGCCGAGTGCCTACGCGGATGGAACTGGTCGAGATCCACACCGAGTGGCACGGTGACGACGTTCGGCACGTGGATGCGGTCGAACTCTTCGCGGGCGAACGCCGTCGTGCAGACCACGGCGTCGTAGGTGGCGGCGGTCCTGCGGTTGGCCACGTTGGCGAACGAGCGCGCCATGCGTGGGGGAAGTATCTGTCCGAGAAGGCGATCCAGTCGTTCGTGGGAGATCATGACGGTGGCCACGTCGTGTCGTCGGCCCCAGCTGCCCAGCGATCGCAGGGTCAGCCGGTCCGATACCTCCAGTGCGTCAGGCGAGAGCCGGCCGAGCAGTGAGGTGACCGGGCCCGGCAGCACCGCGCGATAGCCGCCGGTGAACGGGATCAGCCTGGCGGGTAAGGAAATACGAACGACGCCCGAGGGCAGCTCGTGCCATTCGGAGCATCGGCCCGGCACCACCAGGAACACCTCGTGACCTGCGGCGCAGTATTCCGCGCCGAGGCGATCCACCGCCGTCCGAAGGCCCCCCGAACGCGGGCCGTAGAAGTTCGCAACCTGTACAACCCGCATGCGCTGATCAGAACCGGCACGCGTGTGCGGTCAACAAAGCGACATCAACCTGTAGGAAAACAGGTCGTGAATTACCGCGAGCAGTGCTAGCCCACGTGTTGGGTCATCCAGTCCTGCACCCGCTGCCAGGCGTCGTCGGCCGCGGTCGCGTTGTAGCGGTCGCCGGTGTCGTTGAAGAACGCGTGGTTGGCATTGGGTTCGGTGACGAGCTCGTGAACCATCCCGGCTTGTTCTAGCGCCGCTTTCACGGTGGGTTCGGTGGCGTTGACGCGCTGGTCCTGCTCGCCGTAGAACGCAAGCACAGCAACATCTTTCGAACCGCGGAAGTCGGGATTGTCCGGGGCAGGCCCGTAGAAGGGGAACGCGGCGGCGAGTCGCGGCTCGCCGGCGGCGAGAAGCTGCCACGTCAGCCCGCCGCCCATGCAGAACCCCACGACGGCGAGCTTCTTGCCCGGAACGCGCCGCGCCAGCTCGTCAACGCCGGACTTGAGGTTGGCGACGAACTCTTGGGGCGGAATCTGACCCAGTGCGGCGGTGGCCTGCGCCGGGTCGGTGAATTTTGCCGTGCCGCCCTGTCCGGACAGCAGATCGATCGCCAGGGCCGAGTAGCCGATGCCTGCAAACCGGCCCGCCACCGACCGGACCCAGTCGTTGAGGCCCTTGTTCTCATGGATGACGAGGATGCCGCCGCGTGCATTCGGCGCCTCTGCCCACGCTGCCTGCAGTTCCCCCTGAGGTCCCGCCCACGTGATCGGCGTGGTGGGCAGCGCCTTGGCCGATCCCGGCGGCGGCGCACTGGACGTCGCAGCTCCGCTGGACGTCACCGGGGCGTTGGAGGTGGTCGTTTTGTTCTCGCCACACGCGGCGATCAATGCGGTGGCCGCCGCGGCGGTCATCCCCAGCAGTGCCAGCCGGCGTAGGGCTTCGCGCCTGGACAACAAACCGTCGACATGATCAGTGGCAATTTCTTCGGCGATATAGCGCTGTAAGGGTGTCACGTTCGCGAGTATGCCCCTTTGACGTCCTCCTCGGACTGCTGTCCGGGGATTCCAACCGACCCCATCGGCTTACGCGGCAGGAGAAACGGGTTGAGGTTCACGGTTCGTAGACCGCCTACTGGCGAGGTCTCCCCGTGCTGTCACCGCCCGTCCGGCGGCGATGTTGCGTGCAGCGTTCACGTCGGCGTTGCGCCGCCCGGCGTTGCAGGCTTGGCACTCGAAGACCGCTTGGCTCTTGCGGTTTTCAGGTTCGATGTGCCCGCATGCGGAGCATCGTTGCGACGTGTACGCGGCCGGGATCTGCTCGACTCGGCTGAATGCCTTGTGCTGCAGGCGTGAGACGAGTTGGCCCCATCCGCTTTGCCTGATCGCGCGGTTGAGCCCTCGTTTCTGGGCGACTCGCATCCCTGGCTGCCCAGCGGTGCCGCGTCCGGAGCGGGTCATCGCTCGCACGTCGAGGGCCTCGACTCGGATCAGGTCGAAGCGCCGCGCAAGGTCGGTGGTGGTTTTCTCGACCCAGTCTTTGCGCCGATCTCTCTCGCGGGCTCTCAGTTTCGCGATCGCCCGTTTCGTCCTTTCGCGGCGGTTGGAGCCCCGCTGGCAGCGTGCGAGCCGCTGTTGCAGAACCGTCACCCGCTTCGCCTCTCCCGGGGTAAGACTGGGTGCGTGCAGCAGTTCGCCCGTGGACAGTGCAGCCGAGACGGCAACGCCGCGGTCGATGCCGACCACGCTGCCGTCGCTCGGCCCGGTGATCGGGTCGGGAATGTGGGCGAACGCGACGTGCCAGCGGCCGGCCCGATCACAGGTGACCCGGTAAGACTTGACACCGGCTGGCACCGGGCGCGACAGGTGAAAACGCAGCCACCCGACCTTGGGTACCCATACCCGACCGAAGTGGCGGTTCAGCCGTTCGATGTGATGCGGTTTCACCCCGACCTGGCGAAATCCTTCGTGCACACCGGCTTTGCGCCAGGTCGGGCGGCGGTGCGTGCCAGCGAAGAAGTTGCGCATGGCATGGGCGAAATCCCGCAGCGCCTGCTGCTGCACGGTTTGCGACCCGGCCGCCAGCCATTCGTACTCGGCCCGGGCCTCGGTCAACTGAGCGCACTGCTCGACATAGCCGGGCGCCTTATGCCCCGGATGCCAGTGTTGCCGCTGCTCCACCGCCAGATTCCACACATATCGCGCATCCCGACAGTGCGCCAACAATCCCTCCTCCTGCTCATGAGTCGGCAACAGCCGGAACCGCGACATGACCGCACCGTAACCACCGACACCGACATTCGCGGCCTAGCCGCACGCGAACGCCTCGGAATCGGCTTCCCGGCACTGAAGTCCGGGGCTTCGAGCCGAAGAAGACTTCGATGAACTGGACGCCGGATGCAGATGCGCTGCGCGGCCGCATCGCGCTCGTCGCGGGCGCCACCCGCGGCGCGGGGCGCGGTATCGCGGCGGCGCTCGGCGAGGCAGGCGCGACCGTGATCTGTACCGGGCGCAGCAGCGTGTCGGGCAATGCGCTGTCCGACTACGACCGTCCGGAAACCATCGAAGAGACAGCGCAACTGGTCACGTCACTCGGTGGCGTCGGTATTCCCATCCAGGTCGACCACCTCGAGGCGGCGCAGGTGCAGGCGCTCGCCGATCGCATCCGGAACGACTACGGCGCTATCGACCTCCTGGTCAACGACATCTGGGGTGCCGAGGTGCTCAAGGGTCACCCGCCGACGTGGAACCGGCCGATCTGGGAACACGACCTCGACGACGGCCTGCGAATACTGCGGCTGGGCATCGACACTCACCTCATCACCGCGCACTGCCTGTTTCCGCTACTCGTCACGCGGCCCGGCGGCTTACACATCGAAGTGACCGACGGGACAAAGGAATACAACGATCACGTCTACCGGATCTCGGTGTTCTACGACCTGTCGAAGGTCGCGGTGAACCGGCTTGGCTACAGCCTCGGTCACGACCTCCAGCGCTTCGGCGCCACCGCCGTCGCCGTCACGCCGGGCTGGCTGCGCTCGGAGATGATGCTCGACAACTGGCGCGTCACGGAGGAGAACTGGCACATCGCGCTGAACCCGGCCCGGTCCGACGGCCCCACAGCTCCCCCGGGATTCGCCGTATCGGAGTCGCCGCGGTACGTCGGACGCGGCATCGCCGCGATGGCCGCCGACGAGAACCGCTCGCGCTGGAACCAGCGCTCGGTCACCTCCGCCGAGCTGGCCCGCGAGTACGGCTTCACCGACATCGACGGCCACCAGCCGGACGGCTGGGCGGAGGTATAAGCCCAGGTCAGCATCCAAAGTAGACATTTTTCCGAATCTGTTCACGGATTTCGTTGACACCCGCCAGCACGCGCTGTTCTATGACCTGGTGACCTACGACACGATCATCCGCAACGGGCGCTGGTTCGACGGCACCGGCGCGCCGTCCGCGGTGCGCAACATCGGCATCCGCGATGGCCACGTCGTCGCGATCTCGCCCGATGCCCTCGACGACAAGCACTGCCCGCAGATCATCGATGCGACCGGCAAGTGGGTGCTGCCCGGCATGCTCGACATCCACACCCACTACGACGTCGAGGTGCTGGTCGGCCCGTCGCTGTCGGAGTCGCTTCGCCACGGGGTGACCACCGTGATGCTCGGGTCGTGTTCACTGTCCACCGTCCACGTCGGAGGTGTGGACGCAGGCGACATCTTCGGGCGCGTCGAGGCCATCCCCCGCGAATGCGTGATCGGCGCCGTCGACGAGCACAAGACCTGGACTAACGCAGAGGAGTACATCCAGGCGCTCGAGGCGCGACCGTTGGGCCCCAACCTGGCGGCGTTCATCGGACACTCCGACATGCGTGCCGCGACCATGGGCCTGGATCGCGCCACGCAGAAGAAGCAACGACCGACCAGGAGCGAACAGGCCCAGATGGAGCGCATGCTCGCCGAGGCGCTGCGGGCAGGCTTCGTCGGAATGTCCTCGCAGCAACTGCTTTTCGACAAGCTCGACGGTGACGTCTGCCGGTCACGAACCCTGCCCTCGACGTATGCCAAGCCGCGCGAACTGCGGCGGCTGAAGTCTCTGCTGCGCCGCGCAGGCCGAATCCTGCAGTCCGGGCCCGACATTCAGAACCCGTTCAACCTCGGCTCGCAGCTGGCCCAGTCGCTCGGTGTCTTCCGCAACCCGCTCAAGACCAGCCTGTTGTCGGCCGCCGACGTCAAGGCCAACCCATACGCGGTCTGGGCCATGGGACCCGCCGCCCGGCTGATCAACCGTCTCGGCGGCAACTTCCGCTGGCAGCATCTGCCTGTGCCGTTCGAGGTCTACGCCGACGGCATCGACCTCGTGATCTTCGAGGAGTTCGGAGCCGGCGCGGCGGCGCTGCACCTGCGCGACGAGGTGGAGCGCAACGAGATGCTGTGCGACGAGTCGTATCGCCGCGTATTCCGCAAGCAGTACGAGAGCAAGTTCGGCGTGCGGGTGTGGCACCGCGACTTCTTCGACGCCAAGATCGTCGAGTGCCCTGACGCTTCGGTGATCGGCAAGTCGTTCGGCGAGGTCGGCCAGGTCCGCGGCGGGCTGCACCCCGTCGACGCGTTCTTGGACATGGTGCTCGAGCACGGCACGGCGTTGCGTTGGCGCACCACGATTTCCAACCACCGCCCCGAGGTGCTGAAGAAACTCGCACGCGAGCCCGGCATCCAGATGGGTTTCTCGGACGCGGGAGCCCATCTTCGCAACATGGCGTTCTACAACATGGGCCTGCGGCTGCTGCGGCATGTCCGCGACGCGCAGATGGCAGGCAAGCCGTTCATGACCGTCGAGCAGGCCGTGCACCGGTTGACCGGCGAACTGGCCGACTGGTATCGCCTCGACGCAGGCCATCTGCGCATCGGCGACCGCGCCGACGTCGTGGTCATCGACCCCGAACGCCTCGACGCGACGCTGGATGGCTACGCCGAGGACCGGGTCGAGCAGTACGGCGGGCTGCCCCGCATGGTCAACCGCAACGACGGCACAGTCACCGCCGTGTTCGTCGGCGGCCGTGCGGTCTTCCTCGGCGGCAAGCCGACCGAAATCGTCGGCAAGCAGCGCACGGGGCGCTTCCTCCGTGCCGCGCACCAGGCCCCGGCCATCGCCGCCCAACAGATGGAGTTCGCAAGTGTCAGTTGAGGATACTGTTCGCGGGATGTGGAAGGCGCTGTCGACGCGGGACTGGGAATCGCTGAAGGCGTTTCTGTCCGACGATTGCATCTACCTCGACATGCCTGTGGGCCCGACAGCGGCGGCACGCGGACCTGAAGACATCGTCAAACGACTCAAGATCGGTATCGAACCGCTGATCTCCTATGAGAACTTCGACGGCCTGATGCTCGACAACGGCACAGACGTCATGTACGAGCACAGCGAGGAATGGCACTGGCCCACAGGGGAATCGGCTGTCATGAAGTTCGTCACGGTGCATCAGGTACGTGACGGCAAGATCACGCTGTGGAAGGACTACTGGGACATGGGGGCGCTGACCAACTTCGCGCCGCCGTCCTGGATGGAGGATTTCGCCAACGCCGACATGTCGTGGGTGTTCGACGCGACCGGCCTGGTCTGAGGAGGAGCGATGTTCGATCTGAAGATCACCGGGGGAGCCGTCGTCGACGGAACCGGCGCCGACCGGTTCCGCGCCGACATCGGCGTCAAGGACGGCCGGATCGTCGAAGTGCGGCGGCGAAACGGCGACGATCCGGGTCTCGACGGTGACGCTGCGGAGACGCTCGACGCGACCGGTCGCATCGTGGCACCGGGGTTCGTCGACATCCACACCCACTACGACGGACAGGTGAGCTGGGATCCGCTCTTGGAGCCGTCGAGCCTGCACGGCGTCACCACCGTGGTCGGCGGCAACTGTGGCGTCGGGTTCGCACCGGTCACCCCCGGCCGCGAACAGTGGCTCATCGAGCTGATGGAAGGAGTCGAGGACATTCCCGGCTCAGCGTTGGCCGAGGGCATGACCTGGCAGTGGGAGAGCTTCCCCGAATACCTCGACGCCGTCGAGAAGCGGCCGCTCGCCGTCGATTACGGCACGCAGATCGCGCATGGCGCGGTGCGCGGCTACGCGATGGGCGACCGTGGCGCCCGCAACGAGGAAGCCACTGACGAAGACATCGCCGCGATGGCCCGCATCGTCCAGGAGGCCATCGAGGCTGGGGCGCTTGGTTTCTCCACGTCCCGCACCGAGGGACACCGTGCCATCGACGGCGAGGCGGTACCGGGTACCTACGCCGCAGAACAGGAACTGTTCGGCCTTGGCCGGGCGATGGCCGCAGGCGGCCGTGCGGTCTTCGAGGTGGCACCGCAGGGTGTGGCCGGTGAGAGTCCCGCCGAGGCATCGATCCGCGAACTCGAGTGGATGACCAAGCTGGCGGCCGAAATCGAACGGCCGGTGTCGTTCGCGATGATCCAGACGCCGGGCGCCCCGGACCTGTGGCGGGAGATGCTCGATCGCGCAGGAAAGGCGCTCGAGAACGGGATCGAGGTGTATGCGCAGATCGCGGCGCGGCCGTTCGGGATGTTGTTCGGCTTCCCCGGATACCATGCGTTCACGCACCGGCCCACGTACCGCAAGCTGAAGGCGGAACTGGATCGGCAGGAGTTGGCTCGACGGTTGGCCGACCCGGCGGTGCGAGCGGCGATCCTGTCCGACAGTGACATTCCCCCGCAACCGCTTCCGTTGTTCGACGGCATGTACGGATTGATCCAGCACAGCGCCGACCGCATATATGCGCTCGGCGACCCGCCGGATTACGAACCCACGTCGGAGCGGACTGTCGCCGCGATCGCCGAGCGCCGCGGCGAGGACCCGCTGGCGGCCATGTACGATCTGATGCTCGAGTCCGACGCCTCGGCGCTGTTGATGCTGCCGTTCTACAACTACGCCGCGGGCAATCACGATGCGATCTATGACATGTTGACGCATCCGGCCGCCGTGTCGGGGCTCTCCGACGGCGGTGCCCATTGCGGACTGATCTGCGATGCGTCGTATCCGACCTTCCTGCTCACCCACTGGGCACGCGACCGCCACCGCGGCCCGAAGCTGTCGCTCGAATACGTGGTGCGCAAGCAGACTCTCGACACCGCAACGCTTTTCGGACTCTCCGACCGCGGGGTCATCGACGTCGGCAAGAAAGCCGACATCAATGTCATCGACATGGGTGCCCTCACCCTCGAATTGCCGAAGATGGTTTACGACCTGCCCGCCGGCGGCCGTAGGCTGATCCAGGGCGCAAAGGGCTACGACGCCACCGTGGTCAGCGGGGCGGTCACCCGGCGCCACGGCGTCGACACCGGTGCCAGGCCGGGCCGGTTGATTCGGGGCGTGCGGTAGTCAACCCAGCCGGTAAACGCGACGCGCATTGCCCTGTGCGATCAGGTCGGCCACGCGGACGGCGTCGCGTTCGCTCCACTCGTCGGCGTCTACGAATTCCTGGAGCACGGCCTGTATTCCGTTGCGCCACAGCCGCGCCCCGAGACAATGCAGTTCGGCCGGGCCGAAACCGTCCGACGAGTACAGGATCTTGCGGAACGGCGCCATCTCGAGCAGTCGGCCGATGAACGCCGCAGAGCGAGCACCGAGGTAGTTGATCGACAGCCCGCCGTCGAGGTACACGTTGTTGAAGGCCTGCGCCAGATAGCCTGCCTCGCGTTCGTAGGGATAGCAGTGCAACAGCATGATCGGGGTGGCGCCGCTGTTGCGCAGAAAGTCCAGCAGATGTAGCGGATTCGTTCTGTGCAGGTCGCAATCGCGGTCGCCGAAGCCGACGTGAAACTGCAACGGCTTACCCAGACGGAGCGCCCGATACAGTCCGAACCGCAGCAGCACCCGGTCGGTGATCCGGGGCTCTCCGCTGTCCCGCCACCTGCTCGCCGCCTCAGCCACCTCCGCGGGCGCCGGCTCGGACAGATCGCCGTCGAAGCCCCCGCGGTAGGCCAGTATCGACTTGGTCCCCACAGCGGTCATCGCCCGCTCGTGCAGGAGGCGGGCAAACGCCGTCGCGTAGTCGTCGGCCGTCTGGATGGCCTCTTCTGCGACCGACTCCAGCCGGACGATCTCGTGGACGTCTCCGACAGAGAGCCCACGCAGCGCATCGAGATCAGCTACCCCACCGGCGAATCCGGAGTCCACCAACCAATCCGACACCTTGGCATCGGAGAGAAACATCTGGGCGAGGTCGGACTCGGTGTACTGACTGCGCCGGTCGAAGTACGCATCAGCCGCGGCGTGCCGCGGTAATCCGAGCAGTGGTGCGCAATGGGCCCTGACCGCGAACCCGAGCTGGGTGTCGAACGCCGAATCGAAATCCGCAAGCGGCTCCACGTTGGCCTCGTTGAGCCCGCTCTCGAACTTGGCGCGGTCAGGGGCAGTCAGCCAGCAGCCGTGCACGTGATGGTCGACCAGCGGCATGTTCTCGATGTGCTCGGCCAGCTGTGGCGCCGATGTGCTCCTCACGTCCGCGACAAACCTCATACACTCCAGGCCAGCCGGAACTTCTCGGTGAGCTCGTCCGGGCTCAGGTCGCCGAAGTTCTGCTGCTCGTAGCGTCGCACCGCGACCACGGCATCGACAGGTGCATCGCCGAGAATGCCGCGCACCAGCGCGGATTGGTCGAGTGCATCGAGGGCGTCGCCCTGGCTCGAAGCCAGCAGCTTGATGCCTGCCTGCTCGCGCTGGGCGTCGGTGAGGGTGGCGGGGTCGACGGTCGTCTCCGGCGGTGGCGGGAGTTTGCGCTCGATGCCGTCGAGTGCCAGGCCGAGTATCGTCGCGGTCGCGAGATACGGATTGGCGGACGGGTCAATGACCTTGACTTCGACGTTCGCGCCTTGTGGATTGCTCGGGCCGCCGATCAGGTATCGCACCGCGGCTTCCCGGTTTTCGGTCCCCCAGCACACATATGCTCCCGACCAATGACCGGGCTGCATCCGGATACCCGACACGATCGAACCGCACAGGACACCCTGCGCTTCTCGCAGTCCCGCCAGCAGGCCCGCGATCGCCGATTCACCTTCGGGAGTCATGCCGGCGGCGCCCGCTCCGCCCGAGAACAGCGGCGTTTCGTCGCGCTTCATCGAAAAGTGCTGGTGTGAACCCGATCCGACGCTGCCCGCGAAAGGCACTGGCGACAGGCTGACGCGCAACCCGTACTGCCGGGCCACTCGCCCGATGATGATGCGCATCAGCACCAGTTGGTCGGCGGCCGCAACGGGTGGCTGTGGCGACAGCGAGATCTCGAACTGGTTGACTCCGTACTCGGGGTGGAACTGTTCGATGGTGATGCCGGAACCGGTCGCCGCATTCATGACGTCGCGAACAAAGCCTTCGAATTCCAATACTCCGGCCAGGCCGTATTGCGCCCACAGGTGTGACGGCTGCCGACTGCCGTCCGGCCCGACGAGCAGAAACTCCATCTCGTGGCCGACCACCGTGGTGATGCCGGCGTCGGTGAGCCTGTCCTCCACCCGCTGCAGCACACCCCTGCTGCAATACTGATCGGGCGAACCGTCCTGATTGAAGAAAGCGCCAGGGGCCCAAGCCAATCCGTCGCCCAGTATCCGTAGCGCGCTCAGGTCGATACGGATCCGCTGGTCCCCTACCACGCCGGTGTTGTCGCCGAACACGATGCCCGCCTGGTCGATGGCGAAGACATGCCACACCGGGCTGGCACCGAGGCCTGGATCGGCGAACGCGCCCATCCGGCGCAGCGGAACCGTCTTGGCAAGGGTGAGCCCGGCCGGGTTGACGACGGTCCCGATCAGCGTGGCGACCCCGTCGGCCTCGAGTTGGGCGATGGCCGCTGCGGCGAGGGGTTTGGCTGCCATTAGTGAAGCTTAAGATCTGAGAGTTGAGTACACATGCGTTCGAGCGACCGCTTGCGGACGTTCGGCTATTGAACGTTGTAGAACGATTTGACGTTCTCGTGCAGCTTTTTGTATAGCGGTGGCGCCTCGTAGGCATCGGTGACGACTTCGATGTAGGCAGCGCCATCGGCTTCCTCGGCTGTCCTGAGTGCGGCGTCGAGCTCCCCGCAGGTGGTCACTCGTGCCGTCAACCATCCCTGACAGCCCAAGGTGTGCGGAAGGTCGGCATAGTTCCATGCTGCGACGTCGTTGTAGGCCATGGTTAGGTCCTTACCCAACATGCGCTCGCTGAGATAGCCAGAGTTGTTGAGCACGAAGACAATCGGGCGCAGCCCATGCCGACCGAACTGGCCGATCTCCTGAGCGGTCATCTGGTGCGCCCCTTCCCCGGTTATGAGGATCAGTCGACGATCCGGCGCTCCGAGCGCGGCGCCGAACGCCGCCGGGGTCGCCCATCCGACCGACGCCCACAGGGTTTGGTTGTGAAACTCCGCGCCGTTGGGCAGTTGTGCGAACGCCAAACCCAGCGAGGACGTTCCGGTGTCGGTCACGATCACGTCATTGGGCCGAAAGAAGCCCGCCCAGCGCGGGTAGAGGCCATCGGCGGTGATCGAGTCGTCACCATCGCCCACGGCCGGTCCAAGCGTGGCCGGTGCGATGGCCGGCCGCTGAGCACTCGTGAAGACGCGCATGGACAGTTGCGCCAGAATGTCGGCCATCTCCACGTTCCGGTAGACCGTGTCACCCACGATGGTGCGGTGATGGCCGATGCTGATCGTCTTATGCAGGTCCAGCCGGGCGGTGAACCCCGCGGTATTGCCGTCGCTGAGGATGGCGCCGAGCAGCACCACCACGTCACACGACTCGACGGAGGCGCGTACCGGCTCTTCCATCAGCCGGCCGGCGTACATGCCGATGTAGCCGGGGTGGTCTTCGGCAAGCACTGATTTGTCGCCGAACATCGTCGCGAAGGGCAAGCCTGCGGCGTCGACGAATGCCGCCGCCGCAGCCTGCAGACCCAGCCGCCTAAGCAGCATCCCTGGCAGCACACATGCCTGCCCTGCGCTGTTCAACGCAGCGCTCACGGCATCGGTCGCCGCGGCAAGAGTCTGGGGGTCGCTTGCCGGCGGGCTGAGCGAGGGCGAAGCCCCAAGCACGGGCTTGTCCGCGACGTCGCTGGGAATAGCCATGTAGACAGGCCGCCGATGGTAGAGCGCAGCGGCGATGAGCCTTTCGGTCTCCGACGCCGCGTTCTGCGGCGTCATGATCGCGGTTGCGCACACGACGGCGGCGGCCATCCCACTGAAGACGTCGAACTCACCGTTGCCCAGCGTGTGGTGCACCAGCGCCCGGCTCTCCTGCGTCGGCAGGTTGGGCGTGCCGACCAAGTGAAAAACAGCGAGACTCTCGGCGTACGAACCCGCAATGGCACTTATCGCGGCGAGTTCCCCAACCCCGTAGGTCGTGCATACCGCGCCGACACCGCGCATCCGCGCATATCCATCAGCGGCGTACGCCGCGTTGAGCTCGTTACAACATCCGATCCAACTGACCGATGGATGCTCGACAATCGCGTCATTGACGGGAAACGCGTAGTCCCCGGCGACTCCGAAGACGTCGTCGACACCAATCTCTTTGAGTCGCCTCAAGACGTACTCGATGACGGTTTCAGCCATGTGCCATTTTCGAGCTGTCGGAGGCGTCGAGCAGCAAAACCGCCTGACGCACAGCGAATTACAAGGTGATCTTGCAGGTTTGGCCGATGTCCAGCGTACGCAGCATCCGGCCCATGCCCAACCACATCGCGCACGACAGCGCCAGGTCCGTCAGCAGCTCGTCGCCGAACTGTTCGCTGCAGCGCGCCCAGAAGTCCTCGTCGTCACGCAGGCCGGTGTGGTCGCTGGCGAAGCGTTCGGCGAACTCGGCTGCGATGCGCTCTTGCGTGCTGTAGCCGGGCCACGTCCGCCATTCTGCAGCGTGGTCGTAGAGGTCCTCGTCGACGCCTGCCGCGATCCCCTCCGAGTCACGGGTGTTCTGACATACCACGCATTCGTTGTCGAGCGCGATGACCATCCGCGCCAATTCGCGAACCCGCATCGGCAGGCGGTTCTTGTTGTACACCGCGTTGGTGAAACCGGCCATGGCAACCCCGATGTCGGGGGACTTCGCCACCCAGGCGGCCGCGTCGTCGTCGGCGAAAGGTCCAATTCGGCTCATGTCGGCATGGTACGCCGGGGAATGGAAAATTGGAACACGTTCTAGTTTTGCCGTTCAGCCTGCGGCGACGAGCTCACCCCGGTCATCCGCCCAGTCCCGCTGCACGAGCATGCGGTGGGCGATCCGTTCCAAGGCGGCCTCCACCTGCGCCCGGTCCGGGCGTCCCTTGAACGACGACGATGTGGCCAGCTTGTCGACGATGCGGCCGACGATGACCGCCGATATGGCGTCGACCTGTTTGATTCCGGCCTGAGTCAGCCACAATCGACCGCCGGTGCGCAGCGCCAGACCATCGCGGACGAGGCCGTCGAAGGTGGGTTCGATGACCTCGTAGGGCACTCGGAGCCGCTCCGCGATATCGGTCAGCGTCGCCGAGCCGAACACCTGGTTCTGCCGGTAGATCTGCAGCAGCGCCCACATATGCGGGACCGCCAGCTCGCACCCTGGCTGTTGGGCAAGACTGCGCAGCCGAATTTCCGGCGCGTCCCGGAACAGCCTCCCGACAGCGACTTCGAGGATCTTCTCGGGCGATTCGGTGCTCGGCATTCCGAAGCCCTCGCCGAGATCGGTTGCCGAGACCGTTTCGACCTCGCGCAGCCTCACCTCTTTCAGGAACAGTGAGACAACGAAGCCGACGACCGCGACGGGTACCGCGCACAGGAACACTCTGCCGAGCGAGTCGGCGTAGGCGTCGATTATCGGGGCGGCCACCTGCGGTGACAGGGCGTGCAGTGCCTGAGGAGACTGGGCGGCACGCGGCGGCGCTCCGCTGGCGGCGAGCGCAGGACCTATCCGGTCGGCCAGGAAGTTGGCGAACAAGGAGCCGAAGATCGCTGCGCCAAAGGAACTTCCGATGGTCCGGAAGAAGGTTACCCCCGAGGTCGCCACCCCGAGGTCGGCGAAGCTGGAGGTGTTCTGCACGACCAATATCAGGACCTGCATGCACAGGCCGATACCGGTGCCGAGCACGAACAGATACAGCGACTGCTGCCAGGTGGGCGTCGTTGCGTCCATCCGGGACAGGAGCACGAACGCCACGGCCATGATGGCGGTGCCCGCAATGGGAAACATCTTGTAGCGACCAGTGCGGCTGACGATGTTTCCGCTACCGATGGACGTGATGAGCATGCCCGCGACCATCGGGAGTGTCCGCAATCCGGATGTCGTTGCCGAAACGCCGTCGACGAATTGCATGAACGTGGGCAGGAATGTCAGCGCACCCAGCATCGCGAACCCGACGATGAACCCGAGGATGCAGCACACCGTGAACACCGGGCTGGCGAACAGCCGGATCGGCAGAATCGGTTCCGCTGCACGGATTTCCACCCACACGAAGACTGCCAGTGACGCGACCGAGCCTGCGAACAGTCCGATGATCACGGGTGAGGACCACGCGTAGGTGCTGCCACCCCAACTGGTCGCGAGCGTGAGTCCTGCGGCGCCAAGGCCGACGAAGAGGATGCCTGCGTAGTCGATGACGGGCCGCGCGGCCTTCGCCAGTGACGGGATGGCCGTCGCTCCGACCGCCAGCACGACGAGCGCGACCGGCACATTGATCCAGAATGCCCAGCGCCAAGTGAGGTGATCTGTGAAGAACCCGCCGAGAAGGGGCCCTATCACTGTGGTGACGCCGAAGACCGCGCCGAGCGCCCCCTGGTATCGGCCTCGGTCCCGCAGTGGGATGACCTCCCCGATGACGGCCATCGCCGTCACCATGATCGCGCCACCACCGATGCCTTGCAGTGCCCGCGATGCGACGAGCGTGGTCATCGATCCGGCGAGCCCGCACAGGACCGACCCGCCGAGAAAAAACAGAACCGACGCCTGGAATACCGCCTTGCGGCCAAACAGGTCGCCGAGCTTACCGACGACCGCGGTGACGATCGTCGACGCCAGTAGATAGCTGGTGACCACCCAGGACTGGTGACCGGCACCGCCGAGGTCCGCGACCACCGTCGGCAGCGCGGTGGCGACGATCGTCTGGTCCAACGCGGCCAGAAACATGCCGAGCAGCACCGCAACGAAGATGAGGTTGCGGCGCTGTGGACTTACCAGGGCACTGCCGGTTTCGGAATCCGCGACAGTGGCCGTCGCTGCCGTTGTTGTCATACCTGCCTCTCATCGGACGACCGATCTCCATAGCCATATCGTTAGACAAGCTATAAAAGTTACGGCCGCGGCTCCGGGAGTCAGGATTGCCGCGCACTCGCGGGCGAAAACAGTGTGTCTGCCCTACAGGGAGGACGGCGGCCTGGACACGCATTGCGCCAGGTAGAGCTGCTCGCCCAACTTGTCCATCAGCTGCAGCTGGGTCTCGAGGTAGTCGATGTGATCCTCTTCATCGGCCAGGATCTTCTCGAACAGGTTCGCGGTGGTCGCGTCTTCCTTCTCGCGGCACATGACGATTCCGGGCTTCAGCCGCGCCATCACCTCGTATTCGATTGCCAGGTCCGCTTCAAACTGTTCGCGCAGAGTCTGGCCGACGCGCAGCGAGAACAGGCGCTGATAATTCGGCAGCCCGTCCAAAATGAGGATGCGGTCGGTGATTTCCTCCGCGTGCTGCATTTCTTCGAACGACTCTTTACGCGTATGTTCGGCGATTTCGGTGAAGCCCCAATTCGCCTGCATCTTGGAATGCAGGAAATATTGGTTGATCGCCGTGAGTTCGCTTGTCAACTGCTCGTTGAGCAGTTTCAAAACGTCCGGATCGCCTTGCATGGTCGCTCCTAAGCAACGTGGGGGCTGGGTCGAGCGTCGCTGTCCGTGGTGCCTCACCAATCTAATGCAGCAGCGACGCAGGAGCGCCCCTTTGGGCCTTGAGACAGGCGTGTTTTCGGCTTTGCCGCCACCGATCCGTGCAGCGGGGCGCGCAGACCAGCGACGTGCCCTGGACTGGCTAGACTAAGTAAGGTTAGACTGCGCTAACAGTTGGCGGCCGCTTCGGACAGGCAGGGAAAACCTATGGGTGAGTACGATTTACACTCACTCATTCTTGCGTGTGATTTTCGCGTCGACGATGTCGACCGGATGTGGAAATGGCTTAAGAAGCACCACGATCCGTTGGCCTCCATCGGTGCCCATCACGTGGTGCTGTACACGTCAATTTGGGAGCCCGGGCGGGTGTTGGTGACAATCGGCATCCGGCAGGCCGGCTCAATGCGCGAGGTATTGCGGTCCCCCGCAATATTCGAGTGGTTCGACATTTCCGGTGCCGACGACATTCCGCCGATATTCGGTGGTGAGGTCGTGGAGAAGATCGACCTCTACGGGCCCTCCCCCGACGACGAGGTCGGCCGCGTGGTGGTCGGCGTGATGGCTTCGGTCGACGACGTGTCGTCCGTGATGGACAAGGTCCACGACGGAATCGAGCGATTCAAGCGCGGTGGTGTTCGCAAGATCTGGGTTTATCGGGCGCTCGACGACGGACGGGAAGTGATGATCCTGCAGGAGATCGATGACGAGCTGAGCGCCCGGCAGTGGATCGACCATCCGGACGCCGCCGCGGAGTGGATGTCCAGGGCCGGTTTCGGCGCATACCCCACTCAGTTCGTCGGCAGGTTCGCGCATCTGATGAGCATCGGCGAGCGGGTCTGACCACCATGTTCGTCTGCCTGTGCACCGGAGCCACCAGCCACGTGGTCAACGAGGTGGTGGCGAACGGCGCGAAGACCTCCAAGCAGATCGCGGAGGCCTGCGGCGCCGGCGGCGACTGCGGACGGTGCCGCCGCACGCTGCGGGCGATGATCGAGGCCCATTACGCGGTCAACGACCGCGCGGCGGAAACCTTGCGCCGCTAGTCCAGCAGCTGCCGGACGCGTTCGACGCAGAAGCCGGCCAGGTCGAAATCGCCGGTGAGGAGTCCCTCGTTGCGCAGCCTGGTCTCCAGCCGAGTAACCGGGATGGCGAGCTGGACCGCGACCAGCACCTCGTTGTAACGCAGGTTCCGCACTGTGCGGCGTGACATCTGCTCGTACCGACGGACGGTCTCCTCGCGGCTCGGAGTGCCGTCGAGCCGCGGCACACCCTCGAACTCCGAGCAGGCCCAGTCGACGAAAAGCAGCCACGCCAGGTCCGCCTCGTGATCACCGATGTAGGCGAACTCCCAGTCCAGCACCGCAGTGACCTCGAACTGCGGCCCGTAGAGGATGTTGGACAGCCTGCTGTCGCCCCAGCACAGCACGATGTGCTCAGGCTCATAGATGTTGTCGCGCAACCACTCCACGGCGTCGACAAACTCTTGGCGCCGGCTGTTCGGCGACCCCCACGCCAACAACTCGTCGCAGTACTCGACGACCTGTTCCAGCGGGTGCGCTCCCCGCTGCGGCATCAACAGCTTGTCCAGGCGCAGGCTGCGCCAGTCCAGCGCGTGCACATCCGCGATGGCCTGCACGCAGCCCCACCACATGGTGGCTCGCTGTTCGGGGGTGGCGTCGAAATAGAGACCATGCAAGTGGTACGAGGGGAAGTCGGCGGCGGTGCCGATCGTCGGCAGCTGCTCCATCACGTAGTACGGCGTGCCGAGGTCGTTGTCGTCCCGGTCCAGCCAGCACACGGTCGGCACGACGATCGGGGTATCGCGCAGCCGGTTCATCACCATGACTTGACGTGTGAGGTCGTAGTCCGGGAACAAGCTGACGCCAGGCGGTCGCCGAAACACCAACTGTTTCAAGGTCGTCGGCCCGTCCACCCCATCCTGCTGCAGGTCGAACAGGAATGTCTCGGTGGATAGGCCGCGATTGGCGGCGCGCCAATTGGTGATGCGAGCATCGGTGGCCCCGGGAATCCTCTGCCGCGCGATCGGCTCCAGCAGCGCGGCGATCTCATCCGCCGCAGGACGGCCGGGCGATGCCATGTCAGTTGGGTGCGCGCTTTTGGGTGAACTCGGCGAGCGCATCGGCGTTGGCCGCCGCGCCGAGAAGCTCGGCGAAGTGAGCGATCTCTCTGGCGGTCGCTGCCGCGATTTCCGCGCGCGACGGTTCGACGATCGTCTGTTTGACCGCGACCAGGCTCGAAATCGGGCGGGAGGCAAGGACTTCGGCGTGGCGGCGGGCTTCGGGCAGCAGATCGGCCGGCTCACACACTTTCCAGGCCAGCCCCATCCGCTGCGCCTCGGCCGCGTCGATCCACTCCGACGACATCAACAGCCATGCCGCGTTCTGCCTGCCGATCAATTGCGGCAACAGGTATGACGACGCCGCCTCGGGTGCGACGCCCAGGCTGGTGAATGGGGTCTTCAGCCGCGCCGTCGACGCCATGAACACCAGGTCCGCATAGCCGAGAATGGTTGCGCCGATGCCCACTCCGACACCGTTGACCGCGCAGATCAGCGGCTTGGGCAGGTCGGTGAGCGCGTCGATCATGGTGGAGAAGTGGCTGCCCTGCGAATTGAACGCGGGATCGGTGATGCGCCTCTGCATCTCGTTCAGGTCGTTGCCCGCGGAGAACGCCCGCCCCGCACCGGTCAGCAGCACGACAGCCACCTCAGGATCGGTCGCCGCGTCGCGCAGCGCCTCTGCGGTCGCGTGGTACAGATCCTCGTTGAACGCGTTGAGCACGTCGGGCCGGTTGAGGGTGAGCGTGCGTACCCGGTTGTCGTCGGTGATCTGGAGGGTCACCGCAGCAGCGTAAGCGTTAGCCGTTGCTGTACACCCGGGTGGGTGCGACAAGCACCACCGTCCGGCGCTGTTCGGCCATCACCCGGTCGTATTCATCCCAGTCGTCATGTGTTCCGCCCGCGGCGGTGAACACCTCGCGCAGCAGGAGCCGTAGCTGCTCGGCGTCGGTGAGCCAGGGTTGCCGATCGTCCGGACCGGCAAGATCTGCGGTGCCCTCGACGGTCGCCCACATCCAGCCCTTGCGGAAGGTCACCGCGAGTTGGGGACGCGCCCGCAGATTCGCCAGTTTCACTCTGCCGTAGGTGACGAAGGCAAGGGTTTCGGCACCGTTCGCCGGGTGCGGCATCTTTCCCGCGTTCACAAGCGAGGCCTGGATGGTGCCGTCGGCGCGCAGCGTCGACACCACCGCGAGCCCGCTCTCGTCCGAGGCCAGCGCGACCGCGTCGTCAAGAGTGGTCATCGGTTCCCCTTCCAACGAATGGCGTGCGCAACACATAGCGACTCGTCGGCACGGTGTCGACATCGCGATTGGCACCAAACGCGGCGGTGCTGGCCACCATGCGCTCCATCCGGTCGCGTAGATCGTCGTCGTCGGCCGCTCCGAAGAACGCGTGCAGATCGGATATCGCCTCGACCGGGAACAGTTCCTCGACGATCGCGTCGATGACGGGAGCCCCCGCCGTCAGCGGCCGCACTACCGCGTTTTGCGTGTACCCGAACGTCGACTGCGTCGCGATGGCCACCGGTGTGTGGTCGATGTGCCAGCGCTGACGCCACGTCGCCTCGTCGAGCTCACCGGGCCTGCGAAGCAGTGCGACGTTGGCCAATCCCGCGCTGCGCTCGCCGGGCGCGGTGTCCGGTGGCGGCAGCGGCACGGACTCGGTCACGAGGTACGCCGCCATGTCGTCGCACTCCTTGTCCAACCGCGTCAGTGCAGAGCGCACCTGGTCGCCATAGGACTGCTGCGTCCACAGCGTCACGAACCCGACCACGGGCGGATCCAACGTCGTCAGAGTCATCAGTGACCGGCGCACCGCGTCGTCGCGAACATTGACCGCGAGCCCGGGCATCCCCAGGTCGAGCAACTCGGCGGCGACGTCGTCGCGCAGTCGCTCGCACCAACCCTCATCCGCTTGGGCCGCCCTGAGGGTGATGATCACCTTTTCCACGAGTTGACTCTAGGCTTCCAGCCTTTCGCGGACACTCGCGAGTCGTTGTTTCAGTTCGGCCTCGCCGATGATGCCGCGAGCCAGCAGTGAATGTGCCAGCGAAACGAGCTGATTCTCGGGGTAGGGCAAGTTCGCGTAGACCGTCGCCGAGAGCGCGTCTTCCTCATCGCGGCGCTCTTTGAAGTCGGGGATGTTCTCGTCGCAGGCGGCGTGGTCGAGCGCGTCGCATATGCCGTCCAGACTTGTCTTCCACGGTGGCACCGGGTTTTCGACGCCCCACTTGGCCGCCATGCGCGGCCAGACCTGATTGCGCTCAACGATCTCCTCCAGCGCCGCAATGCGGGTCGGCTCGATGCTCATCCGGCGGTCCCCGGGTGGATGGCCGGACGGGTATCGGTAATCACGTTGGTGGTGACGCCTGCCTTCGGCAGTGCGACACCGATCAGGCAGTCGCGGGTGATGATCTCCACCAGCTGGTCTTCGCTCCAGCCGTCTGTGCCTTCGGGGCGCATCGGCATGACCATGAACCGATGCTTCTGGTTGGAATCCTGTACGTGGATGGAGATTTCGTCGGGCAGGTACAGCCCGAACTCGGCGAGCACCTGGCGTGGCCAGCGGACCAGGCGCCTGCGGTAATTGGGTGTTCGATACCACTCCGGCGAGTTACCGAGGATCGGGCGCGGGTAGCACGAGCACAATGCGCAGACGATCACGTTGTGCAGCGTTGGTGTGTCCGCGAGGATCTGGAATGCAGTGAAGTCGCTGGGTGTGCCGAAACCCGTGGGCTCCAGCCAGTCGACGCCGACCTCTTTGCTTGCCGTCATCGGCTCGGCGAGCGCGTGCTTCTTGAACTCGGGGTCGAGCCATGCCTTGGCCACCAGATGCGCAGCGGGCGTTGGGCCGATCTGCTCGGCGAATTCGGTCATCCGCCGATGGTCTTCGGCGGTGAAGATGCCCTTCTCGATGCACAATTCGCGCAGTGCGATTTCCAAGACCTCGAAATCGGTGATCTCGTCGACCATCGGTGCGACGGTGCGTTCGTGGTCGTGGTCGTGGTCGTGATCGTGATCAGTCATGCAAATTCCTTTCCGGGCAGCTTATTTGGCGGCTTGCAGCCAGCGTTCGGGAATTTCGGTTGAGATGATGTCATCGGCCGTTCCGGTATAGCCGTACCAGAGCTTGGACATGTTGAACCGAACGATGTAAAACCACTCCGGTGTGGCGGGACGATCCCATGTCTCGTCCTCGGCGGCGGGGCTTTCGTATGCGACAGCTTCGATTTCACCTTTCGCGCCGCGCACGTATTCCGGGGTGCGGGTGTAGAAGACGACTGGAAGCTCACGCACCACCACCGCGTCGCCTACCTTGAACTTCGGCGGCCCGGCCTGGCCGGTATATACCTGCGGGTCCCCTTTTCCGAGTGCGTGCTTGTGGTGCTCGTTGCGTTTGACCTGTGAGCCGTCGCCTTCGGACTTCGGCTTGGCCTCGACTGTCTTGCCGGCGAGCCCGCCTGCGTAACGTTCCTTGACCTCGGCCATCCGCTCGCTCAACTCAGTAAGGCCGATGTGATGCTTTTCCACGAGGATGCGCGCGACGGCAAGCAGCCAGCGACCGTAATACGGAAGGCCCAGATACTCGGCCCGGCCGACGTCGACGTTGCCCATCCGGCGACGTTCCTCCGACAGCCAGATGCCACGCCACCCGAGGACCTCACAGGTCACGTACGTCATGTGTTCCCACAGCTCGTACTGCTTGTTCTCGTACTTCATCGGCGCATCCGGCTCGCCGCCCACGTCATGGACGGGCTTCAGGTAGGCGGTGATGCGCTCGTGGTCCAACATGTCCGGCGTCGGTGCGTCCGGAAGCTCGGGATAGGCCGACTTCAATCGGGCGACGAGATCGAGTTGTGCTGCACGCTCGGCGGCCGTGCTCATGACAGCTCCATTCAGTTTTCGGACAGGGGTGTGATTCGGCGCAAAGTCGCGCAAAACGCAACCAGGACCTGACGCGAAGAAATGCATGGGATCCGGAAGATCCGAAAAGTTCCAGCAACGCGGTCGGCGACGACAGCATTGTTGGCCATCGGCCCTCCAGAGTTGCCCGTTTGAACCGGTTGGCTGACCGTACCTCCGACGGCCTGGTGATGTGGTCACATTCGGCCTCAGAATCTCACGAGAATTGCGCAGCCTTAAGGGGTATGCGCTGTGCCGCAAAGCATTTGACGGTTGTGAAATTTCGAACGCAAGATTCTGATCCGCGGTTCGCGCAGCGTTGCTCCGCCGGCCTGGCGAAACTGCCTGGGCAACGGCGCAGCATTTGACGCGTGTACTCCACCATTCGGTGACCTCGGTGGGGTCAGAATAGGCGGATGACCACGGGCGGTCGGCTGCTCGCCCAGGCGGGCCGGGGCTGGTATCAAGCCCTGCGGCTGACGACACCAGACGTCGCTGCGGTGTCGCGCAGTCTGCTGGCGATGCTTGCGGTGGCGGCTGTCGCGCTGGCATCGGTGTCTCCGGCGGCTGCGGTGTGGGCGGCGGGCGCCGCGGCGATCGCAGGCGCGGTCGCGATGCAGGACAGCCCGGCTGGCCGGGTGCCGGTGGTCATTGTGGTGTCGCTACAGATGGGCGTCGCCGTTTTCCTCGGGGCGCTGACCGCGTCCTACAGCTGGGTGTTCATCGCCGTCGTCGCGATCTGGTGCTTTGCGGCAGGCATGCAGTGGGCGCTGGGCAGTAATCCGGGAGTGGTAGGGGCCGCCTGCGCCGCACTCTTGGTGATCTCACCGCCGGTGGCGCCTTCGGTGGCCGGGGTGGTGTTTTCAACGCTGCTGACCGTGGTGGCAGGTTGTGTTCAGGCGGCGCTGATCGCCGTCTGGCCGCCGCAGCGCTGGCGGGTGCAACGCGAGGCGCTGACGGGCGCCTACCGGAAACTCGCCGAGGATGCCCGCCGGGTCGCCGCCGACCGCGACGCGTCGGTAGGCACCGCCCCTCTCTCCTCCCTGCGCGAGGCGTTCGTCGACAGCGACGCAACCCGACGCCCGCTGGCTTACCACGGCGGCTACCGGCTGCCCGAGCGGATCACTGCGACACTTGGTGCCCTGGGCGGCGGGGACGAGGCCGTCGCGTTGCTGCTGTCCCCCGCCGCTGAATTCCTCGACGCCATCGCGAGCCACAACCACACCGCGCGGCGGGACGCCGAATACGCGCTGGCCCGCGTCGATGCCACGGCGGCGGCGGTGACGGGGTCGCACACGGCCGCGGCGCAACGGTTTTCACAGCAACTTCATGAGGCCGCCGCGTCACGGTTCGGTGAGTTCCGGCGCCCCGACCTGATCGGCTCTGTGCTCGCCGCCGTCGATGTGATGCGTGGCCACCTGACGTGGACGTCGCCGGTGTTGCGGCATGCCATCCGCTTGTCGGCAGCTACCGCGCTGGGCGTGGCAGCGGATCGATTCGTCGCCGTGGCGCACGGCCACTGGATCGCGCTGACGGTGCTCATCGTGCTGCGTCCGGAGACCGCGCACACCTACACGCGTTGCGTCGGGCGGGTGGGGGGCATCGCCGTTGGTGTCCTGGTCGCCTCGGCGCTGAGTTCGATCTGGCAGCCCGCGGGTTCGTCGGCGGTCGTTGTGGCGGTGGTTTTTCTCGCGGTGACGTATGCGGCAGCGCGGTTCGGATACCTGGCGGTGACTTCGGCGTTGGCGGCGACGATCACGTTCCTGCTCGACGTCGACCCTGCGAAGGCAGGGCCGTCCATCGAAGACCTGTTGTTTGCGGTAGTCATTGGCGGTGGCCTGGCGGTAATGGCTCATGTCGTGCTGCCGGATCACGGGTTGATTCGGCTGCACCAGCGCGCCGGTGAGCTGCTCAAGTCCGAAATCGACTACGCGGCAGCGGTCGTCAAGGCGTTCGTGCACGAGCTCGATCACCCAGCCGAAGCGTTGTCGGCGGCTTGGCAGCGAGCGTTCCGGGCGCGCGCGGCGTTTGAAGCGGCATCCGGTGCGACGCGGGCGGATTCGCGTGAGCTACGGCGGTGGCTGCGGTCCTACCGCACAGCGCTGAACGCCGTGACGAGCGCATGCACCTCGCTGGAAACAACTCTGTCCAGTGAACCGTCGACGGCGCTCACACCCGAATTCGTCGCTGCGGTCGATGATTACGTCGACGCGCTGCGGGGCGCACGTCCGAGCGCAGCCACGCCGTGGACCGTCGACATCGATGAGCTCACGGCTGCGAATCAACAGGTGCGCGAGCAGGGTGCGGGACTTGCCGCCGACAATGCGGCGGCGCGCGTGCTCGTCGCAGAAGTCGCAACCATCACCAGGAGCCTGGCGGGCATCGCCGCTGCTCGAGAGCCGACGTCTCCTGGATGAACATGCCTCCGATGCGGTTTTCGGCGGCGTAAACTGAGCCGCTTCTGGGCCTACGGACAATCGTTGAGAGGTCAATATGGCGAAAACGACGAAGAAGGCTTCGGCCAAGAAGGCGACGCCAACAAAGGCCACGAAATCGTCCCCTGCACCGGAGGCGCGGATCGCGCGCGAGGTGCTGCCGATGCCCGACCTCAAACACGTAGGCCTGACTACGTATGATGCAAAAGACCCGAACACCAAATACCCGCCTATCACAACGTTACGGCCTCCGATGGGCGCACCGAACGTCATGATCGTCCTGATCGACGATGTCGGATTCGGCGCCTCATCGGCATTCGGCGGACCATGTAAGACACCGGTGGCCGAGAAGCTCGCAGCGAATGGGTTGAAACTCAACAGGTTTCATACGACCGCGTTGTGCTCGCCGACGCGCCAAGCGATGCTGACCGGCCGCAATCATCACTCGGTCGGAATGGGCGCGATCACCGAGATGGCGACGTCGGCTCCTGGCAACAACAGCATCCGGCCGAAAGAGAAGGCGCCCGTCGCCGAAACCCTTCGGCTCAACGGGTATTCCACCGCGCAGTTCGGTAAGTGCCACGAGGTGCCGGTGTGGGAGGTCTCGCCGGTGGGCCCGTTCCACCAGTGGCCGACCGGTTCGGGGTTCGAACATTTCTACGGCTTCGTGGGTGGCGAGGCCAACCAGTACTACCCAGGGCTGTACGAGGGCACTACGGCCGTCGATCCACCCATGAGCCCGGAGGACGGCTACACGCTAACCGAGGACCTCGCCGACCGGGCGATCACCTGGATTCGTCAGCAGAAGGCGTTGATGCCCGACAAGCCGTTCTTCGTCTACTTCGCGCCTGGCGCCACCCATGCGCCACACCACGTGCCGAAGTGGTGGTCGGATAAGTACAAAGGCAAGTTCGATGACGGCTGGGATGTACTGCGAGAGAAGACACTTGCCCGGCAGAAGAAGCTCGGCGTGGTGCCGAAGGACGCGAAGTTGACCAAGCGGCACGACGAGATCCCGGCGTGGGACGATATGCCCGAGGAGCTGAAGCCCGTGCTGGCCCGGCAGATGGAGATCTATGCCGGATTCCTCGAGCAGGCCGACCATGAGGTCGGCCGGGTCGTCGATGCCATCGACGATCTCGGAGTCCTCGATGACACGTTGATCTACTACATCATCGGTGACAACGGCGCTTCCGCCGAGGGCACGCTCAACGGATGCTTCAACGAAATGACCACACTCAACGGGCTGCCGGGCATCGAGACGACCGAGTTCCTACTCTCCAAGATCGATGACTTCGGCACGGCTGCTGCCTACAACCATTACGCGGTGGGCTGGGCGCACGCCCTCTGCGCGCCTTACCAGTGGACGAAGCAAGTCGCGTCGCACTGGGGCGGCACCCGCAACGGCGCAATCGTGCACTGGCCCAACGGCGTTGCCGAGAAAGGCGGTATGCGCGATCAGTTCCATCATGTGATCGACGTGGTGCCGACCATCCTCGAAGCCGCGGGGCTGCCTGCGCCCGCATCCGTCAATGGCATCACTCAGGCACCGCTGGAAGGCGTGAGCATGATGTCCACGCTGCGCGACGCGAAGGCGCCGGAGACCCACGAGGTGCAGTACTTCGAGATGATGGGCAACCGCGGCATCTACTTACAGGGCTGGACCCGTGGAAAGCGGATGCACCACCGCCATTCGACACCGACGTGTGGGAGTTGTACGGGCCGGACGACTGGACCCAAGCCAACAACCTCGCGAAGGAGAACCCGGAGAAACTCGCTGAGCTGCAACGGCTTTGGCTCATCGAAGCGGTGAAGTACAACGTCGTTCCGTTGGATGACCGCGGCTTCGAGCGCATCAACCCGGATATCGCGGGACGTCCCCAGCTCATCAAGGGCAACTCGCAACTACTGTTCTCCGGCATGCGGGTCGCCGAGGGCTGTGTGGTCTCTATGCGAAACAAGTCGCATCAGGTAACCGCTGATGTCGTCGTGCCCAACGACGGTGCGACGGGCGTGATCGTCACCCAGGGCGGCAGCGCGGGTGGGTGGACCTTGTATGCGCACGAGGGCAGGCTCAAGTACTGCTACTGCTACTTCGGCATCGAACACTTCATGGCGGAGGCCACCAAGAAGATCCCGGCCGGCGCGCATCAGGTGCGGATGGAATTCACCTATGACGGTGGCGGTCTCGGGAAGGGCGGCGACGTCACGCTGTATTACGACGGTAAGGCCGTCGGGAAGGGGCGTGTGGACAAGACCCAGCCGATGGCGTTCTCGGCCGACGAGGCCTGCGACGTCGGTTCGGACACCGGCTCACCGGCTTCGCCGGACTATGGGCCCACCGACAACAAGTTCACCGGCGAGATCGAGTGGGTGCAGATCGACCTCGGCGAGGACAGCCACGACCACCTGATCACCGCGGAGGACCGCTTCAACATCGCTATGGCCAAGCAGTAACGGCGGCCAGCGCTTAGCATCTGCCGCCGACAAATCCGGGGCGTTCGCGCGAGTTGTCCACAGTTCTGACTTCATCCGCAGATTCTGTGAGGGTCGGATTCGGCCTGGCTTGTTTGGCGGTGGTGGTGGATAGCGTTGGGGTGTGGGTGGATTCGTGACTGGGCAGGCGGCGCGTGAGCGGTTTCGCGCGTTGGCCGATCAGGTGGAGTTCGCTTACGCCGAGATGCGCTGCCGGTCCAGTGATGAGGTGGGCAACGAGTTCCGGGCGGAGATGGCCGAGCGGCTGGAGACTCAGGAGCGCAGCAACCGCGGGCTGATGTATCGGGTGTTCGGTGAGATCGCCGATCCGCCCGATCAGACCGGGATGGTGCCGGCGGTGGTGAACAGCCTGGCCGGGCGGCTGCGTATCGCGCCCCGAGAGGTCAAACGCCGGATGAAGGTGGCCGCGCGCATCCGGCCGCGAACTGAGCGGCCCGCCGCTGCCACCGCAACTGCCCCCTGTGGCCGCCGCGGTGCAGGCCGGGAGGATCGGGAGGATCATCTGCGGGTGATCAGCTGGGCGATGAGGTGGAGCGCAGCCTGGTGCGCGAGGCGGCCAAGAACGATGCCGACATCGTTTCGGCCGCGGCCCGGCGTATCGATGAGATCTTCAACCCCGACGGGGATTTCGACGAAGAAGACCGGGCCCGCCGCCGCGGCCTGACGCTGGGCGGCCAGGGCCCCGACGGGATGTCACGGCTGGCCGGCTTCATCGACCCGGAAACCCGCGCCTACCTGGAGGCCGTCACCGCCGCGGTGCGCCAGGGCCGACACCGCCCCAACGGCAGCCTCGCCGAGACCCGCGATGAGCGCAGCGCGGCGCAGCGTCCCCCGCAAGCGGGAGGTGCCCCCAGCCCACGGCGTCAAACTCGGCCTGAAGGCGGGGATCGCCTCCGGCGGGCTGGGCGCCCATCGCGGGCATGCGGTGACGGTGATCGTGCGCACCACGCTGGCCGAACTGGACCAGGCCGCCCATGCCGTCACCCACCCCGAGGTGCCGATGCCGGGTCCGGCGCGCACCGGCGGGGACAGCGCGCTGCCGATGCGCGAGGCGATCCGGATGGCCGCCGATTCCATCCACTACCTGGCGGTCTTCCATGAGCACACCGGACGCCCGATCGATCTGGGCCGGCAGGCCCGCATCGCCACCGCCGATCAGCGCATCATCTGCTAGGCCAACGAATGTTTTGGTTACGCACTCTAAACTGGACAACGCGCCATGTAAGAGGAGCGGCAAGGAAATGGCAGACGACACCAGCTCGTTGAGTTTCCTCAGTCGACGCCCCTTTTGGTGGTTCCTGATAGGTCCGGCTGGCGCTGTTGGCTCGGTGTGGGGGAAGCGCCTAGCCGAGGACCGTCCACTTCTGGGTCATATCGTTTTCATCCTCGGCTTAGTGCTTATTGCGATCGGTCACGGCTGGGCTATCGACTGGGCGTACGTTCGTCTTGCCGGTCATCATCGGCATCATCAGCGACCCGCGTAAACGTAAGGAGCACGGACGCCTGCGCATCGTGTTTGACGCCCGCGACGGCGGCGGCACCCGGCCGGGCTGTCTGACACCGGGCTATTACAGCGAG
>Ga0070668_100000361_pt1 | contig 30090 bp, 31 predicted proteins | sample KBSS43metaG_FD_64661 | JGI IMG/M metagenome (GOLD analysis project Ga0070668, IMG submission 64661) | Switchgrass rhizosphere microbial communities from Kellogg Biological Station, Michigan, USA - KBS S4-3 metaG | ecosystem: Host-associated > Plants > Roots > Rhizosphere > Soil ...
CTGCGGAAAGCTGCCGCCGATCTTGATGCCGCGCGGGTCGCTCGCGGTGGTGACGTGCGGTCCTGGGCCGGTCACCAGCCACGGATCGTCGGTGCGGGTGTAGAAGCCGGGCACCGGCCGGCCGTTGCGATAGAGCGCCATGGCCCCGGTGGTGAAGTCGAACGTGGCGGCCAGATGCACCCACCGGTCGCGGGGCAGCAGCGTGCGCCAGTCCGCATCGGCCGCGAAGGTCTGCGAGTTGCCGCCGTCGATCCGCCGGCCCAGCGCGACCAGCCGCAGCTCGCCGTTGACGTCGATGAGTTCCAGCAGTGCCCGGACGGCGTGCCCGTCGGAGTCGCCGGTGAGCACGCCGGCCAGGCCGATCGCGTTGAACCCGGCGGCCGGGGCGTCCATCTGGCTCTTCACCCAGCCCGCCACGGTGATGCCGCGGACCGCGTTGAACGCCCGCAAGGTGCGTACGCCGCCGGCCGAATAGATGCCGGCCTTCCAGTCGTCGTTGCCCGGCATGCCGGGGTTGATCCGACGGGTCTGCAACACGCGGCCGCCGCCCGGATAGGCGCGGTCCGCGACCCGCATGGCCGGGCCGCCGTTGACCAGTTCGATCTCTGTGCCGGACCGGCCGCGGTCCTGCTCCAGCGCCGGGTCGCCACGCATCGGATGGTCGAAGTCGTAGAAGGCGACCAGGTACGGCCGCAGCGCGGGGTGGACGTCGCGGGGGCCGCCGCCGCCCGCCTGCGCCGGTGCCGCCGCGGCGCCGGCCGCGAGGACCGCGGCGACGGCGATGGCAGCGCGTCCGGTCTTTCGCATCGAAACACCTCTCAACGTTGTTCGGTGATCGGTTTCTCGCCGGGGCGGCCGCCGAGGTAGAGCTCGCCGAGCTGGGGATCGGTCAGCAACTCGGCCGCCGGCCCGGAGATGTGCACGCGGCCGAGGTCGAGCACGCAGCCCAGGTCGGCGGTGGCCAGGGCCCGCCGGGCGTTCTGCTCCACCAGCAGCACCGCCGCGCCGGCGTCGCGCATCCGGGTGACCTGCTCGAAGATGGTGCCGGTGGCCTTGGGGTCGAGTCCCATGGACGGCTCGTCGAGCAGCACCACCTTGGGGTCGACCATCAACGACCGGGCGAACTCGACCTGTTTCTGCTGCCCGCCGGAGAGCAGGCCGGCCAGCGAATGCCAGCGCTCGCCGACGACCGGGAACAGCTCCTTGACGAAAGCGGCCCGCGCAGCCCGCACGGCCTTGTCGGTCAACGTGTAGCCGCCGAGAAGCACATTTTCCTCGACGGTCATCTCCCGGAACACGCTGTGTCCCTGCAGCACCAGCGCCACCCCGGCGGCCAGCATGCGTTGCGGGCCCAGACCGGTGACGTCCCGGCCGCCGACCAGGACCCGCCCCGATCGCGGGGCGAGCAGGCCGGCCGCCACCTTGAGCACTGTGGACTTGCCGGCCCCGTTCGGGCCGACCAGGCAGACCACCTGGCCGGCCGGCACCGCCACGCTGAAGCCGCGCAGCACCGGGGCCGCCCGGCCGTACCCGGCCTGGACGTCGACGAGTTCGATCTCAGACCCCAAGGTAGGCCCCCAGCACGCGCTCGTCGGACCGGATCCGCGCCGGCGGCCCGGCGGCGATCGGCCTGCCCCGGTCGAACACCACGACGTGGTCGCTGATGCTCATCACCAGGTCCATGTTGTGTTCCACGATCACGAAGGTGCGGCCCTCGGCGTTCAGCTCGCGGACCAGCTCGCCGATCCGGTCGAGCAGCGCCGGGTTGACCCCGCCGGCCGGCTCGTCCAGCAGGATCGTGTGCGGCTCGCCCATCAGCACGCCGGCGAGTTCCAGCAGTTTCTGCTGTCCCCACGACATGGTGCGGGCCTCGGCGCCGGCGAGATGTTCGATGCCGAGCCGGGTCAGCCAGCCCCGGGCCCGGTCGATCTCGGCGCGGCCGTGCGCCCCGCGCAGCCCACCGGCCAGGCCGCCGGGCCGGACCGCGGCGAGCACGTTCTCCAGCGCGGACATCCGCCCGAACACCCGGCACAGCTGGAAGGTGCGGCCGATGCCGGCCCGGGCGATCCGGTGCGGCGGGCGCCGGGTGATGTCCCGGCCGTCGTAGCTGACCCGCCCGCGATCCGGCCGGATCATCCCGGTGACGCAGTTGAAGAACGTCGTCTTGCCCGACCCGTTCGGCCCGATCAGCGCGTTCACCTCGCCGGGGTGGAACCGCACGGTGGCACCGTCGAGGGCCACCACTCCCCCGAACGCCTTGCGCAGTTCCGTGGTCTCGAGCGTCATTTGGCCTCCGCCCGCAGTCGCCGGTCGCGCAGGTCGGCCGCGCTCACTTCGCGGATCGAGCCCTGATCACGGCGGACCAGGTTGCCGAGCGCCGGGATCACGCCGTCCGGCATGAACATCACCACGAGGCCGAGCAGCAGCCCGGTGGTCACCAGGTGCAGCGGCGTGCCGCCGAACTCGACCTTGAAGTACTCGAGCGCGCTGCCGACGACGATCGCCCCGAGCACCGGCCCGTACAGGTTGCGCACGCCGCCGAGCAACGCCATCAGCACCATGTACGACCCGGTCAGCACCGAGAACTGGAACACCGGATCGAGGTCGCCGAACCAGAGCGCGTACAGCCCGCCGGCCAGCGCCGTGAACGCCGCCGAAACCACAAAGACCACCAGCTTGTACGTGAAGGTGGGGGTACCCAGCGACTCGGCCTTGTCCTCGTCCTCCCGGATCGCCTTGAGCCCGAGGCCGAAGCGCGACCGGTCGATCAGCCACCAGGTCAGCAACGCCACCCCGAGCAGCGCGCCGAACAGGAAGAAGAACACCCGGTGATGCTCGGGCCGCAGCATGCCGGGGAACGGCCTCGGCACGACCAGCCCGCGCGATCCGCCGGTGACCGACTGCCAGCTCTGGAAGACCAGCAGCAGGATCAGCACCAGCGCGATCGACACGATCACGAACGAGGCGCCGCGCACCCGCAGCGCGGCCATGCCGATCGGTACGGCGAGGGCCGCCACCGCCAGCGTGGCCAGCCCGAGCGCGACGAAGCTGGGCAGGCCGGCCCGGGTGACGAGCAGCGCGGTGCCGTAGCCGCCGAGGCCGGCCAGCGCGCCGTGCCCCAGCGAGATGTACCCGGTGAAGCCGCCGACGAAGTTCCACGACGTGGCGAGCACCGCGTAGTTCAGCACGATGACGCCGGAGGACAGGATGAACGGGTTCGGCGCGATGCTCGGGAAGGCCAGGATCGCCGCGGCGAGCAGGACGGCCGCGCCCGCCGGCAGCCAACGGCTAGAAACGCTGGGCAAGACGGCCTCCGAAGAATCCCTGCGGCCGTACGGCCAGCGTGGCGAACAGCGCCAGGTAGAAGACGGTCTGCGCCCAGGTGGCCCCCATCGGGATCTGCAGCAGGCTCTGCAGCAGCCCGAGCACCATCGCGGCCGCCGCGGCGCCGGGCACGCTGCCCAGGCCGCCGACCACGATGATCGCCATCAGCGGCCCGATCCAGTGCCAGTGCAGCGACGGGTAGATGGTCGAGTCCAGCGCGAGCGCGGTGCCGCCGATCGCGGCGGTGGCCAGGCCGAGGCCGAAGCCGTACCCGGCCACCCGCTCGGTGTCGATGCCGACCAGCCGGGCGGCGTCCCGGTGCTGGATGGTGGCGCGCAGCGCCCAGCCGAACGTGGTGCGCTTCATCAGCACGTACAACGCGGCCAGCGCGAGCGCGGCCAGGCCGAACGCGATCAGCTTGACCACCGCGATCCGGGCACCGAACACCTCGAAGCCGGCGGTGCCGTAGCCGAGCCGGATCCGGCGTTGCGTACCGGTGAAGGCATAACCGAGCAGGCCCTCGATGATCAGTGCGATCGCGAAGGTGAGCAGCACCGACATCATGGTCAGGGTGAGCGGGCGCAGCCGGGCGAGCAGCCCTCGTTGCAGCAGCACGCCGGCCCCGAAGAACAGCGGGACGGTCACCACCATCGACACCAGCGGGTCGAGGCCGAACCGGTCGTGCGACCACCAGGCGAGGTACGCGGCCAGGATCAGGAACGCCGAATGCGCGATCATGACGACCCGCATGATGCCGAAGTAGAGGGTCAGCCCGGCGGCCAGCAGCGCGTACAGGCCGCCGAGCAGTAACCCGAGGACGATGCTCTGGAACAGCAGCGGGCCGGAGGGCATCCGCGCTCACCAGGCCGGCTTCGGGAAGATGAAGTCGGCCTCCTTGGCCTCGGCCGGCAGCACGATCTTGATGTCGCCGCCGACCCACTGCTGGATCATGTGGGCGCCCCGCGGCTTGCCGGTGGCGTCCCAGGACAGCGGGCCGACGACCGTCTCGACCTTGTTGGCGTGCAGCCAGTCGATCAGTTTCTGCTGGCAGTCGCCCTGCTCGGCGCAGCCGACCGCCTCCACCGCCGCGGCCACCACCTGCCCGGTGGTGTAACCGTTGGCCTGGTCCTCCTCGGGCACCTTGCCGAACTGCGCCTTGAACTTCGTCACGAAGTCCTTGTTGCTCGGGTACGGCGCGTCCTGGCTGTAGCCGGTCGGCGACAGGATGCCCTCGGTCTTGTTGCCGACCGCCTTGGCGAACTCGGGGTTGGTCGGCGCGGTCGAGAAGGCGGCCAGCTTGGGCTGGTAGGCCAGCTGCTGCAACGCGACGATCAGGTTGACGCCGTCCTGGTACTGCGAGCCGCCGACCAGGATCTCCGCGCCGGAGGCCTTGATCTTGGCGGCGATGCTGCCGAAGTCGGTCGTGTTCGGCGGGTAGACCTCGTTGACCACGGTACGGATGCCGGCCTTCTCCAGCTTCGACTTCAGCCCGTACGCCGTGCCCTGCGCGAACGGATCGTCCATCGCCGCGTAGGCCGCCGTCCTGGGCCGCTTGCCGGCGGGCAGCGCCAGGATGTACTCGGCCAGGTGGTTGTAGTGGTCGTCGGCCACCGCCGGGGCGGCGTAGAACAGGTTTTTGAAGCCCTGCTGGAACACCTGGGCGGCGGCGCCGGCCGGCTCGACGAAGAGCATGCCGTACTCCTGGGCCACCCGCCCCGACGGCACCACGAGCCGGGTCGAGAAAGGTCCGACCACTAGGTCGACCTTGTCGCTGCCGATGAGCTGTTCGTAGTCGGCGACCACCCGGTCGGCGTTGGACTGGTCGTCCAGGATCTTCAGCTCGACGCGACGGCCCAGCAGCCCGCCCTTGTCGTTGACCGCCTTGGCCCACGCCTCGTACCCCTCCTGCACGCCCTTGCCGGGCTCGGCGAAGTCGCCGGTGAGCGGGAGCGAGATGCCGACGGTGATCGGCTCCTTACCAGCGTTTTCACTACCCTCGCCGCCACCCCCGCAGGCGGCGAGTGCAATGATCATGGTGGTGCCGAGGGCGGCTGCCCACGGTGTCCGGCGCACGGATGAAAGCATCCTCGAAGCTCCTTTGCCCGGGACGAAAGCGCTTACGGAAGCGCTTTCGTAGCCTAGGGTGATGACAGTGTTACTGGCAACCCGGATTACAAATACATGTGACCTTTTCGGAGAGTGCCCGCATGCCCAAGCCCGGTGTGAGGCTGCGCCTCGTCGACATCGCCGAACGCGCCGGCGTCTCGCTGGCCACCGCGTCGCGCGCCCTGTCCGGCCGCGACGGGGTCAGCCCCGAAGTGGCCGCGCGGGTGCGGCAGATCTCCGAGGAGATGGGGTACGTGGCCAACCCGTACGCCCGTACGCTCGCCGGCGGCGCCAGCTCCACTGTGGGTCTCGTGGTGCACCAGGTCGACGACCCGTACTTCTCGGAGATCGCCGGCGGCGTCATCCGGGTCGCCGACGAACAGGGCCTGCTCGTGCAGATCTGCCACTCGGGCCGCGACCCGGTGCACGAGCTGCGCCAGATCCGCCACCTGGTCGCCCAGCGGGTGGGCTTCATCATCGTGGCCGGCTCCGGCTTCACCGACGCCCGGCACGAGGCCGGGACCCGGGCCGAGCTCTCGGCGTACGTGCGGACCGGCGGCCGGGTCACCGTGATCGGGCGGCACTCCCTCGGGGTGGACGCGGTCCTGCCGGACAACGAGGCCGGCGGCCGGGCGCTCGGCGAGCACCTGCTGGAGCTGGGCCACCGGCGGATCGCGGTGGCGGCCGGCACCCCCGGCCTGAACACGGTCGCCGACCGGCTGGCCGGGGTGGCGGCCGCGCTGCGCGACGCGGGCCGGTCCCTGGACGACCTGCCGGTCGTGCACACCGACTTCACCCGCGACGGCGGGGTGGCGGCCGCCGAGGTGATCCTGCGCGACCACCCGGACACCACGGCGATCATCGCGCTGAACGACGCCATGGCGATGGGCGTGCTCTCCACGCTGCGCGCGCACCGGGTCCCCGTGCCCGACCGGGTGTCGGTGGTCGGCTTCGACGACGTGTCGGTGGCCGCCGACCTGGCGCCGAGCCTCACCACGATCCGGCTGCCGATGACCGAGATGGGCAAGATGGCGCTCGGCCTGGCCCTGAAGCCACCGGCAACCCGCCCGCGCCGCCGGTCCACCGGCCACCGGCTGATCGTCCGCGACTCCACCGGCCCGGCGCCGGCCGGCCGGTGATCGGTACCGGTGCCGGCCGGTCGCGGGACCGGCCGGCGGCCGTCGGTCAGACGGTGATGGTGCGGCGGACGATGGTGGACCTCGGCGCCTCATGGCTTCCGCCGCCGGAGGCGAACGGCACGACGTACCACTCGAAGGTGTGGCCGTTGCGGCCCGGTTTCAGCAGCGGCGCGTCCTGCGCCGACGGGGTGGTGCTCCACAGATCGCGGCGGACGAAGTCCTCGCCGGCGGTGACGTCCCGCGAGTAGATCCAGTACCACATGTCGCGGCCGTAGGCGTCCCAGCTCAGGTTCACGGTGCCGCCGGGCGTGACGGTCGCGGTAAGGGTGGTGGACCGGGTCAGCGGCGGACAGCCGCCGTTCGCCTGCTGGGCGGGCGCCCACGCGTCGTACCAGGTGTTGTCCGGAGCGGCGGCCGCGCGGGCGGCCGGGGCCCGCAGGTTGGGCGCGCCGGGCGCCGGGAGACCGGACCCGGTGCGGATGCCGGGACGGTACGCGCCCGCACCCGCGGCCGCGGACGCCCCGGACGTGGCGGCGCCGGCCTGGAACATCTGCACCGGCACATTCAGGAACCTGGGCCGGTAGATGCTGCCGTCGTGGTCGACCCGGGTGTGGCAGCCGACGCTGACGTCCGAGCTGTTGACGTTGTAGGACACCACGACCGTGCCGGCGGCCCCGAGGCCGGGATGCAGCCGCGCCTCGTAGTAGAACTGGCGTTTGTGCGCGGCGTCCCGCGGACCCTCGGGCGGGGTGTACAGGCGCACCTTGCCGCCGCCGAAGCCGTACGGCGTCGGGGCCGGGTGTGCGACGATGTCGCCGCCGTTGAGGTTGGGTTCGTGCTGGATCAGCCAGTACGAGCCGTTGACCGACGCGACGCTGAAGCCGTTCTCCACGTACAGGTCGTCGGCGACGGGCCCGGCCGCCGCCTGATCACCCGCGGCCGACCAGGTGTTCTGCCCGTGCCCGGTGTTGAAGACCCAGCGGTCGGCATGGGTGAGGTCGGCCGCCGCGGCGGCGGCCAGGTAGAGCCTGCGGTTGTTGAACTGGTCGACGACGCCGGCGCCGTAGATGTAGACCGTCGAGCCGACCTTGAGCAGGCCCACCCCCCAGTTGATCGGGTGGCTGCCGTACGTGTAGCGCGGCGGGATGAGCGTCGGCTGCTGGCTGATGGGTTGGGTACTCTCCAGCGCGCTGACCGGGATCGACGTCACGGCGGCGTTGGTGTCCGTCCACGATGAACCCTGCCGTACGTTGCGGTAGAAGAACTTCACCACGTTGCTGCCGACCAGGATCCCGTCGCCGGGCCAGAAGAAGCCGGACGCGGGCGCCGGCTCCGCGAACGGCGTCTTGGCGTACCGCTGCGCGAAGGGGATCGTCGTGTCGGTCTCCCGGCAGGTGTTGCCGCCGGTCATGGTCCGCAGGCTGGTGCCGTCCTGGATGATGACGGAGTTGTTCAGGAAGCTGTGGTTGAAGCCGGCCGGTCGCTCGCTCACCGCGTTGAGGTAGGTGTCGGCGAAGAACCAGGCCCGCTTGCCGCTGGGCAGCCGCACCGACTGGGTCGCGTCGGCTCCGCTCCAGTCCGCGCACCCGGCCGCGTCGCCGTACGCGTTGAACATGTTGGTGAGCGCCGTGTTGGGCGTCGCGCCGGCGGCCGCCGCGGCGCGGGCCGGCGGCGCACCGGTCAGCAACGCGGCCGCCGCGAGACCGGCGACGAGGACCCGGGCCGGCTCGGCGATTCGTCTGCGCATCGAGACTCCTCTTTGTGTCGGGCAGGTCCTCAGTGAACCCGACGGGGCCGCGCGGCACATGCAGCAAATGGAACGAGAATCCGGCCCGCCCGTAACCAGGGCGGTACGCCGGCTACACCGCTGGGGGGACGAGCGCGGCCGCCACGCCGTTGAGCACCCGGTCGAGGCCGTACTGGAAACGCTCGTCGGGCGGCAGATGGGCGATGCGGCCCTCGCGGATCGCGCGGTTGAACATCGGGTACCGGCCCGACTCGACGACCTGCCGGACATACGGCCCGACGTACTGGGCCATCCACTGCGCCCGGTCCAGGCCGGTGTGCCGGGCCTGGTCGAGCCAGCCGATCTCGTCGCGGACCGCGCTCGCGACATAGTCGCCGACCATGCCGCACAGGCTGATCATCTCGTCCACGTGCAGGCCGAAGCCGTCCAGGGCGGCGAGCGAGAAGTCGTAGATCCGCAGCAGGTTGGGGCCGAGCGTGGGCCGCCGGGCCAGGGTGGCCTGCCAGGGGTGGCGCAGGCCGGCGGCGCGGGTCTGGTGGGCCACCAGGGCCAGGTCGGCACGCCAGTCGCCGCCGGGCCGCTCGGGCAGCTCGACCTCGCCGAGGACCGCGTCGAGCATCAGGTCGATCAGGTCGTCGCGGCGCGGCACGTACCGGTACAGCGACATGGCGCCGGTGCCGAGTTCCTGGCCGATCCGGCGCATGGTGGCGGCGTCGAGGCCCTCGGCGTCGGCGATCCGGACGGCCGACTCGACGATCTGCCGCCGGCTGTAGCCCGGCCGCCGGCCCGGCCCGCTGCGCTCCGCGTTCTCGGCGCGCATCCAGATGCTGACGTGCTGTTCGGCGACCGGCATCACACTCTCCCCACTCTTGCGTACATCGTACCCGAATAGCTAGCGTCCTTTTCGAGTACGACGTACGCGATTGGAGTGGACCGTGAAACGAAGTCTCTACGTGGGTCTCGCCGGGGTGGTACTCGGCATGATCACGGCACCGCTCGACGGGATGGTGCTGGGGCCGGCGCTGCCGGTGATCGTGGGCGATCTCGGCGGCCTCGAGTCGTTCTCCTGGGTCGTGACCGCCTACTTGGTCGCCACGGCCACCGCGACTCCGGTCTGGGGCAAGCTCGGCGACCTCTACGGGCGCCGCCGGGCCTACCTGGCGGCCATCCTGCTGTTCCTGCTGGGCTCCGGGCTGTCCGGCACGGCCCAGGACATGACCCAGCTGATCGGCTTCCGCGCGGTGCAGGGCCTGGGCGCGGGCGGCCTGATGGTCGGCGCGCTCGCGCTCATCGCCGAACTGGTGCCGCCCCGGCAGACCGGCCGGGTCATGGGCCTGTTCGGCGCGCTGATGCCCGCCGCCCTCATCGCCGGACCGCTGCTCGGCGGCCTGTTCACCGAGCAGCTGAGCTGGCGGTGGGCCTTCTACGTCAACCTTCCGGTCGGTGCCACCGCGGTACTGCTGATCGCCGCCACGGTGCCGGCCGGCCCCCGCCGTACCCGAGCCCGGATCGACGTCCCGGGGGTCTTGCTGCTCACCGTCGCGCTGGTGGCGCTGAGCCTGCTGGCCAGCTGGGCGGGCAGCCGGTACGCGTGGACGTCGGCGCCGATCGCGACGCTCGCCGCGGTGAGCGTCGCGGCCCTGGCCGGGTTCGTCGCCGTCGAGCGGCGCGCCACCGAGCCGGTCGTCCCGCCGCGGCTGTACGGCCACCGCGACTTCACCCTGGCCCAGGTCCTGCGAATGCTGACCGGCGCCGCGATGATGGTCTTCGCCACCTTCCTGCCGCAGTATCTGCAACTGGTCAAGGGCGCCTCGCCGACCGCCAGCGGCCTGCTGATCCTCCCCGCGATGCTGGGCATGTTCGCGGCGCTGATCGGCAGCGGCCGGCTGATCGGCCGCACCGGCCGCTACCGCGCCTACCCGATCGCCGGCGGCGCCCTGCTGACCGGCGGGATGCTCGCCCTGCTGCTCCTCGGGCCGGGCACCGGCGTGGCCCGCACCTCGGCGCTGACCCTGTTCGGCGGCGTGGGCGTCGGCCTGCTGATGCAGGCCACCACGATCATCACCCTCAACAGCGCGCCGCCGGCCGACCTCGGCGCGGCCAGCGGCTCCGTCACGCTCTGGCACACGATGGGCGCGTCGCTGGGCACGGCCGTGCTCGGCGCCCTCTACACCGGCCGGCTGCCGGACACCCGCACCGACGCCGCCGCCGGGCACGCCAGCGGCCTGCACGCGATCGCCTGGGCCGGCGCGGCCCTCGGCGCCCTCGCCTTCGCGCTCGCCTGGCTCATCCGCGAGACCCCGCTCCCGCACGACCGTCCCACCCCCGCACCCTTGCTGGAGGAAACTCATGTCTGACCACCGGATCCGCCTCGCCGTCGTCGTCGGCAGCGTCCGCGACGGCCGGTTCGGCCCGACCGTGGCCCGCTGGTTCGCCGGCGAGGCCGAGCGCCGCGACGACCTCCGGGTCGACGTCGTGGACCTGGCCGACGTGCCGATCGGTGCGGCCGCACCGACGATGACGCCACCGCCACACGTGCTCTCGGCCCTCGGCGAGCTGACCCCGCGCCTGGACGCCGCGGACGCGTTCGCCGTGGTGACCCCGGAGTACAACCACAGCTACCCGGCCGGGCTGAAGAACGTGATCGACTGGCACAACGCCCAGTTCCACGCCAAGCCGGTGGCGTTCGTGTCGTACGGCGGGATGTCCGGCGGCCTGCGCGCGGTGGAGCACCTGCGCGCGGTCTTCACCGAGCTGCACGCCGTCACCACCCGCGACACGGTCAGCTTCCACAACGTGTGGGAGCAGTTCGACGGCGACGGCCGGCCCAAGGATCCGCGGCGGCCGGCCGCCGCGGCCGGGGTGCTGCTCGACCAGCTGGCCTGGTGGGCGCGGGCCCTGAAGGACGCCCGCGACACCACCCCGTACCGCGTGCGGAGCGTGACCCGGTGAGCCTGGCCGGGAAGACGGCGCTGGTCACCGGCGGCAGCCGGGGCATCGGCCGGGCGATCGCCCGGCGCCTGGCCGGCGACGGCGCGCGTGTCGGGGTGCACTACGGCAGCAACGAGGCGGCCGCGCAGGAGACCGTCGCGGCCATCGAAGCCGCCGGCGGGCAGGCATTTCCGGTGCCCGCCGAGCTCGGGGTGGACGGGGACGCGGAGACACTGTGGGCCGCGTTCGACCGGTCTGCGGACGGGCTGGACATCCTCGTCAACAACGCCGGCATCCTGGGCGACCAGGCGGAGATGCCGGCGGTCACCACCGGTACGTTCGACCGACTGTTCGCGGTCAACGGCCGGGCTCCGTTCTTCGTCACCCAGCACGGATTGCGGCGGCTGCGCGACGGCGGCCGGATCATCACGATCGGCACGGTGCTGACCCGCGGCTCCGGCACGTCCCGGGCGATCGCGTACGCGATGTCGAAGGCACCGCTCGACGTGCTCACCTCGACCCTGGCGAAGCAGCTCGGCCCGCGCGGCATCACCGTGAACACGGTGGCACCGGGCGTCATCGACACCGACCTGCATGAGGGGCGGCTGGCCGGCGACGCGCTGGCCTGGCTGTCGTCGCTGTCGCCGCTGGGCCGGATCGGCACACCGGCGGACGTCGCCGACGTGGTGGCCTTCCTCGCCTCGGACGGCGGCCGCTGGGTGACCGGCGAGTGGATCGACGTTTCCGGCGGGGCGGTGATGTAGCGGTCAGAATCTGCTGTTCGACAGCCAGTGCTCGAGGAGTTCCCGCCGGCCGGTGATGTCGACGTCGGCCGCGCCCACCGGCAGCCGCCGATTGAGCAACAGCAGCAGGTGAAGCGCCGGCTGGCGGACCGTGACCTGGGCCCGGCCGCCAGCTGACGCCTCGCCGAGTGTCCAGCCGGGACACGTGGGGATCGGCTGCCGGGCATCCAGGTCGTGCGCGAGACCGGCCAATCTGGACGTCTCGGCCTCGAACTCCAGGAAGTATCGATCGAAGTCGAGCACGGCCGTCGCACCTCAGGACAGCAGCGGGAACAGTCCGGCGCGGCCTCGCCCGGTCGCCGCCTCGATGAGGTCGGCCGGCGGCGCCATCTGCACGAGCACCGCCACGGTGTGGGCCAGCCCCTCGGCGGGCGCCTCCGCGGCCGGCCGGTCCAGCGCGTCGAGCAGGTCGAGCAGGTGCACGGTCGCCTCGACGATGCCGATGCTCACGGCCTCCGCCAGGGGCATCACCGCACCGAAGTAGTCCACCACGACCGGGCCGAGGCGCCGTGCCGCGGCGATGGCCTGCGGTCCCGTCGCGGCGAACTGCTCGACCATCTCGGCCGTACTTCGGCGCGCCGCCTCCTCGCCGGCGGCCGCCGCGGTCTGCTTCCGCATGCTGTGCGCGATCCCGTCCGGCGCGTTGAAATACCGCAGGAGCGCGGCGGCTGTGGGGACCGCCGGGGCGGCGTCCTGTACGCGCTCGGTCAGCGCCGCCAGCATGCTCGGCCACATCGCCGCGTGCGCGTAGAGACTTCGTACATCCCAGTCGTCGAGTCTGGTCGGGAGCCGCCACTGCTCGTCGGTCATCGCCCGGCCGCGCTCGGCCCAAACAGACCAGAGTGCCTCGCAGGTGGCGAGGCGATCGTCGATCGTCACTGCCCGAATCTATGGGCCCCGGCGTCGGCACCGCAACACCACCGCCGCCCAGTTCACGCGGGCCGGCGGTCAGCAGCGGACGATCGTCGAGTTGGTCAGCGTGACGTTGCGGATGGTCAGGTTGTCGGTGCAGGGCCGCTCGACGATGCGATTGTTGGCGAGCGTGAAGTTCTGCAGCGTGATGTCGAGGCCGTCGACGAACGCCCGGATCCCCTCGGGATGGATGTCCCGCGCCGCGAGGACCGCCCACCGGTCGCCGAGGGCCGCGAGGCGTGGATGCTCCGATTCGCCGAGGCTGCCCGCCGGAGGCTGACGCCCGCGGCCCTGCACCGCACCGGCACGGCCGGGACCGCCGAGGCGTTGTCCGCGGGATACGCGCTCGGTTCGACGCCGGCTGCGGCGCTGCTCGTGGCCGCCGCCCTGATCGCCCTGACCGTGCCGCGCGGGCACACCGCAGCCGCCGGCCCCAGCCGGTGTGGGTGGATCGGCACGGTGGCGCGGCTGCGCTGCGAAGCGCCGAACGGGGTGATGGCGGGCAACGCGCCGCTGTAGCGGTGGTGACCGTGGTGATCGGCGGGCGCCGGATGGAAGCGTCCGGCGTTGCGGTCTGCGGTGGTGGGTCAGCGGCCGAGTGGCTGGCGGAAGCCGCCACGGGTGGGGCGCCAGTCGGCGCCGTCGCGGCTGTCGGCCACCCAGCCGAGGGCGGAGACCAGGGCGAGCAGCCCGAAGAACGCGATGAAGACGATCAGTGCCATGACGGTTGTTCCTCTCCGGGGTTGTCGTAGTAGCGCCGGACGCTGGAGCCGACGCGGGTCACGTCCGTGCCGTACACGTGAAGCGAGATCGTGGTGGTGGCGGCGGTGTTGCGGACCCGGTGGATGTCGCCGGGCGGGGCGAAGCCGCTTACCTCGCCGGTGCGGTTGTCCGTGCGGCCGATCACGTGGAGGTCGGCGTCGAACAGTTCCTCGTGCTCGACGCCCTGCAGGACGCCGACGACGCACCAGGTCACGTGGTCGTGGATGCGAGTGAACTGACCGGGCCGCCAGACCACCGCGATGATCGAGAACGAGCCGTCGGGCTCGGCGTGCAGGGTGTGGCTCTGGTAGCCGGCGGGCGAGCCGAGGCGCTGATCGGCGGTCAGTACGTCGGGGGTGGGCAGGTGCCGGCGGACCTGCTCGGCGACGAGCCGCGCGGTGGCCGGCCAGTCGGCGTGCGCGGCCACCGCGGTGCGGATTCCGGCGACGAGTTCGGCCAGGTCGTCGATGGTACGAGGGGCGGTGGTGGGCATGCCTTGAGCGTGCGCTTGATCGTTTTATAAGTCCAATGCAAAGGTTCGTTCTGACCCATAGATATGCTCGATACATGCTCGATGTCACGCGACTGCGGGTGCTCGACGCCCTCGCCCGCCACGGGTCGGTCACCGCGGCCGCGCGGGAACTGCACTACTCGCAGCCGACGGTCAGCCACCACCTGGCCCGGCTCGAGGCCGAGACCGGCGCCCAGCTGCTGCAGCGGGTCGGGCGCGGGGTCCGGCTCACCCAGGCCGGGCAGCTGCTGGCCGACCGGGCCGCCGAGATCATCGGGCGGATCGACGCCGCCGACGCCGAACTCGCCGCCCACGTGGGGCTGACCGCCGGGCAGGTGCGGCTGGCCGGCTTCTCGTCCGCGATCGGCTCGCTCGTGCCGCGGGCCGCGGCGGCCCTGGCGGCCCGGCATCCGGGACTGCGGCTCAGCCTCGTCGACACGCATCCGCCCGAGGCGCTGGAGCTGCTGCGGTCCGGCAAGATCGATGTCGCGGTCGTCTTCCGGTACGACGAGACCGAGCCCGAGCCGGACGGCGTACGGCTGCATCACCTGCTCGACGATCCGGTCTACCTGCTGTCCGCCCGGCGCGGTGCCGAGCTCGCCACGCTGCACGACGAGACGTGGATCGCGGGCTGCGAGAGGTGCCGCAGCCACCTGCTCGCGGTGTGCGCGGCCGAGGGCTTCCAGCCACGGATCGGTTACACCTCCGACGACATGGTGGTGCTGCAGTCGCTGGTGGCCGCCGGGCTGGGCGTCACGACGATCCCCGGGCTGGCGCTGCGGGTCCACCGGGCCAAGGGCATCGTCGTCAAGGAGCTGCCGGGTTCCCGCCGGCACGTGTACGCGGCGACCTATGGCGAGCCGCCCGACCCGCCGGCCACCGCCGCCCTGCTGACCGCCCTCGCCGAGGCCGCCGCTTGACCCGGCGGGTCACGTGGTCCAGGAGGCTACGGCCGAGGAGAACAGGTTGGGGGCGAACTCGACCGTGCCCTTCGTCGAGCTCACGTCGAACACGACCTGGCCGGCCCGTTTCTGCCCGGGGCGCAGGTCGGTCGCGTCGAGGTGGTGCTTGTCGCAACCGGAGAACGCGCCGTCGATGCCGTCCGAGGTCGTGCCGTCCTTGCTGACCCACTTGAAGTTCAGGGCGTTCACCGGCACGGTGCCCGTGGTGGCCTCCACCAGCACGTCCACCACCACGAACAGGCCGTTGTCCGGGTCGGGGAGAAACTGGTTGCAGGCCTTGCGGTGGGACTTGAGCGATTTCACGGTGACGTTCTGCGCGGTGCCGTCCCCGGTGATGGTCGCCTTGGTGCCCAGCTTCAGCCCGAACTGCGCGCCGGCGTCCGGCACCTCGGCGGGCTTGGCCGGCTTCTCCCCCGCCGTCGTCGCCTTCGCGGGCGTCGTGCTCACCGCGGCGCCCGCCTGGGGCTTCGCGCCGCTGTCGCCGCCCGCCACGGCGACGATGACGGTGCCGCCCACGCACACCGCGAGCACCGCACCGACCGTGATCAGCACGGCCGTCAGCGGGCTGGTCCGCTTGACCGCCGGCGGCATGGGATAGCCGGGCGGGGCCGCATAGGGCCGACCGTACTGCGGCTGGCCATAGGGCTGACCGTACTGCGGCTGACCATAGGGCTGGCCGTACTGGGGTTCACCGTAGGGCTGGCCGTACTGCGGCTGTGCGCCGTAGGACTCACCGCCGTAAGACCCGCCGTAGGACCCGCCGTAAGACCCGCCATACGGCTGGCCGGAAGCAGGGGGCGGCTCGTACGGGGACGGCTGGTAGGACACGTCAAAGGCTCCGTCACGACCGGGCTGGTCAGCGGCTGGCACGGCCGGATACCAGCCCGGTCCACCCGGCCGCACCGTACTCAATCGCACACCGACCGTGGCCACAGTGGGCCGTACAGCCGAATCCGCAAGACGATCGGCCACCGACCGAGGCCGCCCGCCGTCGGATCGGACGGCCTGGCTACCGCGAGGCCTGGTTCAGTGCGGAGTGCCGGCGGCTGTACAGGCCGTACACGAGAAGCCCGAGCAGGAACCAGACCGCGAACCGCGACCAGGTCACCGGGGCCAGGAAGGTGATCAGCCAGATCGAGAAGACGACCCCGACGGCCGGCACCACCGGCATGCCCGGCACCCGGAAGCTGCGCGGCAGGTCCGGCCGCCGGTAACGCAGCACGATGACCGCCACGCAGACCACCACGAAGGCCAGCAGGATGCCGATGTTGGTCAGCTCGGCCGCCTCGCGGATCGGCAGCAGGCCCGCGATGACCGCCGAGGCCGCCCCGGCGATCCAGGTCACCCGGGTCGGCACCCGGCGCTCCGGGTGCAGCCGCGCGAACCAGGCCGGCAGCAGGCCGTCGCGGCTCATCGAATACCACACCCGGGTCACGCCGAGCATGAAGGTGAACATCACGGTGAGGATGCCGATGATCGCCTTCGGCAGGTGCCGCCGGGCGTCGCGGGACTCCTCGGCGGCGGTGCTCATCGCGTCGTACCCGAAGACGGCGAAGAACACCGTCGCGGCGCCGGTGATCGCCCCGCTCACGCCGAACGGGAAGAACGGCCGGTAGTTGGCCGTCTTCACGTGGAAGAAGCCGACGACCACGACCACCAGGACCACCACCACGTTGATCGCCACCACGCCGGTCTCGAACCGGGCCGCCGTGCGGATGCCGAGCGTCAGCAGGTACGCGATGAGCAGGCACAGCAGCATGGCGAACAGATCCACCACGTGCCCGTCGCCGGTGCCCGGGGCGCCGAGCATCCAGGCCGGCAGGTCCACGCCCAGTTCGGCCATCAGGAAGGAGAAGTAGCCGGAGATGCCGATCGCCACCACCGAGACGATCGCCGTTCTCGTGCGCCACGGCACCGGCGAGCGCGAAGATGCCGGCCCCGATGATGCCGCCGACGCCGATCGCGGTCAGCTGCCACAGGCCGAGCGTCCGCGACAGGTCGGTCGCCCGCTCGTCGGCGATGTCCTCGACCGGCTTGCGCCGGAAGATCCCCGACCCCCGGCCGAATCGTTGCGGTGCCGCCGTCCTGGCCGCCTCCTCCGGGTACGCCACCCCCTTCGGCGTACCACGCGGCGACCTGGACCGCATCCAGAGGGGTTGATTCGGCCTGACCCGGCCGGGCGGATGCCCACCGCGGTCCGGTCTGGCACGATGGCCGGCAACGCGCTGATCATTCGCTGATGGAGGAACGGTATGGCAGCACCGCCGGCCCGGGCACGCGGCGCCGAGGCGTTCGCGCAGCGGTACGGGCCCTGGGCGATTGTCGCGGGTGCCTCCGAGGGGATCGGTGCGGCGTTCGCCCGCGCGCTGGCCGGCCGCGGGCTCGACCTGGTTCTGGTCGCGCGCCGGCCGGAGCCCCTGGCCGCGCTCGCCGCCGAGCTGCCGGCCCGCACCGTGACCGTGGCCGCGGACCTGGCCACCGCGGAGGGCATCGCCGCGGTCCGGGCGGCCACCGAGGCGCTCGAGGTCGGGCTCGTCGTGGCCAACGCCGCCTACTCGCCGTCCGGGCCGTTCGTCGACGCCGACGGCGCCGACCTGCGGCGCATCGTCGACCTCAACTGCGGTGCGGTCCTCCACCTCGCACACCACTACCTGCCGCCGATGGCGGCCCGGCGCCGCGGCGGCCTGATCGTCATGTCGTCGGCCTCCGGCATGCAGGGCAACCCGTTCCTGAGCACGTACGCGGCGAGCAAGGCGTTCGGCGCCGTGCTCGCCGAGGGACTGTGGTGGGAGCTGCGCGGCAGCGGGGTCGACGTGACCGCCTGCGTCGCCGGGGCGGTGTCCACTCCGGGCCTCGGCCGGGCCAGCAAGCGCGACGCACCGGGGACGGTCACCCCCGAGACGGTGGCCGCGGCCGCGCTGGCCGGGCTCGGGAAGGGGCCGCGGGTGGTGCCGGGGCGGCTCATGCGTGTCTCGACCGCGTTCATCGGCCGGCTCATGCCGAGAACGTCGGCCATCGACCTGATGGCCCGGGCCACCAAGCGGGTGCTGCGCGCCGGCGACTGACCCACGGTCGCCGGGGAAGCACGGACCGTGCGATCAATAGCATAGAAGCGTATCGTTTCCTCCGGAAAGTGTCGCCAAACGGGGGAATGCGATGAGGCGCGTCTTTGCCACAGTTCTGATCACCGCGCTGCTCCTCGCCGGCTGCGGCGAGCCCGCCGAGCGCAAGAGCACCACCGACAAGGTCACCTACCTGACCGCGTTCGGCGCGGTCGGCCGCGACGCGTTCGCCTGGGTGGCGCAGGAAAAGGGCTACTTCCGCGAGGCGGGGCTCGACGTCACCATCCAGCTCGGCGCCGCCACGAGCGAAAACCTCAAGGTGCTCGCGGCCGGCCGGGCCCAGTTCGCCAACCTCGACCTCACCGGCACGTGGATCCTGGCCGGCAAGGGCCAGTACCGGGACGTCCGCGCGATCGCGGCCGTCCACCAGCAGACTCTCGTCTCGATCGTGTCGCTGGAGGGTTCCGGCATCACGCAGCCGAAACAACTCGAGGGCCGTAAGCTCGGCGCCGCCACCGGTTCGGTCAACCAGCTGCTGTTCCCGGCGTACGCGAAACTCGCCGGCGTCGACGCCGGGAAGGTCGAATGGGTCAACGCGCAGCCGGCCCAGCTGCCGGCGCTGCTGGCCAGCGGGCAGGTCGACGCGCTGAGCACGTTCCTGATCGGAGCGCGCGGCATCGAGAAGGCGGCCGGCGGCAAGAAGACGGTCATCCTGCCGTACAGCAAGTACGTGCCGGAGCTGTTCGGCAACGGCCTGATCGCGCCGACCTCGATCACGACGGGGCAGCCGGACCTCGCCCGGCGGTTCCGCGACGCGGCGCTCAAGGGGCTGAGCTACACCCTCGAACACCCGCAGGAGGCGGCGCAGATCCTGAAGAAGGCACAACCCGCCGCCGACGTGACCGCCGCCGAGGGCGAGATCGCGCTGATGGCGCCGTACGTCAAGCCGTCCGGCGCGATCGACCGGCAGCGGGTCGCGACCGCGCTGAAGACCCTGGAACGCGGCGGGCTCATCCAGCCGGGCCTGACCCCGGACTCGGTGGTCGACTTCGCCCTCGCGCCGAAGGCCTGACCCGGCGATGGACACGCCGGCCACCCGGACCTACTCGTTCGACAACGACGACCCGGCCGCCGCCGAACGGCACCGCATCCTCGCCGCCGTCCTCGACCCGTTCACCTTCGAGCGTCTCACCGCGGCCACCGACCTCACCGGCCGGCGCTGCCTCGAAGCCGGGGCCGGCGGCGGCAGCGTCGCGAGCTGGCTCGCGGAGCGGGCCGGCCCGCACGGCCACGTGCTCGCCACCGACCTCAACCCGCGCCATCTGCAGGCCGGCGCCGGCTATCAGGTGCTGCGGCACGACCTGGCCGCGGAGCCGATCCCGTCCCCGCCGTGGGACCTGATCCACGCCCGGCTCGTCCTCGCGCACCTGCCCGCCCGCGCCGAGATCCTGGCCCGGCTCGCGGCCGCGCTCGCTCCCGGCGGTCTGCTGCTGATCGAGGAGTGGGCGTCCGCCTACCGCGGCCTGGTGCTGGCCGCGCCCGACCCCGGCGCGGCGGCCCTGGTCGAGCGCTACCACGACATCCTGGTCGGGCGGCTGCTGCCCGGCAACGGCGGGGATCCGGCCTGGGCCGGCGACGTGCACGCCGCGATGCTCGCCGCCGGCCTCACCGGGGTGCAGACCCAGATCCGCGCCTCGTCCTGGGCCGGCGGCACGCCGGGTGCGCTGCTCATCGCCGTGAACGTCGCCCAGCAGCGCGCCGGGTTCCGGGCGGCCGGCCTGACCGAGGACGACCTGGCCCGGCTGTGCCGCCTGGCCGCCGATCCCCGGCTCGTGGTGCGCGGCCACTTCACGTACTCGACGATCGGCCGCGCACCGTGACGGCCGCGAGGCGGTCCGTGCCGGTCCTCGGCGTGACCGGCGCGGTGGCGCTCTGGTGGTCGGCGACCGCGGTGTTCGGCATCCGCCCGTTCTTCCTGCCCGCCCCGCCGGACATCGTCACCGCGTTCCGCGCCCAACCTTCGTACCTGCTGCACGAGGCCGGCGTCACGCTGACCGAGACCGTCGTGGGTTTCGCCGTCGCCGTGGTCGCCGGCATGGCGCTGGCGGTGGCGCTCACCGCCTGGCACACGCTGGAACGAGCGGCCCTGCCGGTGCTGGTGGCGCTCAACTCGGTGCCGAAGGTCGCGATGGCCCCGCTGCTGGTCGTGTGGCTCGGTTTCGGGCTGCGGCCAAAGGTCGTCCTGGTGGTGCTGATCTGCTTCTTCCCGGTCGTGGTGGCGACGATGGCCGGGATCACGTCGACCCCGGCCGAGCTGGGCGAGCTGAGCCGATCGCTGTCCGCGTCGTTCTGGCAGGCGTACCTGAAGATCCGGCTGCCCTGGGCGCTGCCGCAGGTCTTCGTGGGGTTGAAGGTGGCCGTCTCGCTCGCGGTCATCGGCGCCGTGGTCGCCGAGATCAGCAACCCGAGCGGCGGGCTGGGCGCGGTCATCGTGCTGTCCGGCATGTCCTTCGACACGCCGCTCGCGTTCGCGGCGATCGTCCTGCTGGCGCTGCTGAGCACCACGCTGTTCTACCTCGTCGTGGCCCTGGAACGGCTCGTCGTGCCGTGGGCCCGCGCCATCACGGCATGATCGGCCTGCGCGGGGTGTCCTGCGGCTTCCCCACCCGCAACGGCCGGCTGGAGGCGTTGCGCGACATCGACCTGAGTATCGCCGAGCACGAGTTCGTGGCCGTCATCGGACGCTCCGGATGCGGCAAGTCCACCCTGCTCCGCCTGATCGCGGGCCTGCTCGAGCCGTCCGCCGGCACGATCGCGATCGCCGGCACGCCGGTCCGGGAACCCCGCCGCGACGTGGCCTTGATGCACCAGCGTCCGGCGCTGCTGCCGTGGCGAACGGCGCTGGGCAACGTCCTGCTGCCGGTGGAGATCCGGCACCTGCCGCGCCGGGAGTACCGGGCCCGGGCGGCCGAGCTCCTCGACTCGGCCGGCCTGGCCGGATTCCACGACTCGCACCCGCACGAACTGTCGGGCGGCATGCAGCAACGCGTCGCGCTGTGCCGGGCGCTCATCCAGCAACCGAGCGTGCTGCTCATGGACGAGCCGTTCTCCGCCCTCGACGCCCTCACCCGCGAGGACCTGGCGGCCCAGCTGCAGGCCGTCCACATGACACAGCCGGCCACCACAGTCTTCGTGACCCACTCGATCCAGGAGGCCGTCCTGCTGGCCGACCGCGTCGTGGTGCTGACCCCGCGCCCCGGCGCGATCCGCCGGATCGTCGACGTCGGCATCCCGCGCCCCCGCTCGTTCGGCCACACCGCACATCTCAAGGACGTGGCCACCTGCATCGCGGAACTTCACGACCTCCTCATGCAGGACCGGTGAGGCTTTCCCGTACGGCCGCGATGCCCCGGCGACGGAAGCGATCGAACGCCTTGGGCGGCGCGACGGCGGGCAACGCCTCGGCGATCGTTGTCGCGCACTCGTCCGGACCGGAGTTTGTCGTGTCCACCACGATGTCGCCTCCGCCGGGCGGGTACGCCATCCGTTGCGCGCGGGCGAGCCCGGCCGGCCGGTCTCCGCGGTCGCGTTCGCGCCGTTCGAGTTCGGCCGGCGAGCAGCGCACCTCGACGAGCGTGACGTCGTACCCGTCGAGCGTCTCGACCAGGTCGTCCAGCCGCCACGGTTCGCTGAGCGGGTAGTCCATGATGACGTCGTTCCCGGCGGAGGCGAGCGCCGCCACCGCGCGGTGATAGCCCAGCCTGGTCCGCCGCAGCATCTCGCCGATCTCGGCGTCGTCGAGGATCCGGGTGTGGACGGTCGAGCGCATGGCCCCGATCGCGTCGGCGGGAACGAAGAACCACGGGTCGGGCAGCAGCGGAAGGAGCGCCCGGCCGATGCTGCTCTTGCCGGAGCTGGAGGCACCGCTGAGCAGAATGATCCGGCCTCGCGCACGCGTCACCGGGCCACCCTACTCAGGCTCGGAGCAGGTGGACGGCGGAACAGAATCTTGATCGTCGAGTCACCGTGTGCTGTGCTGTGCATAACGCCGCGCGCTGACGGAGTAATCATGGAAGCGATGGCAAACGCGTACGGGCTCGTTGTCGGCATTTCCGATTATCAGCACGTCGGCCAGCTGCCACCCTCCGTCACAAAAGATGCCCGCGACGTTTACACGCTGCTGACGGATCCTGACCTCGGCGGCTACCCGCGGCAGAATTGTCGTCTGATCCTTGACGGTGCGGTCTCGGCATTTCGTCAAGCGCTGCGCGAGTTGCGTCCTGGCGACGACGGTCTCGCCTTCATCTACTTTTCCGGCCATGGCGCGCGGGTCACGGCCGGACCCGCCGCGGGCGAGTATCTGCTGTTGGCGGACACCAGGGTCGATGAACCGGCGTCGATCGCGACGACCGCGGTGTCGGGCCGGGAATTGAGCGCCGCCCTGGACGATATCGGCGCCCGCCGGCTTCTGGTGATTTTCGACTGCTGCCATGCCGGCGGCATCGGCACGCTGAAAGGCCGGCCGCCGGGACCGGGGCTGTCCGAGGCATACTACGAGGCCTTGCAGGCCGGCCGGGGCCGGGCCATCATGGCATCCTCACGGGCCGACGAATTCTCCTATGTGCTGCCCGGCGACGCGAACAGCCTCTTCACCCGGCACCTGCTCGACGGTCTGCGCGGCGGCGCACCCGGCGACGACGGCCTGGTGCGCCTTTTCGAGGTGTTCGAATACCTGCAACCGCGGGTCACCGCGAGCCAGCCCCGGCAGCACCCGATCCTGAAGGCCCACCTGGAGGAGAATTTCCCGGTCGCGCTCCGGCTCGGTGGCCGGCCGGCGGCCACGCCCCGGGACCGCGACGGCTACCAATACGATGCGTACATCAGCTACGTCGAGACCGAGCCCGACGCGACCTGGGTGTGGGAGACACTCGTTCCGCGCCTGGACGCGGCGGGTCTGCGCATCGCCGTGTCGGGTGACGTGGATCAGCCGGGCGTGGCTCGCGTCGTGGGCATCCAACGGGGCATCGAGCGCAGCCGGCGCACGGTGGTGGTGCTCTCGCCGGCCTATCTCGACGACCAGTGGGCGCATTTCGAGAACGTTCTCGCCCAGACCATGGGCATAGTGGAGGGCGTCGATCGCCTCATCCCCGTGAGAATAGCCGGGCTCAATGACGCGCTGCCCACCCGGCTCAATATTCTGGTCACCTTGAACTTCGCCGATCCGCGCCGGCCGGAACGGGAATGGGAGCGCCTGTTGAACGCACTTCGGGAGCCGATCTCGGTACGCGATCCACGACCGTAGGGCGAATCCGATCACCGGGTGTCAGCTTGCCGTCAAAGCACGTTGTGGTCATGGTTGCCTGGGCTAGCGTGGCAGGCAGATCACCGTGGTGCGACTTGACGAGATGGTGCCGCCATGGCCGTCGATCTATTCTTGCTGTACGACAAGGCGGATGCGCCGTGGGCCGAGGGTTACCTCCGGCCGGCGTTGGAATCTTCCGACATCAGGATCCGGACCGAGGACGAACTCCGGCCGGGCAGCTCACGGATCGACGAGTTCACCCAGTCCCTGACGTCCAGCACCGTCATCGTCCTGGTATTGAGCCCGGCCTTCATCAGCAATCGCTGGTCGAGTTTCGGCCGACAACTTTCCTCTCTCCTCGGCGTGGAGGACCCCGGCCGGACGATCATTCCGGCCCTGCTTCACCGCTGCGAGATCCCGCTCGACCTCCGTTCTCGGAAGCGGGTCGACTTCACTGAGGAAACGCGGTGGGACAGCCAGGCCGAGCGGCTGCGGGCGGAGATCTCGCAAACGCCGGCGGGTCCCGCAGTCGAGGAGATCGCGTGTCCGTATCCCGGCCTGCTCGCGTACACCGAACGGCAGTCGGGGTTCTTCTTCGGGCGGCACCGGGAGATCAGGGAGTTGCGGCGCCGGCTGCCGTTGGTGCGGCTCCTGCTGGTCGTCGGGCCGTCCGGTTCGGGGAAGTCCTCGCTGGTCTTCGCCGGGCTGCTGCCCGAACTGCGCGAACGGCAGCCCCGCGAGTGGCTGCTGCGGTCCATGCGTCCCGGCGCGGACCCGATCGGCTCGCTGGCGGCCGTGCTCGGGCTGCCGCCGGACCGCCCGGCCGGCGACCCGGCCGGGGCGGTGCGGGCCCTGCTGGACGACGCGGCTCCGGGCAGCCGCCTGCTGCTCGTCGTCGACCAGTTCGAGGAGGCGTTGGCCCAGGCGTCGGCGCCGGACCGCAAGGAGTTCCTCGCGGTCGTCCGGGCGTTGCGCGACACCGCGGATTGCGTCCCGGTCCTCACCATGCGAGCGGATTTCTATCCGGACCTGATGCAGTCCGAACTGTGGCCGGTCGCCGATGACGAGCGCCTCGAGGTGGTGCCGCTGCGCGGCGCCGCCCTGCGCGAGGCGATCGAGGAGCCGGCCCGCCGAAGTGGCGTCTTCATGGAGCCGGCGTTGGCGGAACGGCTGATCGCGGACGCCGCGGAGGAGCCGGGTGCCCTTCCGCTGCTGCAAGAGACGCTGCGGCAGCTCTGGTGGGAGCGGCGGCGCCGGCTGCTCACGACCGGCGCCTACGAGGCGCTCGGCCGCGACGGCGCGAGCGGCCTGGCGGTGGCGCTGGCCACCTGGGCGGACACCAGCGTCGCGGAACTGCCGCCCGATCAGCAGGCCGTCGCCCGCCGGGTCTTTCTCCGCCTGGTCCACCTCGGCGACGGCCGCGACGACACCCGCCGCCAGCAGACGGTCGCCGCGCTGCGGACCACCGCCGAGCATCCCGCTCTGCTCGACCGGACGCTGGCCCGGCTCACCGACCGGCGGCTGGTGACCCGCGACGGCCGGGAGGGCGCGGACGACGCCGTCGTGGATCTGGCCCACGAAGCACTGATCGCCTGCTGGCCGCGGTTGCGACGGTGGTTGACGGCGGGCCGGCAGGACGAGCTGTTCCGCCGGGCCGTGCAGCACGACGCCGACGAGTGGCAGCGCGCGGGTCGCGACCGCAGCCTGCTCTATCGAGGCCGCCGGCTGCGCAGCGCCCGGGAGTGGCGCGCTCAGCATCCGGCGGAAGCGGGCCCGGCCATCGCGGATTTCCTCGCTGCCGGCCGCCGCCTGGACGCCTCGGTCAAGTTCCTGGCCGGCGTGCTGGTGGCGCTGCTCGGGCTGGGGCTGTTTCAGCTGGTCCGCATCGTGCAGCCGGTGGTGCGGGAGGCGCAACTGCGCCGGGCCGCCGACAGCATGTCGCCGCACGTCGCCATCCCCGCCGGGCCGGCGGTGCTCGGCGAACACGGCACGACCGGCCCGCGGGGCGAGATCCGACGCACGCTGCCGGCGTTCGGCATCGACCGGCACGAGGTCAGCAACGCGCAGTACCGGCTGTGCGTGCAAGCGAAACGGTGCTCGCCGCCGATCGAACCGGGCGACGCGGCCGGCTACCAGAATGGCAACCCGGACCTGCCGGTGGTCTATGTGACCGCGCTGCAGGCGGCGGAATTCTGCCGCTGGCTCGGTCACCGCCTGCCGACCACCGCGGAGTGGGAGCGGGCCGCTCGCGGCTCCGGCGGGCGGGCGTGGCCGTGGGGACAGGCCGAACCCACCCGCATCCGGGCCAACATCATCTTTGACGAGTCGGAGCCGCGGCCGGCTGCGGTGAACGACGGCCGGTTCGCGGCCGGCACCACTCCCGAGGGGATCGCCGGGTTGGTGGGCAACGTCTGGGAGTGGACGAGCACGCCGGCCGCCTGCGAGGCCACGCCGTACGACTGCCGAACCCCGTGGAACGGCATCGACCGGATCGACGCGCTGGAGGTGCGGGGACTGTCGTTCCGCAGTCCGGTGGCGCCCATCACGACCGCCGTTGCGCAGGAGGTGCAACAGCCGACCGACGAAGTGGGCTTCCGTTGTGCCCGTACGCCCTGACAAGGAGGCATCGCCATGACCGCTCCCATTCCCGAGTGGCCGTTCGGCCACGATCCCACCGATCCCCCCTGGCGGTTCGTCCGGCCGGACACGCCGGAGACCCTCCCGGTGGACAGCGACGGCACCGTGGCGGTACGCCGCCACTATCAGCACACCGCCGCGAAATTCCCACCCCTGCGGTTGACAGTCGCCGAGAAGCCGAACGGCTCCGATCCGGGCGCCGTCACGAAGCGGCTCATCGAGACGCTGGAACAGATCGAGCTCTACTACCACGTATTCCCACTGCCGGACGGGGCGCCGCCGACCGGCATCGAGTTTCTCGACTACGACGCCGAGGTGGTGGAGCGGGAGGTGAAGCCCTCGTTCACCGGCCTCCCGGAGCTGGCGGGTGGTGACTCCTTGACGACGTTCACGCTGCAGCTTCTGACGCCGCCGCCGCGCGACGAGGACGAGCCGCTGGCCGTGGGGGTCACCCTCGACCCGTGGATCGGACGCGGGAAGGTCCAGGGCTACCGGGCCATTTGCACCACGTCCGCATGGGTCGCGGTACGGGCGACGGTCGGTGCCGTACGGGTGACCATGACAAAGAACGGGAACCAGATCGCCTCCGCACAGGACGGCGCCGGTGGCGGTTGGTCCACCACGATCGGCGCCAACACGGCGACCGCGGCGACCTTCGACGTGTCGGTGACCGGCCTGAAGTTGACCAACTTCTACTACGCGACACTCGGCTGGCAACAAGGCAGCGGAGGCGGTTGCTGAGCCGGGTAGCCTACTTGCGGTACAGCCGGATGTTGTTGAGGTAGGCGTCGCACCGGGCGGACATGCCGGAACGGCCGTACAGCCCGCACTTGAAATAGTGGGTGCCCGGGCCGTGGTCGGCGAACGTCGCCCGGAACTGCCGGTTGACGAAGACGTGCACCGCGCGGGCGGCGGTGTCGTGGACGACGTTCAACCGCAGGTAGGTGTCGTAGATGGGTGCGTGGATCACCCGCGCGGAGTCGTAGTAGTTGAGTCTGTTGTCCAGCGCCAGCGCCATGAAGGTGGTCGCCTGCGTCGACGCGCCGAAGATCTGCATCACGCACGGGCGGTAGCTGCCGGCCGTCACCTTGAGGTCGGCCTCGAACTGCGCCTGGCCGGAGGTGTAGTCGTTGCGGAAACGCAGTTCGCTGCGGGGGCCGGAGTCGCGGCCGGGATAGGTGCTGGGGTCGGTGTCGTAGATCCAGAAATGATGCTCGCCGTCGGCGCCGAGTGAATGCCGGGTACGGCCCGGCGGCTGGTCCAGCTTGTAGCCGGGGGTGATCTCGGTCCAGCCGGAGCCGATCGGGGCGGCATGGCCCGGTGACGCCAGTGGTGGCAGGGCGACGGCCGCCGCCCCGATGGCGACCCCTCCGCCGAGCAGCGTCCGTCTGCGCATCAGGCCTCCACCCATCGAAACATTTAAGTAAGTTAACTGCCTTCCGGGGCGGGGCGCAAGGCGCCACTCGGGGTCGGGTGCGAGGTGGTCGCCGTACTGGGCGATGACGACTGGCCGGAGCCACTTTGCGGATATTATTAAGTCCCTTAAGTTCTCAACGTCAGGTTGGAACCCGGGTTTGCACGTTGCGACACGGCAATATCTTGACTTGCCTAAGAAACATGCGGACGCTTATGGGAGCGCTCCCAACCTCCCCCAGAAAGGAGCCCGCAATGAAACACCGCGTCCCCCTCGTGGCAGTCGCGGCAGCCGGCCTGCTCAGCACCGGCGCCCTGGCGGCGGCGTCCACCGCGTCCGCCGCCACCGCCGGCTGCTCGGCGACATACACAGTGGCCGGTCAGTGGCAGGGCGGCTTCCAGGGCGGTGTCTCGTTCACCAACCTGGGCGACCCGCTGACCGGCTGGAAGCTGGAGTTCGACTTCCCCGACACCGGGCAAAAGGTCACCCAGGGCTGGAACGCCGCCTGGTCGCAGTCCGGGACCCACGTGACGGCCACGAACGTGGGCTGGAACGGCAGCGTGGCCACCAACGGCTCGGTGTCGCTCGGCTTCCTCGGCTCCTGGAGCGGCGCCAACCCGTCACCCGCCGCGTTCAGCGTCAACGGCGTCCGGTGCACCGGCACGACGACGCCGCCGTCCACCCCGCCCTCCACGCCGCCGTCCACTCCCCCGTCCTCGCCACCCGCGGGCGGTCCGGCACCGGCCCTGCACGTCTCCGGCAACAAGCTGGTCACCGCCGCCGGCAAGGCCTACCGGCTGCTCGGCGTCAACCGCTCCAGCGGCGAATTCGCCTGCGTCCAGGGCAAGGGCATGTGGGACGGCAACCCCACCGACCAGGCCGGCGTCGACGCCATGAAGGCGTGGAACGTGCACGCCGTCCGGATCCCGCTCAACGAGGACTGCTGGCTCGGCCTGTCCGGCACGCCCAGCGGCCCGGCCTATCAGAACGCCGTGAAGCAGTACGCCGACCTGCTGATCGCCAACGGCATCACGCCGATCCTCGACCTGCACTGGACGCACGGGCAGTACACCGGCAACGTCTCGGCCTGCGCCGACGTCAACGCCACCTGCCAGAAGCCGATGCCCAGCATGCAGTACACGCCGCGGTTCTGGACCGGCGTGGCGACCATGTTCAAGAGCTCCACCGCGGTGGTCTTCGACCTGTTCAACGAGCCCTACCCGGACGCGTCGAACAACTGGCAGGACATGCCCGCCGCCTGGCGCTGCCTGCGCGACGGCGGCACCTGCACCGGCATCACCTACGAGGTGGCCGGCATGCAGGACCTGGTCGACGCGGTCCGCGCCACCGGGGCCACCAACGTCGTCATGACGGCCGGCCTCACCTGGACCAACGACCTGAGCCAGTGGCTGGCGTACAAGCCGGCCGACCCGACCGGCAACCTGATGGCGTCGTGGCACACATACAACTTCAACGCGTGTGTCACCCAAGCCTGCTGGGACAGCCAGGTCGGCGCGGTGGCCGCCCAGGTGCCGGTGCAGGCCGGCGAGATCGGCCAGGACACCTGCGCGCACGACTACCTCGACAAGGTGATGGCCTGGGCGGACGCCAACGGCGTCGGCTACACCGCCTGGACCTGGAACGCGTGGGGCTGCAGCGGCGGCAACGTCCTGATCGAGGACGTCAACGGCACCCCGACCAAGACGTACGGCGAGGGCTACAAAGCCCACCTGCTGACCGTCAACCCCTGAGCCGAGCCGGCCGGCGCCCGCGTCACACGTCGGGCGCCGTGTCCGGGCGGCGCCGCCGGTCCCGGATGTAGATGATCGCGGTGCCGCTGCCCCGCCGCCGGTCGGTCTCGAACAGGCCGGTCGCGGTGATCAGGTCGCTGAGCTTGCGATACCCCCAGCTGCGCGGGTCGAAGTCGGGGCTCGTGTTGGTGAGCACGTGCCCGACGTGCGCGAGCGCCGCCCAGCCGTCGTCGTCCGAGGCCGCCTCGACCGCGGCACGCAGCTGCCGCACCAGGCTGCTGTCGGACGACAGCGGCACCTTGGGGGCGGCGGGCTGCGGCGGGGGCGGCCCGGGCTCGGCCGGCTCCACCGGGTGTTCCAGGTTTTCCACGTACGTGAACTTGTCGCACGCCGCCACGAACGGGCTGGGCGTCTTGCGCTCGCCGAACCCGTACACGGTCAGGCCGCTCTCCCGGATGCGGGCCGCGAGCCGGGTGAAGTCGCTGTCGCTGGACACGATGCAGAAGCCGTCGAAGCGGCCGCTGTAGAGCAGATCCATGGCGTCGATGACCATCGCCGCGTCGGTGGCGTTCTTCCCCGACGTATACGCGAACTGCTGGATCGGCTGGATCGACAGGGTCAGCAGCAGCGGCTTCCAGCCCCGCAGCCCGGTGCTGGTCCAGTCGCCGTACGCCCGCTTGACGTGCGCCGTGCCGTAGGTCGCCACCTCGGCGAGCACCGACCCGGC